>Ga0306920_100000170_pt1 | contig 77540 bp, 74 predicted proteins | sample flu12Cox44000170_FD_204666 | JGI IMG/M metagenome (GOLD analysis project Ga0306920, IMG submission 204666) | Lab enrichment of tropical soil microbial communities from Luquillo Experimental Forest, Puerto Rico - flux4day.12C.oxic.44.000.170 (v2)... | ecosystem: Environmental > Terrestrial >...
TGATGAGCACCTCGGCGATGCCGCTCATGCCGATGCCGCCGATGCCGACGAAGTGGATCGGACCGATATCGCTCGGCAGTTTCATGCTCTCGTTCCCCGTCTATGTCCCGGGTTCGGCGCGCCGGGACGCAATCTCATGGTGTTGCTGCCACGCGCAGCACCAGATCCGCCAGCCGCTCGGCGGCGTCGGTGGCGCCCTGCGAGCGGGCGGCCGCGGCCATTGCTACGAGCTTTTGCGGCGCGCTGGCAAGCGCGGTGATCTCGGCGGCCAGCCGATCGGGCGTGAAATCGTCCTGGCGCAGGCGCATCGCCCCGCCCGCCCGCTCCAGCACGCCGGCATTGGCGGATTGATCCTGGTCGAGCGCATGGGGCAGCGGCACCAGGATGGCCGGCCGCCCAATGGCGGCGAGTTCTGCCACCGTCGAGGCGCCCGAGCGCGCGACCACGATGTGGCTCGACGCGATGCGCGCCGGCAGATCGGCGAAGAACGGCGCGACTTCAGCCGCGACCTTGGCCCGGGCATAGATGTCGGTGACCCGTGCAAGGTCCTCCTCGCGCGCCTGCTGCACCACCGCGAGGCGCGCTTGCAGCTGACGCGCAAGCCGTTCGACCGCGGGGGGCACGATGTCCGCCATGATCCGCGCGCCCTGGCTGCCGCCGAATACCACCAGGCGTATCGGCCCCGTCGTTTCCGGAGCGGCGTAGGGCGTGGCCGCCGCCGCGATCACCGCCGGCCGCACCGGATTGCCGGTGCGCGTCGCCTTGGCGTTAAGCTTCCCCTCGCGATCCAGCACCCCGGCGAAGCTGGTCGCGATGGCGTCGACCCGCGGCGCGAGAAACCGGTTGGCGCGTCCCATCACCGCGTTCTGCTCGTGGATCACCGTGGGAATCTTGCGCAGCGTCGCCGCCAGCACCGGCGGGATGGTCGGATAGCCGCCAAAGCCGACGACCGCCGCTGGCCGCATGCGCGTGAGCAGGCGCAAACCCTGCATGGTGCCGATGCCGAGCGTCGCCGCGGTGCGCGCCAGCGACAGCGGGTTACGGCCGCGCACGGTCGCGCTGGCGATGACGTGAATGTCCTGCGCCGGAAATGTCTTTCCGTAGCGCTCGGCGCGATCGTCGGTCGCAAGCGCAACGGCGATACAGCGTCGGCTCAGCGCCTCCGCGAGCGCTTCGGCGGCAAACAGGTGTCCGCCGGTCCCGCCGGCGGCCAAGAGAACAAGCGGCACGCGGTGTGTTCCCTTCGGGCGATGAAAAATAGCATCAGGCCGGGCTTTCGGCAGGCGCGAGTGCCGCCTCCCGTGCGAGCAACTCAGCGCGTGGACGCTCGCGCGTCAAGGCGAGCAGCATTCCCATGCCGTAGGCGAGCGAGATCATCGATGAGCCGCCGTAAGAAATGAACGGAAGCGTCATGCCCTTGGCCGGCATCAGGTGCAAGTTCACCGCCATGTTGATGGCCGATTGCAGCCCGAGCAGGACGGCAAGGCCGGCTGCGGCGAAGCGCGCGAACGGGTCCTCGGTACGGCTGGCGTGGCGCAGAGCGCGCACAACGATGAAGGTGAATAGCGCGACCAACAGCAGGCACAGCACGATGCCGAATTCTTCGGCGGCGACCGCGAACACGAAGTCGGTATGGCTCTCGGGCAGGATGCGCTTGACGGTACCCTCGCCCGGGCCACGCCCGAACCAGCCGCCGCGCTGGAACGATTCGAGCGCCTGGTCGATGTTGAAGGTGTCGCCGGAGGAGGGATCGCGGAACCGCTCGATGCGCCGCGCCACGTGGGGAATGAGCACGTAAGCGCTGGCAAGCCCGACCGCGGCGGCACCGCCGAGCCCCACCACCCAGACCAGGCGCATGCCGGCGAGGAAGAACAGCGCGCTCCACACCAGCGCGACCAGCATGGTCTGCCCGAAATCGGGCTGCAGCACGAGTCCGGCGACGGCGACGGCGAGCAGCGCGAGCGCGAAGGTGTTCGCCGGCATTTCCGGCCGCCGCGCGGATTCCCCGAACAGCCAGGCGATGAGGATGACGAAGGCAGGCTTGAGGAATTCCGAAGGCTGGATGTTGATCCCGAGCAGGACGATCCACCGCCGCGCGCCCTTGACCTCGGCACCGAAGTGCAGCGTGGCGGCGGTGAGCAGAAGGCTCACTATGAAGACGATGACCGCAAGCCGACGAATGTGGCGCGGCGGCAGGAACGAGGTCGCTAGCATCACCGCGAGCGCCGGAATCAGGTAGAGCACGTGCCGATTGACGAAGTAGAACGGGTCGAGACCGAGCCGGGACGCGACCGGCGGCGACGCCGCCAGCGAAAGAATGATTCCCGCGAGCATCAGCGCGAGCAGCGCGGCCAGCAGCAAGCGGTCGACCGTCCACCACCAAGCGGCAAAGCGCGTGCGTTCAAGACGCGAGACCATCGAGACCCCCTCGGAAATGGACGCGGGAGCGACTAGTGCCCCGAACCCGAAGTTCGCGCACGCTGTGCGGCAAATGCGGTCGCGAGCTTCGGGTTCAAAGGGGCACTAGAATCATAGAGTCGCTAGTGGTCCTTAGATTCCGGAGTTCGTATCTGAACGTGCCGCGAGTGCTTACGAACTTCGGAATCGGACCACTAGTGGTGCCTGCGGCTGGTTGACAGAGGATTAACGGCTGCGACGAGACGCGTTCTGCCCATCCCCTAAGCCGAGGGCATCAGGCCCGGCAGCGCGCGCACCAGTTCGCGGAACTTGTCGCCGCGAACCTCGAAATTGCGGTACTGGTCGAAAGACGCGCAAGCCGGGGAGAGCAGCACGACCGGCTCGCTGACGTCGGCGGCCTCGGCGTCGGCGGCAGCCAGCTCGACCGCCCGCTCGAGCGTGCCGGCAACAGTATGGGGCACGCGCCCTTCGAGCTCGGCGGCGAAGTCGAGCGCGGCCTCACCGATCAGGTAGGCCTTGCGCATGCGCGGGAAGAAGCGCGCGAGCGAGGCAATGCCCCCGGTCTTGGCCTTGCCGCCGGCGATCCAGAAAATGTCGGAGAAGCAGGCGAGCGCCTGCGCGGCGGAATCCGCGTTGGTTGCCTTGGAATCGTTGACGAACAGCACGCGGGCCTTGCGGCCGACCTGTTCCATGCGGTGGGCGAGGCCCGGAAACGAACGCAGACCTTGCTGGATCGCCTCAACCGAGAGCCCGAGCGCGAGCGCCGCGCCGGCGGCGCAGGCGGCGTTCTGCGCGTTGTGCACGCCACGCAGCGAGCCGATGCCGCCGATATGGGCGATGGCGTGCTCGGCACCGTCCGCAGCCTGCATGATCGTTTCGCCCTCCACGTAGAGCCCCGCGCGCAGCGGCCGGCGCACGGAGACGCGCGCGAGCTTTTTGCCCGCCCGCTCGATGCGGTCGGCCGCCGCCGCGCACCACTCATCATCGACGCCGACAATCGCAATGCCGTCCTCCTGCACGCCTGCGACCAGCCGCTCCTTCACCGCGGCGTAGTGCGCGAGCGTTCCGTGGCGGTCGAGATGATCCTCGGTGACGTTGAGAAGGACCCCGACCGAGGGATCGAGCGTGGGCGCGAGATCGATCTGGTAGGACGAGCACTCGACCACGTGCGCGCGAGCGCCATCCAGCGGCGCCAACGAGAGGATCGCGGTGCCGATATTGCCGCCGATCTGTGCGTCGCGGCCAGCCGAGCGCAAGAGATACGCAACCAGCGCCGTGGTCGTCGATTTTCCGTTGGTGCCGGTGATGGCGACGAACGGCGCTTTCGGTGCTTGCACCCGCCGCTCGCGGCAGAACAGCTCGATGTCGCCGATCACCTCGACGGCGGCGGCGCGGGCGAGCACCACGGTCCAATGGGGCGCGGGATGCGTGAGCGGCACGCCGGGCGCGAGCACGAGCGCGGAGATTCTCGACCAGTCGACCTGCCGCAGGTCGGCGGTCGGGATGCCGGCGCTCGTTGCTTTGGCCACGGCATCCACACTGTCGTCCCAGCCGATGACGTCGGCGCCACCCGCGAGCAGCGCGCTCGCGCTCACCAGGCCCGACCCGCCCAGGCCGAAGACGGCGACCTTCTTTCCGGCAAAGGCGGTGACGGCGATCATCACCGCAGCTTAAGCGTGGAGAGCCCCACCAGCGCAAGCACGACCGCAACGATCCAAAAGCGGATCACGATCTGCGGCTCGGTCCAGCCGAGCTGCTCGAAGTGATGGTGGATCGGGGCCATGCGGAACACGCGTTTGCCGGTGAGCTTGAACGATATGACCTGCACGATCACCGACACCGCCTCGAGCACGAACAGCCCGCCGACGATCCCAAGCACGATCTCCTGCTTGGTCGCCACCGCGATCGCCCCCAGCATGCCGCCGAGCGCGAGCGAGCCGGTGTCGCCCATGAAGACCGAGGCGGGCGGCGCGTTGAACCAGAGAAAGCCCAGTCCCGCCCCGATCACCGCGCCGCACACCACCGCCAGCTCGCCGGTGCCGGCCACGAAGTGAAGCTGCAGATAGTCCGACAGAACGGCGTTGCCGACGACCCAGGCAAAGACGCCAAAACAGCCGGTCGCGATCATCACCGGAACGATGGCCAGCCCGTCGAGGCCGTCGGTGAGGTTTACCGCGTTGCCGGCGCCGACGATGATGAACGCGCCGAACACGATGAAGGTCCAGCCGAGCGGAAGCACCAGCTCCTTGAAGAAGGGAAAGGTGAGCGAGGTCGCAAATGGCTGGCGGCCGAGCGACACAATGAAGTAGCACGCCACCACCGCGACCAGCGCCTCGATGAGCATGCGAAGCTTGCCGGAAACGCCGGCATGGGTCTGCTTGGTGACTTTGAGGTAATCGTCGTAGAAGCCGATCGCGCCGAAGATCAGCGTCACGCCGAGCACGATCCAGACGTAGCGATTGGTCAAATTGGCCCACAGCACGGTCGACACCACAAGGCCGAACAGCATCATCAGCCCGCCCATGGTGGGCGTGCCCTTCTTGGTGACGAGGTGCGATTGCGGCCCGTCGCTGCGGATCGGTTGGCCCTTGCCTTGCTTGAGCCGCAGCTGGTCGATGATGGAGTGACCGAACAGAAAGACGAACACGAGCGCGGTGAACATCGCGCCGCCGGTGCGGAACGTGATGTAACGCAAAACGTTAAGGGGACCGATCGTGTCCGAGAATGCGGAGAGCCAGTAGAGCATGGATCAGCCGTTGGTCGAAGCCTGGACGGGCGCGAGCTCAGCCGCCTCGCGGCGATAGCGGCTTTGCAGCGCCTTGACGATGGGCGCCATCCGCGAGCCGAGCGATCCCTTGACCATGACGGCATCGCCTGGCTGCACGGCGGCAAGCACGTGCGATTCGAGCGCAGCCGAGGTCTCGGCATAACCGCCCTTGCGCCGGGAGGGAAGCGCCTCCCACAACGCGTGCATCAGCGGCCCGCAGCAGAACACGAGATCGATGTCGTGCGCGAGCACCGCCATGGCCAGCTCGCGATGCAAATCGGCACCGCGCGGCCCGAGTTCCAGCATGTCGCCGAGAACCGCGATGCGCCGGCCGAGCGGGCCCACATCCGCATGGCCGAGCAAGGCGAGCGCCGCGCGCATCGACGCCGGGTTGGCGTTGTAGCTTTCGTCGATCAGCAGCGCCTTGCCGCCCGGCATATCGAGGGTCAGGCGAGCACCGCGCCCGCTCGCCGGCTGCAAGTCGACGAGCGCCAGCGCCGCGAGCGCGAGGTCGGCGCCGACCAGCGCGGCCGCCGCCAGCACGGCAAGCGAATTGAGCACCAGGTGCCGGCCCGGCGCGCCGAGCTTATAGGTGACGTCGGTTCCGAAAATTCGCGCCTGCACGGTGGAGGTGTCGGATTGCAGCGAGCATTTCATCAGCCGAGCGTCCGCGCGCGCGTGCTCGCCGAAGGAGACGATGCGCCCGACATTTGCGTTCTGCGCGCTGCGCTCGAGCTGCGCGAATTGCGGGTTGTCGCGGTTGATCACCGCCGCGCCTTCGCGCTCGAGCCCGAGGAAGATTTCCGCCTTGGCGTCCGCGATCGCCTCGAGCGAGCCGAAGAACTCAAGATGCACCGGTTCGACCGTGGTGATGATCGCGACCTGCGGTCGCACCAGCCGCGCGAGCGGCTCGATCTCGCCGGCATGGTTCATACCCAGCTCGAACACGGCGTAGCGCGCGCTCTCCGGACAGCGTGCCAGCGACAGCGGCACGCCCCAATGATTGTTGTAGGACGCGACCGAGGCATGGGTCTCGCCGTTGCGGGCAAGCGTCAGACGCAGCGCCTCCTTGGTGCCGGTCTTGCCGACGGAGCCGGTGACGGCGACGATTTTCGCCCGCGCGCGCGCGCGCGCCGCTCGCGCGAGGTCGCGCAACCCCTCGAGCACGTCGGCGACGATGAGCAGCGGCGCATCCTTCGGAAAGCTCTCGCGCCTGTCGGCGGCGACGACCGCAAGCCCGGCGCCCGCCGCGAGCGCGGCCGCAACGAAGTCGTGGCCGTCGCGGTTGTCGCCCTTGATGGCGAAGAACGCTTCGCCGCGCTCGATCGTGCGCGTGTCGATGGAAATGCTTGGCACCGAAGTCGGCAACGGACCGTTGCACGCGGCGCGCATCGCAGCGACCATCGCCTCGACGGCCCAGAGCGGCCGATCGGTCATGCCACCCTCCCGGCAAGCGCGGCGGCGACCGCCTCATGGTCGCTGAATGGTAGCACCTGTTTGCCGATGATTTGGCCGGTTTCATGGCCCTTGCCGGCGATCAGCAGCACATCGCCGCGGCGCAAGTCCGCGATCGAGGCGCGGATCGCCTCGCGACGGTCGCCAATTTCGAGCGCGCCGGGCGATGCCTGCAGGATCGCCGCGCGGATCGCCGCGGGACTCTCGCTGCGGGGATTGTCGTCGGTGACGACGACCCGGTCGGCCAGCTGCGCGGCGATGGCCCCCATCATCGGGCGCTTGCCGGGGTCGCGATCGCCGCCGCAACCGAACACCACAACGAGGCGGCCGCTGACATAGGGCCGCAACGCCTCGAGCGCCTTGGCGAGCGCGTCGGGCTTGTGGGCATAATCGACGAAGATCGGCGCGCCACTGCGCTCGCCCAGGAGCTCGAGCCGGCCCTTGGCGCCTTTGAGATTCGCGAGCGCGGCGAAGGTGGCGGCGGGTTCGCCGCCGGTCGCGATGACGAGCCCGGCCGCGACCAGCGCGTTCTCGACCTGGAACACGCCAGGCAGCGGCAGACGGACACGGTATTCGCCACCGGCATGGCTGAGCTCGAGCACCTGCGCGAAGCCCTCGATGCTGCTCTCGATGAGGCGAATGCCCGCGCCGCGCCTGCCGACGGTGACGAGCCGCAGTCGGCGCCGCGTCGCCACCGCCGTCACGGCGTCGGCGTGCTCGTGATCGGCCGCGATCACGGCGGCGCCGCCTGGCTCGATCAGATCGGTGAACAGGCGAAGCTTGGCGGCGAGATAAGCCTCCAGCGTCGGGTGATAGTCGAGATGGTCGCGGCTGAAATTGGTGAAACCGCCGGCCGCCACACGCACGCCGTCGAGGCGACGTTGATCGAGCCCGTGCGAGGAGGCTTCGATGGCGAGATGCGTCACGCCTTCGCGCGCGAGCTGATCGAGCGAGCGGTGGAGCGCGACCGGGTCGGGCGTGGTGAGCGAGCCGTAGACTTCGCGCTTCGGCGACACGAGCCCAACCGTCCCGATGCTGGCGGCCGCATGGCCGAGCGCCGACCAGATCTGGCGCGTGAACGCGGCCACCGACGTCTTGCCACTCGTGCCGGTGACCGCCGCGATCACCTGCGGCTGGCGCGAAAAGAACTTCGCCGCCGTGAGCGCCAAAGCCCGGCGCGCGTCGTCGACCTTGATGAATGCGACGCCTTCGGGAAGCGGCGTCGCCGGCGGCCGTTCGGCCATCACGGCCGCAGCCCCGGACGCGAGCGCCTGCGAGACGAAATTGAGCCCGTCGTCCTTCGCGCCTGCCACCGCCACGAACAGATCGCCGCGCTTGATGGCGCGGCTGTCGGCGCTGACGCCGGCGAGGTCGAGCGCGGCGAAGCGCGCCTCGCTGACGGCATCCACGGTGAGAAGGTCGGCGAGCTTCATGGCGTGTCGGGACCGTCTACTCTCGCTGGCGCGTATCGTCCAGGGACGCGGACGGTCTGCGTGCTGCTCACATCTTACCCGCGCATTCCCGCCGCCAGCGAGAATCCAAGGCAACTTGCTCGGAGATGAGCAATAGGGGGTCCCCGCAACGGGGTCCCCGCGACGCATAGCGCGTCACAGACGCGCGTAACCGCGCTTTTGCTGTCCGGGGTGCCCCTGGCGGGGACGCACGGATGTTGCACGAGGCTATCGCCCGCCGGCGCTTGCCAGAATCAACTTGTCGGCGGGCAGCAGCTCGAAGCGCGGCTCGAGCCCGAGCAAGGGGGCGATGCGGCTGATGACGGCGCCGCCCACCGGCACCGCGTTCCATCCCGATGTGGTGAAGCCGTGCGTGTCGGACGTCGCCTGCGGCTCATCGAGCATGATGAGGAGAAGGTAGCGCGGCTGATCGGCCGGCAAGACCGCGGTGAAGGAGGTCAGCACCTTGGTCTTCGAATAGCGGCCGCCGACCACTTTGTCAGAGGTGCCGGTCTTGCCCCCGACGTAGTAGCCCTTCACGTCGGCCCTGGTGGCGGTGCCCTTCTCGACGTTGAGGCGCATGAGATAGCGCATCTTGTCGCTGGTCTCGGGCTTGACGACCTGGGTGCCGAGCGCGCGCGCCTCCGCTTCGCTGCGCTTGAGGAAGGTCGGCGGAATGAGGCGTCCGCCGTTCATCAGCGCGCCGATCGCAGCCACCGCCTGCAGCGGCGCCACCGACAGCCCGTGACCGAACGCGATCGTCACGGTGTTGAGCTCGGCCCAGCGCTTGGGCACCAGCGGCTCGGCGCTCTCCGGCAATTCGGTGCGCAGCCGATCGAGCTGGCCCATCTTTCTGAGGAACCATTTGTGGTGCTCGATCCCGAGGCTCAGCGCCATGCGCGCGGTGCCGATATTGGAGGAATAGGTGAAGATTTCCGGAACCGTGAGCACGCGATTCTGGGCGTGGAAGTCGTGGATCGCGAACTTGCCGTATTGCAGCGGATGGCTGGCGTCGAACGCGGATTTGAGCGTGATTTTGCCGGAGTCGAGCGCCATCGCGACGGTGAGCGCCTTGAAGGTCGAGCCCATCTCGAACACGCCGGTGGTGAGCCGGTTGATGCGGCTCGGGTCGAGCGCCTGGCGCGGATTGTTGGGGTCGTAGTCGGGCACCGACACCATCGAGATGATCTCGCCGGTGCGCACGTCGGTGAGCAGGCCCGCAGCCGCCACTGCCTTGAACGTGGCACGGGCGGCGATGAGCTCGTCGCGCAGCGCGTGCTGGACGCGCAGGTCGACGGCGAGTTCGACCGGTTTTTGCAGCCGGTCGGTGGCGAGCCCCGCCAAATGCAAGTCGGCGAGCCCGCGCGTGTCGAGCCATTTCTCGATGCCGGCGATGCCCTGATTGTCGATATTGACGTGGCCGATGAGATGGGAGACCTCGGCGCCGTTCGGATAGATGCGCTTGTTCTCGGGCAAGAAGCCGATGCCGGGAATGCCGAGCCGATAAATCTGCGCCCGCTGCTCCGGCGTGATCTCGCGCTTGAGCCAGACGAAGCGGCGCTTGGAGGCGAGCCGCGCGCGCAGCTCGGCGGCGTCGATGTCGGGCATCACCGCGGTGAGCAGCTCGGATGCTTCGTCGACGTCGATGATCCGCTGCGGCTCGGCGAACAGCGAGGGCGTGCGCACGTCGGTCGCCAGAATTTCACCGTTGCGGTCGAGGATGTCGGGCCGCGCGGTCGCCACTGCATCTTGTCCGATGGCGCGCCGCGACCCATGACCCTCGGGCACGGCCGCGAACATCGCCAGCCGGGTCGCGATGACCGCGTAACCCAGCGCGAAGATAAGCACGGCGAGCCCGATCCGCGCCCGCGTCTTGGCGGCGCGATCGACGTTGCGGCCATAAAGCAGCGAAGCCACGAACCGTCGGCGCCGCGGTTCGCGCGCAGGTGCCGGCTGATCTACCACGGGCGCCGTCATCCACATTCACCTTGTTTCCGCCGGCACGCTGCCGGTCGCCGAGCGATCGAGCACCTCGGGATTGGCGATCACGGTCCCGATCGGATCAGGCTCGTCCACGGGCACGAGGTCGGGCGGGCGCTCCGGCAGATTGTCGAGCGGATCGATTTGCCGGCTATCGACCGGCTTCAAGGCGAGGTGTCGCCGCGCCAGGTCCTGAATGCGCGCAGGATTGTCGAGCTTGGCCCATTCTGCGCGCAGCGCCGCCACCGCGTCGCGCTCGCGGCGGATCTCGAGCCGCAGCTTGGCGACGCGTTGTGCCTGCCGCGTCGATTCGAACTTGATCTTGTAGACGTCGGCCGCCGCCAGCACGAGCGCGCCGATCACGCAGATGTTGAGAACGCGCATCATCACGGCCGCCCCGATCCTTGGCGCGCGATGATGTCGACGGGCGACGGCAATCGCGGTGGCAACGGGGTAGCGCGGCGGCTGGCGATCGCCGCGTCGGTGCGCTCGGCCGCCCGCAGCTTGGCCGAACGCGCGCGGGGATTGGCGGCAATCTCGGCCTCGTCGGGCACGATCGGCCGGTTGGTCAGAATGCGGAAGGTCGCGGGCGCTTGCGCGGGTGCCGGACGATGGCGCGAGGGAGCGCTCGGCCGGCTGCGCTCGACCAGGAAGGATTTTGCGATGCGGTCCTCGAGCGAATGGAACGCCACCACCACCAATCGACCACCCGGCTTGAGCACGCGCTCGGCGGCGGCCAAGCCGGCGGCGAGCTCGGCCAGCTCCTCGTTGACGAAAATGCGCAGCGCCTGGAACGTCCGGGTCGCCGGATGGATCGCGCCCGGGCGCGCATGCACGATCCCGGCGATGATGTCGGCGAGCGCGCGCGTGGTGCGGATCGGCGCGTCGCGGCGCGCGGCAACGATTGCGCGGGCAATGCTGCGCGCATGGCGCTCCTCGCCGAGGGTCGCGAAAATGGCCGCAAGCTCGCGCTCGGACGCCGATGCCACGATGTCGGCCGCAGTCGGCCCGTCGCGGCCCATGCGCATGTCGAGCGGACCGTCGAGGCGGAAGGAAAATCCGCGCGCCGCCTCGTCGAGCTGCATCGAGGAGACCCCGAGGTCGAAGACGACGCCGTCGACCGCGTCGTAGCCGCAGCCGCGCGCGAGCGCCTGCAGATTGGAGAATTTGTCCTCCACCAGAACGAGCCGGCCGCCGGCGGCGCGCACGAGATCGGCGCCGCCTGCGATCGCGCTTTGGTCGCGGTCGATGCCGATGACGTTGCAGTTCGCGGCCGCGAGGATATCGCGAGCGTGGCCGCCGGCACCGAAGGTCGCGTCGATGTAGATGCCGCCGGCGCGAACGGCGAGGAATTCGACCGTGGGGCGGCCGAGCACGGGAATGTGACGAGCCAGTCCGCCAGCGACAGCGCGTCCGCTGTCGCGGCTCGCCATCATTCCCGTGCTCCGTGCGGGCCTTCCGCCGCCACCCGGGAGCCCAGCTGCTTCGTGAGCGCGCGAACCTTCTCGGTGGCCTCCGCGAGTTCCGCGCGGAAGCGTCCGGGCTCCCAGATCTGAAACTTGTGGCCGAGGCCGGCGAAGGCGATCTCGTCCTTGATGCCGGCGTGAGTCTTGAGCGGTTCGGTGAGGATCGCCCTGCCCTCGCCGTCGATCTTCAACACTTCGCTCGTGCCGTAAAGCGCCGCCGAAAACTGCTCGCGCTCCTCCGAATAGGGCGGAAAGCGCGCGATCAGCGTCTCGATCTCCTTGAGCAAGGCATTGCCGCCAGCATCGAGCGCGGGCCGATCGAGCGTCGGATAGCAATAGAGGCCCTCGAAGCCGTCGCGCGCGAGCACCGCGCGGAACGGCGCCGGGATCGACACCCGTCCCTTGGCATCGAGGCGCAAAGTGTAGTGGGACACGAAGCGGTCCATGACGTCCCTGGTTCACCCCCGCGGGTCGCTTCGGCGCTACTGCGGCGCGAGCGAAAGGCACCCGCGCCACCCCTGCGGGGACGGTCTTGGGCGCCGCATCACCGCATGGGACGCTATGGGTTATCATGGGATCACTTGGGCGTCAATCAACCGCCCGGGCGCATCCGCGCCCCGGCTCGACTGGAATCTCCATGGCCCATTAATGGGATGCCCGCTTAAGGAATGGTTGAGCAGCCGACCATCGGGCGCGTCCATAGAATTGCGCAGCCGGCCCCGTCGCGACGCGACATTAATCCGTGGTTAACGCCTGAGCGTCGCCAGCTTTGTCGCGCTCGGCCCCCTCCCCGATGAACGGGTCTGCAGTGCGCAAACCCGCTCGCAGCGGCGCCTGCCAGGTTCCCGATGCACGGAACGCATGGCTGTGCTCGCGAGTTGTCCCGGGCAAGGAAGGCTTCTTTTCCTCGACGGAACAAAACGATCGGAGGCCACAAAATGCTCAAGACCCTTATGATTTCGGCCGCGGTCAGCGCGCTGATGGTTTCAGGCGCCCTGGCGCAGGCCGAGATGTCGCCGAAACCGCCGGCGGCGAAAAACGATGCCGTCACGGCCATCCCGCACGATACCGCGAAATTCATCGCGGCGCAGAGCACGGATCAGTGGGTTTTCTCCAAGTTCAAAGGCACCGATGTCCTCGGCCCGGACAACGCACACATCGGCAATGTGAGTGACATGCTGTTCGACAAGAACGGCAAGATCCTCGCGCTGATCGTGGGTGTGGGCGGGTTCCTAGGAATCGGCGAAAAGAGTGTCGCCATCGATATGAGCGCATTCCAGCCGGTCCCCGCCGACACTGGCAGCACCACCGGCGCTGGCGGCAATACCGCCATGGTCAGCCGCAATGACGACCCCACCATGGTCAAGCTCAAAGTCAGCTGGACCAAGGACCAGCTCAAGAACGCGCCGGACTTCCAGTATTACAAGCCGCCGGCACGCACGACGAGCGGGGCTGGCGGGTCGCCGACCACCGGCATGGCGCCGCGGCCGACCACTCCGCCGACGGGCCGCTAGCAAGGATGTTCGGAAAACATTAACCAAGTCGCGTGTTGTCGGGGCCGATGAGCGAGTAGCGTATTGTCGGGAACGTCGAGTGAGTAGCGTAAGCGGGACGAAGGCGTCCCGGAGTTGGACGGTCGGGTCGGCCATAGGCCGGCCCGGCCGTCGCGTTTTTTAAGGGTGCGGCTCGCCTGCAACAACATCCGCGGATTCGCCGCAACCGCCGCGCAGGCGCGCGCGGACGAGCTTGTCTCGCATCGTCGTTTCTGCACAATCGCCGCCTCCTCACGCGACGAGCTTTTCGTCGTGTGCAAGTGGAAGTGGCTCCTGCAAACGTCCGGGCGGTGCGCGTATGGTTGCGTCCGAGTTGCGTCCCGAATCCTCCGTCGTCGCCGAGGTGAGACCTTCGCCGAACCACAGCGAGCGCAAGGGCGGCGACGCGCCCGACATGATCGTCTTGCATTACACCGGCATGCCGGACGACCAAGCCGCGATCCGGCAGCTGTGCAACCCGAGCAGCGAGGTCTCCGCACACTACGTCGTGCTGCCGGACGGCTACATCATCCAACTGGTCGCCGAGGCGCGCCGCGCTTGGCACGCGGGCGCGTCATCTTGGGCGGGGGAGAGCGACGTCAATTCGCGCTCGATCGGCATCGAGATCGCCAATCCCGGACATGACCATGGCTATCCCGCCTTTCCGAAACGACAGGTCGCGGCGGTGACGGCGCTCTGCCGCAGCATTTTCACGCGCCACCGAATTCCCGCCGACCGCGTGCTCGCCCATTCCGACGTCGCGCCGGCGCGCAAGCGCGATCCCGGCGAGAAGTTTCCCTGGAAGACGCTGGCCGCGTCCGGCATCGGCCTGTGGGTCAAGCCCGCTCCCATCGACCCGGCGGGAACAATTTTCACGCTCGGGGAAACCAATCCCGCCATCGAAGAGGTGCAAACGCTGCTGGCAAAATACGGCTATGACGTCGCCGCCAGCGGCTATCTCGACAGCGCCACGCGCGACGTCGTGGCGGCGTTCCAGCGCCATTTCCGCCCGCAGCGGGTTGACGGCATCATCGATGTCTCGACTACCTCGACGCTGAAAGACCTGATCGCCGCGCGCGAGGCCCGCCTCAGCGCGAGCCAGCCCGCTTGAGGAAAATCGGCGCCGACGTGGCCGGCGTTAACGCGGTTGCGGCGCGGGTCTTGACGTTCCCCCGCGCACACCCCATGCCTTATCCGTCAGTCGGCTGGACGGCCGCTCGGGTCAATGCCGAAAGGTGGATCCGAGAGGAAAGTCCGGGCTCCATGGACATACGGTGCCGGATAACGTCCGGCGGGCGTAAGCCCAGGGACAGTGCCACAGAGAACAGACCGCCGCTCCCATCGCGTCCCGCTTGCGGGGAGGGAGCGGTAAGGGTGAAACGGTGCGGTAAGAGCGCACCGCGCCCTGCGGCAACGCAGGCGGCACGGCAAACCCCACCGGGAGCAAGACCGAATAGGGACGGCGCGGGCTCGCGGAAGCGGTCCCAGGATCCATGTCCGGATCTGGCCGTCCGGGTAGGTTGCTCAAGGCGCCGGGCAACCGGCGTCGCAGAGGAATGGCCGTCGCGCGAGGGCGCAAGCCCTCGCCTTACAGAACCCGGCTTACAGGCCGGCTGATGCGCTTTAAGGGGGCTCGGTGGAAAACCGCCGGGCCCCCACCAATTTTTGGCGGCTGCGCGCTCGCGATCAGCGACCGCCCGTTACGTGCCGAGCTTCTTGTAGGCGTCGATCACGGCCTGGCCATCGGCGCCCGCCTTGGTGAGCCACTCTGCGGTGAGGCGCTCGCCGATCTCCTGCAGGCCGCTCTTCAAGGCCTCGCTCGGCGACAACACTTTCAAGCCGTGGGCGGCGAGCTGCTCGCCGTACCATTTGTGCCTTTCCTGCGACCTCGACCAGCCGCGCGCTTCGGCGGCGGTGGCAACCTTGAGCAGCGCATCCTGCGTCGGTTTGTCGAGCCGATCAAAGGCCGCCTTGTTGACCAAGGTGACGTTCTTCGGGAGCCAGGCCTGCGTGTCGTAGAAATAGGTCATGGTCTCCCACGCCTTGCTGTCGTAGCCGGTCGCGACCGAGGTCATGAAGGCGTTGATCAGGCCGGTGGCGAGCGCCTGCTGCAAGTCGGCCGCCTGGATCGTCACCGGATAAGCGCCGACGATTTGGGCGATGCGCTCGGTTCCCGCATTGTACACTCGCCAGGAGAGCCCCCGCATATCCGCGACGCTGTTGATCTCCTTCTTCGCGTAGATGCCCTGCGGCGGCCAAGGGACGGCGAACAGCACCATCAACCCTTGCGCGGCGAATTTGCGTTCGATCGCAGGCCTCGACGCCGCCCACAATTTGTGCGCCTCGTCGTAACTCGCGGCCAGGAACGGGACCACGTCGATGCCGAACATCGGGTCTTCGTTGTCGTGCAGCGACATCAGGATCTCGCCCGCTTGCGCCTGGCCGATGCGGACCGCGCTCTTGATGGCGGTCGCCGGGAACAAGGACGCGTTGGGGTAAATCCTGATCGCGAGCTTGCCGCCGGTCACATCGCCCACGTCCTTGGCGAAGGCGGCGAGGTTCTCGCTGTGAAAATTGTCAGCGGGGTAGGCGGACGGGAGGCGCCATTGGACCTGCGCGCAGGCAGGCCACGCGGCGAGCGTAAGCGCGAGCGCCGCTGCGAACGCCGAGAATAGTACTTTTGGCATGGCCCACGGGCCCCGAGAGCGGAGTTCGCAAACTGCCCCTAGCGGCATGATATCGGAGATTGCAGCGACATTGGGACGTCAAAACCCGCAAAAAACCCCGCCATCGCGTGGGCGGGCCAGTGCCAACGGCCATGGGGAAGAGACGCTTCGCCTCGGGCGCGTGCGCCCCTATAAAGCGGCCAGTAGATGCACAGGCGCGCGGCGATGCAAACCGACGGCAGCTGGGATTTTTGGATCGATCGCGGCGGCACCTTCACCGACGTGATCGGACGCCGGCCCGACGGCGCGCTCGTCGCCCACAAGCTCCTCTCCGACAACCCCGAGGCCTACGGCGACGCCGCGGTGCAGGGCATCCGTGATCTCATCGGCGTAAAACCGGGCGAACCGATCCCGCAGGGGATCATCGGCTCGGTGAAGATGGGCACCACGGTCGCGACCAATGCGCTGCTCGAGCGCAAAGGCGAGCGCACGCTCCTGCTCATCACCAAGGGTTTCCGCGACGCGCTCAAGATCGGCTATCAGGCGCGCCCGAAAATTTTCGCCCGCCACATCATCAAGCCACAGATGCTCTACGAGCGCGTGGTCGAGGTGGACGAGCGCGTGCGCGCGGACGGTACGGTAGAGAAGGAGCCGGACCTTGCCGCGGTGCGCGCCGAGCTCTCGGCCGCGCTCGCGGCCGGCATCAAGGCGGTCGCGATCGTGTTCATGCACGCCTACCGCTATTGCGAGCACGAGCAGCGCGTGGCCGCGCTCGCGCGCGAGATCGGCTTCCCGCAGGTGTCAGTCAGCCACGAGGTCTCGCCACTGATCAAGCTCGTGGGCCGCGGCGATACCACGGTCGTCGACGCCTACCTCTCGCCCATCCTGCAGCGATACGTGGCGCGAGTGGCACGCGATATGGGTACGTCTGTTGCCGCAAATCGCGACGCATTGGCTCCTGTGTCTCCTCCTGCGGGCGAGGCGCAGCAAAGGGGGACACACACACGGACGGCCCCGGCTGCCCCGCGCCTGATGTTCATGATGTCGTCCGGCGGCCTCACCGCGGCGGAGTTGTTTCAAGGCAAGGACGCGATTCTATCGGGACCGGCAGCCGGCGTGGTTGGGATGGCGGAAACCGGACGCGAGGCCGGCTTCTCGCATCTGATCGGCTTCGACATGGGCGGCACGTCGACCGACGTCTCGCACTTCGACGGCGAGTATGAGCGCGCCTTCGAGACCGAGGTCGCCGGCGTGCGCATGCGCGCCCCGATGATGCTGATTCACACGGTGGCGGCGGGCGGCGGCTCGATCTTGCATTTCGACGGCGCACGCTTCCGCGTCGGGCCCGACAGCGCCGGCGCCAATCCCGGCCCCAAATGCTACCGCCGCGGCGGGCCGCTCGCGCTCACCGACGCCAATGTCATGGTCGGGAAGCTGATGGCGGATTTCTTTCCGAAAATTTTCGGCGCGCAGCAGAACCTGCCGCTCGACGCCGAGGGGGTGCGCGCGGCGTTTGCGGAGCTCGCCCGCGAGATCGGCGATGGCCGCTCGGGCGAAGACGTCGCCGACGGCTTCATCAAGATCGCGGTCGAGAACATGGCGAACGCGATCAAGAAAATCTCGGTGCAGCGCGGTTACGACGTGACGCGCTACACGCTCAACTGCTTCGGCGGCGCCGGCGGCCAGCACGCCTGCCTCGTCGCCGATGCGCTCGGCATGACCAAGGTGCTGATCCATCCGTTCTCGTCGCTCCTGTCCGCCTACGGCATGGGCCTCGCCGACATCCGCGCCACGCGCCAGCAGGCGGTCGAAGAGCCGTTCGGGGATGCGGCGCTGGCATCGATCGCGCGCGTCGGCGGACGACTGGCGGACGACGCCAAGCGCGAAGTCGTCGACCAGGGCGTCGCGGCGCAAGCGGTCGAGGTCTTCATCCGTGCGCACATCCGCTACGCCGGCACCGACACCGCGCTGGTGGTGCCGGCATTCTCCGTGCCTCCCGCCGGCGCGCCGTTGCGCCCCGCTCATCCGGGACTCGATGGCCCCTCCCTGGCGGAGATGAAATCCGCCTTCGAGGCCGCGCATAAATCGCGCTTCGGATTCGTCGACGAAAGCAAGGAGCTGGTGGTCGAAGCGGTGTCGGTCGAGGCGGTCGGTGGCGGCGCGAAGTTCACCGAGCCGATATCGTCGACGACGAGCGCCGCGCTCCCCTCCCCTGCGCGCCGGACGAGATTTTATTCGCGCGGGGAATGGCACGAGGCCGCAGTGTTCACCCGCGAGCAGCTTTCGCCCGGCCACGCCATACGCGGCCCCGCCATCATCATCGAGCCGCATCAGACCATCGTGGTCGAGGATGGCTGGCGTGCCGAAATGACCGCCAAGAACCACCTGGTGCTCGATCGCGTCGTCCCGCTCAAGCGGGAAAGCGCCGTCGGCACCGCCGCCGACCCGGTCATGCTCGAAGTGTTCAACAATCTGTTCATGTCGATCGCCGAGCAAATGGGCGTGTCGCTGCAGAACACCGCCTATTCGGTCAACATCAAGGAGCGGCTCGACTTCTCCTGCGCCGTGTTCGCCGCCGACTCCACCCTCGTCGCCAACGCGCCGCACATGCCGGTGCATCTCGGCTCCATGGACCGCGCGGTCGAAACCATCATCCGCGAGAACAAGGGCAAGATCGCGCCGGGCGACGTCTACGCCATCAACGCGCCCTACAACGGCGGCACGCATCTGCCCGACATCACGGTGTGCACGCCGGTCTTCGATGACGTCGGCCGCGAGCTCCTGTTCTGGGTCGCCTCGCGCGGCCACCACGCCGACGTCGGCGGCATTTCACCCGGCTCGATGTCGCCGAACGCGACCACGATCGAGGAAGAAGGCGTCTACATCGACAACTTCAAGCTCGTGGACCGCGGCCGCTTCCGCGAACAGGCGCTCTACGGGCTGCTCAACGGCGCGAAATATCCCGCCCGCAATGCGCTGCAGAACGTCAACGACATCAAGGCGCAGATCGCCGCCAACGAGAAGGGCGTGCAGGAGCTGCACAAGATGGTCGCGCACTTCACGCTGCCGGTGGTCAAGGCCTACATGCAGCACGTGCAGGACAACGCGGCCGAAAGCGTTCGCCGCGTCATCGATCGCATCCACGATGCCGCATTCGAATACGAGATGGACCAAGGCACGTGGATCAAGGTCAAGATCAGCGTCGACAAGGCCAAGCGCGAGGCGACCGTCGATTTCACCGGCACCTCGCCGCAGCAGAACACCAATTTCAACGCGCCCGAACCGGTGGCGCGCGCGGCCGTGCTCTACGTGTTTCGAGTGATGGTCGACGACGAGATCCCGATGAATGGCGGCTGCCTGCGGCCCATCAACATCGTGATCCCGAAAAAATCGATGCTGTCGCCCGAATATCCCGCCGCGGTCGTCGCCGGCAACGTGGAAACGTCGCAGGCGGTGACGAATTGCCTGTTCGGCGCGCTCGGCGCGCTCGCCGCCGCCCAAGGCAGCATGAACAACCTCAATTTCGGCAACGCCAAGTACCAGTACTACGAGACGATATGCTCGGGCTCGCCGGCGGGCCCGGGTTTTCCCGGCACCGACGCCGTGCACACCCACATGACCAACACGCGATTGACCGACCCCGAGGTGCTGGAATTTCGCTATCCGGTGCTGCTCGAGGATTTCCACATCCGCCCAGGCTCGGGCGGACGCGGCCGCTGGACTGCCGGCGATGGCGTGCGCCGCACCATTCGGTTCCTCGAGAAGATGGATTGCACGATTCTCTCGGGCCACCGCCGCGTGCGTCCGTTCGGCTTGGCCGGAGGCGAAGCCGGCCAAATCGGCGAGAACGCCGTGCGGCGCAACGACGGCCGCGTGGAGAAGCTTGCGGGCTGCGACGCAACCGTCATCGATGCCGGCGAGGCGATCATCATCCAGCCGCCGACCGCGGGCGGATATGGCAAGCCCGAGCGGTGATCGCGGCGATTGCTATCACTGTTCTGTGCCTCGACATCGCCTAAGAAATGGCCGGGCATAAGCGCGTTCACGCGCGTCTTGTGACGCGCGATGCCCGGCCATGACGTTGAGGGCGCGTGTCTGCGTTACGACTGCTGGATCGCCGACACCAGCCAATGGCCGCCGCGCACGCGCATGAAGGTCCACACTTCGGTGGCTTCGTCCGGCCCACCTTGCACCACGCGGCCGCTGTCGCGGTCGACGGTCTCGTCGTTGAGCGAAAAACGCATCGCGACGGTAGCGTAGTCGGTGTCGCCCTCGCGCCAAGCCTCGGCAAGATCGCCCTGCAACAGCTTGACGTCGGAGACGCGATTGACGACGCCCTTGCTCGCATTCGCCGACAGTTCCTCGGAGAAATAGGACAACATCTCGGGCGTGACGTGTCGGCGCAACCGCGCGAGATCTTCGGCGCTATACGCGCTTTGCACCTCGCCGAGGATCTTCTCGAAGGCATTGAAGTCGTCGGGCGTGAGCCCGACCTCGTCGGTTCCGGATGCGCGCGCGCGCGAGGCAGGAGCGCCGCCGCCGAACCCCATCTGCGGACGCGCGGCGCCGGGCGCGTAATCGCGCAATGCCGGGCCGCTGGCGAGCGCCGGCTGGCTGCGGCGCTGCCACCACGTCCACAAGAGATAGCCGATGATCACGATGAGGCCGATCTGCAGCATCAGGCCGAGCATCGAAGCGAAGCCGCCGAGGCCGCCCAGGAAGCCATGGCCGAACAGCATGCCGAGCAAGCCGGCGCCGAGGAAGCCGGTGAACAGGCCACCGAGGAAGCCCGGCCGATTGAAGAAGCCGCCCACGGGCGACGAGATCGGCGGACGTTGCGCGAACGTGCCGCCCGGCTGACCCGGCTGCGTCATGCTGCGCTCGATGGGCCGCGCGCCCGGCGATGTCGCCGTTGACGGCGGCGCCGAGAAGGTCTGCGAGCCGCGGCTGCCGAAGCTACCGCCGCGCCCGGCGCGGGCATCGGCATCGGTCATCGCGAACGCCAACACCGCCGCCACGGCGCAAAGCGCAAGCAGCGGACGAACGCGCAAGGAAAGCATGAAGTCCTCCCAGAAAGACCGTTTGGTTCCACCTAAATATTGGTATCCCTTGGCGGCATTGGAAGAGGTGCCGCATGGTGTCGCAGCCCCCGCCACATGGCGCCTGCGGACCCATTCCGCTCGTCCCCGCGAGGCATCATGTCGCCTCCTGCAATAACGGCGACTGTGCCTGCGGATTCCCGCCCGTGTGCGGGCGAGGAAGTAAAACAAGGCTTACGCTATTAGTTGTCCTCGCCGTCGGCGCCGGGCTCGGCCATGGGCAGGGCGCGCTCGCGCCGTTCTTCGTCGGGGTTGAAGCGCCACCGCTGCGCCGCCAACCGGCGCGGTGCCAGCGAGCCGGTGATCCCGGGGTCGTGCTTGATCGCGTATCGCGCGGCGCGCGCGGCGACCTCTTCGCCCGACACGGCGTGCGGGTTGCACGCGCGATGGCCGTCGCGCCGACGCATCAAATCGACGTGGATATGGTCGTAGTGATAGACGTTCGAGCCGGGCGCCAGCACCGTGCTGAATTGATCGCAGGCCGCGGCCTGCACGTCGCGCAGAAAACCCTGCTCCTCCGGCAAGCCGCGCCAGCCGTTCTTCACCGTGATCTTGCGTCCGTCGGCGAGCGTGAACGCCGCGATGTCGAGCGCGTTGCCGAAGGCGTGCTCGGAAACGCTCGCCCTCGGATTGCCGTTCATGCCGCGACAGGAATAGGCGGAGATTTGTTTGATCTCGACAACCGGCGAGCCGAACCAGCGCATCGCCGCCGGCTGTACGGAGCCGGCGATCCAACGCTCGAGCTCTGACACGATCGGGCATGCAAGCGTCGCCGGCGGGCTCACCGCGACCGGCGTGAACGATGCCGTCGGCGGGATGCGTGCGGGGCCCAATGGAGCGGACGGCGGCGGTTCGCGCGGGGCGTTGCGCAACGGGGCCGGCCCATCGACCAGCGGCCGCCGCTCGTAGAGTTCGGACGAGAAGTCATCGCGGGGAGACGCCACTGGAGGCGGCGCGCGATATTTTGGCGGCGGAGCGGCAGGCGTCACGCCGTAGGGTCGGCGAAAGTCGTAGGGCTCCGCGGCGACACCGGGCTGATCAGACACACCCGGCGGATTGAGCGACACCGGCTCATCGGGAGCGATGTCACGCCGCGGCTGCGGCGAGCCCACCTGATAGTCCGGCAGCACGCGCGATGGATAGGGCGGCTCCGCCGGTCTGATCGGCCAACGCGGCGGCACCGAACCGCGCGGAATGTCGGCGGGTGGCCGCAGATCGTCGCTGTAGCCGAGCGGCCCGCTCTCGCCCAAGGTCGACACCTTGAGCGGAAAGTCGGCCCCGCACACCCCGGGACCACGGATCGGCCGGATGCGGACGATGCCCGCGCCTTCCTTGACGGCACCCGCGTTGAGGCATTGCACCTCGGCCTCATGGCGCCACGGCGCGCGCTCGGCAAAAAAACCGCCGCCGCTGCACCCCGCTAACGCGCCGAGAAGGCCAAGGACGATGGAGCCGACGAGATACCAACGCACTCCCCACGCCATGGCGGGAGGATGCGATGGATGTTGTTAACGTTTCTTCAAAGATTGGCGTGGGCGCGCGGCCGCTGATCCACGCCTCGCAAGATGGTTAAAAGAATCGCGGGCTTGCGTCTCTGACGGATGGTTCTTGTTGACGTCATTCCGCGCCGCCTGACCGATCGCATCGTCGCCCTGATCGACGGCAAGCGCTGACGCTGCGTGTACTTGGCGTTTTCCGCAACTGCGTTGCGCGCGGCGGCGAGCGCGCGAGCCGCAACCGCGCGATCGCCAGGGCAGCGGGGGTTAAGATCATGGTCCGCCAAGTATTATTCCACGTCACCCGCAGCTCTATTTAGGTCTCCGCGGCTCGAACATTGAACCTGCCGAGCAAATTGTTATGCACCATCAAAGATAGTAGCGCCGATAGTTTGCATCGAAATATCAGGATGTTGGTGGGCGCATCCGACGCGCGGTGTAATTCGCGCGTTTGCCTTCGGCGGTGCAGCATATTTGTCATTAGGACTTCGTCATCCCCCTGCTAAACTTGAGCTACGAAGATATGCGGGAGGACGTGACGTGGACCTAGCGCTTAGGCTCAATGTGCTGGCGGTGTTCGCCGTATTTGCGTTCGTCGGCGCGATCCTTTTGGGCGCGTTCTGACTTCGAGCATCCAGCACCGCCGCGTTCGATCGATTTTTCCGGCACCGGAGGGCCTCTCCGGTGTTTTGCATTTTCCAGAGGCTCTTCTCGTCAACGCGCAGCGTCGCGTCCACGCCGCCGTTAGTTGCCTGCGAGCGTCGTCCCGCGCGTAATCTCATCCCAATTCGCGAGCGTGCGCTCTACGACGCGGTCGGCGTCCTCGTTCAAAAGGTAGCCCGCTTGCGCGAGCCTCGCCGCGGCATCCGTCACAAGCCGCTGATACTGCGCGCGGTTGCCGTAGCGTTCTTCGATCGACAGGCGCGGATCACGCGTTTCCTCGCGTGCGGCCTTTGTCACGGGAAATGGGATGTACGAGCCGGTCAGCGGGAGCAATTCGCCGGGCTGACCGATCGAAGGGTTGCGGAAATTCCAGCCGGTATACGTCGCCAGCGGCAGGGCCACGTTTGGGAGCCGAATGCCCGAAAGCTCGTTGCCGTCGCGATCGATCTGCGGGACAAGCAACGGCAGCGGGTGCGCGGTGTGTGGCCCGTCGAGATCGGCGCGATAGCCGGCCGGGATGGTGAGCGGTGAGCGTACTCCGGGGATCGCCGGAAAATCGATGCTGTCGCGCGGCACCAGCGTCTTGTCCGCCAGCCGCGGATGCGCGCTCGGCGGCGGCGCAACGTCGTCGCGTACCCAGCGATCCATTGCGACGAGCAGCGCGCGTTGTGCCCACGCATATTCGTTGCCGTTCGGCTTCTGCTGGCCCGGTCCTTGCGACGGCAGGTAACCGCCGGGAACATGCTGCGTGCCGGCGATGAGATAGATGCGAACGTTGTCCGGTATTTTCGCGTCATCGCGGCCATCGAGCGTGGTGTGGACGAGCGCGGCGGCGCGGCCACCGCCCCAGTATTCGCCCGATGAGTTGGTGTAGAAAATCTTCGGGCGCTGGTCCGATGCAAGTTTCATCAAGATCCCATCCGTCTTGCCGGTCACCGGATCCTGTTGATCGAGATCGAGATAGGGAAACAGCGACGCCACAAAGAAGCCGAGACCATTCGGCCGCGCAAAGCGCGAATTGAAGTCGCCGCTGCGCGCGGAGCCTGCGATGTGAGAGATCACGCCATCGAAGACGCGACGATCCTGTTCGTCGGCGTTGAAACCCTCGTAGAGAAATTGCCGCAGGAAGCGGCCGTCCTGCGAGGGACCGAAGGCATAAGCATAACGTGTCGCAATTGGCCCGGCTTGCTGGTGCTTCACCGCCGATGCCATGTCGCGCAACGCTGCGAACGCCAGACCCGCAACGACGGCGCCCTTCGCCTCATAGCTCAGCTCATAGAAATGGCCTGGCTGGTAGCCGCCCTTGAGATAGAGCGCGGAAATGTCGGGCACCACCTCGCCGTCCCTCATGCGGCCGAACTGCCACTGGTCGCGCGGAATGGTTTGTGGCGCACCAAGAAAGCCATCGCGCACGGTGAGCGTGTTCGCCGCGCTGGCAGGATCGAGCGGCGGATATCGGGTCGTATCGGCATAGCGCCCCATGTCGTCGAGCGCATAGGTCGGCTCGGCCGTGTTCGGCGTGAACGTCGTCGACACCCGTCCGGTGATTGCCTTTCCCTGATCGAGCGCGGGCGGCGCGTCGAGCGCCATCAATCCTCCTCGGCGTGGAATGTCGAACTGCCATCCCACCCACACCAGGGTATAGCCCTGCCGCATCAAGAAACCATCGCCGAAATCCGCCTCGGCGGTTGGATCGGGTACCGCCGGTGCGCGGTTGAAGTCGCGAATGATGTTCTTGCGCCCGCGGTTGAGGACATCGAACAAGGCGGCGCCGTTGCCGCGGGCGGCGTCCTTCGGGGCGAGGACATAAAGGTCAGCTGAAAACGTCACACGACCGGCAGCATCGCGCGGCGCCTTGTCGAGATCGACGATGGCCTTATTGCGGGGATGCATGGGATCGACCGAGAAAAACACCCTCCCGACGATCTTCTCGTAGGCGCCAGCGGCACCGAATGGCTTACCGCCGAGAATGTCCGTGCGTGAAGCAATCTCGATTCGCGTCACCTCCGCCTGTGCGCAATAGCTCGCACAGGCGACGGCGGCGGCGATCAGCGCACATCCAAACCGCAATATACCCATTGCGATCTCCCTATTGTCGGCCAGCGCCCTCGATTGTCCGCCGCGGAGCCGTCTGCAACAGCTGCTGTAACTGTTGCGCCCAGAATTTTGCCATGCCGGTGGTAGCATGGCCGCGGGTGTCTTCGCTGGCCGGTATGAGGTAAAGCCGACCGTTCTTCACGCGTTTGAGTTCGCGCTCCGTGATGCCGGTTTCCGGCGGGTTACGCTCGTCGTCAGCGGAATTGATCGCCAGGAGCGCGGCCTCAATCCGTTCGAGGCCGGCCGATGGATCGTAGTCGCGCGAAGACTCCCACTGGTACAGAAAGTCATTGGCATCGCTGGGGAGCGGCGCCGCCAAGCGCTCGTCGAGGAGCTTGTCAGCCTGCTCGCGCGTGGGGGCCATCTTCTGGTAGGCGAGCGTGCCCCCGCTGGTCGCGATGCCGAAGAACACGCTGGCCAAACGCAGGGACGGCGGCTGAGTCGCGTAGTTGCCGTTGTTCCATTCGGGGTCGCTGCGGATCGTTTCGAGCATCATCCGCCGCAGCATCCAATTGCGGCTCGCCATGGGCGTGGGTTGCGACGCCATGGGCACCAGCACATCCATGAAGTCGGGATACTTTTCGCCCCAAAGCCACGTGTGCATACCGCCCATGGAATTGCCGAGCACGAGGCGCAAGTGACGGATGCCGAGGCCCTCGGTCACAAGTCGGTATTGGGCTTCGACCATGTCGGCGTAATTGTACTTCGGAAATTTGGTTCGCAGGCCATCCGATGGCCTCGCCGATTTTCCGGTTCCAAGCGCGTCTGACAGAATGATGAAGTATTTGCTTGCGTCCAGCGGCTGGCCAGGGCCGAACAACTCGCCCGCGAAGGCGGGCGTCAAGAAATTCGCTCCGGAGCCGCCGGTGCCATGCAGGATCAACGCAGGTTCTCCCGACGGATTGCCGACCGTCCTGTAATGCAGGCGCAGCTCGGGCATGACTTCGCCGGTGTGAAAGCGGAAGTCGCGCGCGACCCAGTCGCCCTCTTTCGGTGCCGGATAGTCTGCGGCCGAAGCCACTGCGGATGTGAGCGCGAACGCAAGCGCTCCTGCTATGCAGATGCGGGCAGGATTCATTGGCTACCCCCTGGATGCGACGGCCCGTCGACCGCACGAGCGCTGCCTTGAAAAGGAGCTTCGGAACGAGCCGCTCAGCGATGTTCTCCTGCGTGAGCCAGCGATAGTGTGTCGGCTTCCGGCAGCGGTTTTCCCTTCGTCTCCGGCAAGAAAGGCACGGCGATCAGCCCAAGAATGTAGAACAAGCCGATAATCGTTGCCGCTTTGCCGTAGCCGCCCAGGCTGACGATCAAGGTGCCCGCGATCAGCGGAGCGATCGCGGAGATCAATCGCGGTGCATTGAAGATGAAACCGGCGGCGGTCGCGCGCATCCGCGTCGGAAAGAGTTCCGGCAGCCATATGGGCGTCCACGAAAAAACGCCCTGGATGAAAAATCCATACACTGCCAGGGAGAACAACAGCACATGGATATCCTGCACCCACAGGTAGATGATGGGCGTCAGGATCAGGCACATCAGATAAAACAACATCGTCGTCGGCTTGCGGCCAAAGGCGTCGGCGAGGAAACCGAAGCTCGAGAACCCGATCAAGGCGCCCAGGTTTTGCACTAAGCCGGCCAATGCCGCCCAGCGCTGGGCCGGAAGGCCGGCAGCGGTTGCAACCGATCCGACATAGCTCGGGACAAACGTGGAAACGCCCCAATAGCCGATCGTCACCGACAGCGACATCACGAACGTCAAAAACAGGCGCGAGCGGACGGCGGGTTCGGCAAACACATCAACCAGAGTGAAGCGCACCAGCGCTGCGTCTTCCCCGTGGAGCGCCGCGCCTTGCCGTCGCAGATCATATGCGGCGCGACGGCGCCTGTTCGATTCCTCCCACCGGGGAGATTCGGGAATATTGCGCCGGATCCAAAACACGATAAGCGCGGGAAGCACGCCGATTAGGTACATGTACCGCCAGGCGTCGGGGCCGGAGGTGCCGATGGCCAGCCAGACGCCGGACGCCAGAATGCTCCCGATCGGGTATCCCGATTGCAAGAAGGCGCCACCCTTGCCGCGTGCCTTGGCCGGCCAAAGCTCGGCCATGATCGACGCCCCCGTCGCCCATTCCGAGCCGATCGCGAGCCCAACGAGAAAGCGAAAAACGGCAAACGACACCCAATCCCAGGAGAACGCGCTCACGCCCGTGAGCAGCGAATAGGCAAGGATCGTGAGGGTCATCGAGCGCTTGCGGCCGAGATAGTCGGCAAGCACGCCGCCGAGCAGACCGCCGATCGCCCAACCGAATACGGTTATCGCAATGACCGCGCCGGCATAGGCGGGGATGAACGGGTATTGGGAAGGGTCCAAGAGTTGATGGAGCGCAACGCCCACGGTGAGAATAAGTGCGAACACTTCGAAACCATCGAACGTCCACCCGAGGTTCGCGGCGATAAGCGCTTTCCACTGCGACCGGTTGAGCGAGCGATACCATGGAGACGTTTCGAAAGTGCCGACCTCGCTCATGATCCCCTCCCTGATACTCGCTCGGCAGGCCCTGCCGGAAGATCGCGAATGAAAGCTTACGCTAATATCCCGCGCGCTTGGAAGAGTGGGTTATGCCGGCAGTCGCGACGGCAGGCACGGAGCTCCCCTCTATTCGCGCTTTGTCCGCAATTTACAGTTTCGGAAGCACGTGTTCGCCGAACAATTCGACGGTACGTACCGGGTCGGAGGCGAGGCTGACCGTGAGCATCAGCCGCTCGGCGCCTGCGGCTTTCGCTGCGAGCGCCTGCGCGAGACAATCCTGCGGATTGCCGCAGATCGACAGCCGGCGCGACAGATAATCGAACAGGCCGAGCTCTTCGACCAGCCTGATGTCGGCTTCACCCGGCCGCGTGCTGTAGCGCCGGCGCAATTCGAGCAGCGGCGCACGCAGCGGCTCGGGCACGCCACGCGTCTCCAGATGCTTGTCTCCGATCACGTAGCCGGCGAGAAACGCGAGCATGGCGCCGACCTTGTTGCGCGCGGCATTGCGATCCTCGTTGCAGTCGAGCGCCGCGATCTGCCAAATCTCGATGTCGTCGCCCGCGCGGCCGGCCGCCTTGGCTCCGGCGGCGATGTGCGCTCGCGAATCGCGGATGTTGTCCGCGGCGAGGCCGTAATTGGCGAACACGCCGTCGGCGGTCCGGCCGGCCGCCTGCAGCGGCTGCGGATGCGAGGCGGCGAGAAAGACCGGCGGCGCGCGCTTGATCCACGGCAGATGCGCGCTCGCCCCGCGAAGGGTCGCGGGCGCGCCCTGCAACAGCGTCTTGATGAAGGTGACCCCTTCCGCCAGCTCGTTCGCGCGCGACTTCGGCAGTCCGACATTCTTGGTGCCGCTGTGTCCAGCGCCGATGCCGAGCACGGCGCGTCCATTCGAGATGTGGTCGAGCGAGGCGATCGCGGCCGCGCTGATCGCGGGGTGCCGGGTGATGAGATTGGTGACGCAGAGCGCAACGCGCGCGCGCCGCGCGACGCGCGCGACCATCGCCGCCGACACCCACGGGTCCATGGCGTTTCCCGGCGTGTCGGCAATGCCGATCATGGCGTAGCCGTAGCGGTCGGCGCGCTCGGCAAGCTGCTCGCAAAGGTCGAGGGTGTAGGGCCAGAAGAAGAAACCTACCTGCATCTTCCACTCTCGACTCGGCACCGCGTCATCGAGGCTGCGCGCTCGCTTCGCGTATTCGCGCAGACCGCCGCATGACTACGCGAGCTATTCCGCCGCCGTTCGCGCCGCGATCAGCGGGTCATAGTTGAGCACCGGCGCGAGCCATTTCTCCGCCTCGGCCGCGGTCCAGCCCTTGCGGGCGGCGTAGTCCTCGACCTGATCGCGCTCGATCTTGCCGACGCCGAAATAGTGGCTGTCGGGATGGCTGAAGTAGAGCCCGCAGACGGAAGCGCCCGGCCACATGGCGAAGCTCTCGGTGAGCTTGAGCCCGATCCGCCGCTCGCCGTCGAGCAGCGCAAACAGCGTTGCCTTCTCGCTGTGGTCGGGTTGCGCGGGGTAGCCCGGCGCCGGACGGATGCCGCGATATTTTTCCCCGATCAGCTCCACGTTGCTGAGCGCCTCGTCCGGGGCATAGCCCCAGAATTCCCGCCGCACCCGCTGGTGCAGACGCTCGGCGAAGGCTTCGGCCAGGCGATCGGCGAGCGCCTTGATCATGATCGCCGAATAATCGTCGTTCGCCCGCTTGAAGCGCTCCGCCACCGCGTCCTCGCCGATGCCGGCAGTGACCATGAAGGCGCCGACGTGGTCGGCAAGCGCGCTCGCGCGCGGCGCCACGAAATCGGCGAGCGCGATATTGGCGCGCCCTTCGCGGCGGGTGAGCTGTTGGCGCAGCGTGTGCAGCACCGCGATCGGCGTCGTGCGCGCCTCGTCGCCGTAAAGGAGGATATCGTCGCCGTCCGAGTTGGCCGGCCAGAATCCGAACACCGCGCTGGCGCGCAACCAGCGCTCGGATGCCATGCGCTCGAGCATCGCCTGGGCGTCGTCGAACAAGCTGCGCGCGGCCGCTCCGTATTTGGCGTCGTCGAGGATGGCGGGAAACTTGCCGGTGAGCTCCCAGGTAGCGAAGAACGGCGACCAGTCGATGCAGTCGCGAAGCTCGGCGATCGAATAATCCTCGAGCACCCGCGTTCCCAGAAAGCTCGGCCGCGGCGGAACATAATTTCCCGACCAGTTGAGCTTGAGCGCGTTCGCGCGCGCATCCTCGAGCGAAAGCCGCTGCTTGGTCGCTTCACCGCGCGCATGCGCGGCGGCGATGCGGGCATATTCCTGGCGAATGTCGGCCACGTAGGACGGCCGCGCCTCACCCGACATCAGATTGGCCGCGACGCCGACGGCGCGGCTGGCGTCGGTGACGTAGACCGCCTGCCCGCGCCGGTAATTGGGATGGATTTTCACCGCCGTGTGCACGCGGCTCGTGGTGGCGCCGCCGATCAACAGCGGCACGTCGAAGCCTTGTCGCTCCATCTCGGCGGCGACGTGGCACATCTCGTCGAGCGATGGCGTGATGAGGCCGGAGAGCCCGATGATATCCGCGTTCTCCTGCTGCGCCGTCTCCAGGATTTTCGCCGCCGGCACCATCACGCCGAGATCGACGACCTCGTAATTGTTGCACTGGAGCACGACGCCAACGATGTTCTTGCCGATGTCGTGCACGTCGCCCTTGACCGTGGCCATGACGATCTTGCCGTTGGAATTCTTCTTTTCGAATCTCTTCTCTTTCTTTTCCTGCTCCATGAACGGCATGAGATAGGCGACCGCCTGCTTCATCACGCGCGCGGATTTCACCACCTGCGGCAGAAACATCCGTCCCGAGCCGAACAGGTCGCCGACCACGTTCATGCCGTCCATCAGCGGACCTTCGATCACGTGCAGTGGGCGCTCGGCTTTGCGCCGCGCCTCCTCGACGTCGCTTTCGATGAAATCGGTGATGCCGTGCACGAGCGCGTGGGACAGTCGCTCCTCGACCGGCCGCTCGCGCCAGGCGAGATCGGCTTCCTTCTTCTCCTTGCCATGCCCGCGGTAACGCTCGGCGAGCGCAAGCAGCCGTTCGGCGGCGTCGGCGCGCCGGTTGAGCACCACGTCCTCGCAACAGGCGCGCAACTCGGCATCGAGATCGTCGTAGACCGCGATCTGCCCGGCGTTGACGATGCCCATGTCCATCCCGGCCTTGATCGCGTGATAGAGGAAGACGGAGTGCATGGCCTCGCGCACCGGCTCGTTGCCGCGGAACGAGAACGACAGGTTGGATACGCCGCCGGAGACGTGGACGTGCGGCAAGTTCGCGCGGATCCAGCACGCCGCCTCGATGAAGGCGACGCCGTAACCGTTGTGTTCCTCCATCCCGGTCGCGATGGCGAAAATGTTGGGATCGAAGATGATGTCCTCGGGCGGAAAGCCGACCTGTGCGACGAGGATGTCGTAGGCGCGCTTGGCGATCGCGCATTTGCGCTCCAGCGTGTCGGCCTGGCCCTGCTCGTCGAAGGCCATGACCACCACGGCGGCGCCGTAGCGGCGCACGGTCTTGGCGTGCTCGATGAACGCCGCCTCGCCCTCCTTCATCGAGATCGAGTTCACCACTGCCTTGCCCTGCAGGCACTTGAGCCCAGCCTCGATCACCGAGAACTTCGACGAGTCGACCATCACCGGCACGCGCGCGATGTCGGGCTCGGCCGCGATCAGGTTGAGGAAGGTCGTCATCGCCTGCTCGGAATCCAGCAGGCCCTCGTCCATGTTCACGTCGATGATTTGCGCGCCGTTCTCCACCTGGTCGCGGGCGACGGCGAGCGCGCCCGCATAGTCGCCCGCGGTGATGAGCTTACGGAACTTGGCCGAGCCGGTAACGTTGGTGCGCTCGCCCACGTTGACGAACGGGATTTCCGGCGTGAGCGCGAAGGCCTCGAGAGCGGACAGGCGCAGCAGCCGCGGCACTTGCGGAATCTCCCGCGGCGGCTTGCCCTTCACTGCACGCACGATGGCGTCGATGTGCTCGGGCGTGGTGCCGCAACAGCCGCCCACCACGTTGACCAGGCCGGCGTCCGCGAATTCGCCGAGCAGCCCGGCCATGAACTGCGGGCTCTCGTCGTAGCGGCCGAACTCGTTGGGCAAGCCGGCATTGGGATAGGCGCAGACGAAGGTATCGGCGATGCGCGCGATCTCGGCGATATGGGCGCGCATTTCTCTCGCCCCGAGGGCGCAATTCAATCCGATCGAGAACGGCGCGGCGTGGCGCACCGAGTTCCAGAACGCCGCCGGCGTCTGGCCGGAGAGCAGCCGCCCCGAGCGATCGGTGATGGTGCCGGAGATCATCACCGGCACGCGCACGCCGCGCAGCTCGGTGACGTCGGCGACGGCCGCGATCGCCGCCTTGGCGTTGAGCGTATCGAAGATCGTTTCGATCAGCAGCAGGTCGGCGCCGCCTTCGAGCAATCCTTTGACCTGCTCGGCGTAGGCGCCGCGCAGCTCGTCGAAGGTGACCGCGCGGAAGCCGGGATTGGCGACGTCGGGGGAGATCGAGGCGGTGCGATTGGTCGGCCCGATCGCGCCGGCCACGAAGCGCGGGCGGCCGTCCTCGCTTTGCGCGAGATCGGCCGCGGCGCGGGCGAGCTTGGCGCCCTCGACATTGAGCTCGTAGGCAATGCCCGCCATGCCGTAGTCGGCTTGGGCGATGTGCGTCGAGGAGAATGTGTTGGTCGAGACGATATCGGCGCCAGCACGAAAATACGCGAGATGAATGTCGCGGATCTTGGCGGGCTGGCTGAGGATGAGCAGGTCGTTGTTGCCCCGGACCTCGCGGTTCCAGGCATCGAAGCGCGCGCCGCGATAGCCTTGCTCGTCGAGCCCGAGCGACTGGATCATGGTGCCCATGGCGCCGTCGAGCACCAGGATGCGCTCGGCCGCGAGGCGGCGGAGCGTTTGCTCGGTGCGAGACATGGGCATCGACATGGCCGCCTCGGGCGTCATCCGACCCCCCTCACCCCAGCCCTCTCCCCTGCGGGGAGAGGGAGCGCACCGTGCTCGCGGCTCGCTTCGTGGCTCGCCCCATGGTCTGGCCGCAGGCCGAGCAGGTGACACACCGCGTAGACCAGGTCGGCGCGGTTCATGGTGTAGAAGTGGAAGTCGGTGACGCCGCGATCGACGAGATCGAGCACTTGCTCGGCGGCGACCGCGGCGGCGATGAGCTTGCGCGTGGCGGCGTCCTCGTCGAGGCCCTCGAACCGCTCCGCGAGCCAGTCGGGCACGGAGGCGCCGCAGCGCGCGGCAAACGCCTTGGTCTGCTTGAAGTTCTGCACCGGCAGGATTCCGGGCACGACCGGCACGTCGATGCCGCGGGCGCGCACGCGGTCGAGGTAGCGGAAGTAGAGGTCGTTCTCGAAGAAGAACTGGGTGATCGCGCGCGCGGCGCCAGCGTCGACCTTGGCCGCGAGCATGTCGAGATCGGCCTCGACCGTGGGGCTGTCCGGATGCTTTTCCGGATAGGCGGAGACCGACACCTCGACGTCGGAAAGGCGCTTGATGCCGGCGACCAGATCGGCGGCGTTGCGATAGCCGCCGGGATGGGGCGCATAGCGCTCGCCGGCGCCGCCGACGGGATCCCCGCGCAACGCCACGATGTGGCGCACGCCGGCGGCGCAGTAGTTGCGGATCACCGCGTCGATCTCCTCGCAGGTCGCGGCGACGCAGGTCAGATGGGCCGCCGGGGTGAGCGCGGTCTCCGCCAGGATGCGCTTGACGGTCGAATGCGTGCGCTCGCGCGTGGAGCCGCCCGCGCCGTAGGTGACAGAAACGAAATTCGGCTTGAGCGGCGCAAGGCGGGTGATCGAGTCCCACAGCGTCTTTTCCATCTCCTCGGTCTTCGGCGGGAAGAACTCGAAGGAGACGTGGATGCGGCGCTGCCCGCCATCGCCGAGGCGTTGGACGAAGCGGCTGGCGCGCGGCTCGGCCTGCATCAGGCCACCTCTCGCGCGGGCGCGGCCAGCGCGATGCGCGGATCGCGCCCCAGCCAGAGCGAGACGGCGATCTTGCCTTCGGACGCGGGCTCGGGCGCAAGGCTGCGCTGCAGCACGACGTCGAGGCCGGCGGCCTTCATCCATTGCGTCACGGTCTCTGACGCAAAGCCGAGGCGGCGGTGGGCGTGCTCGTCGCGCAGAAATTCGAGGTCGTGGGGGGCGAAATCGACGACCAGCAAACGGCCGGCGGGCCGCAGTACGCGCGCCGCCTCGTGGATCGCACGCGCGCCGTCGTCGAGGAAGTGCAGCACCTGGTGGATGACGACGGCATCGAAGCTGTCCTTGGGAAGCGCGAGGTCGTAGATGTCGCCCTGGCGCACGCTGCAATGCCGCAGCCCGGCGCGGTCGAGCCGCGCGCGCGCGAGCGCCAGCATGTCGAGGGAGAGGTCGAGGCCGAGGCCGCGCTCGATCTGCGGCCCGAACAGTTCGAGCATGCGCCCGGTGCCGGTGCCGAGATCGAGCAGCGCGCGGATCGCAGGCTCCGCCAGAGCGCCGATGATCGCCGCCTCGACCGCCTCGTCGGCGACATGGAGCTTGCGAATGCGGTCCCATTGGGCGGCGTGCCGGCGGAAATAGGTTTGGGCGGCGCTGGCGCGTTGCGCTCGCACCGCCGTCAGCCGCTCCCGATCACGCGCGAGCGTCGCGTCGTCGGGGTCAAGGCGGGCAACGAGTTCGCGGGCGAGCTTGGCCGCATCCTCCCGCTCGCCCAGGCGGAAGAAGGCCCACGACCCTTCGCGGAAGCGCTCGACCAGCCCGGCCTCGACCAGGAGCCGCAGATGGCGGGAAATGCGGGGCTGCGACTGGCGCAGGATGGCGGTGAGATCCGAGACGGTCAGTTCCGCCTCCCCAAGCAGCGCGAGGATGCGCAGCCGCGTGGCCTCGGCGGCAGCCTTGAGCGCGCCGTAAAGCGCCTCAAATCGCAGGTGGGCAGGCGTGGGCATGGGGTGTGGGCCGTGGTCCCATTTCTGGTCGATGGCAACGATGTCAGGCTGGCATATAAAGATATCTTTATACGCTTAAGCGGCAATTGCAAGGCCGAGGTGGGCAGCCCTGCCACCCGCCGTCATTGCCGGACTTGAGGCGGCCGTCCATCTTGTCCGCCAAACCCTTTGATGGACTGCGAGGACCACCCATGAACGACAACGCCTTCGGTATCCGCGATGGCGAAATCGCGGTTGAACTGCCGGCAAAGTTCGACGCCTCGCTTTATTTCATCGGCCGTATCCGCACGCCTTGGACGCGGCGCGAGGACTGCCCGAAAAATGCGCGCGAATCCGACGCCGTTTGCACCCTCGACATCGACCAGCGCTGGGCGCAGGCGCTCACGGGGGTCGAGACCTGCACCCACCTGGTGGTGCTTTATTGGATGAGCCGGTCGCGGCGCGATCTGGTGCTGCAGGTGCCGCGGCACTACGGCGTGGGGCGGGGCACGTTCGCGCTGCGGTCTCCAGCCCGGCCCAACCCGATCGCAATGAGCGTGGCGCGGCTCTTACAGGTCGAAGGGACGAGGCTTTCGGTCGTGGGCCTCGATTGCCTCGACGAGACCCCGCTGCTCGATATCAAGCCCTATTTCGCCTCGACCGACGCGGTCGCCGACGCCGTGGTCGGCTGGCACGCCGCCCGCCCGTAACGGGCGGGCCCGGCGCTGGTATCATGACGCCGTCGCGGCCTTTTTCGCCCCGCTGCAGGTGTGGCCGCACTGCCACGCTCGCCGCACTGCGGCAGACGTAGAAAGCCAAGCGATGTCAGTTAGCTAACTCATTCCGCCGCGGCCGGTAACCAAGCCGTGAGATTAATTTTCGGCCAGCATTTTGAACCCGGGCAACCCCCCGTTCGACCAATGGACATCAATGGGGGACGTGCCATGTACAATTTTGCCCGCTTGAAGACCGCTGCCGCGGTCGCTGCCTTCGTCGCCGCGAGCGCCATCTCGACCACCGCGGCTTCCGCCAATCCGTTCAATCCGTTCGAGGCGCTGTTCGGCCCGCACCGCGAGCCGGTGACGGCCCCGGCCTATGCCAACCCGCAGGACGATGCGGCCGACCCGCGCAGCGAACTGCAGCGCCAGATCGTCAACTACCGGACCAGCGAGGCGCCGGGCACGATCATCATCGACACGCCGAACACCTACCTCTACCTGGTGATGGGCGGCGGCAAGGCGATGCGCTACGGCATCGGCGTGGGCCGCGAAGGCTTCACCTGGGCCGGCGTGAAGACGATCGAGCGCAAGGCCGAGTGGCCGGATTGGACGCCGCCGCCGGAGATGATCCAGCGCCAGCCCTACCTGCCGCGCTTCGTGGCCGGCGGCCCCAGCAACCCGCTCGGCGCCCGCGCCATGTATCTCAGCGGCTCGGTCTACCGCATTCACGGCACCAACGATCCTTCCACCATCGGCGGCCGCGTGTCGTCGGGGTGCATCCGCTTGGTCAACGAGGACGTGATCGACCTCTATAATCGCGTCCACGTCGGCGCCAAGGTGGTGGTCCTGCCGATGAATGGCCACCGCGCCGCCGTCGCCGCGGACAGCATCAACTGAGCAACGTTACCTTCGCGTATTGTGTGCTTGAAATCTGCGCCGGCCTCGCGATGTCGCGGGGCCGGCGTCGTGTTTGGCGTTCTTCGCCCGCACGGGCGATATTCGGCCTCATGCTGAGGACGCGGCGAAAGCCGCCGTCTCGAAGCGTGGGGCCGCCCCCGTCCTTCGAGACGGGCGCTGCGCGCCCTCCTCAGGATGAGGGCGGAGATCATTCCGGAGAAAATAACGTGACCGCGCACTCGAGCCTCTTGCGCATCCCTGCCCTTCTCGCCGCATCACTGGCGTGTTGCGCGTTAGCGGCGCGCGCCGAGAGCATGGACGCGCTTTATGAGCAGGCGAAACTGGAAAAGACCCTCGTGCTCTACGGCGCAGGACCAACCGGCTCCCACGACCGCTGGATCAAGGATTTCGAGCAACGCTTTCCCGGCGTCACGGTCGCCTTCACCGGCGGCTTGAGCACCAGCCTCAACCAACGCATCGAGCGGCAGCTCGCGAGCGGGACGATGGAGGCCGACCTCGCGATCCTCCAAACTATTCAGGACTTCGGCAAGTGGAAGAAGGCGGGCGCGCTGCTCGCCTTCAAGCCCGAGGGCGCCGACGCGATCGACCCAGCGTACAAGGACGAGGACGGCGCCTTCACGGCGGTCAGCGTCAACACCATCGTCTATGCCTACAACACCAACCTCGTTCCTTCCGCCGACGTGCCGAGGTCGGCGCTCGACTTCCTCAAAAGCCGGTTTCAAGGCGGCCTTATCACCACCGATCCGACCGAGGACGACGCCGGGCTGGCGGCCTTCACCATGATCGTGGGGAAATACGGCTGGGATTACATGGACAAATACATGGCGCAGAAGCCCGTCTTCGTGACCAGCGGGCACGCCACCGTGTCCAACGCCATCGCCTCAGGCGAGAAGCTTGCGACCTTCGATTCCACCTCGACCACGCCGCGGCTCAAGCAGGCGGGCAAACCGATCGAGCCGGTGTTCTCGCAAGGCGACCCCACGCCGGCGTTCCTGGTCGGCGCCGCGATCTTCAAGCACGCGCCGCACCCCAACGCGGCCAAGCTCTATCTCACCTGGTATCTGGCGAAAGAGCAGCAGAGCCGCAGCGGCACCTTCTCCCCGCGCAGCGACGTTGCCCCGCCTCCGGGCCTCGAGCCGCTCTCCTCCTCCAACATCGACCGCGGCTATCGGGCCTTGGTGTCGGACGAGGCGCGGCTGACGCAATTGCGCGCGCGGTTCGGGAGCTACATCGGGCGGCGGTGAGGGCAAACCGTCGGCCGCATCTTGCTCCCGCTCACATCCGCTAGGCACCCCCGCGGAAGCACGAGTAGCCCCACGGCGTGCTTTGAACGGCAGGTGGTAGTGCTGCGCCGGGTCGGAAATGCCAAAGTGGAAGCGGACGACATCGAGGAACGGCACGGCGGGCAACGCAATGCCCTGCGCGCGATAAAAACCGGCGACTTGAAAAACCGCGACGTAGCCGCCGGGTGCGAAGGTCTTCGATAATTCCGGCGCATCCAGAAGCCCGATGAGCGCGAGCCTTCCGCCGGCATCGACCGCGTGGAGTTCGACCTCCATCCCCGCCGCGACAACACCGCGCGACACATCGACGACATGAATCGATACGCCCGGCATGGCCCACGCTCCTTACCGCATCTGCCGCGTGAGGCCGGCGAGGCGCTCGGCGAGCAGCATCAGGATCAAGGTGAAAATCACGATCAGGCCGGAGACCGCGGCGGTGCGCACATCGAGGTTGGTTTCGATTTGCTGCCACAGGTGGATGGGCAGCATTTCGCTGCGCTCGTCGGCGAGAAACAGCGAGACCGGCACGTTGTCGAACGAGGCCATGAATGCGAGGAACGCGCCGGCGCCGAGCCCGGGCGCGATCAGCGGCAGCGTCACGCGGCGGAAGGTCATCCAGCCGCCGGCGCCGAGGCTTTGCGACGCATCGAGCAGCGCAGGATCGAGCTGCGACAGCGCGGCGATGGTGGTGCGCAGCACGAACGGCACGCAAACCACGGTATGACCGAGCATGAGAAATGGAATGCTCGGCGCAAAACCGAGCTTGTGGATGAAGATGAGGGCGGCGAAACCGAAGGCGAGCGCCGGCAGCAGCAACGGCGACATGAACAGAACGTCGCAGGCGCGCGCGAGCGGCGAACGGCTGCGCGCGATGCCGAGCGCCGCGGCGGTGCCGAGCAATACCGAGAGCGCCGTGGTCCAGAACGCGACGAGGAGGCTGTTCCAGGCAGCGGCCTGCATCTGATCGGCGTCGAGCAGCGCGACGTACCAGCGCAGCGACAGGCCGTCGGGCGGGAATTTCAGCGACTGCGACGCAGTGAACGACGTGAGCAGCATGATCACCGTCGGCCCCACCAGAAACACGATCGCGACGGCGGCGAGCGCGCCGAATACCAGCCGGAGCGACAACGCCTCCCAGTCGGTCGCGTGTCTAGGCGCCGCCATAGCTCTCGCTCTTGCGTCCGATCAGGCTGAGAAGAGCGACCGCGGCAAGCACGGCCACCATGAAGATGACCGAGATCGCCGCCGCGAACGGCCAGTTGTTGGCGCCGATCGCCTGCTGATAGATGTGCAAGGGCATGTAGATCAGCCGCGCGCCGCCGATCAGCGTTTGCGTCACGAACGCGGTGACGCAGGCCGAATAGGTCAATATGCAGCCCGCGATCACACCCGGCAGCGACAACGGCACCGTCACCCGCCAGAGCGTGCGCCATTCGCCGGCGCCGAGCACCCGCGATGCGTCCGCCAGATTCGGGTCGATCTTCGTGAGCACGGTGAGGATGGGCAACACCATCAGCGGCATCTGCACCTGCGCCAGCACCATGACCACGCCCGGTTCGGTGTAGAGCAGGCGCAGCGGCTCCCGCGCAAGCCCGAGCGAGAGCGCGACCTGATTGAGCACGCCCTGGCGGCCGAGAATCACGATCCATGCGAACGTGCGCACCACCACGCTGGTGAGAATGGGCAGGATGACGAGAAAGACGAGCACGCTCTGCCAGCGCGCGCTCGCGCGCGCGCAAATCCACGCGATCGGATAGCCGAAGACGAGGCACACCAGCGTCGCCTTCACGCCGAGAAAGAGCGTGTCCCACAGGATCGAGTAGTTGAAGCGATCGGTGAAGAACTTGACGTAGTTCGCGGCGGTCCATGTCGCCGTCGCCATGTCGGCATTGAGCGAGAGCGCGACCAGCACGATGAGCGGCGCCACGAAGAATGCAACGAACAGCGCGGCGAGCGGCAGCAGGAGAGGAGTTGGCGCGGATGTCATTGCTGCTCGCCGAGCCGCGACAGACGGCGGCACACGCGTGAGTGGCGCCAATCATTGTAAATAACAATCCGGAAACAATGGAACCGCGCCGGCGGCCGCGTCCTGCACCTGAAGGTTGCGTTCGAGACGCCGGCGCAGCGACGCCCGCGCGCGGGCAATAACAAGGCCGGAAGCCATGTTCCGCCCGCCCCGGCCGGCGCAATTTTGGTGAATACGCTTTTCTGGAAAATTCTCGTTACGCGAGTCAACTGGAAATGTGCGGCGCACGCGGATTCATCCGGCTTGCCCGCGCGGGGCGCTGGCGCTTGTGACGCCCTCTCCCCGCAAGCGGGGAGAGGGAGCGCATCGAGATCGCGACGCGCCTGGTCGACCACTCGAACGCCGGTCGCGTCGGTCGTCATGAAAGAGACTACAGCTTGATCTCGCGGTTGAAGCGCTCGATCAGCGCGCCGCGTTGCGGATTGAGCTTGTCCCAGTCGATGGTGCGGATCTTGCTGAGATCGTCTTGGGTCTTGGCAATCGCCAGCGTGATCGCGCCTTCGAGCTTCACCTTCGAGTTGGTCGGAATCACATCATAAGGCGGCTTGAGCATCTGCGCCTGGATGCCGGCGTCGAGATGCTCGTCGATATACTTGACGGCGAGATCGGGCTCGGCTGCGTTGGCGACGAGATGCAGGCTGGTCGACCAGCCGACGGGTCCGCTTGTCGGGATCGCGAGCTCGACCGGGACATCCTTGCCCTTGAGCGTCTGCACGAAGTTGAAATTATAGGGCGCGATGTCGATCTGCTCTTGCTGCCACAGCGTCGCGTATGCGCCGAGGTTGGCGGCAATTGCGCCGACATTGGGCAACAGCTCGCGCAGCGCCTTGAAGGCCGGCTCGAAATTTCCTTCGTCGCCGCCCTTGAGCCGGTTGAGCTCGGCGAGGAAGGCGATGCCGAGCTGGCTGTTGAGCGCGGTCAAGCCGACGCGTCCCTTGTATTTCGGCTCCCACAGTTCGTCCCAGCTCTTCGGCGGCGCCGCGATCTTCTTCGGATTGTAGCCGATGCCGATGACCTGCATGGTGATCTTCGGGCCCCATTTGTCCTGGAACGCCGGCAGCAGCTCGCCGTAGCGCGGCGACTTGGCGGCCGGATATTCGACGATCAAGCCCTCGCGGGCGGCGTCGAGCACTTGGGGGGAATCGAAGATCGCGACGTCGAACGGCGGGCGGCTCCCTTTGGCGGCTTGCAGGCGCGCGACCTGATCGGTGCCCAGGATGATCGACTGCGTCACAGCGGCGCCGGTGGCACGGCGGAATGCCGGGGCGAGAATATTGCGGTGGGCCTCGTTCCAGGTGCCGGGAAAGGTCGCGGCGACGAGCGTCTTTCCCTGCGCGAAAGCGCGCGCGGGAACGAAGGAAGCGACGCCGAGCGCGGCCGCTCCCGCCAGCATGCGTCTACGATCCATGGTCATGACTCCTCTGCCGTTCATTCTCATGCTTTGGGAAACACGCGGCACGCCGCCTCCGACGCCGCCGCCACGTGGACGCTTTCGCCCGGCCTGCGCAACGCCGCGGCCGCCGCGCGCGGCTCGCTGACTTTGAGCGAGGCGCCGCCCGCGGTCTCCACCTCGTAGACGACGTGCGGTCCGAGCGGCATGACCGCCTTCACCACGCCGGCGATGCGGCCGTCGCCGGGCGCGGATTCCAGCCGCAACTGCTCGGGACGCACGGATACCAACACCGGCGCGCCGCTGAGAAGTTGCGGCGTCTCCGTCGCCTTGAGCACGGCGCCACCCATCACGCGAACGGTGGCGACGCCGTGGTCCGCCCTCACGAACTCGCCCGCGACGACATTGGCCGTCCCGACGAACTGGTTGACGAAAAGCGTTTGCGGCCGATCGTAGATCTCGGTGGGCGAGGACACCTGCTCGATCGATCCGCGCGCCATCACCGCGATGCGGTCCGCCATGGACAGCGCCTCCTCCTGGTCGTGGGTGACGAGGATGGTGGTGATGCCGTACTCGCGCTGCAGGCGCTTGACCTCGATCTGCATGTCGAGGCGCAGATTCTTGTCGAGCGCGGCGAACGGCTCGTCGAGCAGCAGCACCTTCGGGTCGGTGGCGAGGCAACGCGCGAGCGCGGTGCGCTGCTGCTGGCCGCCCGAGAGCTGGCGCGGCTTGCGTTGGGCGAACTCGCTCATGTGCACCAGCGCGAGCATCTCGGCGACGCGCGGGCCGATGCGCTGGCGCGGCCACTTCTGCGCCTCGAGGCCGTAGGCGACGTTCTGCGCCACCGTCATGTGCGGGAACAGCGCGTAATTCTGGAACACGATGCCAGCCCCGCGCCGGCTCGGCGGCAAATGGTCGACGGCCTCGCCGTCGAACAGCACGCGGCCCTGGGTCTGGTGGATAAAGCCGGAAACGATGCGCAGCAGCGTGGACTTGCCGCAGCCCGACGGCCCCAGCAGCGCGACGAGCTCCCCGCCCGCAACGTCGAGATTGATGTCGCGCACGGCGACGACCTCGCCGAAGCGATGGCTGATGTCCTCAAGGCGCAGCCGGTGCCCGCGATGCGACGCCATGACCCCTGATGGTTGTCCCTTGACCCCGGCAATTCACCATCGCCGGACGCGCGGCGCCCGTCAATGCCCGCCCCGACCACCATTGGCGCTCGCGCCATCTGCGCCTTCCCTCGCGTCATCTGGGTACCCTCTCCCCGACGCTGACGTTGATGGCTGGCAGTTCAGCAACGCATTGATTTTTATTGCGTGGATGCGGAACGCGCATCACGGTCCTGTCATTTCGTTTACGGTAGCCTTACCGCATCGAATGAGTTGGCCGATGTCGACCTATCGTCTCGACAAGCTGTTTTCGCCGCGATCGGTCGCGGTGGTGGGGGCAAGCCCGCGTGAGACATCGCCCGGTCGCGCCGTGCTGAGAAACCTCTGCAGCGCTGGATTCGAAGGGTCGATCAGTCTCGTCAACCCGCATTACGGCGAGATCGAGGGGATCAAAGCCGTCAAAACCATCCAAGAGCTGCGACAGGCACCCGATCTCATCGTGATCGCGGCGCCCCCGCGGTCGGTCCCCGGCATCATCGCGGCCGCCGGTGAAAAAGGTGCGGCGACCGCGATCATCATCACCGCGGGCCTTGGACACGGAGAAGGCTCGCTCGCCGATGCCTGCGAGAAGGCGGCGCGTGCCACCGGATTGAGGCTCGTCGGCCCAAATTGCGTTGGCGTCCTGTCGTCGCGCGCCAAGCTCAACGCCAGTTTCGCCGCCCGCATGCCGCCTGCCGGTGAGCTCGCGCTCGTCTCGCAATCCGGCGCCATCACCGCGGGCCTCATCGAGTGGTCGGCAGCGCACGACATCGGTTTCTCGGCGGCCGTCTCGCTCGGAGACAAGATCGACGTCGATTTTGGCGACCTGCTCGATTTCTTCGCGCTCGATGGCGCAACCCGGGCGATTCTGCTTTACATCGAGTCGATCAGCAACGCGCGCAAATTCATGTCGGCGGCGCGCGCCGCCGCTCGCATCAAGCCCGTGGTGGTGATCAAGTCCGGCCGCCATGCGCAAGGCGCCAAGGCGGCGCAGACGCATACCGGCGCGCTCGCGGGCGCCGACGCGGTCTACGACGCCGCGTTTCATCGCGCCGGCCTGTTGCGGGTGCTCGATCTCGACGAGTTGTTTGCCGCGGCGGAGACGCTCGGACGGGTACGGCCGTTTCCGGGCGAGCGGCTGGTGATATTGACCAACGGCGGCGGGGTCGGCGTGCTCGCCGTGGATCGGCTCGCCGATCTCGGCGGCACTCTCGCCGCGCTCTCACCGGCGACAGTAAAGAAACTCGACGCGGCGCTGCCGCCGATCTGGTCGCACGCAAACCCGGTCGACATCGCCGGCGATGCCGATGCGACGCGCTACCTCACCGCCTTCGAAGCGCTGCTGGAGGACCGGGAGAACGACGCCATCCTGGTCATGAACGTTCCGACCGCGCTCGCGTCGGCGGACGCCGCCGCAAGATCGATCGCCGCCTGCGCGCAGACGCATCGCAGCAGCTTCATCCGACCAAAGCCCGTGTTTGCCGTGTGGGTCGGAAGCAGCGATGCCACCACGCCGATCTTCGAAGCAGCCGGCATTCCGAGCTATGCCACCGAATCCGACGCGGTCCGCGGCTTCATGCATCTCGTGCGCTATCGGCGGGCGCTGGCGGCGTTGATGGCGACGCCGCCGAGCTTGGCGCAGGATTTCAAGCCGGACGTCGCCGCTGCGCGCGGCGTGGTCGAGACCGCGGTGCGTCGGGGCAGCACCTGGCTTGATCCGATCGAGATCACGCGGCTGCTTGCCGCCTACTCCATTCCGATCGCACCGGCGCTGCTCGCCCACAATGCCGACGAAGCCGCCGCCGCGGCGCGGCCGTTCCTGGCGGAGGGGTCGGGCGTGGTGGTGAAAATCCTTTCGCCGGATATCGTGCACAAATCCGAAGTCGGCGGCGTGCGGCTCAATCTCACCAGCGAGCGCGCGGTGCGCGACGCGGTCGTGGATATTCTTGCCCGCGCGCGAGCCGTGCGACCCGATGCCCGCATCACCGGCGTGACCGTCCATCCCATGGTCTTGCGTGCGAAAGCGCGCGAATTGATCGCGGGGATTGCCGACGACCCGACCTTCGGCCCGGTCATCGTGTTCGGCCGCGGGGGAACCGCGGTCGAGGTCATCGGCGACAAGGCGCTCGCGCTTCCGCCGCTCGATCTTACGCTCGCGCGCGAGTTGATCGGGCGCACGCGCGTGTCGCGCGTGCTCAAAGCCTACCGCGACGTCCGTGCCGCGGACGTCGATGCCATCGCGCTCCTGCTGGTCAAGCTGGCGCAACTCGCGGCTGATCTGCCCGAGCTGCGCGAGCTCGATCTCAATCCCGTTCTGGCCGACCAGAACGGCCTCATCGCCGTCGATGCCCGGATCGCGGTGGCTCCCGTCGAGGCGGCACGCCGCGGCCCACCGGGCCATTCGCGCTTCGCCATCAGGCCTTATCCCAAGGAATGGGAACGGCGCACCGAGCTGCGCGATGGAACCAAGATTTTGGTCCGGCCGGTGCGTCCGGAAGACGAGCCGTTGTACGGTCCCTTCTTCGCCGCGGTCACGGAGCAGGATTTGCGTCTGCGTTTCTTTGCGCCGGTGAAGGAATTCGGCCACACCTTCATCGCGCGTTTCACGCAGATCGACTACGCGCGCGCCATAGCCTTCATCGCCCTTGAGGAATCGTCCGGCAAGATGCTCGGCGTCGTCCGCCTGCACGCGGACGCGAACTACGAGCGCGGCGAATACGCCATCCTCGTGCGGTCCGACGTCAAAGGGCGCGGTCTCGGCTATCTGCTCATGCAGATGATCATCGAATATGCCCGTGCGGAAGGGCTCAAGACGATCGAGGGCCAGGTACTGGGCGAAAACACGGCGATGCTGGCGATGTGCAGAGAGCTCGGGTTTTCGATTTCGCCCGATCCAAGCGATGCCGATACTTGCAGCGTGAAGCTTGTCATTTCTGCCGCCGGCTCGCAGGCCTAAGGCCAGGAGTCGCGCGGTAGTCAAGGTGCTTCGCCGCTTGGGACGTGCACGCGGTTGCGGCCGCGTCGCGATGGCGGTGGCCGCCTTGCCCCCTGCGTTATGCGCGAACGACCACAACCGGTATGTTGCTGTGGGTGAGCACCTTGACTGTTTCGCTACCGAGCACGACCGCCGAGACGCCGCGGCGGCCGTGGGAGGCCATCACAATTGCGTCGCATCCTCGCTTTCGGGCCGTATCGATAATCGCCTCGTAGGGATGCTCGTGTTCAACCTGCACCACATCGCAGGGCACGCCGGCCGCCGCGGCGGCATCCGTGGCGACCTTGAGATATTTCGCGGTCAGAGCGGCTACACGTTTTTTGTACTCGTCCGGCGTGTCCGTGACCATGCTCGGGTCCACCGCGAAAATATGAAAAGGCTCCGAGACAGTTACCGCGGTGACTTTGGCGTTGAGAGCTTTTGCTAGTCCAGCTCCTTGATTGACGGCTTTCTTCGACAGCTCGGATCCATCGGTAGGGATCAGGATATGCTTGTACATCTTACCCCTCCCTCAAAGCCTTGATGCGGCGGTACGCACGACCGCCGCACCCGCATGCTGGTTGATATCAGGCGACTAAGAACCGCAGCGACGGAGACCGCTCGACGAATGAAAGCTTCTCCACCCAGCCGTCGAGACCCCACACGTGTCCGGCGCGGTAGGCGATCAGATAGACGCAGACCACCGCATAGACGATGTGATAGTCGATGATGAAGTTGTTGGTGTTCTCGATGAACGGCCAGTCCATGTGCGCCGTCCAATACATCACCAGAAGCGCCACGCCGAATGCGGCGCTCACGCGAACCAGCAACCCGACCAGAAGCGAAAGCCCGATCAGCAGGTGACCGTAGCTGACCAAGAACGTCAGAACCGGGTCGGCCGCGGGCGTGGCGAGCACGGCGTAGACGTCATGGAAGGTCTTCGTGTGGCTCAGGAACGCCGCCGCGCTGAATTTCGGATTGAATACTTGATGCGATGCGGCATAGAGGAACGTCCACGCCATGAGGAGGCGGAAGACGAGAATGAAACTGCGGTCGGTGGTGGATTGGGTCATGACCCGGTCCCTTCGTTGCGGCTGAATGAATTGCAGTGTTTTTGTATTTGGCCGAATGATGTGACCGCCCCTCAGCGCTGGCATTGATCTACCTCAAATACCGACTTTCACTTCAGCTTCGCGCCGGCCGTCGGCCGGGCGCGCTTGGGCGCGAGCACGTTTCGCCGTGGGGGATCGGCCACCGCGGCGATCCCGACGCGGCCTTCTCTCGAGGACCGTGCCGCCGGCAGCATCGCCAGCGAACGAAGCGTCGCGATTCAATTGTTTTTGGCGCCCTCGCGAATCCACGCACGAATGGCGTTTCTGTCGCAAATCGACAGCTTCTTCTTGCCGTGCGGCATGCGCACCTCAGGGGAGGCGCGCCAATCGAGGAGCCACATCAAGTTGCTGCTCTCCGGGTCGCGGGGGACGACCATCGCGCCGAACTTGGTACCCTTCATCAACCCCTCATAGGTCGTGAGGTCGAGCCCGCTTTTTTCGTAACCAGCGCCGCCGCTCTGGTGGCAGTTCGCACATCGGCCTTTGAAGATCGGCAATATGTCCTCGGAGAAGCTTTGCGGTTCCGCCGCGCATAACTGAGCAGAGGGTGTGGCCACGTCGACGATCATCAGGCAAGCGCCAAACGCGATCGCGGCTGCTGTCAAGTTTCGTCTTTTCATTTCTGTGCTCCAGGATTGATCCGAGGCGCCGTGGGAACGACGGGCCTTCACACCATTGCAATCTCGGCTGGTGGAATTGTCAGATGATCATTGATCGTCTTGACGCCAGGTATGCTTTCCACGGCAATTCGAGTTGCCTTCTTTTCATCATCTGAAGCGACAAATCCCCACAGGTCGACTGTGCCATCGCGGACAGTCACATTGAGCATCGATGGCCGCCACAGTTCCGCATTCAATCGGGAGAGCACCTCGTCACGGATTTGCGAATCGCTGGCGCTTGCAGTAGCTGTGTTCTTTCTCGGCATGCCGGCGAGCGCCTGAAGCAGGTTTGCGCGGCTGACGATCCCCACGACTTTTCCATTCTGCACGATCGGCACCCGCTTGATGCGGTTCCTTTCAAGCAAGGTTGCAATCTCGCTGAGCGACGTATCCGGCGTCGCGGTGATCACCGAACGCGTCATGACATCGGTGACTTTGTGCGAATGCGATTTCACGTATTCCGCGGCGAGCACCTGTTTGCCGGTCAGATATTCCAGCCACCAGGACCGGCTCCGGTCGGTGCCCGCCTCGGCCCGCCGCATGAGGTCCCCCTCGCTCACGATTCCAAGAAGCTCACCCTGCTCGTCGATAACTGGCACCGCGCTGATACGGCTCGCGAGGAGAATACCGGCTACCTCCTCGACCCGCGCATTCGGGCGAACGCTAATGACGGCGGAAACCATCACGTCGGCAGCTTTCATGGTGCCTCCTCCCTCTCGTCAGGGGATATACGGGAATTGATACTTCGACCCTGCCTTTGAACGGCTCTGCAGAGCCATGAGCATCTCGAGCACCCAGGCGTTCTCACAGTAGTCGCGCCAATCGTCCCGACCTTGCCAAGCTCCTTCGGTCGATGCGCGCGCTAGATCCGATGCACAATCTTCGCGGCTCTCGCACAGTGAGCAACACCTCTGAAGATGACGAAGTAAAGCGGGATCCGAGAGAGCCAATTCATAGGGATCGAGTTCGACGCTGAGCATGCGGCGGCGCAGTAAGTCGTCAACGTGCCGGCCCGCGACCCTGCAAAGATCGGCGTTTGACCCTTCTCGACCGTGCGTCAAATATTCCACCTTATCCGAGCCAAGGCGGGCGGCTTCGAGCAGTTCATTGGCCTGAACCACCATCCAACGTCGCCACAGTCGCACAAACACGTTCGGTGGTAGCCGATGTCGGAGCGAAACCGCGCGCATCGCACCCTCCTGTGACCGTTCATTGGGTTGCGCATAAGCTCCCGGTGCCTTCCTCCGCGCCGGCGCACGGGGCAATGCGTGATGCGCCGCCCATTGGGCACTGTTGTGCGGATCGCAAGCGGGAGTCTTGATCCAGGTCAAATTCAAGTCCGTTTTCAGCGAGATGCAGCGGTTCGCAAAACTGCGCGGCCGGGATTCCGCCAGCTTGGCGTCAGGGCTCGAACGTCTGCAGATATGCCATCACATCCGCGAGCTGATCCGGCTCGAGCCGGAATTGCGGCATCGTCGGATGGTCGGCAACAATGCCTTCGGCCAAGCGCCGGCGCAGACTCTCGATCGGGAATTTGAGATGCAATGTGCGAAACGGGGGCGCGATGGTGAGCGGGCTATCGCTGACCTTGTCGATGGCGTGGCATTGCGCGCAATGAACGCGCACGAAGGTGAGGCCTCGCTGCGCTGCCGGCGATTGGGCGGGAACGGGGGCGCTTGCCAATGAAAGAAAGGCGCCCAGCGCGACGACGAGCCCTAGGGCGCGACCAAGAGATTTTCGTACCATCTAACTTGCCTTAGCTTTAGCAGCTCGCTCAGCCGCCAATGCCGAGAGCGTCGTGGCGTTGAGGCAATATTTTTGCCAAGCCGGATCGGACGGATTCTTTGCGAGCTCGTGCTCGCACCGCCGTTTGCTTCCACAGACCGTGCATACCCGCTGAAGATCTCGCATGACTTGCGGGTCGGCGTGCGTGATTTCCATCCGGTCGAGCTTGATCTCGTTCATCCGCCAGTACAGCAGATCCGCGGCGTCCGGCCATTTGCCAGCGAGAATGGAGAGATCGGCTGCGCCAACGCCGACGTCGCGGGCGATGCGCTCCATCTCGGCAGGACCGCAACCGTCGAGGTCGGCCATCGTCCTGCGGCTGCCGTTCCAGCTTCGCCACCAATGCGCAAATCGACGAGAAAAGCCGGGCCGTTCATTTGCTTGAGCCGAGCGAGACATGGCAACCTCCCTGCCGATTCGAGCGTCGCTCTCCTACGCGTTGAGCCGACGCAGCGCAGAACGGTCGCGCAGCAAGATCCGGCGCCGCTTTGGCACCTCGATTGCCGCCGCGTTTTCCAAATGCTTGAGCGTGCGCGAAACGGTCTCGATGGTGAGGCCGAGATAGTCGGCGATATCCTGACGCGACATCGGCAGCTCGACGGCCCCGCCGCTGCGCACGCGCTCCGCCATTTCCAAGAGAAAGCCCGCGACCCGCTCCTCCGCGCTCTTGATCAGAACCAGCGAATGCTCTTGCACGCGTCGGAGTTCGCAGGCGGTCAGCTCCCACATTTGGCGGGCGACATCATTGTCCCTTGCCGCAAGCGCCATCACCGCGCTGCGTTTGATCACGATGATCTTGCAATCGGTGATCGCTTCGGCCGAAAACGTGTGCTCGTCTCCCGTCTCGAGACCGAAAATGTCGCCCGACAGATGGAAGGCTCCGATCTGACGGCGCCCGTCCATCAGGACCTTGTAGGTGCGCACCGTCCCGCTGACGACCTTGTAGAGGTAATCGGCGGGCTCGTTCTCCCCGTAGATCTCGGCATTGGCGGCAAATGGCATGCACGCACCCATGAACTCAATCGTGCCGGCTTGCATGGCGGCACCCGGGACTGGCGCGCGGCGAGGTTGCGTTGCCGGCTGCCTCTGGGAAACATTCCGCATTGCGGTCTGCGTCAGCATGGCTCATGACCTCCAGTTGATGAGCCCTTGGTAACCTGTGCGCGGGGGAGCGAAAATTCCGATAAAATCCCTCCGGGTTAACCCGGAGGCAGGCGAGGCCACAGGCTCTCGATGAAGACATTCGTCACGGATTTGGCCGCCAAATCGAGGCCGCAGGGCCATCTCAGCGCCTTCAAGCAGCGGCTTTTTGTCCACCGGGATGCACTTCGCTATGCGCTTGCGCCCTTCGCCGTGGCCATCGCGTTCCTGGCCCGACTCGCGCTCACGCCGGTGCTGGGAGATGCTTCGCCCTACCTGTTGTTCGTTCCCGCGGTTTTGGTTGCTGGCGGCCTAGGCGGGCTCGGACCGGGACTGCTGGCAACCGGTCTCAGCGTCGTGCTCGGCTTCTTCGTCATCACGATGTCTCCCGGCGTTTCGGCGGCGGAAATCGTCGATGCTGCTTTGTTCACGATGATCGGAGCGGGCATCGCCTGGAGCGGAGAGCAGCTGCAACGCAACCGTATTCGAGCCGCCACCAGCACGCGGGACGCGCTTGCGCGCGAGGCTCATCTCGCGTCGATCCTCGATACCGTGCCGGAGGCGATGATCGTGATCGATGAGGGCGGAATCGTGCAATCGTTCAGCCCGGCGGCGGAACGGCTGTTCGGCTATAGCGCGGCGGAAATGATTGGAAAAAACGTCAAGATGTTGATGCCGTCGCCGTACCGGGAGAATCACGATGGCTACATCGAGCAATATCTGCGGACCGGACAAAGGCGAATCATCGGAATCGGCCGCGTCGTGGTGGGCGAGCGCAAGGACGGCTCGACCTTCCCGATGGAGCTGGCGGTGGGGGAGATGCGATCGAGCGACCGTCACTTTTTCACTGGCTTTATCCGCGACATAACGCAGCGTCAGCAGTCGGAGGCGAGGCTGCAGGAGCTGCAATCCGAGCTCGTTCATATGTCCCGATTGACGGCGATGGGCCAGATGGCGTCCGCGCTTGCCCATGAACTCAATCAGCCGCTATTGGCCATTGTGGGCTACATGAAGGGCTCGCGACGCCTGCTCGAAAGCGGTGTCGAGGACCGCTTGGGCTCGGTGCGCGATGCTCTGGACAAGGCCGGCGATCAAGCTCTGCGCGCGGGGCAGATCATCCGTCGCTTGCGCGAATTCGTGGGTCGGGGCGACAGCGAGCGTCGGGTGGAAAGCGTCAAAAGGCTCATTGAGGAAGCGAGCGCCTTGGCGCTGGTCGGAACCAAGGATCAAGACGTTCGTGTGCGGTTTCAATTCGACCCAGCCATCGATCCGGTCCTTGTCGACAAGGTGCAGATTCAGCAGGTGTTGCTCAATCTGTTGCGAAATGCGGTCGAGGCCATGGAGGCGTCGCAAAGACGCGAGCTCGTCATCTCCACCGCAGCCGCCGACGACGATATGGTCGCCGTCAGCGTGGCCGATACCGGCCCCGGGATCGCGCCGGAACTGATGTCGCAGCTCTTCCAACCCTTCGTCACCAACAAGCGCCACGGCATGGGCGTCGGCTTGTCGATCTGCCGCACCATTGTCGAGGCGCACGGCGGGCAGATCACGGTGGAGCCCAATCCCGCCGGCGGAACGATCTTTCGGTTCACCGTACGGACCGCGACCGGGGAGGATCTCAACGATGCCGCCTGACAAGCCCATCGTCCACGTGATCGACGACGACGAGGCGGTGCGCCAGGCGCTTGCTTTCCAGCTGGGGTCGGCCGGCCTCGACGTGCGGACGTATGAATCCGCCACCGTCTTCCTGGAGGTTGCGCCCACGGTCCAAACCGGCTGCATCATCACCGACGTGAGAATGCCCGAGCTCAGCGGCATCGACCTCTTGCGACGATTGCGAGAGCTCAAGCTCGCCGTGCCGGTCATCGTCATCACGGCGCACGGTGATATCCCGCTCGCCGTGGAGGCGATGAGGCTCGGCGCAGTTGATTTTCTCGAAAAGCCCTTCGAGGACGAGGTTCTACTCGCGTCCGTGCGGTCGGCGCTCGATAAGGGGGATCGCGATCAAAAGCGCGAGGCGGAGCGCAACGAGATCGAGGTCCGCCTCGCGGCGTTGTCGAACCGCGAGCGCGACGTCCTCAAGGGCTTGGTGGCTGGACATGCCAACAAGCAGATTGCGTACGATCTCGGCATCAGCCCTCGGACGATCGAGACCTACCGGGCCAATCTTATGATGAAGACGCAGGCTGCGAGTCTCTCCGATCTCGTGCGCATGGCCTTGATCGCCGGAATTCTCGATCCGAACGGACCTTGAGCGATGCGGTAGCTCGCCGTTCACCCACGCATCGACCCGCGAACCTCCGGAACTTCCCGGAGGGACATTATCGGAATTTTTGGATCTGGGCCCTCCCGCTAAAATTGCTCAATCAAATCGGGGGAACCAGGATTATGTTGCCGCAGACATCGCTTCGAAGTGGTTCATTCTCGTCAACTGGTCGGGGTCTGCGATTTCTAATTGGCGGCTGCAGCGTGTTGCTCGCGACACTTTCCGTTGTCATCGGCATCGAAGTATCGGTCGCCACGGCCTCCCCGGGGGCTGTATCTTCCATGGAAATCGTCGATCGTGCACGAAAGGGCAACCGTTTGCCGCTGGTTCCTGCACTCCATCAGAATCCCGTCAACCGACCACCGGAAGAAGTCAACCTCCCGCGCATACCGGCTCCCGATCGAGGTTTGGCTGACGGCTGTGAATCCTTGGCCAGTCCGCTCACTCATTCGCCGTTGGCGCAAATCGCAGGCCGCTGCCTGTCTTAGTGAAGGGATTTCATAAGTTTGCGCCGCACCATAATTGGCTGGCTTGCATGGCGCCGGGGCCGTGCCCGACCCACGCGCTGCGCGGACTTGAGCCATATCAAAGTAACGGTCCTCATTTTAGTGTTTTTTGCAGCACACCCGCGACCGCCCCGGAGCCGTGGGCGAAAGCAAAGCCAATGAAAAATCAGGACGCATTGTCGAACTCGGGACTTGCCGTCATCGTGATTAGCGATGATCTCGCCGTGCGAAATTCTCTCAAATTCTGGCTGGAAATCGAAGGCCTGGCCGTTCGCAGCTACGTGTCCGGAGCGGACCTATTGAGCGCGGGCGACCTGGCTCGCTGCGACTGTTACGTGGTCGATCAAAAAACGTCCGCAACGAGCGCCTTGAATCTGATCGCGCAGTTACGCGACCGGCACCTCACCGCGCCCGCGATCCTGATTGCGAGCCACCCTAGCCTAACGCTGCGTCAGCAAGCCGAAAAAGCCGAGGTCCCGATCGTGGAGAAACCTCTTGTCGGGAATGCGCTGCTCGACAAGATTCGCGATGTAATCGGTGCACGCGGTTAGCCATGCGCAGGCAAGTCCCGTACTATCTCGTCGCCTTGCTCGCAATGACCACGATACTGCCGGTTTTGGCAGAAGAACGCGCCACGCCTGCAGCCCGCGGCGAATCATTGCTGACGGCGAATTGTGCGCGTTGCCATGCCGTCGGCCGCACCGGCGCTAGCCCGCACCAAGCGGCGCCGCCCTTCCGAACGCTCTCTCGCAAATACAAGATCGAAGGCCTTGCCGAGGCCTTGGCAGAAGGCATTTCCACCGGTCATCCGGACATGCCGGAATTCGTCTTCCCGCCGGAGGACGTGGGCGCGATCATCGATTATCTTAAATCCATTCAGCAGCAGTAACGGCTTCTCGTCGGACGCGGCTTCGATCGACCATCGATCGCGGCGGGGTTGCTTCGTGCGCGCGTTGTCCGCGACTCAAGCCTCGATGTCATCCTTGATCCACGTCAACATGGGGCTGCTTCCATGTGTCACCTTCAATCGCAGTCGAGGGCGAGGTTGCCAACTGATAGTGTTCGGGGCTGCCTTTCGAATGAGGGTGTGTACAGATGATGAACTTGATCAGCAGGGTGCTGGTGGTAATAGGCGCGTGCGTCATGACGTCCGTGGTCGGGGCAGCGCCCGTCGCCGCGCAACCATCACCTTCCCCGGCGGCGGACAAGAACGCCGTCGTCCTCATTCCGGGCGTGCTGACCGGTCCCGGAACCATGGGTCCGCGGGGATTTAGGCGGCTGTGTACGCCGCGCTCGGTCGGCCTCTACGAATGGCAAGTGCGCTGGATCGAGCGGGTCGTGCGGCCGACCGAAACCCAACGCGCGGCCTTGAACGATCTGCAATCAGCCTCGAGCAAGGCGATCGCGACGATGTCGACGGCGTGCAAGGCGGAAATGCCCACGACGACGAAATCCGAATTGGAGATGATGGACAACCGGCTCGAGATCATGTCTCAGGCCGTAAAGACCCTGCGGCCGGCGTTCGACGCGTTTTACGCCTCGCTGGATAGCAAACAGCAGCAGCGCCTCGATGTATTCGGACCAAGGCACCGCAGCTGGCGGTGGTGAAGCGGAGCAGCGCTCGTGGCCACCGTGACTACCGCCCAGTCGGAAAGTTTGGTCGGTTCGGGTCTTGACCGCCACAAGTCGGAACAAGCAATGTCGTTCACAACGATAATGGTCCACATCGATGTCGAGCGCGACTGCGAACAGCGAGTGCAGCTTGCCCTTGCTCTGACCGACCGCTTTCAGGCGGCGCTCATTGGCGTTGCCGGCTTGGCGCTGCAGCCTGCCTTCGCCGCCGGTGGCGTCGTCGTCTATCACGAGCCCACGGAACATGAGTGCCGCGCGGCGAGCGCACGTCTCGATGACATGGGCAAGAAGTTCCGCGTCCAGGGCCAGCATATCAAGCAGATTGAATGGCGCGCCGGGATTGAATTGCCGTACGAACTCGTGTCGCGCGAAACGAGAGCGGCGGATCTCATTATCGTCGGAACACGGCATACTGGGCGCAACGTGCATGACCTTGCCGATCCCGGCGTGATTTTGCTCCGGGCCGGCCGGCCCGTCCTGGTGGTACCCGACACCGTCGCTCCGCTGCAGCTCCGCCGCGTCGTGGTCGCCTGGAAGGACACGCGTGAGTGTCGTCGCGCCGTGCGTGATGCACTGCCGTTCCTGCAACAAGCCAAAGAGATTCTGCTCGTCGGCATCGGCGAAGGCGAACCGGAATCCAGTGCCAAAAGGATTCTTTCCGACGTCGCAAGCTACCTTCTCCGCCATCAAGTCGCCGCGGCGCACGAAATCTGGCGGCAAGCGCGGGGGCCGATCGCCACCGACCTCCTGCGTCTTGTTCAAGATGAGAAGGCAGATTTGATCGTGGCTGGCGGCTACGGGCACAGTCGATTGGGCGAATGGATCTTCGGCGGCGTCACGCACGAGCTTCTTGCATCGAGCCCGGTCTGTTGCATGTTGTCGCACTGAGCATTCGGTTGTTTGGTCGCATGCAGGAGAACGCCGATGCCGAGAGGGGATGTGAAAAGTCGAGCGCCGTCGGTCAAAGCCAACAGGAAGACCCGATGTCCTTTGCGGCACTGATGGTCCACGTCGACCTCGAGCATGAATCGGCACAGCGCGTCGAACTCGCGATCGGTCTAGCCGACCGCTTCCAAGCTGCCCTTATCGGGGTTGCGGGGTACGCGCTGTGGCCGGCCTTCATGGCCGGAGATGTCGGGCTGACCGAATCCAACCAATACGACCTTCAAAAGGCGACGGCGCGTTTCGATGAGAGAGGCAAGACCTTTCGCGCCCATGGCCGCTCGCTCAAGCAGATCGAGTGGCGCAGCGCCCTCGAACCTCCGGGCGAGCTGCTCTTGCGCGAAGCACGGGCGGCGGATCTCCTCATCGTCGGTCGCAGGCACAGCGACAACGACGCCGAGCCCGGGGTTATTGTGCTGCGGGCCGGGCGACCCGTTCTGCTTGTGCCCGACACCATTGGTGCGCTGCCGCTTCGCCGCGTGGTCGTCGCTTGGAAGGATACGCGCGAATGCCGCCGCGCGGTGCGGGATGCGCTCCCATTCTTGCAGCAGGCGAAAGAGGTTCTGCTCGTCGAAATCGGCGAGAACGAATCGGGGTCGCAGGCCAAAAAGAATCTGGCCGATGTCGCCGCCTACCTCGTCCGACACCGCGTGATCGTGGCGGCCGAAGTCTGGCGGCGACCGCGGGGCCCGGCCGCCGCCGAGCTCCTCCACGTTGTGAAGGGGGAGAAGGCAGATCTAATCGTGGCCGGCGGCTATGGGCACAGCCGACTGGGTGAATGGATTTTCGGCGGCGTCACGCGCGAGCTTCTGTCGGCAAGCCCCGTTTGCTGCATGTTGTCCCATTGACCTTCGCGTCATGAGCGACTGTGGCTACCCGCCGACCGTTGGATGGCCTCCGCGTCTTCGAGCTTCTCAACGACAAGATCTCCCTTGCGCGTGCCGACATCGCCGCGCAGCCGGGAGCGAGCCACCTCCCGGATATGCTCCGCGATTACGCGGTCGGTTCAACGGACACGACCTTCAAGGTATGGGATTCACCCTCATGACCGCGGATTGAAACATACTCGCCGGGTGCGAAGGCGTGCACGCCGAAGCGGTATCCGGCCTCGTCGTCGTCCGTTGTGTCGGGGTCGTAGTCGAACACCCATCGCGCGTGCTCCACCCCGCCCGGCTTGTGCGTGAGTCGCCCGATTTCTTCGTCCGCGCCGCTCCAAAACCGGCGCACCCCGCAATGCTCCCGATACTTCTGCCAAAGATGCGGATCGATATGCCCCTTGCTGTCGAGCGGCGCCACGAATTCGTAGCCATGATTGGCGGAGCCCGCCGGAAACCCCCTTGATCGAGCCAGTTCGAGCCGAATGCGTTTCAACACATGGGGTAACGACATGGAAGAACTCCTTTGCGAAATGGAGGCAACCGCGGTCCTGTCAAGAATTGTCAGACCGAGCAATCGCGACTTTGATATTTATCAAACGCCGGGCGATCGTCTGGGATGCTCACCGAGCAGCTGAACCTCGGACGACTTGACCGAAGTCCCGCGTCGCTGCCTCGACGCTGCCGCGCAGGTTGAGGTCAGAGTGCTCGGAGGCACCTGTGCCGAGTGACTCTCAGCTCGCTGCGGGCTGCATCATTGCTCAAGCGTCTTGAGATAAGCCATGATGTCCTCGACCTGGCCGGCCTCAAGTTGGAACCGCGGCATCGCCGGATGAACCCCCTGCGCCAGGGGCCGTTGCAGATCTGAAACAGGATACTTGAGATGCAACGTGCGGAACGCAGGCGCGATCGCGAGCGGGCTCTCGCCGACCTTGTCGATGGCGTGGCATCGCGCGCAATGCAGGGTAACAAGTCTAAAACCCCGTCGTTGCGAGGGCGATAGTGCGACAGGGGGTTCGCTCGTAGACGGAAGAGAGGAATGAGATTGGGCCGTTGCCGGCGCGATGACGCCCAAGCTGCAACTGACCGCTATCATGAGCAAGAGAGCAATCCGCTTGCCGATCTTGTTTGACCGGGCGCCGCGACGCTCGTCCCCACCTTTTCTTTTGTTCGCAGCTTTGGCCACGTCGGTATTCTCCCTGCATGCTGGGGTTTTTTGCTGCAAACAAAATCATACGGGTGTGGCTGGACTTTGACCTCGATCAAATCTTCCGCTTGCACTTTTGTAAAGTTTTCGAGAACGCATCACTACGTGCGGCGTCACATCACCGTCATGAATCCTGCATCTACTCAAGTGCGAAACTCCACTGGCGTAGACTTCGCCGGCGCGCAAAAAGCCGTTCCAGTGAACCAACTGGCGTCGCCTCCCGTTTCGGCTGCATCGGCTTCGCTTCCGGTTTCGGCTGCATCGCATGCGGCGCAACCGAAACCATCTGCCGCCCCTACTCTGCCGCCTGGCGACCTGCCCTCGTTCGACACCCTCAACCAATTGGCGCGGGCCATGACCGCCCGCCTTACCCAGGGGGTGTCTCCGCATGCCCAATGCGCCGCTTGGTTCGACTGGTTCTCGCATCTTGCCCGCGCACCAGGGCGACAGCTTGAGCTGTCGTTGACGGCATTCATCTTCGGCGTCCGGCTGTTACGCCTTGCAGCCCACTACGGCTCCGAGAGCGCCGCGCCACCTCCGTTTTCATCGCACGACTCGGATCGGCGCTTTTCCGATCCAGCCTGGGAGAAAATGCCTTACCTGTTCTGGCAGCAGGTCTTCCTTGCCCGGGAATCGTGGTGGCGCAGCGCCGCCCGCGAGGTCCGCGGCATGAACTCCAAGAACGCGGCACGCGTGAGTTTCATGGCACATCAGTTTCTCGACGTCATGTCGCCGTCGAACCTGCCCTGGCTCAATCCCGTGATCATCGAGCGGACGATCAGCGAAACGGGAGCCAATCTCGTTCGCGGCATGAGCAATTTGACGCAGGACATGCTTTGCGCCCTAGCGATGGAGCCCAGAACCTCGGCGCACGGCTTCCGTGTCGGCGAGGACATTGCCGCCACTCCGGGCGAGGTCATTTATCGCAATGACCTCATCGAACTCATTCAATACAAGCCCACAACCACCGAAGTGATTGCCGAGCCGCTGCTGATCGTGCCGGCTTGGATCATGAAGTACTACGTGCTCGATCTCTTGCCGCACCGCTCGCTCGTGCGCTACCTCGTCGACCGCGGCTTTACGGTGTTCATGATATCGTGGCGCAATCCGACGGCTGCCGATCGCGATCTCGCATTCGATACCTACCGCACCGCGGGCATCATGGCCGCGCTCAACGTGGTCAACGCCGTTGTTCCCGGCCGAAAGGTGCATGCCTGCGGCTATTGCTTGGGCGGCACGTTGCTGGCCATCGCCGCCGCCACCATGGCGCGCGACGGCGACCATCGGCTCGTCACCGCGACGCTGCTCGCCGCCCAGACCGACTTCAGCGAAGCCGGCGAACTGATGTTGTTCGTGGACGAAAGCCAGGTTGCATTCCTCGAAGACATGATGTGGGACCAGGGCGTGCTCGACCCGCGCCAAATGACCGCGGCCTTCCGGACGCTGCGCTCGAATGATCTGATCTGGTCGAGGATGATGCGCGAGTACCTGCTCGGCGAGCGCGACCCGACCACGGATCTCACCGCTTGGAGCGAGGACCCCACGCGAATGCCTTATCGCATGCATTCGCAGTATTTGCGGGGCCTGTTTCTGGAAAACCGCCTGACCGCCGGCCGCTACGCGGTGGATGGCCGAGTGATCGCGCTCAAGGACATCCGTATCCCGATGTTCGCCGTCGGCACCGAGACCGATCACATCGCCCCTTGGCGCTCGGTCTACAAGCTTCATCTCTTCACCGACAACGACCTCACCTTCGTGCTCACCAACGGCGGCCATAACGCCGGTGTCGTCTCCGAGCCCGGACACAAGGAACGACGCTATCACGTCGCGACCCGCCGGCCCGGTGCGCGTTATGTCGATTCCGATACCTGGCTGGCGGCAACCATATCGCAGACGGGTTCATGGTGGCCGGAATGGACCGCATGGCTGGAAAAGCACAGCGGACACGAGCGCAGCGCGCCGCCTGCGATGGGCGCGCCGGCGCACGGCGCCACGCCGCTCGCGCCGGCACCCGGGCTATATGTTCACCAACGCTGACGGAAGGAACGCGCATTCTGAGCCCGCGTGAGCGCGCTCTTGCACTTTTCAGCGAGTTCCTAGCAAAGGGATGCCGTGCCGGTGAGAGGCCGCGCTTCCGCCTGAGCTACCCCTCGCGGCCAGCGGACTTATCGGCGCCCGCTTCGATTTGATCTATGTCAGGTTCGCTTCAGGCTGATTAGCGGATCATTTCTAAATCGATGGTGACGTTCCGTTGCGGACGCGATGGAGCGGCGGTCAAAAAGGATGGATTCAATGCGGATGTTGAACGCGCTGCTGCTCGCAGCAACTCTCGTGGGATGCGCACATCAAGCCTGGGCGCAACAGCACTCACATTCAGCGCAGCCCATGGTGGCGCAGGCGCCGCAGACGCCCGCTCCACCCCCACCCTCCGCCTCGCCTCCGGCCGCCGCGATGGCACACGGGGATATGCACGCGCCGACTATTTTCACGCTGCGCTCCGGGATCGCGCAGGGCCGGATGGTCTATCTCGGCGTCGGCGGCGAAATCGATGGCAAGGTCAATCCGATGCTGGTGGTGCATGAAGGCGAGACCGTGCAGATCAACCTGATCAACGGCGAGGGCGCCGAGCACGATATCGTCATCGATCAATATGCCGCACGCTCGGACCGGGTCTTAGAAATAGGCGCAAGCAGCACGCTGGCGTTCACCGCCGACAAGACCGGCGAATTCATCTACTTCTGCTCGATAGCGGGCCATCGCGAGGCCGGCATGGAAGGTCGCATCCAAGTGACACCTGGGGTGCGAGCCACGGTGGCCACGATAGCTCCTGAGATCGTGCGTGATCCGACGGATCTGCCGGCGCCCATCCGCGCGCGTCCACCACAGGTCGTACGCGTCGACCTGGAGACCGTCGAGCTCAAGGGGCAGTTGGACAACAAGATCACCTACAATTTCTGGACATTCAACGGCAAGGTCCCCGGCCCCTTCGTCCGCGTGCGCGTCGGCGACACGGTTGAGGTCCATCTCAAGAACGACGAGACCAGCCTCATGTATCACTCGGTCGATTTTCATGCCGCCACCGGCCCAGGCGGCGGCGCCGAATTCACGCAGACCGAGCCGGGACAGGAGAAGGTGGTCACATTCAAAGCGCTTATTCCGGGCCTGTTCGTCTATCACTGCGCCACGCCGAGCGTGCCGCATCACATCACCAACGGCATGTACGGATTGATCCTGGTGGAGCCGGAAGGCGGCCTCCCGCAGGTGGATCGCGAATTCTATGTCATGCAGGGAGAACTTTACACCGCCAAGCGCTTCGGAATGCCGGGACATCAGGAGATGGATTATGAAAAGCTGATCTCGGAGCGGCCCGAGTACTTTCTCTTCAACGGCGCAGTGGGCGCGCTCACAAAGTCGCATCCGTTGCGGGCACGCCCGGGCGAGACGGTACGCATATTCTTTGGCGTCGGCGGGCCGAACTTCACCTCCTCCTTCCACGTCATCGGCGAGATATTCGACCACGTCTACGAAGGCGCCAGCCTTGGAGCCATGCCGATTACAGGGGTGCAGACCGTCTCCGTACCGCCTGGTGGCGCGACCGTTGTCGATTTCAAGATCGACCGGCCGGGGCGCTACGTCTTGGTGGACCATGCATTGTCGAGGCTCGAACGCGGTCTCGCCGGATACCTGCTCGTCGACGGCCCCTCTGACGACGATCTGATGCACTCAGGCCTGGCGAAGCGATAAGCGGAGGTTCGCATGTGCGCGAAGCATATCGTGCTGGCAGCGGCCATCGCCTTGCCGATGCCGGCAGGGCATGGCGAGGCGCAGGAGATCAGTGGCAGACCAGAACCGGAATTTTGGTGTGCGTCAGCACCTTGGTCGTCACGCTGCCGAGCACGATTGCCGCAATCCCGCTTCTGCCGTGCGAGGCCATGACGATGAGATCGCAGCCTCGCTGCTTGGCGGTCTCAATGATGGCTTCGTAAGGATGATCCTCTTCGATTTGCACGGTTTCGCAGATGACACCGGCCTGACGCGCTTCTTCGGCGACGCCGTTCAATATCTTTTCCGCGTGCGTTTTGGCGCGCTCGGCGTGCTCGGCAAAAGCCCCCGACATTTCATAGACCCTCGAAGCAGGAACCGTATAGACATCGAACGATGCCTCCACCGTCAATGCGGTGACTTTTGCTCCGACCGCCTTGGCAAGCGATAACCCATGGTGCACCGCGCTGCGGGCAAGCTCCGAACCGTCGGTCGGGATCAAAATATGCCGATACATGCCGTCCCCTCCCAGTCACGCCTCGCGCAGCCACATCCGCGGCAATCGCGTTCGCGCTTATACTTTGATCTGCGTAAAATACGGGTGTAACCGACATCCTTCAAGTTTGTGCCGCGCGACGCTTGCCGCCCACTATTCCATGACGTGCAGGAGGAGAACCTCCTCCTCGGGCGTCATCTGGGCGATGTCGTCTTTGTCGTTGCGACGCGGATTGAGCGCCCGATAGAGAGCCTTCGCCCCGTCCCGCAGCGCATCGCGGTGTGCGGCATCGGCCGGTGGCACGGAAGACACCGTTTTTGCCAGATCGTGCAGGATGTCCGCAAACAGCCCATAGTGGAAGTGCATGCGAACGGTTTTGCGTACGTCGGCGGCGCCGGTGCGATGCAGGCTGAGCGAAATTCCGGTTTCATCAAGATGAGCGTCGAAGCGGGACGTCCGCTCGAACGTTCCAATGTAGAGCTTGTCCGGGTATTCGAGCGCGACCTCGGCTTTGTCGGGGATGGGCTTGGTCATGGCACGGTTACCTCTTCTGAGAGCCATGGCCGATTGATAGCGCGCCCGCAGCGGGGGGATTATGATCTGGATCAATTGCGCGCGGACATGCGCCCATGCAGAGCCGTGCGGCGAGGCCGACGACAACGCCGGGTGCGGGCCATAGGCTTGCATTTACGGCGCCTGAATGGACCTCAGATAAAGCAGGAACGCCCGCGCGTCCTCACGCGTGAAACGAAACGTCGGCATATCCGGATGGCCAACCGTCAGCCCTTCGCGCAACCGCTCCATGAACGAATCAAGATCGACTCGGCGATCGAGCGCGCCAAAGGCCGGGGCGCCAACGTGCGGGCTTTGACCGCTCTTGCCGATCGCATGGCATTGCGAGCACATTCTTTCCGCCAAAACGCGGCCGCGCTGCTCGAGCGGAGTGGAGCTGCTCTCTTCGGCCAAACCGGCCGAGGTTGCGAGGAGCAGAAGGAGGATTGCGAGCCTCGCGATCACTTTGGGGGCCCCCATTACCTGCGAGAAAAGATTTCCGCGGCCTCACTGAGTCGGCTTAGGGCGCTTCGGCGGCGGAGCGAGACTAATAACGGTCTTGCAATTGAGACACGAAAACGTGTCGAACTGCGCACTCTGTTCGTCCGACTTGCTGCTCACCATTGCAATCCCACAGAGCGGGCAATGCCGAATCGGCGGTCGCGACTGAGCGGACATTGGGCCAGGGCTTAAGGCAGCCGCGCTGCCTACTTGGTCACCCCGCGCGTGCGCAGGTCCGCCCAGTACAATGTGGCGGCGAAAATGCCGAACGCGGCAGCCATGACGAGGACGACGATCGTATCCGTAGGCATGGGTGGCTCCCTTCGCTTTTCGGGAGCCATCATGCTTGCGGCGCGCGCGCGGACTTTGATCTTGATCAAATCGCCGCCTCTCCCCGTTTTTACGGGGAGAGGGGTGGGGTGAGGGGACGCACTCATTGGGTTGGAGGCGCCCCTCACCCCTGCCCTCTCCCCGCAAGCGGCGGGGAGAGGGAGCGCACCGAGTGCGCTGCGCCGCATCCGCCGCACGCGTTGACAGCCGCCTCGGCGGGCCTACATTACCGGGTGTTCCGAGGGGAGCTCCGGTCAAGGAGCTGAGAGACCCGCCGTCGATACCGCGGGAACCCTTTGAACCTGATCCGGGTCATGCCGGCGAAGGGACAGGACATGCCAACAGCAGCTTCCCCGCGCATCTCGCTCTTTCTCGCCAGGCTCCTCGGCCCAATCTTCGTTGCCATCGCCATCGGCGTCCTGGTGAACGGCGCCGTCTTCCGCGCGATCGCCGAGGAGGGCCTGCGCAGCCACGCGCTGATCTATCTCACCGGCCTTTTCGCCATAACCGCCGGCGTCGCCATCCTGCTCAACCACAATGTCTGGGTCGGCGATTGGCGCGTCCTCATTACCATCTTCGGCTGGCTCGCCGCGATCGGCGGCGCGCAGCGCATCATCTGGCCGCAAGGGACAGAGGCAGCCATCCGCTGGTTTCTGGTCCACCCCACGAGCCTCGTCGTCGCCGGCATCATCTGGCTGGTGATCGGCGCGCTGCTCTGCTTCTACGGCTACCGCCGCGAATCCGTATCCGGAGCAACACGATGAACATCCACGATCCCAACATCGCGACCCCCAAGGTCACCACCGGACCGCTGCCGGCCTCGCGCAAGGTCTATGCGCGGCCCGACGCGGCGCCCGAGCTGCGCGTGCCGGTGCGCGAGATCGTGCTGACCGAGGCCGCCGCCGAGCCGCCGATTCCGGTTTACGACACCACCGGCCCCTATACGGACCCCGAGGTGACCATCGACGTCGAGCAAGGGCTGCCTCGCACGCGCATCGCATGGGTGCGCGAGCGCGGCGGGGTCGAGGACTACGAGGGGCGTCCAATCCAGCCCGTGGACAACGGCAATGTCAGCGGCAAGCACCTCGCGCGTAATTTCCCGACCGCCCATCGTCCGTTGCGGGCAGCCAACGGCAAGCCGGTGACGCAACTCGAGTTCGCGCGCGCCGGCGTCATCACCAAGGAAATGGTCTACATCGCCGAGCGCGAGAACCTCGGCCGCAAGTTTAAACTCGAGCGCGCCGAGGCCGCGCTCGCCGATGGCGAGAGCTTCGGCGCGGCGGTGCCGGCCTTCGTCACGCCGGAATTCGTGCGCAGCGAGGTCGCGCGCGGACGCGCCATCATTCCCTCCAACATCAACCACGCCGAGCTCGAGCCGATGATCATCGGCAGGAACTTCCTCACCAAGATCAACGCCAATATCGGCAACTCGGCGGTGACCTCTTCGGTCGAGGAAGAGGTGGAGAAGATGGTGTGGGCGATCCGCTGGGGCGCCGACACGGTGATGGACCTCTCCACCGGCCGCAACATCCACACCACGCGCGAATGGATCATCCGCAACGCGCCGGTGCCGATCGGCACCGTGCCGATCTACCAGGCGCTGGAGAAGGTCAACGGCGATCCGGTCAAGCTCGATTGGGAGTGCTACAAGGACACGCTGATCGAGCAGTGCGAGCAAGGCGTCGATTACTTCACCATCCACGCCGGCGTGCGGCTCGGCTACATCCACCTCACCGCCAGCCGCGTCACCGGGATCGTGTCGCGCGGCGGCTCGATCATGGCGAAGTGGTGCCTCTCCCGCCACAAGGAGAGCTTCCTCTACGAGCGCTTCGACGAGATCTGCGACATCATGCGCAAATACGACGTGTCGTTCTCGCTCGGCGACGGCTTGCGGCCGGGCTCGATCGCCGACGCCAACGACCGCGCCCAGTTCGCCGAGCTCGAGACCTTGGGTGAGCTCACCAAGATCGCCTGGGACAAAGGCTGCCAGGTGATGATCGAAGGCCCCGGCCACGTGCCCATGCACAAGATCAAGGTCAACGTGGAGAAGCAGCTCAAGGAATGCGGCGAGGCGCCGTTCTATACGCTCGGCCCTCTCACCACCGACATCGCGCCGGGCTACGACCACATCACCTCGGCGATCGGCGCCGCCATGATCGGCTGGTTCGGCACCGCCATGCTCTGCTACGTCACGCCCAAGGAGCATCTGGGGCTGCCCGACCGCGACGACGTCAAGGAAGGCGTGATCGCCTACAAGATCGCAGCGCACGCCGCCGACCTCGCCAAGGGCCATCCGGCGGCGCAGATCCGCGACGACGCGCTCTCGCGCGCGCGCTTCGAGTTCCGCTGGGTCGACCAGTTCAACCTTTCGCTCGACCCCGACACCGCGCGCGAATTCCACGACGAGACGCTGCCCAAGGAGGCGCACAAGGTCGCGCATTTCTGCTCCATGTGCGGGCCGAAATTCTGCTCCATGAAGATCACGCAGGACGTGCGCGACTACGCGGCCACGCTGAACGATAAAGAGCAAGGCATGGCGCAGATGTCGGAGAAATTCCGCCAGCTCGGCAACGAGGTTTATGTGGACGCGGATGCGGTGAAGGAGAGTAACAGGGCGTTGTAGGAAGAAGGAGCGTCGCGGGGCTCCTGCGGCGGTCCCAGCACCTGAGATCGCTGCCATGAGCGAAACTCCCGAGCAGATGAACCAGCGTCTGTGCGGGGTCATCGCCCATGCTCGCTTCACCGTTCTGGCCGAGCCGCACGCCTGGCAGCCGCTGGCCCGATCCACGCCGCTCCCCGCAAGCGCGCTCGCAGTCGTGCGAGACGGCGAGGCATGGGCTGCTCTGGTGCCTACCACGACGGACGCAGCGGGCGCCTATCGCATCTTCGCCTTCCATTTCGCTGAAGGGACGAACGCATCGGGCTTCGTCGCCTGGCTCGCCGGGCTCATGAAGAGCGAAGCAGGCACCGGCGCGATGGTCGTGTGTGGATTCGACGCGCGCGCCACCGCAGCGCTGTGGCAGACCTCATTGGGCCTGTTCGACTACTGGGGATGCCCATGGGCCAAGGGCGACGCGGTGATCGCGCTGGTCGAACGGCTCCGGAGTAAAAATAGCGTTTGAAGCAGCAGCATCGAATGAGCCTGACGCTCCAGGTGTCCCGCAGACGAATTGCCGTGTCGATCACATCAAAAATTTTTCCTGCTACCGACGATCAACCCGGTCCCCATCAATCCCCGAACACCCAGCGCGTGATCCGCGCGTCCCTCTGATATCCGCCGTTCTTGGCAAACGGCTCCTCGTTCCAGAACTTGTCCGCCGCCGCCCGGTCCGGCAGTTCGAGCAGCAGCGCGGTGCCGATGTTGTCGGCGCCGTCGGCCGAGCGGATCGGTCCGCGGAAAATGAAGCTGTCGCCGTAGGACGCGAAGTATGATTCGTGCGCGTGGAGGTGCGCGCGGAAGAACTCAGCCGTGCCGGTCTTGGGTCCCGTGCACAGGAACTGCTGCAGGCCCTTGCGGCGATAATCGGCCTGGCGCTTCTGGAAGCTGTTCGACCAGCGGTGAATCTCGACGCGCTGGTAGAGGCCGGCCTTGCTCATGGGATCGCCCGCGACGAATGCGTCCGCCGCCGCGCAGTCGTCGAGCTGCATGAAGAAGGACGTGCCGAGCGTGTCGCGCCCGTCGTCGGAGACGAAATGGCCGTAGCCGATGACGCGCTCGCCGAAATCTTTGACGTAGCGCTTCTGGTTCGGCAACAAGGCGCGCCGCGTGGCCTGCGTCCCCGGCTTGTCCCAGCAATAGATCGCCCACTGGGCCGGCTTCGTGCGGTAGTAGTTCCGCAGCGCCTCCCCGCTCAATCCATATCGCGGATCGCCCGGCAGATATCCGCTCATGTTTCCCTGCGACACTTCATCTCCGAAATCACGCAACCCGTATCCTACCACGCCGGTGGCCAGTTCGCCCGACCGCGCGGACGGCAGCGGCGGCCTCGCGCGGATCGATGCTGCGCCAATCCGCCCCGTGTGCTACGCTGCCGCCAACAGGTGCACCCATGACGCATGTCACGTATCACATCGTCCGCCACGACGACGGCTGGGCGTACACGGTCAACGGCGTGTTCTCGGAGCCGTTTGCGACCCACGCGGCGGCGCTTGCGGCGGCCCGCACGGCCGCCGCCGAGCAGCGCATGCCCGGGCACACGGAGACCATCGAATACGAGGACGAGAAAGGCCACTGGCACACGGAGACAGCCGCCGGCAGCGATCGTCCGGACACCGACGTCGAAGACACCACTTGAACAGTTTAGGTACGGGCTATCGACGCGCGTAGGGGCGCGCTGATGGCGGGACTCCAGGTCTATTCTCCCGGTCGCGAACCAGCTCTTGACGAGTCAGGGGGTTGTTCCCGATCATCGATGAAGGTCATGGTGAGCGGCTGGCCGGCCACGGCGTTTCCGAGCGCCTCCGTGAACGGCAAAGACGAACATCGTTTGAGCGTTTGCGCCACGGCGATGCGATATGCCGAGCGTTCCGCCTTCGACGCCTCTTTCGATTGAAATGTGATCCTTGGCTCTGCGAATAGCTCGCCGTTGCGCTTGAAGCTCATCAGCACCGTAATCTGCATGCCTGGCCGCGACTGCTCCATCGGCGGCGGAACCCAGCATGCCTGCAGCGCCGCCTCGAGATCCGTGAGCGTACCGATCGGCGCTTGCGGGTTCTGAGCGGCGGCGCTTGCCGAAAGCGCCGCGATCACCAGCGCCTGAGCGGCAATTTGCAAGCGAGATTTGAACATCGAGTCAAATTTACCGGTGGCAGGCAAATTTTCCGCCGCACAGAGCATCGAGCAAGACCACCGCGAGGACGACCTGCGAGCGGTCGACCGTGATGTAACTTGGCACCGGCCTCTTCGTTGGGGGCGTGTTGTTCGCAGCCGGCTCGCATAGACAGGTCACGGATAACGTAACCGGCGCCAACAATGGAGACAACGCGCCGCCAGCAGCCAGCAGCAACGCTCCGCGCTGCATCTCCTCACCCACATTCGTACTGACTGTGGCGGACGGATCACGGTCTACTGGATCGTTGTGAGATAGCTTACGACGCTTGAGCCGCGCCAATCGCAACGAAGCCCGCCATGCCGCGTCTTGCCCCGCGCCCAACGCATGTCCTCGCCTGGCTTCTCGCCACGGCGTGCGCCGCGCACGCCAGCGAGGCGACGGATGCCGCGAGCGTGGCGGCGGACCAGTTCAAGCTCATGGTCGGTTCCCTGCTGATGACCGGCTACATCTATCGCGGGCCTAGCTCGCATAAGCGGTAACGAGCTGTCGGGAAGCGTCAGAACGCTTGCCTTCCTTCGATATTCGAGGCATTTTCAGCTGAGTGTTGCATTCATAAATAGTCACGAGCGAGCACGCTAGCGCTTCCCGTACGCTTCCCAGGGGCATCTATGAAACTCGACAGCAAAACCGTTGCCCGGCTCATTCTGCTAGCCGGCAAGACCGACGTAATCCATTTTGACAGCACACTGCCCGGCTTCGGACTCCGACTACGCAGCGGCGGTGATCAGGTCCGCAAGTCCTGGGTTGTTCAATACCGCCGAGCCGGCCGCACCCGCCGCCTGTTGCTCGGATCTGCCGAAGTGTTGAGCGCCGAGCAGGCAAGGACGGCAGCAAAAAAGGCTCTCGGCGCAGTCGCCACAGGATCCGATCCACAAGCCGACAGAACGGCGCGCCGTGATCGAGACCAGTTCACCTTTCGCGCCGTGGCTGACGATTACCTCGGGGCGAAGCAGCCAACAGTGCGCCCGCGCACATTCGTAGAAATGCAGCGCTACCTCTGCGGGCCGTACTTCAAAGCGCTGCATTCCGTCCCGGTCGATCAGATCACGCGTAGGGACATTGCCGCCCGGCTGCTGGTCATTGGTCGAGAATGTGGCGTCGTCACTGCCCTACGCGCCCGCAGCCACATCTCCAGCTTTTTCGCGTGGGGCATCGCCCAAGGATTAATGGACTCCAATCCGGTAGTCGGCGCCGCCCAGCTAAAGCCACCGCCAGCGCGCGACCGCGTGCTCGATAATGCCGAACTATCCGCAATCTGGCGCGCATGCGAAGACAATGATTTCGGCAAGATCGTTCGGTTGCTGATCATATTGGGCGCTAGACGAACCGAGGTTGGTGGCCTTCGCTGGGGTGAATTGGATTTGAATCACGGCGTGTGGGTTCTGCCGAAGGAACGAGCCAAAAACGCTCGCGAGCACCAGCTGCCATTGCCAGCACTGGCACTATCGATTCTTGAAACAGTGCCGCGCGTGATGAACCGTGACTGCCTTTTCGGCGAACGCTCAGGCGGCGGATTCACCCTGTGGGCGCATGCGAAGGCCGCTCTCGATGCTCGACTCGGCGATCAGGTGCGGAAATGGACTCTGCACGACATTCGCAGATCATTTGCAACGCGACTCTGCGACTTGGGCACTCCACCGCACGTCGTGGAGCAAATCCTCAATCACCAATCCGGCCACCGCGCCGGGATAGTCGGTGTCTACAACCGCTCCAGCTACGAACGCGAAGTCAAAGCCGCATTGGCGTTGTGGGATGATCACATTCGCAGCATCACCACCGAGGGCGGCGAGCGTAAGATCGTTCCGATGCCACCGCGGGCGTCATGATGCTCAGCGCTTCTCGCCTCAAGGAGTTAGAGAAACGGTGGGAACGCAACCGCAAGCGCGGCTCCGCCCGCGGTTACATAGTTGAGGTCCCCGACGATATGGCCGACATGAACTACCGGGCCCTTGAACGACCACCAGGGTTACGGGCGATCGACTTTGTGCAGGAGCTCGAGCGGCTCGCGCTGGAATGGGGCGATCGACGCTTCGCGCACGCCGTCCGTGCGTTGCGTGAGCTGGGCATCGTAAACGAGCGAGGCGGCTTCTCTAAAAAGCGCGGTTCACACGCAATTAGCCTAAAAGCGAGCGCGATGGATTACGCCGTTGCCAAGGTGTGGGGCCTGATGAAGGAGCGCAATCTTCCAGAACAGGAAGCGAGCGCCGTGGTTGCTGCAGATTTGGGATGGGGGGCCACCAGAACCACCCGCTTCGAGTCGGCGATCCAGCACTTGCGACAAGCCTCAGGTCGAGCGCGGCGGATGGGTAAAGGAGCGCGCGACTGAAGACCTAGGGCTGTAACGGCGACCGCGCGCTAAGTTCTCCAACTCAGCCAGCAACGCTCATTATACATAGGGCGCTCCCTCTACGATCCAGGGAGCGTCACCATGACCGTTCGCGAATTCGAGCGCCGCGCTGTCCAGCGCCGGAAGTCCGATCCCGTCACTGACCGCAAGACCGAGCTCCATCAGGATCAAGTCCTGACTTTCCTGGAATGGTGCCGGCTCAACAAGATCTCCCCCGCCACGGGCCGGCGCATACGCGCGGCTGGCAAGGGACCGCGGTTCATCCGGTTAAGCGATCGCCGGATCGGCGTCACCGTCGGTGATAATCGAGCGTGGCAGGAAGCTAATCAACACGAAGGCTGAAATGAAAGCGGCGGTCGCCCGAGCCGAGCGATCGCCGCTCTCATTTTCGGCTCACCCCGGCCAAGGAGTTACCGATGCCCGCGCATATAACGCCATCCGCCCAGCAAGACAATCTCACCGCTCTCGCAGATCGTATTCGCATCGAGCACGAAGCTGTTCAAGCTGCCATGCGTAACGGCGTTACGCATGCCCTCGAAGCCGGCGATGGGCTCGTCCAGGCGCAGTCGCAGGTGCCCACGGGTAAGTGGGCGCGGTGGTTGAAGGAGAACTGCTTCCTCAGCATCCGCACCGCCCAATTATACATGCAGCTGGCGCAGCACCGCCCCGAGATCGAAGCTGAAATATCGCGCGCGCCAGACCTAAGCCTGCGCGCAGCCCGCCGCTTGATCAGCAAATCGAAGACCGCCACGACCAACAACCGCACCGATTACGAAAACTGGATTGAGCGCGAAGATCAAAACCAAGCTCAAGCGAACGCGGCCACGAAGCTCGCGATCACGCTGACCAAGGCGCTCCGGCACGCACTTTCTTTGCAGCAATGCGAGAAGTCCCCGAGCAACGCCCTCAATGGACTTCTCGCTAAGTTGGGTTCCAGCAAACTCGACCTGCACGACATCGCGATCGTCGTTCGTCCGAACCCGCGGGCACGCCCGCGCCCGCGGCGCCGCGCCGCCTAACGAGTTCGCCCCAGTGGGCGAGACCGCCGCGGTGATGGCCGGCCGCGGAGCAACGGAAGGAGAGCCGGCGGCGCAAACGCCGGCTTCTCGGAGGGCCAAATATGGAGGTATGTCGGCATGACATACATAGTGAATAGCTCGAGCACAAGCGCTCGCTGCTTTAGCGGAGCAAGCCTCGCCCAGATTGCCCGGCGCATGACGCCGGTCGAGCGGGCGGTTTTGGCCGCGGACATCATCGACGGCAAAGTTGTCCTCCAAGGACTCACCGCCAAGTCGGTGGCGCACTTGGTGGGCACCAATCAGTCGTACATGTTCGCCGCCTTGCGGGCGACCCCGGTGCAGAGGGCGGCGATCCTGGCTGGCACGCGGCCGCTGATGCCGGCGCGCGCGCGCTCGATGCCGACGGTGATCGACTGGGCGGAGGTCGACACCGGCAAGATCGTCGAGGCGATCAAACTGATCGGGATCGACCGCGCGCTTGAAGCTGCGATCGCGGTCGAGGCCGAACACGCCGGGACGTAAACCCACGACCAACTGGGCGTCACTCGCAAGGGTGACGCCCTTTTCGCGACGACCAACATGATCACCGCCACCACCACCACCACCACCGCCAAGCCCGCCACCAAGCGGCCGGTCTTCGTGCTGGAGCTCCGCCCCGAGCCCGGCGTCGATCCGGTGTTGGCGCTGCGCACGCTGCTCAAAATCGCATTGAGGCGCTGCGGGATGCGCTGCATCTCAGCGCGCGAAAACATCGAGGAACAGCGATGAAACGAAAACTTCACGTTCGATTAACGCCCGAGTATCTGCGCAGCCTTGCGCGCCGCGACGCGAGTTATATCGGACGGCACGGCTGGCGTCCTTCAAAACACGACTTAGCGAACCTGCGGACGAGCACGCAGGACGCGATCGCATACCGCACCATGGCGCGCGCCTGGCGATCGGTCGGGTTCCAGGATCGAAGCCATTCGCCGGCTCGCCAAGCGAAAACCAAAACCCGCGCGCGCGTGCTCGCCGCCGGCGCGCGCGCGGACTTCCCGGCGGCAGCAAGATGCAACATCAACGAGGATACAAACATGAGTACCGATCTAACGACTACCGATGACGGTTGGCTCGACGCAGCCGCAGAAGCAAACGCGCGCGTGCTTCGCGGCAGTTTGCTCAGGTTCAACGATTGGAACTGGAGCAAAAACAAAGAAGGAGAGCCGGTCGAGAAAGGCACCAAGCTCGTCGCACTCGGCACCGCCGCGGCATGGGCGCGGTGGGCAGGCGGCAAACCGGTGGAGTACCGAATGCGGCAAAGCGGCAAACCGCTGCCCGATCGCGAAGAGCTCGGCAACACCGACCAAAGCCAATGGGAGATGGGGCCGGACGGCAAGACGCCGCGGGATCCCTGGCAGTCGACGCGCCTTGTCTATCTCGTCGACCCGGACACGGCTGAGGCTTTCACCTTCAGCACGTCGTCGTGGGGCGGACGTGAAGCCGTGATCAATCTCGGTGATGCCATCGCCCGGATGCGATCGGCTCATCCCAAGGCACTGCCGGTTGTCTCGCTCGAAGCAACAGCGATGCACACGCGGTACGGGCGCAAGTCAAAACCGGTCTTCAAGATCGTCGACTGGAAGGCGGCCGGCGAGGGCGTGTGGGAGGAACAAAAGCAACTGCCTTCCCAAGAACCGGACGAGCTCCCGTACTGATGCCGCGGCGCCGCGTGCCTCAACCCAACAAAAGGAATGCAACATGGCGACTATCAAGCTTCAGGCGCAGTCGAGCGCCGCGGACGACGGCCGGCCGGAGGAAGCAACAGCATCGGACCCATTCGATCTGAACGTTCTCCGCCTCGACCAATCTTTCGTCGAGACGGCGGGGGTTAAGAAACTGCTCACGACCGTTCCGGTACGCCGGCCGCACTCTCAAGACTTCGTCCGCGTGCACGCTGATCCCGAATACCGCGCGGCGTTGGCGTTGATTGAGCTCCGTGACGATCGGGAAATTTACCTCCTCACGCCGGACATCGCCCGCCAGCTCCCGGGCGAGTTCGTCATGGCGACGCTCTACACCACGATCACCCGTCCGGGCGTCGTCCATCTATGGCCCGTCAAGCTCCCGCCGCCCGACGGTCGGATCATCGAGTGGCACCGATCGGCGGCGGAAGCGGCGGAGTTGGCCATGCGGAAATGGGTTCGCATGAAAGCCAACATGACGTTGGGCGCCTACGAAATGTTCGAGGCACAGAGCACCATCCCGGATCCCGAATGGCCCACGCTGCCGTTCAACGAGCTGTTGCGGATCGCCTTCCGCGATCGCTACGTCGGCAGCCTCGACCACGCCGTCATCAAGCGACTGCGTGGTCATGTTTGATGCGTTGCCCTATCGTACGATTGTGGCCGTCGACTTCGAGTTCGAGTTCGGCGGCCACGATACTTTTGCGGCCGCGAGCCGCTCGGGCGAACGGCCGCGCCCGGTCTGCATGGTCGCGCGCGAGCTGCGCAGCGGGCAGACCTGGCGGCTGTGGCGGGGTGAGTTTGGACCCCTGCCGCCATTCCCGATCGGGCCCGATGCACTGCTCGTGGCCTATTACGCCAGCGCCGAACTCGGTTGCTTCCGCGCCCTGAGCTGGCCGCGGCCGACCAACATCCTCGATCTATTTATTGAATTTCGTGATCGTACGAACGGCTTGGAGACACCCGCCGGCGCCGGCTTGGTCGGCGCTCTGACGTTCTTCGGGCTGGATACGATCGGCTCCCAAGAAAAAGACGAGTTGCGGACGCGGATCCTGGCGGGCGGTCCATGGTCGGCCGACGAGCAGACCGCGATCCTTGACTACTGCGAGAGCGACACCGCGGCGCTCGCCCGCCTCCTGCCGGCCATGCTGCCGCGTATCGATCTGCCGCGCGCGCTGCTGCGTGGCCGCTACATGGCCGCGGCCGTGGCGATGGAGCACAACGGCGTGCCGATCGATACCGCGGTGCTCGAGCTCTTGCGGGAACGCTGGACCGCAATTCAGGACGACCTGATCCGCGCCGTGGACGAGCACGGGATCTATGACGGTCGTACGTTCAAACTCGATCGGTGGGCGCACTTCCTCGCCGCGCAGAATATCCCGTGGCCGGTACTGGACAGCGGGCAACTTGATCTGAGCGACGACGCCTTCCGCCAGGCTGCGAAAACCTATCCGCCCGTCGCGCCCTACCGCGAGCTGCGCAGCGCCCTTTCCGATCTGCGTCTCAACGATCTTGCTGTTGGCAAGGATGGGCGCAATCGAACGATCCTATCGGCATTCCGATCGCGCACGGGGCGCAACCAGCCGAGCAATTCGAAATACATCTTCGGCCCCTCGGTTTGGCTGCGCGGGCTGATCAAACCACCGCCGGGCCACGGCGTGGCCTACGTCGATTGGGCGCAACAAGAATTTGGGATCGCGGCAGCGCTCTCCGGCGACGTCGCCATGCAAAACGCCTATCGATCAGGCGATCCGTATCTGGCGTTCGCCAAGCAGGCCGGCGCGATCCCGCAGGACGCCACCAAGGAAACCCACGGAACGCAACGCGAACTATTCAAACAATGCGCGCTGGCAGTCATGTACGGCATGGAAGCCGAGAGCCTGGCGCTGCGCATCGCCCAGCCGCCCGTCGTCGCCCGCGATCTGCTGCGCGCGCACCGCGAGGCCTACCGGACCTTTTGGAGTTGGTCGGACGCCGCGGTCGATCACGCCATGCTCCATGGATCCCTGCACACCGTTTTTGGATGGCACGTGCATGTGAACGCAAACTCGAATCCGAGATCGCTGCGGAATTTCCCGATGCAGGCAAACGGCGCCGAAATGCTGCGCCTGGCCTGTTGTCTCGCAACCGAACGTACGATCGAAGTCTGCGCTCCGGTGCATGACGCGGTGCTGATTTGCGCGCCGCTCGACCGCCTCGACAAGGACGTGGCGCGCATGCGCGCCGCCATGGTGGAAGCCTCCCGGATCGTGCTTGACGGCTTCGAACTCGGCACCGATGCGGCCGTCGTCCGCTACCCGGACCGATACATGGACAAGCGCGGTCGGGTGATGTGGGAGCGGACCCTCGCGCTGATCACCCGCCAGGACGCAAAGGCGGTGGCGTGATGGAGACGGACGATCCCTTTGACCTGGAGAAGTTCCGCCTCCGCCCGGAAGACCTAAAGGCCTACACCGGCAAGGCCGCCGCGGCGCCGCGCGCGCGACATCAATTCACCATCGTGCCCCGGAGCTGGTCGGATCGGCTCGCGGCCGCGCGCCACGTCGGCACGTACAAGTTCGCGCTGCATCTGCTCCACCAATACTGGAAGAACGGCGGACGACCAATCTCACTAACCAACACCTTTGCAACTAACGCCGGCGTAAGCCGCCGGTCCAAGTGGCGCGCACTCGGCGAACTCGAACGGTTAAAGCTGATCGAGGTCGAGCGGCGGCCACGAAAATCCCCACTCGTCACACTGCTAAAAACTCAGCCCATCAAAGGAGGCCACAATGGCTGACAGAACAAGCGGCTACGATCCCGTAACTGGCATGGCGGCCGACGATTTGGCGCGATTACGCGGCGTCCAAAAAATGATGGGGTGAAGCCCGAACGTCCTACGTTATGCTCCCTAACACCCACTGTTATTCAAAGGGGGGGCTGCTATGCGAAATCCCAATGCAAATGGGCGGCTGCGGGCTGAATTCCTTCGGCAGTACGGCAAGCCGCTTGAGCGGGTCCGCGGCGCTCGCGCTGCCCGTGGCGGCTCCATCCAACAGCTCTATCGCGATTCCGACGGCAAGCTGATCCGGCTCCGTACGAGCATGGATGGTGTTCTTGTCACGAAAGCCATCGGCCCCAACCCGTACGACGCCGACGCGCCGGTCGTGCTCGAAGGCTGCCAAGACTTTATCGGCTTCGCCATGCCAGAACCGCGCGGAACGGTGGTGTGCTTTCTAATTCCAAACGATCGAGCCATTGCGGATATCAAAGAAGTCCACGGACGCTGGCTCGTGATGAAGCCTGGCGGTGAGTCCGATGTCCGCGCGCTGTTCTTCTATGGCGAGGTCGAAATGCATGGGAAGCCATGGTACGGCTTCCAGCATCTCTATGCGAAGTATCGGCTGCAGGCCCCGGAGGCGCCAGCTGCATCGGGCGATGCTTCAATGGAAAATCTGACCGTCATCATCGATCGCATTGAAGGCTCTAACGTCCAAGAAGTGCGCGGAGCTATCAAGGAAGTGCTTGTGGCGTTGAGGCCTCTCCTTGATCGTGGTTTGCGAATTCGAGTTACTCGGGCTCAGCAAGCCGAAGAAGATTGGGGCTGAGTGAAGCGAGGATGATGGAGACTTGAAAAGTGGGTTGGCGAGATCGTGTTCCCGCATGTTTTGGCGACGAAGATCTCGTTTTTGCTTCGCAGCCCATGGATGAGGAGCGGGCGAAGCAGGCAATAAGGGAAGCTAAAACGGCCGGTGCATCACGCGATGATTTCGAGAAAGAGATGGTCTGGCACATATACAAGAACGTCACAGCGGACGGGTTTCTGCAAGAGCACATCAAAGAACAGGTTAAACGGTTACACAAAATGTGGCGAAGGCGGACGGCGTGACGGAGACCGCACGCCGAGGCGTCCTTCACGCGCGGATCGCCGAGCAACGTGCCCGTTACAAGTCTTCATTTCGGGCCATTGAGGATACGATACGCCCCTTGTGCCACGGCGGTGCAAGTGCTTGTGCCATCCATGGCCCAAGATTTCGCCCATCTTGAGCCACGGCGGTGCAACAGGTCTTAGTCTATTCTGTGTCTATGCTTAGTCTGTATATATACAGGTAGGATCATGAGCGTGGTGAACTCTAAAATTATCTGGGAAGAGGAAGGCGACCAATTCTGGCAACAGCTGACCTTCCCGGAGGAAGATCGCCACCTCCACACGTCCGCTCCCTGGAATGGTGGTTATCGGTGGTTCCGATCACCGAACGTGATCTGTCTGGAGAAATACCGTGGACGCCGAAGCGCCGGTACTGGCAAAGGTGACGATCTTTGAAGTCGCTCACCGCCCGTGGGGCGAGCTGATGACCAGCGCCGAGGTCGATGATCGCGTCTACGTCGGATCGCGAGAGTGGCGCCGGCAGCAATTGAATAGCAATTCAACCCATACCAATAGCGGGTCCCCATAGCTCTATTGCGGGCCCCGTCTCAGGAAACGGGTCCCAATTGAGAAGGCGACAGAGTCTTCGATGCCACCGCCCCCTCCTCACCGGTGGCCCATGGCGGTTTGCACCGGACCCGATTTCAAAAAAGAGGAAGAAAAAAGAAAAGTTCGACGGAAAGATTTCTCGTCTTCTCTCGCAAACAAATCTTCCCTGGCGCTTCCCGAGAATAGCAGGGAAATAACAAGTCATTGCAACACAAAGATAATCTTACGCTGTCTCGCTGTTAGTGTCTCAGCTATTCGGCGCGCCAGCCGTCAGTCGGCACCTATGTCGACGCCCAGCAGGGCTGGCTCTACGTTTATACGAATTTCAACAGCGTGAGGTTTTCGACCAGCCCGGCCGTCGAGCTGACGATGG
>Ga0306920_100000172_pt1 | contig 77422 bp, 64 predicted proteins | sample flu12Cox44000170_FD_204666 | JGI IMG/M metagenome (GOLD analysis project Ga0306920, IMG submission 204666) | Lab enrichment of tropical soil microbial communities from Luquillo Experimental Forest, Puerto Rico - flux4day.12C.oxic.44.000.170 (v2)... | ecosystem: Environmental > Terrestrial >...
CTGCTCTTCGGTTGCCTTGCCCGTCGCGCGCTCGAGAAATGCGAGCTGCGAGCGGTGCGCTTCTGCGGCCGCGGTGTAGGCCTCCTCGTAACGTCCGAGCGCGTCACAAGCCTTCGCAAGTGGATAGAGTAGATCGTACCGATGCACGGATTCCGGCTGCTTCGCCAGCGCTGAGGTAAGGTATCGATGCGCGTCCTCGTGCCGGCCGGCCCTGTCGGCCAACACCGCCGACATCGCGAGCCGCTCCGAATCACCGTTCGGACTCGGGTCGTTGAGCTCGAGCTGCTGCATGACGGTGCGCGCCTCATCGAGCCGGTGCAGGCGCTCGAGGAGAGATGCAAATCCAACTGCTGCGCGCCCGGTTGCCGGAGGATTCGCCATGAGCCGCTGCAGTGCCGGCTGTGCCAGGTGCGCGGCGCCCGAGGTGACCAGGAGAAGGGCTATGGATACCGTGATCTCGACGGTCAGCCCCTCAAGCGTTTCCCAGTCTTCCACTGCCGTCACGGCTTCCTGACGGTGACCCATGTCATAACAGCACTGTGCGTAGCTCCAGCGAATCCGGGCCTCGCGCGGCGCAAGGGTTACGGCGTCTCGCAGGGCGAGGTGTGCCGCACCATAGTCCAGGCGATCCATTTGCAATGCGCCGAGGTTGTAGAGCAGGCCCGCGGTCGGCGGAGCCAGTCGCAGGGCGCGCTCGAACGCCGCGAGAGACTGCGCCTGTCGGCCGGTGGGACGCAGCACCGTACCGAGATTTTGCCAGTGTGCGGCGACTGTCGGCTGCATCAGAGTGAGGGCATTGAAGACGCGCACCGCTTCCTCGTACCGCCCTTGAGAGCAGAGGATCGTGCCGAGCACATCCAACGCACCGGGATGATGGTGGTGCGCATCAAGCACCCGCAGGCATTTTTCCTGTGCAGCTGCAATCTGGCCGCTGGCCAGATCCTGCCGCGCAAGATCCACCAGCGCTGCGGGATTGGACGGGGACGACATCTCTGGCGAATTCCTGGCTGATGCCAACGCGAGTTACCGCAGTGGGTGGAGCAATGATGCCGTCCTCGAATGCAGCCGATCAAGCCGAGCAGGCGAAGCTCGCTGAGGCGGTGCGCGCACATCGTGCCGGCCGGCTGCGTGAGGCAATAGCGGGCTACGAGGCGCTGCTGCAGCGTACACCCGACGATGCCGATATCCTGCAGCTGCTCGGCGTTGCGCTCGCCCAATCAGGAAGTTGTGCCGATGCCGTTGCGTTTCTCGCCAGGTCTCTGGAACTAAAACCCGATCGGCCGACCGTTCTGCTGAATCTCGCGCAGGCGCTACACACGCTCCGGCGTGATGAAGAGGCGCTGCACGCCTGCAATTGCGCGCTTGCCCTGGATGCTTCGCTTGTCGGTGGATATCGCACTCGTGCCGCGGCGTTTACAGCCCTTGGGCGTCGCGAAGAAGCGCTCGCGAACGCCGGGCAAGCGGTGCGTCTGGCGCTCCACGACGGAGGCGCGCACGCGGACCTTGGTGTCGCACTCGAGGCGGTCGGGCGCGAGCGGGAGGCCTTGGAGTGTTTCGAACGGGCCATTGCGCTCGACCGGAACCTGGCGACCGCACACCACAACCGCGCCATGCTGTTGGCTCGACTCGGTGAACATGAGCGCGCGTTGCAGAGTTTCGATCGGGCACTCGCCTTGCTGCCGCATCATGCAGCCGTCATCGCGAATCGCGGCAACACCCTCAAGGAACTCGGACGTCTCGCGGAAGCGGAGCAGGCCTATTCACTCGCGCTCGCGATCGAGCCTCACGACCCCGTGACTCTTCACGCTCGGGCGCTCGTGCGGTATCTGCTGCGCCGCTATGTTGAAGCGCTGCGGGACTACGACGCGCTCGCTGCTCAAGGCAAGGAAACCGCAACCGCTCTGGTTGGTCGCGGCGCGACACTGGTCGCGCTGCGCCGTTATGACGAAGCGCTCGCACCGCTCGAGCGCGCAATACAACTCTCGCCCCGAGACGCGGAAGCGCACATCCAGCGCGGCAACGCGCTGCTCAACCTCGAGCGCAACGCCGAGGCGCTCGCAAGCTTCGATCGGGCGCTTGCCGTTCGGCCGGACGTCTCCGAGGTGTTGAACAACCGGGGTATCGCCCTCGCGGCGGAAGGAAGGCTGTCGGAGGCGCTCGAGAGTCTCATCCGCGCCGCGGTCCTGCGTGGCATGACTGCCGATAACCATACCAACATAGGCATTGTCCTCAAGATTCTCGGACGTCATCGCGAAGCGGCCGCGAGCTTCGGCCGTGCGCTCGCTTACAAACCCGATGACCCTTCCGCCAGGTTCGCGCTGGCATTCCTGTATCTGGCGCTCGGCGAGTTCACCATGGGATGGCCTCTCTACGAGGCGCGCTTCGACGTGCCGGCGCTCGGCAACGCGGCGCGAAACTTCAGTGCGCCACGCTGGAACGGGATGGAGCCGCTCGCCGGCAAGACACTGTTGGTGCATGCCGAGCAGGGTTTGGGCGACGTGATCCAGTTTTGCCGCTATCTGCCGATGCTCGAGGCGCAAAGAGTATCCGTCGTGTTCGAGGTGATGCCCTCGCTCAAGGCGCTGCTGCGCACTCTGCCGCCCGCTATCCGGCTCGTTGGCCGTGGCGAGCCTCTGCCGCCCGTCGATTATTACTGTCCCCTGCTGAGCCTGCCGCTCGCTTTCAACACTCGACTCGATACGATCCCGGCTCAGGTGCCGTACCTCACGGCCGAGACGCAGCGCACGGCCAGGTGGATGCAGCGGTTGGGAGCGCTCCCGGGTCTGCGTGTCGGCATCGCCTGGCAGGGAAACCTCGCCGTGGAGAAACTGATCTGGGCTCGCGGGCGCTCGATCCCGCTTGCGGCTCTGGAGCCGCTTGCGCAGCTGCGCAGGGTCAGCCTTGTATCGCTTCAGAAGGGGCCCGGGCTCGAGCAGTTGCGCAACGTCCCGTTCGCCGAACGGATCATCGATTTGAGTGCCGAGCTCGATCGTGGACCGGACGCGTTTCTCGACACGGCGGCCGTGATGGCGGGTCTCGACCTCGTCATCAGTTCCGACACTGCGGTCGCGCACCTCGCTGGAGCCCTGGGTCGCCCGGTGTGGACGGTCCTTCCCGCCTCACCCGAATGGCGCTGGGGGCTCGAGCGCAGCGACAGTCCCTGGTACCCGACCATGCGTCTGTTCCGGCAAACGACCGATGGCGACTGGAACACAGTCGTGGCTGCGATCGCGGAAGCGCTGCAAAACCTCAGCTCTGGCGCTTAACCCGAACTTTGCGATGCTTGTCGGCGAAAAGCCAGAGGGAGCTCATCGAACCGTGCTCGATGTGCACGTCCTCACCCACCGTGAATTGAATGCTGGGACTCGCTTCTGCCTGGATCCACACCTGCCCGTTATCGAGTGTGAAGATCCACTCGCCCCGGGGTGTCTGGCCCAGTCCAGAGATTTTGCCGCGCAGCACTTCATCCTTCGCTTGCTGCAGCGCTGCCGGGTCGCGCTTGCGCTCGATGTCCGCAGTCATACCGAAGCGATCAGCTTCGACCTGCGGAAGCCCGCTCACGATGGCATCAAAGCAGGCCAGCCGCTGCGCGGGATCGCTCTCTCTTGCGCACCGGCGCAAGGCATCGTCCAAGCTCTCGGCCCCGACGAGTGCGGGCAGGCAGCCCGCCGCTAGAAACAGCGCCAGGCTCACGGAGCCGGTCATCGTGAGCCCAGCGCTGGCGCATCGCCGCCGTAATAGTGCCCGATGCCCACAGTGAGGGCGCGGACGAGATCACGCTCCGCGACCGACAGGAGCGGGTTCCAGATGTCGAAGATGAGAATGATTCGAATCTCGTCGCTGTCGTTCCGGGCTTCATGCTCGATGCTGTCATCGAACACCCACGCCTTGCCCTTCTTCCAGGTACGCACGTCGGCGCCGACCCGAAAGCCGCAACCCGAAGGGATAACGAGAGGCAAGTGGACGATCGACCGCGTGTTGGTCGTTCCCGTATGTGGCGGAAGTCTCGTGCGCGGTGTGAGCACGGAGAAGAAAGCGCCGGGCGCATAGTCAGGGATGTCGCATAGGGGAAGCTGGGCCAGCACTGCAGCCGTCTTGGGGCATCTCTGCACGTGACCGGGGATTTGTTCTCCATCGTGCCAGAGCGGGTAGACGCTCCACTTCAACGAGTGGTTGAGTGATGCCCACTCGTCGAGCGGCGCGCCGGGCGGAACGTCGACGTAGGGTTTGAACCCCGTACGGTCGGCAGCGAGCGCGGCAAGAGCCTCGGCGGCGATCTCCTCCGTTGCCGCTTCCAGGACATCGAGCCAGGGGAAGTCCTCGCGTCGAAAGAACTCGATCTGGGGCAGATATGGAAAGAGGATCTGTTTCGGTTGATTGTGGTATACGCGCCGCTTTCGCAGGTATACGTCGCGACAGGCCTCGAAGCGCCGCTGGTCGGCAGCGGCGTGCTGCGAACGCACAGCTGCGACCTGCTGCTCGAGGAAACTCTCGAGCTCCTTGCGGTTGTCGAGCACGACGTCCCGGGCATGCGTGAGCGCGGCCGCGGCCTGTTGGGGTGCTGGCGCGCCCGATGCCAACGAGTCGAGCGCCGCTTCATAAAAAAAGAACGCTTTTTTGCTTTCGCCAAGGCCCTCCAGCAACTCGCCCTTGCGCAGCAGGGCGAGCACATACCGCGGATCGATTGCGAGTGCCTTCTCGAGCGCCTGCGCTTCGCAGTTCCTGTCGCCGAGCGCGCGACAGGCGTTTGCGAGATTGAGCCACAGAACCTTCGAATTGCCGTCCGCGGCGACCGCCTTCTCGAAGAGGTCCCGGGCGCGACGCGCATTACCGCTGCGGTACATGTATCCGCCCGCAGCGTTGAGGACGAGCGGCTGCTGCGGCGCGCGCGTCAGGGCCATCTCCACGAGTTTCAGCGCTACATAGGGCGGTTGACCCTTGGAGACCTGCTCAATGGCATCCGCCAGAGCACGGGCTTCAGTTTCACCGATCGGGATCGCGTTCACGGCGGCGGCGACCGGTACGACGGTTGTTTGACGCTCGCACTCACAAGCGCCGATCTAGCGAAGTCCATAAGCCGCCGCCACGAGCGCTCCTACCTGCGCACCCATGCGGTTCCCCACCTCGGTGGAATTGCGGTAGTGCACTCCGTCGAGGATGCGAGCCTCGGATACCTCCTTCACGACATCCTCAGTGCGCGTCCACTGACGAGTCGCGCCCGGCGCGGTATTGCTGGTGGTCATCAGAGTCGGCAAGGGTCCGCGACCGACCTCGGCGCGAATCACGACGGCGATGGTCGAGGCGATAACGCAGTGCGCGCACGGATATTCCGGGTGCAGCGGCGTAGCGATCAGCGGCGTCCAATCGGGATCGCGCTCGGTCGCGGGGTTACCGTTGCGATCGCCATTGCGGATGGCAGTGATCGGACGCCAGAAGTTGTAGTGATACTTCGCTTCAAGAACGGCGATCTCGGCATCGTTCATCGCTGCGGTCACCGCCGCGTAGAGTCGCGCGTTGCGAGTCACCTCTCGTCCTGGCGCGATAGCAACGGAATGAACGACGCCCATGTGGACATCGGGTAACGCCGTCGCCCAAAACCGCGCGATCGCGGTTTGCTCGGGAGTGCGCACCTCACTCGTGGCGGAGCCTACGACTTTGACCTCGTTGTAGTCTCGCGCCCAGAGGGCGCTCGTAAGAGCCGGCGGTGGTTCTGGCCGAAACTGTGCGGCGCTCTTCATGAACCAGGGCCGGTGCTGCGCGAATGCGTACCCGAGCGGAAATGTCGTCGGCACATAGACACCCGGTGAGGTCAGCGGCCGGTAAGGCTCAGGTGACCCGATATCGTCGCTGTGTTTCCCGAGCACATCCGCCGCGGCGCGCTCGCCGATGTTGGTCCCGAGCGTGCGCGCGTCGTCCGCCGCAATCGTCGCAAGTGCGCGCGCATAGGCCGCCTCGGTTCTGTCCTTCAGTGCGGCTGCCTCATGCAGCAACACCGCCCGGCTCGCTGCAGCAATCGCCGCGTCGATCGAGGCACCCTGAGTCGGTCCCAGATCGACCCGGTCGCGCGGATAGCGCGCGGTGATCGCATTCACCGCCTCGTACACCGCGTTTTGCGCCAGCGCCATGGTTCGAATCGTATTCGGACCATCCGTTGCGATCTCGGTGGTCGTGTCGGCCCAATTGGCGACCGGCTCGGCGCGCGCGCCAAAGGCAAGCAACAGCAGGGTGATCGACCCGAATCCGCGAACGAGCCTGCTCATACTTCTCCCAGCTCGCGAGCGCCGCAGCCGGACGCGCCTTGCCCGGGCGAATTGCTCTCTGCAGACTTGTGACTGCGTGACCTTGGTCGGCGTCGCTTCGATTGACGGGTCCCAATCGATGACTCGCGACCAGTCTAAGAGGCCGAGCGCAGGCGCCGCGCAACTTTGCGGTGTATCGGACCAATTCGGCCATGAAGTGGGCTGCGGCTGAGGTGAAACGGCCAGACGCAGCCCAGCAGAGCTAGACTGACCGGCGGGGTTCGACGCGCCCGCCGGTCAGTCCGTGATCGGCGTCCCCCTGATCGGAGTTACCTGTGGCCGCTTGCTCAGTTGCCACAATGGCAGAGCGCATTCCGGAACCCTTGTGACTGAGTCAATCGCAGGGTGGCAGCATCCAACGCGCCGTTGAGCGTTCCCTGATAGGTGTCGATATTTCCCGCATAACCGTAGTCACCCGACGTGCCCTCGAAGCGGTCTTGCCAACAGCTCTGTCCGGCGGCCGTCAGCAGCCAGGTCGAGATGGCAACGTGTCCTTCATAACTCGCGCGATGCCAGATGCTTTCCGAGGCGCGCAGGGAATCGAGCGCGACCACGAGCCTCGGTCCGCTCCCCTGGACATGGATTCCAGCCTGCGTCAGATAGCTCTGCACCCCTTGCCCGACCCATGAGGCCGCATCGCCCGAAGCGGAAAGTTCAGCCTTGAGGGGTTTGCTCTCGTGAGTACGCATGCCGAGCGTCTTGTCAGTCCGCGCATCGGTGGCCTGAATCGCGGCAACGTTGCTGCAAGCGAATGAGTCTGCAAGCCCCGGCTGCTTGGAACTTGCCTTGTAGACGAGCGGTACGGTGAGCGGCTGTACTGAGGAGACGACGCAAGCCGAGATACCGACCGCCAAAGCCGCGATGGGTGTCCAGACTCGCCACAACGGGGACAACTGGGGCATATCGAACTCCCTGCGAGGAATGTTGGAGAAATCGTTAAAGCACTACGGAGCGACCTGATACAACGCGCCTGCTCGGCCAAGCGGGCTTACCGTAGGAAGCATGAGGGATACGTGGTTGGCTGTCACCAGGCCTCGACCTCCTCGACGAGCATGACTTCGCAGGCCCCGGGTCCGCTATCGCTGCGTGTCAGCGAGGTGTTGATGTGCGCGCCGTCATCCCGCACCCCGTTGACGAGGTACCCGGTGAGGTGGACGACCTGGCCCACGCGCAGATGCTTCAGCTCCCGCGCCACCACGGCGTCGGCGGGAATCACGTGCGTATTCGCGCTGTGCTCGATCACGGCCTGTCGCGGAATGGGTAGCGCCTGCTTCGGTCTCCAGGAATAGAATCTCGCTCCCTGAGTGATCTCAAAAGCCTGCAGCACCTGGTTGTCGGACATCGGTCCCCACCCGAGTGCGAGGTCCTCGGGTATGAGATCGGCGAGCCCATCGAAGTGGTAGTCCTCGCGACCGAGAATCCGTGCGGTGATGTCGTAATGCGCTTGCGGTGTGAGTCGCCAGCGACCGAGCGTCGTTCCCGGTGTGGCGGTCTCAATATCCGTCTGGCGTGGCTCATCCGGAGCGATCGGTCCGTCCGCGGGATGTAGGGGACGCAGCTGCCAGTTGTGATACCCCTGCCACAAGCCCGCCGTTGCCAGCGCAAGGAGGAGGAGGGGTCGCGACGCCATGGGGGTCATTGTCCGGGCTTCGACGCCGCGCCACCGTGGGACGGGTCGAAAATCGACCCATGGGAAGCGTGGGTCGCGTCACACGCTGGGGGAGAGCTGGTTGGAGCGAGGCGGGCGGCGGCGCTGCCGGTGCCGGCAGTCACTTAAGGTGCAACACCGGACGTGTCGTACATCTGAAATTCAGGGTGCTGGTCTGCTCGCCCTTGGCGCTCACGCCGGGCTTGTCCTCGAAACTTTCGATCGCCACCGTCTGACGTGACTTGTCGCAGAAGTCATTGGCTTGCGAGATGGTTTCTTCGCGGCTACCGGTGTAGCCGCCCCAGTTGGCGCTCGCGGTCACCGCGTGCATGCCGTTGCCGAGGTCCTGGACGTGGCTGGTGTGCGCACAGCCGGCGAGCAGCAGCACACCGGCAGGGATCACGGTTTTCATTGCCAAGCCTCCTTCCCGTTGCCCGCCGCGACCGTACCCCGCCCGCGAGCGCCCGGCAACTTCGTTACCGCGCACTCGCCACGGATCAGTCGGCCGCCTCGAGCTCATCGGCGAGCGCGGGTAGTTCATAGACGTTGCGGAGCGCCGGACCAATCGCAGCCGTCAACACGGCGATCGCGCGATTGAGTCGCGGGTCGAAGCCGAACTCGCCTCCGAGGGAATGAATGTTGCCATCGAAGATCGCTCCGACGACGCGTCCCTCGCGGTCGATGAGCGGCGAGCCGGAGTTCCCGCCGATGATGTCGTTGTTGGTCGAGACATTGAACGGTGTCTGCGGGTCGAGGCGATTCCTGGCGTCGAGCCAACGCTGCGGCAGGCGGAAGGGCTCGCTGTCGGTTGCCCGCGCGTAGAGACCGCCGAAGGTGGTGAACGGGGTCACCGTCTGCCCCTGGTAAGTCCAGCCCTCGACGCTGCCGTAGGAGAGCCGTAAGGTGAAGGTGGCATCCGGGTAAACCGAGTCGCCATAGACCTTGAACCGTGCACGGGCAAGCTTCTCCTGTCCGCGCGTGATCGGCCCTTCGACTTCCTGCTCATAGCGGGTGCGCAGTGCCCGCGCATCGGCATCGGTCGCGCGGACGAAGCGGATCAGCGGGTCGTCAGATGCCTCGATCGCGGCCTCACCGCCGCGCCACAGCGTCTCGCGGACCTTCGGGTCCGCAAGACGCGTGCCAAAGACGAGCCGTTCGCCCAGCGCCTGGGGCGATTCGGTGCCGAGCAGATGCCGTACGAGCGGATTGTCGACCGTCAGGTACTCACGTGTCTTCGCCAACCACAACGTCATACCGATGCGCTCGATGTTGGGATAGATCGGCTGCGCATCGAGCAGCTCCTTCTCGAGCAGCGGCAGATTGCTGTCGGCGTATTCCCGCAGGCGGTCGGGGCTCGGCTTGTTGCGCTCGGCGGCTCCGCGTACCAGCACACGGGCGTAGCCGAAGAGCTGTGAAATCGAGCCAGCGCGCGCTTCGAGGAAATCATGAGCCAGGAAGATCTGCTGGTAGCTGTCGATGGCGGTATCGATCTGCTTCCACGGATCGCCCACTTGGGCGGCAAGCTGCGGATTGGCCGCGACGCGGTTGCGCAGATTGTTCCTCTCCCGGATGAGTCCCGCGAAGAAGGTCGGATCGACCAGCGCCCGCTGCTGTCCGTAGAACGCCTTGAACGAGTTCTCGACGAAGAACAGCTCCTCGCCCGCCGTACGCTTCTGTTCGGCACCGAGCTGCGAGTACTCGATCAGCCGTCCACGCAGCTCCGAGCGCACCAGCTGGCGGATGGGGATCTGCCAGTCGCGCTGCATCTCGAGCTGTGAGCGCGTATCGAGCCGGCTGGTCGAGCCGGGGTTCCCGGCGACGAACACCAAATCGCCCGCCGCGGGTGCGCTGCGACGCCACTGGAGGTGACTCGTCGCCTGCACCGGCTGGCCGTTCTCGTACAGGCGGAGGAACGCACTGTCGAGGCAGAAGCGCGGAAAATTGAAGTTGTCGAGATCGCCGCCGAAGAACGAGATGGAGAACTCCGGCGCGAACACCAGTCGTACATCGCTGTACTTGCGGTACTTGTAGAGCTTGTATTGGCCGCCCTGGTAGAGCGAGACCACCTCGCAGCGGCTGGTCGCATTACCCTGGCAGGCCTCGTCCGCGATCCGGGCCGTGGCCGCATCACGTGACTTGATCGCATCCTTGGGATCGCCGGCGGCGATCGCACTCTGCACCCGTGCCGTGACGTCGGTGATCTGCTGCAGGATCTCGGCCTGCATGCCGGGGCACTGCCGCTCCTCGCTGCGCGTGTGGGTGAGGAAGCCCTGTGCGACGTAGTCCCGCTCCGCGGTCGACATGGTCTGCTCGCAGGCGACCACACAGTGATGATTGGTGAGTACCAGGCCGTCCTTCGAGACCACGGAGGCGGAGCAACCGCTCGTCAGCCGTACAGCCGAGGAGCGCACGTGATCGAGCCATGCGGCGTCGGGCGCGAAACCGAAACGTGTTTGCACCCGGCTCGAGGGAAAGTTGTCGAATGTCCACATGCCCTCATCGGCATGCACTGCCTGGGCGCAGAAGCCGAGGGCGAACACGGTCGAGGCGAGCATCGGATTGCGTGACACGCGTGGGTCTCCTCAAGGAACAGAGTGAAGCTCGCGACCGCTGCGTCTCCATATTCGCTTGTTGTGGGGCGCGGTGCCGAGGGTTGCGCATTGTCGCCCGGACCTCGCCGGGCTGTCATCAGTGGCAATGGGGCAAATCCGTTGCCGATTGCGTGCGGTGTGCACGGAGCACCTGCCGGCTGCGTGAACCTGCTCACGGATGGTGAGTGAACTGCACCGCAAAATGCTTCCCTGGCAGACCATGCACGCACGGTATGGGTCATGAGCATGACGCAACTGATCATCGGCACCGCTCTGGGCTTCGTCGTCGCTCAGAGCGCGCTGTATGGGCTCAGATACTCCTTCGGCTGGCTGCAGCGCGAGGAGGTGCGCACGCGCATCCGCGCCATGACCCCATCGCCGGGACAGGCGTTCGTCGCCGGCTTCATCCGTTACGCCGCTCCCCTGGGGGCGAGTGCGGCTCTCATTACCCTCATGGTGTGGGCGGTCGGCGACTATCTCGCCGCCAGAGCGGCGCGCAGCGCAGCGCTCACCGGCACCCTGGATCCTGCGACTGCAGCCGCACTGCCGCCACGCTCCTCTGACGAAGTCCCCGCCAGCGGAACCCCCGCCGGGACTACCGAGCCCGCTATCGCGGTCCAGCCAGAGAATGCCGACCCCTACGCCGATCCCGAGTACAAGGTCCGGCGCGCCGTTCACCGTCCGGGAAGCGCCCTCAGTCTCAAGGAGACGCTCCTGCAGCACTCCGAAGCCAAAGCGCGCGCCGAGCTCCTGCGCGATATGCGCCAGCACTCGAGCCGCTCACAGTACGACTGCGAGTCGGCCGATCGTGCCGGCAGATACCTCAAGGCCGGGCTGGATGTGTGGGGGTTCTCTGCCTGGCAGCTGAAGTACTTCCCGATTGCAGGCTACAAAGGCGCAACGCTCGCCGGGTGCAAGGACATTCCGAACGTTGTCGACCCCACGCAGCTCGATCTGCAGTCGACCGTAGCGCAGGACGCCGCTCACTCCTGAGGTGTCGCGGGCGAAGTCGGCCGGCACTCGCTTAGTAGATCAGCGGAATCCTCGCGGCGAGCGCGGCGTCCACCGCTGCATCGAGCTTCTGATCGATCTGGAAGAAGCGCGCGGTGGTGCGTGCCGACAGCTCCTTTTGGAACTTCTTTGCGTATTTCTCCCTGATGTCGATTTTCTCCTTCTCGATATCGAGCCGCTCCCTGAGGATCCGGTTCGCTTCATCCTCGCTCATGGAATCGCGATTGGCAGCGTAGTCGGTGATTAATTTCACGCGGCGATCGCCCTGCTTGACCATCTCGCCACGATACTCATCGTAGAGCGGCCAGAACCGCGCCGCCTCGCTCTCGGTCAGCAGCATGTTGGCCTTGACGATCGCACGGCGATCCTTGCCCACCTCCTGGCGCAGCATCTGGATCGCAGGCTCGAGGTCGGAGAATTTCTCATTCACGACCGGTTGGTCTGCGGCCAGTGCGAAGCCCGGGGTCAGAACGGCGCAAAGCGCACCGATGCGAAGGGACTGAAGAATGGTCACGGCTAGCTCTCCTTGAGGAGGGAGGACGGTCTACCGCCGTCAATTCCCTGAAGTCTTTTTCTACCGCGTTGACAAAAGATCGTACATAGGACTCTTGGCGTACCTCCGCGCTGCGCCGGCTCAATCGACCACGGGAGCACGTCTCACGGATGCCGCGGGAGGCCCATGAGCTGCAGCCGCCTCTAAGTCATTGTTTTGCATTACTTTTTACGAAAAATCCCGGCCTGCATCGATCAACTCTGTGCGCGACGGTGCAGTCCGCGGCGCGAGGTCACACCGGCTGTTCGATCGACTTCGCGAGTGGCGTGAAGAGCTTCGGGCCGTTCTCCGTCATGTACCAACAGTCCTCGAGGCGGATGCCGAATTCTCCAGGGATGTAGAGGCCCGGCTCGTCGGAGAAGCACATGCCCGGCGCAAGTGGAGTTGTGTCGTTGCGGACCAGATACGGCGGCTCGTGACCATCCATTCCGATGCCGTGGCCGGTGCGATGGGAGAGACCCGGGAGAGCGTAATCCCGGCTCCATCCCTTTTGCTCATAGAAGTTGCGTACGGCCCGATCAACGGCTCCGGCCGCGACGCCGGGCTTCGCCGTCTCGAGCGCGAGCTCCTGCCCGCGCTTGACCGTATCCCACAACTCGCGCTGTCGCCCCGAGATCTCACCAAACACCCAGCTGCGGGAGATATCGGACTGATAACCGTGCACCGCGCAACCGGTGTCGATGAGTATCACCGAGCCCTGGCGCACCTGCTGCGGCTTGATCGAGCCGTGTGGGTAGGCGCTCGCCTCGTTCAGCAGCACCAGTGTGAACTCATGCGAGCCCCCGAGCTGCTCGGTGGCAGCGACCATGAGGGCGAGGATTTCCGTACCCTGCATGCCGGCACGGATGTGTCCGTGTACGTAGCGCAGTGCGGCGATGGTGACATCGTTGGCGGTCTGCATGAGGGCGAGCTCGGCGGAGGATTTCACCACGCGGCAGGCGCGCACCAGCTCACCTCCCGGAACGAGGGTCGGCCGGGTGGCTGCGGCCGCCGCAGTACCCTCGATGATGAAATAGCGCGTGGTCGGCTCGATGGCGAGCGGACCTGCGTGCGCGTAATCGCGCCAGGCGCCGGCCAGCAGTGCGAACGGACTCTCGTCCTCCTTCCACGGCCGCACATCGCCCGCGACCTTGAGTGTCTCGCGGATGGAAGGCTCCTCGAAGGCCGGCGTGACGACGACCACGCGCCCCTGCGCCGGGATGAGCGCCGCGGTCGTGCGCTCCGATCGCCACCAGCGAATGCCCGTGAAGTACTCGAGCGTGGATCCGGACTCGACGAGCAGTGCCCCAAGGCGGTGCTGCTGCATCAGCCCCTGCACTTTGGTGAGTCGGGCGTCGTGCTCCTGACTGTCGATCGGCGGTGCGCTGCGTGTCAGGGAGCTCAAACCGGTGAGCGGCGCGTCCGAGCGTGCCGCCGCGACACCCGACCCCGCGATCGCCGCGCCGGCGGCGGACAGCGCAACAAACTCGCGTCTGGAAACTCTCGTCATGAATCCCCCCGTGTAATCCGCCGTGCGCCGGACATTTGTGTGAACGCCGTCACTTCCGGCCCCCTCAGGGGTGCGCCGGAGGTGCGATTTTGAGAGGCCAGGACACGAAGATAAAGCCTGTTTCGACTTAGCTTTATGTCGTGAGCATCCGCCTCAAGGTGATCGCGCTGATCGGTGCGATCTTTGGCATTCTCGTCTGGGCCGAAGTGCTGGTCGAGCGGCACGTCGTGATGCCGAGCTTCGCCCAGCTCGAGCGTGCGGACGCGCAGACCGCGATGCGTCGCATCGTCTACGCCCTCGACCGTACGCTCGCAGAGCTCGGCACGTCGGCCACCGACTGGGGCAACTGGGCCGACACCTACCGGTTTGTCGAGGACCACAACGGGGCCTTCGTCGCCGCCAACATCAGCGACCTGGCGCTGCGGCAGCTCAATGTGAACGTGCTGATGATCGTCGATCGTGAGGGCCACCTCGTGCAGGCGCGCGACCTCGACCTGGAATCCGATCAGCCGCTCGGACTCGAGCTCACGGCAGAACCGCAGCTTCCCGCGGACTTTCCGTGGCGGGCGCACCTGCATGCCGCAACGGCGGTCCACTGCCTGCTGCGCGTGAGCCGCGGCATCCTGCTGCTCGCGGCCGCGCCGGTGCTCGATGGCCATGGCAACGGGCCGTCACGCGGGATGGTCATCATCGGGCGGCTCCTCTCGCCCGCCGTGGTCCGCAGCCTCGGGGCGCAGGCGCAGGTGGCGCTCGCCATGCTGCCGCCGGACCCCAACGTCGCAACCGAAAAGGTACTCGAGAGCGACAGCGTCACCCGCGTGTACCGCCTCTTCAACGACCTGTATGGCAGACCGGTCATGACGCTGCGCGTCGATGTGCCGCGCGAGATCACCCTGCGCGGCTACCGCGCCGTGGCCTACGCCTCCGCCTGCCTGATCGCGGCAGCGGTGATCGTGTTGATCCTGCTGGTGGTGGTCCTCAATCGAGTCATCCTGAATCCGCTCGCCCGGGTGACGCGCCACGCCGTCGATCTCGGGGAGGACCCCGAGCTCAGGACGCGGCTCGACCTGCCGCGCCGGGATGAATTCGGCGTGCTCGCCCACGAGCTCGATCGCATGGTGGAGCGTGTCGCCGAGTCGCGCATGCAGCTGGTCGATCAGTCGTTCCAGGCGGGCTTCGCCGAGCTCGCCAAGGGCGTGCTGCACAACCTCGGTAACGCCATGACGCCCATTTCCGTGCGTCTCGCCAGCCTCACCGAGCGGCTGCGGGCGGCGCCCATCGCGGATGCCGAGCAGGCCGTCACCGAGCTCACGGAGGGGACCGCCGACGCAGCGCGCTGCGCCGACCTCGAACAGTTCCTGCGCCTCGCCTGCAGGGACCTCGCTGCCACCGTCCGCTCGACACAGGAAGATGTCGCCACCATCACCCGCCAGACCAGCCTCATCCAGTCGGCGCTCGCCGAGCAGATGCGCTCGGCGCGTAACGAGTACGTTATCGAGCCCGTACGCCTCACGGAGCTGCTCGCGCAATCGCTCGAGATCGTGCCCGACAGCTGCCGGGCGCGCCTCCGCATTGCCGCCGACGACACCGTGCGCCGCGTCGGAGTGGTGCGCGTCGCTCGCACGGTGCTGAGGCTCATTCTGCAAAACCTGATCATCAACGCGGCGGATGCGGTGCGCGATGCCGGCAAGGACAGGGGCACGCTGCAAGTGAGCGCCGAGATCCTGCGCGACGCCGATCGCCGCCAGCTGCACCTGCAGTGCATCGACGATGGCATCGGCATTGCCGCCGAGAATCTCGAGCGGGTGTTCGAGAAAGGTTTTACCACCAAATCCCCGGAAACCAATCACGGGATCGGCCTGCACTGGTGCGCCAACGCCATCGGCGCGCTCGGCGGGCGGATCTGGGCCGCCAGCGACGGCCCGGGGCGTGGCGCTGCACTGCATCTGCTGGTGCCACTCACCGCCCGTGAGACTGCTTTGGCAGGAGCCACCTGAGGTCCGTCATGGCTGAACGCAATACACCGATTCGGGTACTGGTCGTGGACGACGAGCCCGAGATACGCGACGCCTACAAGCAGATTCTCTGCGACACCGAGGTCAACCTCGAGATGACCGGCTTTCACGAGCTGCGCAGCCGGCTGTTTCGCAAGAATCCCACGGAAGCGCTGCGCCAGGCCGCCACCCGTGCGACGAGCTTCGAGACGGTCTTCTGTCAGCAGGCGAGCGAGGCGGTGGCCGCCGTAAAGGAGTCACTCGCGCGCAACGAGCCCTTCGCAGTGGCCTTCATCGACATGCGCATGCCCCCTGGGCAGGATGGCGTGTGGGCCGCGACACGGATCCGCGAGCTCGACCCGGCACTCGAGATCGTGATCTGCACGGCGTACTCCGACGCGGACCCGGGCGAGATCGGCGGCTACGTGCCGCCCGAAGACAAGCTCTCCTATCTGCAGAAGCCATTCCATCCGCACGAAATACGGCAGATGACCATCGCGCTCGGCAGCAAGTGGCGTGCCGAGCGGCGCATCGTGCGGCTCGCCTATTTCGATACGCTCACCGGGCTTCCCAACCGCGAGCAGTCGCGCAACCGCCTGATCGGCGCTCTGCAGGCGGCGAAGGAGAAGAACGGACTGCTCGCCGTGTTGTACCTGGACCTCGATAACTTCAAGCGCGTCAACGACACCCTCGGCCACGCCGTCGGCGATCAGCTGCTGTGCGTGGTGGCGGACCGTCTGCGCAGCTCACTGCGCTATGGTGGTGAGTCCGGCACCGGTGGCGGCAGCAACCGTCCCGGCGACATCGCCCGCCTCGGCGGGGATGAGTTCATGGTGCTGCTGCCGAACCTGCGCAGCACGGTCGATGCGGGTGGGGTCGCCGAGCGCTTGATCCTCGCACTGCGCCAGCCGATCCAGGTCGGCTCCAACTCGCTGGTGGTCACCCCGAGCATCGGCATCGCGCTCTATCCGCAGGACGGCGCGGACGCCGAGACGCTGCTGCGCAACGCAGACCTGGCGATGTACTTCGCCAAGCGCCGCGCCCCCGGCACCTTCGCATTCTTCGACGTGTCGATGAACGCCTCCGCGCTGCACCGCTTCACGATCGAGGAGCAGCTGCGCGGTGCGCTCGAGCGCAACGAGTTCTCGCTCCAGTACCAGCCGCAGTTCGACGTACGCACCGGATCGATCTCGGGGGTGGAGGCGCTGCTGCGCTGGACCAACGCCGAGCTCGGCGCCGTGAGCCCGCTCGAGTTCATCCCGGTCGCCGAGGAGACGGGCCTGATCCTCGCGATCGGCAAGTGGGCGCTGCAGGCTGCCTGTCAGCAGGCACAGACATGGCGCGGGGAAGGGCTGCCGTTGCAGCGCATGGCGGTGAATGTCTCCGGAAGGCAGTTCGCACTCGCCGACTACCCGCAGGAAGTGGCGGCGATCCTGAAAGAGACCGGACTCGATCCGGCAGTGCTCGAGCTCGAAATCACCGAGTCGGTCGTCATGGCGGACGAGGCGTGGGCGGAGAAGGCGATCAAGGAGCTCAAAGCGCTCGGGATCTCACTCGCCATCGATGACTTCGGCACGGGTTACTCGAGCTTCGGCCGCCTGCGGCACTTCGCCGTCGATCGGCTGAAGATCGACCGCTCGTTCGTCACCAGCATCACCGAACACAGCGACGACCGCGCCATCGCCGCGGCCATCATCGCCATGTCGCGCTCGATGCACATCCATGTGACCGCCGAGGGAGTGGAGAACTACCCGCAGCTCGCCTTCCTGCAGGAGCAGGAATGCCAGGATGCGCAGGGGTTCCTTCTGAGCCGCCCGCTGCAGGCAGACGCGGCACGGGAGCTGCTGCGTCGGGTCGGCGAGCTCGGCGATGCCTCGCGCACGCAGCGGCTGAGGATCATCACCGGTTAATTGCGCGTAGAATTTCGACCTTCACGACTCCCGGCCGCCCCAGGCTGATGGAATCGGGAGGTTATGCAGACCGCGCTCGCCGATTTCATCAGGAGCTCGCCCGAGGGCCGTGAAGCTGACGCCATCCTGCGCAGCTGCGTGCACTGTGGGTTCTGCCTGCCGGCCTGTCCGACCTATCAGCTGCTCGGAGACGAGCTCGACAGTCCGCGCGGTCGCATCTATCTCATCAAGCAGCTTCTCGAGGGCGAGCCGGTGACGGCCCGCACGCAGCTGCATCTGGATCGCTGTCTCACCTGCCGCGCCTGCGAGAGCGCCTGTCCTTCCGGGGTGCGCTACGGACGGCTGCTCGACATCGGCCGCGAGCTCGTCGAGGAGCGTGTACCACGCGCCGCACCCGCACGGGTGCAGCGCTATCTGCTGCGCACAATTGTGCCGTACACGCGCCGCGTGCGCGCCTTGCTCGGCATCGCCGCTGCGGTTCGCCCGCTTCTGCCGCGTGCATTGCGTGCGCGCTTACCGTCAGGACAGGCGACCGCTGTCCCACTCCTCGACCACGACCCGCCCGCGTGGCCGGTGCCGCGCCACGCGCGCCGCGTGGTGCTGCTCGAGGGCTGCGTGCAGCCGGCGCTCGCAGCCGGGATCAACCCCGCGGCGGCGCAGGTGCTGGATCGCATCGGCATTGCAACGGTTCGTGTCGCCGGCAGTGGTTGCTGTGGCGCGCTGTCTCATCATCTTTCCGCCCACAGGGAATCGCTCGCGCAGATGCGGCGCAACATCGAGGCACTCTGGCCGCACGTCACGGCCGGTGCGGAGGCCGTGGTGTTCGCAGCGAGCGCCTGCGCCGCGATGGTCTCTGACTACGGGCGGCTGCTGAAAGACGATCCCGCCTACGCCGCACGTGCCGGGCGCATCAGTGCGCTCGGCCGCGACATCAGTCAGCTGGCCGCGGCGAATGCGGCGGCGCTGCGCGGGGCGCTCGGCGCTGCGGCTGCGGGCGCCGCGTCCGGCGCGCGCGCGCCGTTGCGCGTCGCCTTCCAGGCGCCCTGCACGCTGCAGCACGCACTGCACGCAACGGGCGTGGTCGAGCCGTTGCTCACGGCGGCGGGCTTCACCCTGACGCCGGTCAGCGACGGCGGCCGCTGCTGTGGCTCGGCGGGCACGTACTCGCTGCTGCAGCCCGAGCTGGCAACGCGGCTGCTGCGCGCCAAGGTGGCGGCGCTCGAAGCCGGTGCGCCGCAGCTCATCGCCACCGCCAACATCGGCTGCCTCGCACATCTGCGCAGCGGCACGACGCTGCCAGTGCATCACTGGATCGAGCTGCTTGCCGCGAGACTCGCCGGTGGCTGACGAGTGGGGCGAGCGCATGCCGCGCTCGGTGAGTTTCGCCCAGATCGTCGCCCTGTCGGTGGGCATAACGATCGGCAGCGGGATTTTCCGTGTTCCAGCCACGGTTGCCGCGCAGTTGCAGTTCCCCGGCCCGATGCTGCTGTGCTGGGTACTCGGCGGTGTCATCGCGGTGTGCGGCGCGCTCACGGTGGCGGAGCTCGCCGGCGCGTTGCCGCGCTCGGGCGGCGTATTCGCGTACCTGCTGGAGGCCTACGGTCCTTTGCCGGCCTTCCTCTTCGGCTGGACCGAGCTGGTGGTCATTCGTGCCTCGGCCCTCGGAGCCATCGCGACCATTTTCGCGGAGTACCTCGGTTACTTCATGCCGGTCGCCGCAGCGCATGTGCGCATCGCCGCGGCAGTCGCCATCGCGCTGATCGGCGCCATCAACTACGTGGGTGTACAGCGCGCCGCTGCAGTCCTCAGCGCCACCACCGCGGTGAAGTACGCCGTGCTGCTGGGTCTCGGGCTGCTGGCATTCACTGCGCGCGGCGGCACTGCCGCGCATTTCGTGCCCGCCTGGCCGGTGAGTGCACCGTTGTCGGCGCTCGCCACCGCTCTCATCCCGGTGATGTGGACCTACGACGGTTGGGCGGATGCGGCGTTCGTGGCCGGCGAGGTCCGCGACCCGCAGCGAAATCTGCCGCTCGCGCTCATCGCCGGAGCCTTGTGTGTGATCGTGGCCTACCTGGTGGTCAACGTCGGGTTTCTGTACGCGCTCGCGCCACAGACGATGGCGGACTCGAAGCTCGTTGCCGCCAGCGTCGCAGCACGCATTCCGCTGCTCGGCAGCGCCGGGGCGGCGGTGGTCGCCGCTGCGGTGGTGATTTCCGCCTTCAGCGGCCTGAACGCCTCGATGCTGGCCGGCTCGCGGATCTTTTATGCGATGGCCGACCGCGGGCTGTTCTTTCGTGCCGCGGCGCGTGTCTCGCCGCGCTTCGAGAGTCCTTCGGTCGCCATCTGGCTCGCCACCGCGCTCGGGGTGGCCTACGTCCTCGAGAACGACTTCGCGCAGCTCGCCGACAAGTTCATCCTCGGCATCTGGCCCTTCTACGCGCTCACCGTGGCGGCGGTGTTCGTGTTGCGGGCGCGCCGTCCCGAGCTGCCGCGGCCCTACCGCGTCTGGGGCTATCCGATAGTGCCGGCGGTGTTCCTGCTCGCCTCGCTGTACATGGTGCTGAACGCGCTCATCAGCGACCCACGCAACACCGGCATCACCTTCGCCATCATCCTTGCTGGCGTGCCGATCTTCTGGCTGCGCGGGCGGCGGGCCACACCGGTTCGTATAAGATAGCGACCCCTCACGAAGGACCTTCGAGCGTGCCCAAAGCCGGCCGCGGCGCCCTGCTGTTCATCTTCATCCTGGTGCTGGTCGACTCGATCGGCTTCGGCATCATTCTGCCGGTGCTGCCGCGGCTGATCATGCAGCTCACCGGCGTTGGCATCGACCGCGCGGCGCGCTACGGCGGCTGGCTGTCCTTCATTTATGCGTTCATGCAGTTCTTCTGCGCGCCCGTGCTCGGCAACCTGAGCGATCGCTTCGGCCGCCGCGTCGTGCTGCTGTACGCGGTGCTGTCCTTGGGCATCGACTATCTCATCATGGGATTGGCTGCAACGATCGGCTGGCTGTTTCTCGGGCGCGCGATCGCCGGCATGGCGGGTGCATCCTTTACGCCGGCCTACGCCTACGTCGCCGACATCACTCCTGCCGAGCGGCGTGCGCAGAATTTCGGCCTGATGAGCGCGGCGTTCGGGCTCGGCTTCATCCTCGGACCGGCCATCGGCGGTCTGCTCGGCAGTTTGGGTCCCCGGGCGCCGTTCTTCGCCGCCGGCGCTCTCGCGCTCGCCAACTTCGCCTTCGGCTGTTTCGCTCTGCCCGAGTCGCTGCCGCTCGAGAAGCGCCGGCCGTTCCAGTGGGCCCGCGCCAATCCCATCGGAACGCTCAAGCAGATGCGCCGCTACCCGGTGGTGCTGCTGACGCTCGGCGCGCTCCTGCTGTGGCAGCTCGCCCACCAGGTGCTGCCGAGCACCTGGGCCTTCTATACCATCGAAAAGTTTCACTGGACGAGCGCACAGGTCGGTGCCTCGCTCGCCTTCGTCGGTCTGCTCATGGCGCTGGCGCAGGGGGTGCTGACACGGGTGTTGATTCCCTGGCTCGGTGGGGAGCGGCGCGCGGCAATCGTCGGAATGGTCGCGGCGGTTCTCGCCTATGTCGGCTACGCGCTCGCGACACAGGGTTGGATGATGTACGCAGTGGGGCTTACCACGTTCTTCTTCGCGCTCACCTATCCCTCGATGAATGCGCTCGCCTCGCAGCAGATCCCGGCCAACGCACAGGGTGAGCTGCAGGGGGCGGTCGCCTCGCTCTACAGCCTGAGCTCCATCATCGGGCCGCCGCTCCTGACACAGATCTTCAGCCGCTTCTCCGATCCGGCAGCCGGCGTGTACTTTCCCGGTGCCGCGTTTCTCACCGCGGCCGCGCTGACTGTCGTCTGTGCGCTGCTGTTCCTGCGGGCGATGCGCCTCACTCCGCAGCCGCTCGCTGCGCCCGAGCCGGCCGCCACTTCCGAGGTGTGAATGTCGTTGCCCGCTGCCCGCGAGGTGTGGATGTCGTTGCCAACTGCCCGGCTCGGAGTGCTCATGCTGCTCGGCCTCGCGACCGCCGCCGCGGCGGCTCAACAGCCGCCACCGCCATCGCCCACCGCACACGCCGCCCGTGAGCCGGCGCCGCCCATCCGGCACGTGTTCGTGGTGATGCTCGAGAATCAGTCGTACCCGGTGACCTTCGACCGCCGCTCACCGGCGCCCTACCTGGCGCGCACGCTTCCCGCCCGCGGCGCACTGCTCACGCAGTATTACGCCATTGGCCATGCGAGCCTCGGCAACTACATCGCGCTCGTGAGTGGTCAGGCGCCGAACTCTGCGACGCAGCTCGACTGCTCCACCTACAGTGACTTCCGCGCCAGCGAAGCCGCACTCGATGCGCATGGTCAGCTGCACGGATCCGGCTGCGTCTACCCGCGCATCGTCCGATCGCTCCCGGACCAGCTCGAGGCGGCGGGCTTCACCTGGAAGGCGTACATGGAGGACATGGGCAAGAATCCGGCGCGCGAGTCCGTCACCTGCGGACACGTACCGCTCGGGGCAGCGGAGACCACCAACCTCGCGAGCCGCGGTGATCAGTACGCCGCCAAGCACAATCCCTTCGTCTACTTTCATTCCATCATCGACGATCGGGCACGCTGCGACAGTCACGTCGTGAACCTCGAGCGCCTGCCGCAGGATCTCTCGAGCGTGGCCACGACTGCCAACTACATCTTCATCACGCCCAATCTCTGCAGCGACGGACACGATACGCACTGCGCCGACGGCGAGGTCGGCGGCCTCGCGGGCATCGACCGGTTCCTGCGCACCTGGGTGCCGCGCATCGAGGCGGCGCCCGCCTTCATCGCCGATGGCATGCTCATCATCACCTTCGATGAGTCCGATGGCGGGGGTGCGGAAGGCTCGAGTGCCTGCTGCGGCGAGCGTCCGCTTCCCGGGGCGAGATTCCGACCGGGGTTCAACGGTCCGGGCGGCGGGCGCGTCGGGGCCATCGTGCTCTCGAAGTTCGTGACGCCGGGGACGGTCTCGGCCGTGCCCTACAATCACTATTCGCTGCTGCGCACGATCGAGGCGATCTTCGGTCTCGCCTATCTCGGTTACGCGGCGGAACCGGAGCTGCGCGTGTTCGGCCCGGACGTGTTCAGCGCCGCGTCGCCGGCGTCCTGAGCGGCGCGTCCCGGCCGCGCCGCGGCGCTACTCCTCGCGCTGTTGCGCGGGCCCCGGGACCGGGGCGCCGCCCGCCACGGGCGCCGGCGCATCGAGCTTCTCCCCCATCAGGCGGCGAACCGCGACATAACACACCGGGATCATCAATACCCCGAGGAGCGCCGCACTCAGCATGCCGCCGACTACGCCCGTGCCGATGGCATGGCGCGCGTTGGCCCCGGCGCCGGTGGAGATCACCATCGGGAACACCCCGAGAATGAAGGCGAAGGACGTCATGAGGATCGGCCGGAAGCGCAGCCGTGCCGCTTCCAGCACGCCCTCGTGCAGGCTCTTGCCGTTTTTCTGCGCAGTGACCGCGAACTCGACGATCAGGATGGCGTTCTTCGCCGAGAGCCCGATGATGGTGATGAGGCCGACCTTGAAGAACACATCGTTTGGTAGTCCGCGCAGGAGCGCGGCGATCGCCGTGCCGACGAGCCCGACCGGTACCGCCATCAGCACTGCGGCCGGAACGCTCCAGCTCTCATACAGTGCGGCGAGGCACAGGTAGACCACCAGGATCGACAGCGTGAACAGCATCGGTGCCTGGCTGCCCGAGATCAGCTCCTGGAGCGACTGGCCGGCCCAGTCGTTGGCGATGCCGTGAGGCAGATCTGTATGGACGATGCTCTGCATGGCCTGCATGGCTTCGCCGGAGCTGCGGCCCGGGGCGTTGTTGCCGGTGATCTCCACCGCCGCGTAGCCATTGAAGCGCGTGAGGGACGGGGTACCGATCACCCAGTCGGCGTGTACGAAGTTCGCGAGTGGGATCATGCTGCCGCCCGTGCCCGCCATGTAGAAGTGCCCGAGCGCCTCGGGGGTCATGCGCCAGGGGGCATCTGCCTGCAGCAGTACACGCAGCACGCGGCCCTGGTAGACGAAGTCGTTGGCGTACACCGGCGCCAGCATCAGCTGCAGCGCGGTGTAGACATCGCTCGCCGAGAGCCCCATGGACTGCGCCTGCACGCGATCTACCGTCAGGTGCAGCTCCGGCGCCGGCGGCAGCAGGTTGGCGCGCACGCCACTCAACGTGCGCTTGTCGGTGGCCGCCTTCGCCAGCAGCGTCTCCTGCGCGGCAGTGAGCGCGGCGCGCCCGAGGCCGGCGCGATCCTCGAGGTACATATCGAAGCCGCCGAAGAAGCCGAGTCCGCGCACGGTCGGGAGATTCAGAACGTACACCCGCGCGTCGTGGATCTCACGCAGCAGCGTGAAGTTCGCCCAGCGGATGAACTCCGCCGCGCCGTCGGGTCGCTGGTCCCAGGGCTTGAGGTGCACGAAGGCGCGGCCGGCGTTCTCGCCCGTGCCGGTGAAACTCGAGCCGACGATGAGGAAGGCGTAATCGACGTCCGGGCTGCGCTCGATGATGGCGTTGATGTGCTGCATCACCTCGCGCGTGCGCAGCATGTTGGCACCGGCCGGCAGCTGCACGTCGATGAGCGCATAGCCCTGGTCCTCCTCGGGCACGAAGCTGCCGGGGAGTTTGATGAACAGCAGCGCTCCCACTGCCAGCATCACCACGAACGCCGCCATCCAGCGCGGCACGTGACCGACGGACTGGAACACGCGATGCACATAGGCCGCGCGCGTGCTCTCGAAGGCGCGATTGAACCAGTTGAACACCACGTTGCCGTGCAGGTGCTCCGGGCGCAGGAGCGAGGCGCACAGCGCCGGCGTGAATGACAGCGCCAGCAGCGCCGAGAAGCCCATCGAGAGCGCGATGGTGAGCGCGAACTGCCGGTAAATGGACCCGGTGGTACCGGTCTGGAGCGCGCTCGGGATGAACACCGCGGCGAGCACGGACGTGATCGCGACGATGGCGCCAGTGATCTGGTGCATCGCCTTGCGCGTCGCTTCCTTCGGCGCCAGGTGCTCTTCGCGCATGATGCGATCGACCGCCTCCACCACCACGATGGCATCGTCGACCACGATGCCGATCGCGAGCACCATCGCGAACAGTGACAGCTGGTTGATGGAGAATCCGACCGCGTAGATGCCGATCAGCGTGCCGAGAAGCGCGGAAGGCACGACCAGCGTCGGGATGAGCGTGGCGCGGAAATTCTGCAGGAACACCAGCATCACGAGGAAAACCAGCACCACCGCCTCACAGAGCGTGATCAGCACCTCGCGGATCGCGACCCGGATGAAGGGCGTCGAGTCCCAGGCCCAGACCCACTTCACCCCGGGCGGAAAGCTCCCCTGGATGGCCTTCATCTTCTCGGTGACGGCCTTGGAGACATCGAGTGCGTTGGCTTCGGGCGCGAGCTGGATGCCGAAGGCCGCGATCGGCGTCGTGCCGATGTTGGACTCGGAGCCGTACTGCGCGGCGCCGAGCGTGACGCGCGCCACATCCTTCAGCCGCACCGAGGCGCCGTTGGGGTCGGTGCGCAGCAGAATCTGTTCGAACTGCTCAGGCGAGCTGAAACGTCCCTCGACGGTCACCGTGGCGGTGGTCGTCTGCTCCTGCACCGCCGGCCAGGCGCCCACGGACCCGGAGGCAAACTGGGCGTTCTGCGACTGTACCGCCGCGAGCACCGTGGACGCCGACAGGTTGTAGGCCTTGAGCTTGTCGGGATCGAGCCAGATGCGCATCGCGTACTCGGAGCCGAACTGTATCGCCGCACCGACGCCCGGAACGCGCTGGATCGGGTCGATCACGCGTGAGGCGACGATATTGTTGAGCTCCTCAGCGCTCGGGCCGCCCGGAACCGACACGAGTCCGATGCCGCCGAGGAACCCGGCGGCGACCTTGGCGATGCGGATGCCCTGCTGGTTGACCTCGCCGGGCAGTCGCGGCTGTGCGAGCGACACGCGGTTCTGGACCTGCACCGCGGCGATGTCGGGACTGGTGCCGTGTTCGAATGTCAGCGTGATGGTGCAGGAACCGTCGGAGGCCGACTGCGAGGTGAAGTAGAGGAGCTTGTCGATGCCGGTGAGCTGTTGCTCGATGACCTGCGTGACCGTGCTCTCCACCGTGGCGGCGCTTGCCCCCGGGTAGTTCGTGGTCACCGACACCTGCGGCGGCGCGATGGCCGGATAGGCTTCGCTCGGCAGCCGCCGCAGCGCGATCGTGCCGCCGAGCGCGATGAGGATCGCCAGCACCCACGCAAACACCGGGCGATCGATGAAGAACTGCGGCATGACGCCTAGTGCGCCGCGGCGCCGCTCGCTGCGGCGACGTCCGCCGTCGCCGGCGGTGCATCCGCGGGCGCCGCGCTCGCAGAGACCGCCGCGACGGTGGTCCCGGGGCGCGCGCTCTGTGTGCCGGAGACGATGACGCGGTCGCCGTCGGCGAGTCCCTCAGTCACGATCCAGTTCGGCCCCGCGAGGGTCTCGGTGGTCACGCGCTTCTGCACTACCTTGTCGTCCGCGCCGGCGACGAGGACGTAGGGGCCCTGGGCATCGCGCAGCAGCCCCGCCTGCGGCACGAGAAAGCCACGATTCACCGCGCCGGAGGTGAGCCGTACGCCGACGAACATACCCGGCAGCAGCTGGTGGTCGGGGTTCGGGATGATGCCGCGGAGCGCGACCGCGCCGGTCGCGGGATCGACGCTGACGTCGAGGAAGTCGAGTGTGCCGGTGTGCGCGTAGGTCGTGCCGTCGGCAAGGATGACCTGCACGCTTACCTGCTTGCCGCGCGCCATGGTGACGCTGCCGGCCACCTGCGCACGCCGCAGCCGCTCGATGTCCACCGCGGGCTGATCGAAATTGACGTAGATCGGATCGATCTGTTCGACCGTGGTGAGGAGCGTCGCAGTGCCCTGGCCGACGAGCGCTCCCTCGGTCACACCCTGCTGCCCGGCACGGCCGGCAATCGGCGCGGTGACCGAGGCGTAGCCGAGGTTGATGCGCGCGGTGCCGACCGCGGCTTTCGCCTGTTGCACGGCCGCGGCGGTCGAGCGCTCGGCGGCCTCCGCGTTGTCGAGATCCGAGCGCGACACCAGGCCGCTCGGCAGCAGTTGGCGCGAGCGCTGTGCGGTGATGTGCGCGTTGGTGGCGTTGGCCTCCGCCTGGGCGAGGGAGGCGAGTGCGCCATCGAGCGCCGCGCGCAGCGGCGCCGGATCGATCTGGAAGAGCGGCTGACCCGCCTTGACGTCCGAGCCTTCCGTGTACAGACGCTTGAGCAGGACACCCGCCACGCGCGCGCGTACGTCGGCGGAGCGCATTGCCGAGAGACGCCCGACGAGATTGCGCGTGAGCGGCACCGGCTGTGCGTGCATCGTCACCACCCCGACCTGCGGCGGTGGCGGTGCCGGGGGCGGCGCGGAGCGCGCGCAACCGCCGAGCAGCGCCGCCAGCAGAGCACCCGCCAGCATGAGCGGCGTTCCCGGCGTGAGGCTCAGCGAGTGTGGCACACGTGTCCTTATCGCTGGACAAATAGTTGCCGAGGCAGTATCGTCGCCGGCAGTAATCCCCCCAGCAGTCATTAGGATAGCAAGCCCCCATGACCCGCAGGGCACCGATCGGTGCCGAGCACCGTGTGGTTGCGCAATCCTCCGACGAGGGATTGAGTGTCGGCCAGTTGATGAGCCGCGCTCGCGCCTCGCTTCTCGCGAGCCTTGATGCCGAGCTCGAGCCGTTTGAGCTGAACGGCACGCAGTTCGCCGTGCTCAAGCATCTCGGCGAGGGCGCGGCGCACACGGCCGCCGACCTCTGCCGCCTCAACCGCTACGACACCGGCGCCATGACTCGCATTCTCGATCGGCTCGAGGAGAAGGGGATGGTGCGTCGTGAGCGCGGCCGCGAGGATCGTCGCGTAGTGTTCCTGCGGCTCGCGCCGCAGGGGAGGGCGCTGCTGCCGCGCCTGATGACGGTGGCGACGCGCGTCGTGGAGGCCCACCTGGCCGGATTCAGCCCGAACGAGATCGAGGCGTTCAAGGGCTACCTCGGGCGGATGATCGATAACGGGCAGCAGCAGGGGGGCACTCGGCGGTCAGCTTCGGGCAGGAACACATGAGGGTACGTATGTTCCTGTCGGCGCCAGTGCTGGCGCTGACGCTCTCCGCTTGTGTCGACCGCGGAGGCTGGCAGGCGACGCCGCAGCTCGCGCCGCAGACACTCAGCCTGAGTCACACCGTCGCGGGTGCTCAGGTCGAGGATTCCGCGTGGCCCGCCGATGGGTGGTGGCGCCGTTACGGCGATGCGCAGCTGGATGCGCTCATCGATGAGGCGCTCGCCGGGAGTCCGAGCCTCGTCACGGCGCAGGCGCGGCTGCGGGCTGCGCAGGCGCAGGCCATCACGGCGCGCGCCGCGCGCCTGCCGACGACCACGGTAGATGGCGAGGTGACGCGCCAGCGCTATGCGGAGGACTACCTGTTTCCACCGCCCTTCGGCGGCAGTTATGTCAACGAGGGGCGCGCGGCGCTCGATTTCAGCTGGGACCTGGATTTCTGGGGCCGCAACCGCGCGCTGCTGTCCGCGGCGCGCTCGGGGGTCGCGGCCGCCGAGGCTGACCGTGCCGCGGCCCGCCTGGCGCTCGCCGTAGCGGTGGTGCAGGCCTACATCCAGCTCGATCTGCAGTATGCGCTGCTCGATGTCACCCACGACAACCTCCAGCAGCAGGAGTCGATCCTCGAGCTCACGCAGCAGCGTGTGAGCGCCGGACTGGAAAACAGCGCGCGCGTGAAGCAGTCGGAGGGCCAGGTGGCCCTGACGCGCGTCGGGGTCGCGTACGTCGAGGCCAGCATCGAGCTGGCACGCAATCAGCTCGCCGATCTCGTCGCCGCGGGTCCCGACCGCGGCACGCAGTTGCGGCGGCCGCAACTTTCGCCGCCGGCTTCCATCGCGCTGCCATCGGTGCTGCCGGCGGACCTGCTCGGGCGGCGGCCGGATGTCGCGGCAGCGCGCGCGCAGGTCGAGTCGGCAGGCTACGGAGTCAAGGCAGCCGAAGCGGCTTTCTACCCGAACGTCAACCTCACGGCCTTCGCCGGCTTCCAGAGCATCGATCTCTCAAAGCTCTTCGAGCCGGCCAACCGCGTGCTCGGCGCGGGCGCAGCGCTTTCGCTGCCGGTGTTCAACCGCGGCGCGCTGCGCGGGGCACTGCAGACGCATCAGGCCCACGTGGACCAGTCGGTGGCGCAGTACAACCAGACGCTGCTCGATGCGGTGCGTGAGGTGGCGGATGTGGTGGTGAACTGGCGCGCACTCGAGCGCGAGACGCGCGAGCAGCAGGCGGCGCTCGCGGATGCGCAGCGCTCGTACGACCTGACGACCGAGCGCTATCGCGCCGGGCTCGACAATTACCTGAGCGTGCTCTCGAGTCAGAACCAGGTGCTCACCGCGCAGGGCCTCGGGGCCGAGCTGCAGGCACGGCGACTCACCTTCAGTGTCGACCTGGTGCGTGCGCTCGGTGGCGGCTATGCGCCGCCAACAGGCTGACGCATGGACGCCTCCGTCAAAACCGCTGCCGCGCCCCCGGCCGTGCGACGGCTGCGGGATCGTCGCCGTGGCTGGATCGCAGGTCTCATCGCGGCGCTCATCGTCATTGCGCTCGTCGCGCTGGCGTGGTGGCTGCTGTACGCGCGGTTCTATGAGAGTACCGATGACGCCTACGTCGCCGGCGACCTGGTGAATGTCATGTCGGAGGTGGACGGCACCGTGGTCTCGATCGGTGCCGACGAGACGGATCTGGTTACCGCGGGCCAGGAGCTGGTGCGGCTCGATGCTACCGATGCGCGCATTGCGCTGCAGGACGCAGAGCAGCAGCTGGCACGCACGGTGCGCCAGACACGCACGGTGTTCGCCACGCGTGACCAGCTGCAGGCCGTGGTCGATCAGCGCCGCGCCGACCTGGCCCGGGCGCAGGCGGACTTCAACCGTCGCCGCAGCCTCGCATCGAGCGGGGCAGTCTCAGGCGAGGAGCTCGGTCACGCCCAGGATGCCCTCAATGCCGCGCGCGACGCGCTCGTCGCCGCGGACAAGAATCTCGCCGCCAGCCGTGCGCTCGTGGGGCGTACCGGTGTCGCCGACAACCCCGACGTGCGCGCTGCCGCCACGCAGGTGGAGCGTGCCTGGCTCGCGCTCGTGCGCACCGGCGTGCGGGCGCCGGTCACCGGCTACGTTGCCCGGCGAACCGTGCAGCTCGGCGAGCGCATCGCACCCGGCGCACCGCTCATGGTCCTGGTGCCGCTCGGGCGGTTGTGGCTGGAGGCTAACTTCCGGGAGATGCAGCTGCGGCACATGCGCATCGGACAGCCGGCAACGGTGGTTGCCGACCTGTACGGCGGTCACGTCAGCTACCACGGCCGTGTGGCCGGCCTTGGCCTGGGCACAGGCTCGGCGTTCGCACTGCTGCCGGCGCAGAACGCCACGGGCAACTGGATCAAGGTCGTGCAGCGGGTCCCGGTGCGCATTGCACTCGACCCGCACGAGCTGGCGGCGCATCCGCTGCGCATCGGCCTCTCGACCGTCGTGCGCGTCGACGTGCACGATACCTCGGGAGCCGCGCTGGCGCAGACCCCGCGTCGCGAGCCGGTGCTGGAAACGCGCACCTACGACATCGACACGAGCTCGATCCGTGCGCGCATCGAGCAGATCATCAACGACAACATTGCCGAGATCGCCCAGCGGCCGGGCTCCTGAGCCTCGGGCGTCGCAGGACGTTGCGGCCCGGTTCGAGCTGTCGCCCGCGCGCCCGGGAGGAGGCTCGCCAGCGCTCACATCACCCATAATGAGCGCATAATCGCGCCCGTCGCGCTTAGCCAGTGGATGGCTCTGACTCAAAGGGAGCTCATCATGAGATCGCGAGCATGGTCTTTCTCCGCCGCGCTGCTTGCGGGCAGTGCGCTCACAGGTCCGGCGTCAGCGGCCAGCAGCTTCCAGACATTCGTCGGCTACGCCGACAGCCGGTACTCGAATTCGTTGTTCCCGGCGGGCCTGTGCGCCCAGGCGTTCTGGAATGGGCAGTCGGGCATGTCATCGACCTGCACGGCTGATGTCATGTCCCGGAACGTCGACGGCGGCGCCATCATGTTCACCAACAATGGCACCACCAATTTCTCCATTACCAGGCTCTCCGTGACGTTGGACCCGGGTTCCACTCCCAAGTCATACCGCCCCTGGGGCGCGCTGAGCTTTACCCTGACGCCGGGGCAGAGCGCGGTGTTCTCGGCGACGGGCTCCAACGACTTCGATACGAGCGATCTGACCATTTCGGGACTCAACACCGCCAGTCCGACCAACAACTGCAGCGTGGGTCCGCTCGCGAGCACTTCGCTGTGCAAGATGAACGCTCCAGAAATCGTCCTCACCGTCAACGGTAGCGCGGTGACGCTGTGGGATACCGCGCACGTGCTCGACACCGGCGGCTACAATACCGTCTACTCCAGCCCGTGCGTTGGCGGCAACAACGGCCAAAGTTTGCCGGGCGCCTGCACCGAATCGCTCGGGTGGCGCCTGATCGGTACAACCGGCCTGGCAGATCCGACGGGTGGCAGCGTTCCGGAGCCGGCGACGCTCGGGCTGCTGGCACTCGGACTGGCGGGGCTCGGCTTCAGCCCGGCGCGTATGCGGCGGCTTGCGCCTCGATCTACTCAGGCTTCAGATAGCACAGTGGCAGTGCCGTCGTGTACTTGAGAGTCTCGAGGGCGAAGCTGGCACTCACGTCCTGGAAGTCGACCGCCGCGATCAGCCGCTTATACACGACATCGTAGGCGTCGATGTCCGGCACCACGATGCGGATGAGGTAGTCGACATCGCCGCTCATGCGGTGGATCTCCGTCACCTCGGGGATCTCACGCACCGCACGCACGAACCTCTCGAACCACGCCTGGCTGTGATTGCCGGTTTTCAAAGTCACGAACACGGTGGTGCCCACATTGAGGGCCCGCGCATCGAGCAAGGTGACCGTCTGGCGGATGATCCCTGCCTCGCGCAGCTTCTGGATTCGCCGCCAGCAGGGCGCTTTGGACAGGCCGACGCGATCGGCGATCTCCGCGGCCGTCAGCTCGCCATTGTGCTGGAGCAGGTCCAGTATTTTCGCGTCCAGCCTATCCACTGAAACGAAGATCCGCCCCGACCCCCAGGGCACGCAACATTGTTGCGCAGCCTGTTGCGCTTTACCAGGCCTTTGCAACCGGGTAGCGCCCCTCGGACGCTACAGTGGTGATGTGAACCTCATTCGTCCCTTCACGGAGCATCCGGCGTCGGTCGGCGAGACCTACGGCGAGCACCTCATTCGGGCCGTGTACTTCGGCACCCGCATGGTGTTCGCCGGCGTCGCATGCCTGGTGCACGGTGTGTTGCCCTTTTTCTTCGTGCGCACCGGCAGCCGCGCCATCGCCGAGTTGAATGACCGCATGGTCGTCAACCGGCGCGTCGGGCTCCCCGCTATGCCGCACGACAAGCGGCTGCCGCAGTAGTCAGACCTGAGCTGCATCACGTAGCCGCGCACCGGTGCGCGACTCGAGCTGTATCGCGCACCACGCGGGCGTGTTGGCTACACTAGCCTGATGGCCAAGTCACGTTCGAAGACATCACGCCGCGCAGCCGAGCAGGCGGTGCGCACACTGCTCGCGTGGGCGGGCGAGGACCCGGACCGGGAGGGACTGCGTGACACGCCACAGCGCGTCGTCGATGCCTACCGTGACTGGTTCTCCGGCTACCAGATTGATCCGGCGGCCTACCTGCGACGCACCTTCGAGGAGGTCGGCGGCTACGACGAGATGATCGTGCTGCGCAACATCTCGTTCGAGTCCCACTGCGAGCACCACATGGCACCGATCATCGGCCGCGTGCACATCGGCTACCTGCCGGCCGACAAGGTCGTCGGCATCAGCAAGCTCGTGCGCGTGGTGGAGGGCTATGCGCGACGCTTCCAGGTGCAGGAGAACCTCACCGCGCAGATCGCCGACTGCATCACCCAGGTGCTCAAGCCGCGTGGCGTCGGCGTGGTCGTGGATGCCGTGCACGAGTGCATGACGACACGCGGTGTGCACAAGCGTGGCGTATCCATGGTGACGAGCCGCATGACCGGCACCTTCCGCAGCGACGCCCGCACGCGCACGGAGTTCCTGAGCTTCATCGGGATCTCGCAAAGCCACGAGGTGTAGGCGCGGGCTGCGCTCAGTCCCAGCGGTTGGCGTTCTTCGGGAAGCCGGGTCGCTGCACCCGCACGACGCAGAAGCGTTGCCCGCTGGGCGCCTGCATCACGACCCAGCGCGGCAGCCGCTCGGCCACCCTGGCACCGAGCTTCTCCAGGCGCGCCACTTCGGCTTCGATGTCGTCGGTCTCGATATCGATGTGAACGCGACTCTCGTGCTCCACGCGCTGGATCTGCACGAGTGGCTCATCGGGCGGGGTCTCGAGCATGCGGTAGTTCTCCCGCGTTCCCGGATGCTGGGGATCCACCGGCCGGCCCAGTGCCTGCGCCCAGAAGAGAGCCGCCTCGTCGAGGCTGGATGTCTGGCAGTCGATCAACAAGGCGCAGAGACGGGAGTGGTGCATGGCGTTTTCTCCGCACGGGCGTCACACGAGCCCGGCGAGCGGCGTCCAGCGCCGCTCGCGTCTGGCGACGCGTGCGCTCGTGCTCTCAGAGGCGTAATCCGCTTTTGCCGCGTCCGGCAGGCTCTCAGGTTGCGGTGTCAGCGCGAGCGTGTTGATGATGCCGAACGCTCCGTGTGCGGTCGCGATCTGCGCGCCGAGGTAAATCCCACAACATCGGCATAACAGGAAATCCGCAGTCATGAGGCCGAACCGGTAGCGCTGCAGCGCCTCGCTCTGCCTGACACGGAACGCGAGCCGGCCGCCCGGATCGGAGGTCGTGAGGGCGGCGTGGGCGCGACAGAATCCGCATTGGCAGGCGCGCACGCTCCACTCGGTCACCGGCCGGGCCGTCTGGAACGAGAATCCGAGCGCCCCGCAATGGCAGGCGCCCTCGAAGGTGCGCAGGCGGGATGTCATTGGCAGCGCCGCGCCCGACACCCGGCTGCTAGTCGGTACCGGTGGCCGCGGCGTCGCTGCGCGCCGCGCGCTTGCGCTCCTGCTCCTTGAGGAAGCGCTTGCGGATGCGAATCGAGGCGGGCGTCACTTCGACCAGCTCGTCATCGGCGATGAACTCGACCGCGTATTCGAGCGTCAGCTGAATGGGCGGCGTCAGCAGGATGGCATCGTCCTTGCCGGCGGCGCGGATGTTGGTGAGCTTCTTGGTCCTGATCGGGTTCACCACCAGATCGTTGTCGCGGTTGTGAATGCCGATGATCATGCCCTCATAGAGCTTCTCGCCCGGGCCAACGAACAGCCGTCCGCGCTCCTGCAGGTTGAAGAGCGCGTAAGCCACCGCCTCGCCGTTCTCGTTGCTCACCAGCACGCCGTTGTGGCGCTCGGGGATCTCGCCCGTGACCTTGGCGAAGCCGTCGAAAATGTGGCTCATGAGGCCGGTGCCCCGGGTGAGGGTGAGGAACTCTCCCTGGAAGCCGATCAGGCCGCGCGCCGGCACGCGATATTCGAGACGCACCCTGCCGGTCGCGTCGTGGCTCATGTCGATGAGCTCGGCGCGGCGCTCGCCGAGCGCCGCCATCACCGCGCCCTGGTGCGAGTCCTCGACATCGACGGTGAGTGCCTCGTAGGGCTCGTGCACCTCGCCGTCCACGATCCGCGCCAGCACCTGCGGGCGCGACACGGCCAGCTCGTACCCCTCGCGGCGCATGTTCTCGATGAGAATGGTGAGGTGGAGCTCGCCGCGGCCGGAGACGCGCAGCACGTCCGGCTCATCCGTGTCCTCGACCCGCAGCGCGACGTTGCTCTGCAGCTCGCGGTACAGCCGCTCGCGCAGCTGGCGGCTGGTGACGAACTTGCCTTCGCGGCCGGCGAGCGGCGAGGTGTTGACCTGGAAGTTCATGGCGAGCGTCGGCTCATCGACGCTGATGGGCGGCAGTCCCCATGGATGCTCGACATCGCACAGGGTGAGCCCGATGTTGACCGTCTCGATCCCGGTGACGGCCACGATGTCGCCCGCGGCGGCTTCCGCGACCGGCCGGCGCTCGAGTCCCTCGAAGGTGAGCACCTGGCCGATGCGCGCGACGCCACGATCCTCGTTGCCGTAACGCAGCGCCACGTTCTGGCCGGGTTGCAGCGCGCCGCAGCGGATGCGGCCGATACCGATGCGACCGACGTAGGAGTTGTAGTCGAGGGTGGAGATCTGCAGCTGCAGCGGCCGGTCGGCGTCCGCCGCCGGCGGCGGAACGTGTGCGAGGATCGCCTCGAACAGCGCCGACATGTCCGGGCGGCGCTCGGTGTAGTCGGTACTCGCCCAGCCCTGCAGCGCCGACGCGTAGATCACCGGAAAGTCGAGCTGTGCATCGCTCGCCCCGAGCTTGTCGAACAGGTCAAAGGTCTGGTCGACCACCCAGGCGGGGCGGCTGCCGGGCCGGTCGATCTTGTTGACCACGACTATCGCCTTCAGCCCCTGGGCGAGCGCCTTGCGCGTGACGAAGCGCGTCTGCGGCATGGGGCCTTCGACCGCATCGACGAGCAGCAGCACGCCATCGACCATGGACAGCACCCGCTCGACCTCGCCGCCGAAATCAGCGTGCCCGGGCGTGTCGACGATGTTGATGCGTGTGCCGCCATATTCGATGGCACAGTTCTTCGCGAGGATGGTGATGCCCCGCTCGCGCTCGATCTCATTGGAATCCATGATGCGCTCACCGAGGCGCTCGTGGGCGGCGAAGGTGCCGGACTGTTTCAGCAGGCAATCGACGAGCGTCGTCTTGCCGTGGTCGACGTGCGCGATGATGGCGATGTTGCGGATCGGGCGATTCATGGGTGGTGCGACGACCGCGCGGCAGCGCCGACCGCCGGCGCTGCGGGCGCTTCCTTGCCGGGCCGTAAAAAAGGGTGCGCAGGGTAGCAGATTCCGGCTGCCGCCGCCTCCTGCCCCCGGGCCCACGGGGCGGCGTGCGGGTCTGCACGGGCGGCGTGCGGGTCTGCACGGGCGGCGTGCGGGTCTGCACGGGCGGCGCGCGGGTCTGCACGGGCGGCGCGCGGGTCTGCACGGGCGGCGCGCGGGTCCGCCCAGGCGGCGGAGCTCAGCTGCGGCTGATACCGATGCGCAGCGCCGCCACCGCGATGCGCACCTCGATGAAGAAGGCGATGTAGGCTGCGCTCAGGCACACCATCGCGCCGACGAACAGCAGCGCAATGAGGGCCGCGAGCCCGGAGGCAAAGAACGCGTTGGCGAACAGCGCCACCACCACCAGCGCCACCAGCAGCGCCGCGATCGTCGAGAGCGAGATGGCGATGTTGATGAAATTCGCACGACGCGCCAGTACCGCCAGATCCGCGTGCAGACGCGGCGCCTCGCCAGGATGGCCGGCGAGCAGCTCCTCGAGCGTGCGGGCGCGATCGACGATGCGCGAGAGCCGATTGGTCAGCACACCGAGACTGGCCGCAACTCCAGTGAGCAGGAACACCGGTGCAACCGATGACTGGATCAGGTGGGCGATATCGATCACGTGGCACCGTTGGTCTTGTTGAGCCGGTAGCGCCTCGCGCGCTCACCGTGGGCGTGGCGCTTCCTTGTACCACAAACCGCCGGTTGGAAAGATGCCGGGCGCGCGCGGCCGCCGCCCGGCGCTATTGCGAGCGTCACTTCTCGTGTTGTACGATCGTTCAACAACGTTTCCACTGCCGCCTGGATGATGCCGATGAACGTCGCCGCGCTCCGCCGCATCGCGCCCGCTGCGCCTGCCGAGGCTGACGCACAGAGCCTGCCCGCCTGGATCTACCGCGACGCGGAGTTCTTCGAGCGCGAGCGGCAGGCGATCTTCCGCCACAGCTGGCAGGTGGTGTGTCACCTGAGCGATGTGCCCCGCCCCGGGGACTTTCACACCTTCGATTTCCTCGGCGAGCCGGTGGTGGTGGTGCGCACGGAAGAGGGGGTGCGGGCATTTCACAACGTCTGCCGCCATCGCGCGGCGCGGCTCCTCGATGGCCCGCGCGGCTCGTGCGGGCGCCGCATCACCTGTCCCTACCACGCCTGGACTTACGCGCTCGATGGGCGGCTGATCGGCGTGCCGCAGCGCGACGCCTTTGGGGGACTCGACGCCTCAAGGCACGGGCTCGCGGCACTCGAGCACGAGGTGTTCATGGGCTTCGTGTTCGTACGCCTCGAGGCAGGGCTGCCGAGCGTGCGCGAGATGGCAGCCCCCTACGCGGCAGAGATGGCCGCGTACCGCATGGAGGAGCTCGTGCCCCTCGGGCGCATGAGCCTGCGGCCGCGCGCGGTGAACTGGAAGAACGTCGCCGACAACTTCTCCGACGGCCTGCACATCAATGTGGCGCACCCGGGGCTGACGCGACTGTTCGGCAGCGGCTACGGCATCGAGGCCCAGCCGTGGATCGACAAGATGTGGGGCGTGCTGCGCGAGACGCCCTCACGCAACTGGTCCGAGCGCGCCTATCAGCAGTTCCTGCCGCAAGTGCCGCAGCTCCCGGCCGCGCGACAGCGCTTGTGGACCTACTTCAAACTGTGGCCGAATGTCGCCTTCGACATCTATCCCGATCAGATCGATTTCATGCAGTTCGTGCCGGTGTCGCCGACCGAGACATTGATCCGCGAGGTGGTGTACGTGCACCCGGATGCGCGTCGCGAGATGCGCGCCGCGCGCTACCTCAACTGGCGCATCAACCGGCGCGTAAGTCTCGAGGACAAGGCCCTCATCGAGCGGGTGCAGGCCGGCATGGCCTCGAGCAGCTACGTCGCCGGGCCCTTGAGCTCGGGTGAAGTGTGCCTGCGCAGCTTCGCGCGGCGCATGCGCACACTCATTCCGGAGAGCATCCTGCCGCAGCCTCCACCGCGAGGCTGGAGTCATGCCTGAACGAGAGCAGTCCGGCCCGCAGTGCGATGTCCTGATCATCGGCGGCGGGCACAATGGGCTCGTGTGCGCGGCGTACCTCGCCGCGGCCGGGCTCAAGGTGACCGTGCTCGAGCGCCGCGCCGTCGTCGGCGGGGCCGCGGTCACCGAGGAGTTTCATCCGGGATTCCGCAACTCGGTCGCCTCCTACACCGTCTCGCTGCTGAACCCGAAGGTGATCCGCGATCTCGAGCTTGCCCGCCACGGGTTGCGCATCGTCGAGCGCCGCTGTGCCAACTTCCTGCCAACCGCCGATGGGCGCTACCTGATTACCGGCGGCGGCCGCACCGCGGCCGAAGTGGCGCGCTTTTCCGCGCGCGATGCGGCGCGACTGCCCGAGTACGCCGAGCGGCTCGATGCGATTGCGGAAGTGCTCCGCGGCCTGGTGCTGACCACGCCCCCTAACGCGGTCGAGGGCGGCTGGGCTGCGCTGCCGGAGCTGGTGCGTGCGGCACGGATCGGCGGGCGACTGCGGCGGCTCGACATGAAGCTGCGGCGCGAGCTGCTGGCGCTGTTCGCCATGTCGGCCGGCGATTACCTCGATAACTGGTTCGAGAGCGATCCGATCAAGGCGGCCTACGGCTTCGACGGCATCGTCGGTAACTACGCGAGCCCCTATTCGCCAGGCTCGGCCTACTATCTGCTGCATCACTCCTTCGGGGAGGTCAACGGCAAGCACGGTGTGTGGGGCCATGCCATCGGCGGCATGGGTGCCATCACCCAGGCCATGGCGCAGGCGGCGCTCGAGCGCGGCGTCGAGATCCGTCTCGCCACCGCGGTCCGCGAAGTGCTGGTGGAAGCTGATCGCGCGGTCGGGGTGGTTACCGCAGCGGGCGAGACGCTGCGGGCCGCGGCCGTGATTTCCAACCTGAACCCGAAGCTGCTGTACCTCGAGCTGATCGCCCCCGCGGCGCTGCCGCCCGAGGTGCGCGAGCACATGAGCCACTGGCGCTGCGGCTCGGGGACCTTCCGCATGAACGTGGCGCTCGCGGAGCTGCCGGATTTCACCTGCCTGCCCGGCAAGACGACCGCCGACCATCACACGGCCGGCATCATCATCGCGCCGACGCTCAGCTACATGGAGCAGGCGTACTTCGATGCGCGCACCTACGGCTGGTCGCGCCGGCCGATCGTCGAGCTGTTGATTCCGTCGACGCTCGATGACACTCTCGCGCCCCGCGGGCAGCACGTTGCGAGCCTGTTCTGCCAGCACGTCGCCCCGCAGCTCCCCGATGGCAGCTCCTGGGACACGCATCGCGAGAAAGTAGCGGACCTGATGATCGACACCGTCAACGCCTACGCACCGAACTTCAAGGCGGCAGTGCTCGGCCGCCAGATCATGAGCCCGCTCGACCTGGAGCGTACCTTCGGGCTGATCGGCGGGGACATCTCCCACGGCGCGATGAGCCTCGATCAGTTGTTCTCGGCGCGTCCCATGCTCGGCTACGGCAACTATCGCGGACCTCTCAGAGGGCTGTACATGTGCAGTGCCGGCACTCATCCCGGCGGCGGGGTCACGGGCGCGCCCGGGCACAACGCGGCGCGCGAAGTGCTCGCCGACTTTCGCCGCGGTCGTCTGAGACGCGTGGCCTGAATGGCGCGGCCCGCGCCCAAACCACGCTTTGCGCGGCAGCCGCCGCCGGTGCGCCGTCAGGCGCTCATCGAAGCCACCATCGAATGCCTGAAGCGTTACGGCCACGACGGGCTCTCCATCCGCACCATCAGCGCGCAGGCGGGGGTGTCGGTCGGGCTCATCAATCATCACTTCCCGAACAAGAACGAGCTGGTCGCAGCCGCTTACCGCCACATCAACGCCTCGCTGATCGCCGGCATGCAGGCTGCCGTGGCGCGCGCCGGTAAATCGCCGCAGGCGCGCCTGCGCGCCTTCCTCGAGGCATGGTTCTCTCCGCCGAGTCTCGACGCCGACGCCCTCGCGGTCTGGCTGGTGTTCTGGGGGCTGTACCGCCATTCCCGCCTCATCCAGCGCGTGCATCGGGAGACCTACCTGGACTACGTCAACATGCTGCGCGGCTTGCTCGCGGAGCTGCTGCCGCCCGCCCGCTCCGCGCGCGGTGCCCGGGTCCGGCCCGGCGTGCGCGGCAGCCGCTCGGCGCAGGTCGATCTGCGTCTCGCCGCCATCGGGCTCACCGCGCTCCTCGATGGTCTGTGGATCGAGTGGTGCCTCGAGCCGGGCAGATTCCGCCCGGCGGAAGCCGTCGAGTTGTGCGAGGAATGGGTCGCACGCCTCGTGCGGCGTGCTTCGGCGGCTGCGGGGACGAGCGCCGCCGTATAGCCGTTGTGGGGGGTCGCACGCCCTCAGGAATGCCGGTCGGCTGCCTCGGCGCGTCGCAACCGCCAGCGCGAGGGACGCCATCTGCCGGTGTGCACCACATACCAGGCGAGTGCGATGGAGGCGCTCAGCGAGACTGCGAGCGCGGCGAGGGAGGCTTCGGGACCGAAGGCGCCGCCTGTGATCAAAGGCGGCCCCGCGAGCGTCGTGCTGATGAGGCCGCTGGTCCGTCCTCCGGAGACCGCGGCGCCGAAGATGCCGCCCTCGGTGAAATTCCAGCCGAAGTGCAGGCCGATGGGCAGCCACAGGCTGCGGGTCGCGGCATAGGCGAGCGCGAGCAGCACGCCGCTTTCCAATGCGATCGCCAGCGTCGATGCCCAGCTCGCGCCCGGGTTGCCGGCGTGCACCAGGCCGAACGCGGCTGCCGAAACCACGAGGGCAACGCTCGTCCCCAGCCGCTCTTCGAGCCGGCGGTACACCACGCCACGGAACACGATCTCCTCACCGACCGCGGCGGCAATCGATGTGGCGAGCGCGCGGCCTACTCCGGCGAAGCCCCCCAATCCACCGAAACTGACCGCACCCAACGCAAAGAGGATCGCGTCGACGAGAGCGAACAAGCCGGCGCCGACCAGCACGCCCGGCACGAGTGCGCGGACCGCTCCCGAGCTCCGCAGCTCATCCGCGCTGCGCCGCTCGAGAATGCGCACCAGGAAGCGGTAAGCGGCGATCATCGCTGCCGACAGGAGGAGCGCCGCCAGCAGTCGCGCTGCGTCAGCGAGCGGCGCGGGCGTGACGTGCACGAGACGCGCCCCGAGCCACTGACAGGCGAGGTCGATCGCCGCAAGGACGACGAACAGCAACACGAGCTGCACCGGCATCGAGGTCAACGCGGCGGGCAGTCGGACCGGGGCACGCGGGTCGGTAGCGCTCGTATCGTTGCCGGGCATGTTGTTATCTCCCGCCGGGGCCGGCGCCGCGGACGATAATGAGCTTATCGGGCAATTTCGTGCTCTGGCAGCTGAGCGGCGGCTCGGCACCCGGGCTTGCAGCCACCGCTGATCGCCCCCACCCTTTGGCGATGGCCGAGCGGAGAGTGTGTTGACGGGGAACGGTCGAGCGCAGATCGTCATCGTGGGTTGTGGCTTCGGCGGCTTGTTCGCCGCGCGGGCGCTGTCACGCACGCCCGCCGACGTGCTGGTCATCGACCGCAACAACTACCATCTCTTTCAGCCCCTGCTCTACCAGGTCGCGTCTGCGGCCCTCGGGCCGGCGGATATCGCCCAGCCGATCCGCACCATCCTGCGCGATCAGCAGAACGCGCGGGTGATGCTGGCGCAGGTCGAGGCGGTCGATCTCGCGGCGCGACGGGTCATTGCCGATGGCATCGCCGTCGGCTACGACTACCTGGTGCTCGCGCCGGGCGCCGTCGACAACTACTTCGGTCACGACGACTGGCGCCACTTCGCCCCCGGCATGAAGGCCATCGAGGAGGCGACCTTCATCCGCTCGCGCCTGCTGCGCTCGTTCGAGACGGCGGAAATCGAAGCGGATCCGGCCGAGCGCGCCGCGCATCTCACCTTCATCATCGTCGGCGGCGGGCCCACCGGCGTTGAGCTCGCCGGCGCCATCAAGGAGCTGGCGGTCGATGTCATCCCGCGCGATTACCGCGTCGTCGATACACGCATGGCACGCGTGATCCTCATCGAGGCGGGCCCCCGCGTGCTGCCTGCGCTGCACGAAGATTCCTCGGCGCGCGCACTGCGACAGCTGCACACGCTGAACGTCGAGGTACGCCTCGGCACGCCGGTGACGCGCGTGCTCGAGGATTGCGTCGAGGTGGGTGGTGAGCGGCTGCGCAGTTACAACGTCATCTGGACGGCGGGGGTACGTGCGGCACCGCTCACGGCCGCACTCGGCGTGCCGCTGGGACCTGCCGGCCGCGTCAAGGTTGCGCCCGACTGCTCGCTCCCCGGGCACCCCGAGGTGTTCGTCATCGGCGATGCCGCCTGGCTCATCGATGCGGCGAGCGGCGCACCGGTGCCCGGCGTCTCGCAGGGCGCGCTGCAGATGGGCCGCTACGTGGCCCGCGTCATCGACGCGGAGCTGCTCGGCAAGCGCAGCGCGCGCGCGGGCGGCTTCCACTACCGCGACCTGGGCGCGATGGCAACCGTCGGCAAGTCGCGCGCGGTGGTCGAGCTCGGCCGGCTGCGGTTCGGGGGACTGCTCGCCTGGTTTGCCTGGATGGCGCTGCACATCACCGTGCTCATCGGCTTCCGCAACCGTCTCGCCGTGCTGTCATCCTGGATCTACAGCTATGTTTTCTTCCGCCGGGGCTCACGGCTCATCACCCGCACCATGCCGCCCGAGAAGTCCTGATGGCGACGGCGGTGCATCCGCCACGCTCCCGGGCGAGCGCCCTCGGCGAGGAGGCGCTCACGCTGCGCGGCTTTTTCGGTGTATTCCGCTACAGCCGCCGCGCCCTCGAGCTCGTCTGGAGCACCAACCGCCCCCTCACGGTCGCGCTCGGACTGCTCACGCTGCTGGCGGGGATCCTGCCGGCCTCGGTCGCGTACGTCGGCGCGCTGATCGTCGATGCAGTGGTCCGGGCGATAGGCAGCGGCGGCAGCGCCGCGCACGTGCTGCGCCTGGTGGCACTCGAAGGAGTGCTGGTCGCCGCGATCGCTGCGGCACAACGCGGCCTGTCACTGTGCCAGTCGTTGCTGCGCGCCCAGCTCGGGCAGCGTGTCAACGTCATGATTCTCGAGAAGGCTCTGACACTCGAGCTGCAGCATTTCGAGGATTCGGAGTTCTACGACAAGCTGACGCGTGCGCGTCGCGAAGCCTCCACCCGGCCGCTGAGCCTCGTGACGCGCACTTTCGGCCTGGTGCAGAACGCGATCTCGCTGGCGAGTTACGCCCTGCTGCTCGCGCACTTCTCGCCGTGGGCGGTCGCGGTGCTGCTGCTCGCCGGCCTGCCGGCATTCGTGGCGGAGGCAAAGTTCTCCGGCGACGCCTTCCGCCTGTTCCGCTGGCGCTCGCCCGAGACGCGCATGCAGATCTATCTCGAGACGGTGATCGCGCGCGAGGATCACGCCAAGGAAGTGATGCTCTATCGCCTCGGGCCACGGCTGCTCGAGCGTTATCGCGACATCTTTCGCCGCCTCTACGCGGAGGATCGCGCGCTCGCGGTGCGCCGCGACCTGTGGGGCTTCGCGCTCGGCTTGATCGCCACTGCGTCGCTCTATGGTGCCTACGCCTGGATCGCCCTCACCGCCGTGCGCCGCATCATCACGCTCGGCCAGATGACCATGTACGTGGCGCTCTTCCGGCAAGGGCAGTCGGCGGTGTCGGCCATGCTCGCCGCGGTCGGTGGCATGTACGAGGACAACCTGTATCTCTCGACCCTGTACGAGTACCTCGAGACCCCCGTGGCGCTGCCGAAGGGTACGACGATGCGCGGACCTCATCCCGAGGACGGCGTGCGCTTCGAGGATGTCAGCTTCACCTATCCCGGGGCGGAAGAGCCGGCCCTCGAGCACATCACACTCCACCTCACTCCGGGGAGCAGCCTCGCGCTCGTCGGTGAGAACGGCTCTGGCAAGACAACGTTGATCAAGCTCCTGACGCGGCTGTACGCGCCCACATCCGGACGGATCCTGCTCGATGGCCGGGACCTTGCCGACTGGGACGAAGCGACGCTGCGCGAGCGCATCGGTGTCATCTTCCAGGATTTTGCGCGCTACCAGATGCTCGTCGGTGAGAATGTCGGCGCCGGCGATGAGCGCTTCTTCGAGGATGAGGCGCGCTGGCGCGAGGCGGCAGACAAGGGTCGCGCGAGTGAGTTCATCGCCGAGCTGCCGGCCGGCTACCACACGCAGCTCGGCAAGTGGTTCCGCGATGGCCGCGAGCTCTCCGGCGGGCAGTGGCAGAAGATCGCGCTGTCGCGCGCCTTCATGCGCACCCGCGCCGACATCCTCGTGCTCGATGAGCCGACGGCCGCCATGGACGCACAGGCGGAGGCCGAGGTGTTCGAGCATTTCCGCCAGCTCGCCCGCGACCGCATCACCATTCTCATCTCGCACCGCTTCTCCACGGTGCGCATGGCGGACCAGATCGTCGTGCTGAATCGCGGCCGCATCGTCGAGCGCGGCAGTCACGAGGAGCTGATGCGCCTCAATGGGCGCTACGCGCACCTGTTCACGCTGCAGGCACGGGGCTATCGATAGCTGCTGCAAAGCTCACCTCGGCAGCCGAGCACTCCGTAGGGACGTCGGCGAACGGGCTATCGATGACTGCTGTTGGCTCACCTCACCAGCCGAACACTCCGTAGGGGCCTCGGCGAACGGGCTATCGATAGCCCACCCCAGGAAATCGCGCGCGCCGCGCCCGATGAGCTCTCGCCATGCGAGAAGATGCGCGATTTCCCCGGGGACCCCGGGCACGCAAGACCGGGCGCTAGGGGTGAGCAGGCTGGGCGGGCTGCGTCTTCTGTTGCAGGTCAGCCTTCATGCCCTGCACATCGAGCGGGCGAATCTCATCGATGGGACATTGCCACTTGCCCCCGGGGCCGCTGTTGACGAGGATCGAGTCGAGCCCGGCGTACACCGTGTCGTTGGTCGAAGTGATGCCAATCGGACCCTGGGCGAAGCGCACGTCGCACGGCCCGCGGAGCGCGAGGAGGTAAGCCTCGTTCGGTCGGGTGTATACCAACACATGGTCCTTGCCGAGCGGCTCCCAGCTGTCGAAGTGACCCAGCCAGGTGAACGATTTGACCGGACGACTCGCGTACTCGTTGTACCGCGCCAGCGCCCGCTCCTGCGCCGTTGCCGGTGCCGACGCGCTGCCGCCCCCAGCCGTTGCGCCGGCGGTCCCGTCGGCAGGCGCGCGGGTGGCGCAGGCGGCGAGCAGGATCAGCACGGCCACCGTGCCCAGCGAGTTGAGTGTGTGCCGCAAGTTGGCTGCTCCGTGGGTCAGGGTACGGCGCGGGCCGCTCTTACCTTGACACAACGCAACGGGGCCGTGCGCCGTTTACGTGGCCACGGCCGCTCCCGTCACGTCCTCGCCGCCGCTCAGCAGCGCCACCGGAAAGCGCGCCAGTGCCTCCGCGGCGGCGATGGCGAGCCCCTCGCCGTGACTCACCGTGTGCAGCTCGGTGCCATCGAGTACATTGCGCAGCGGTCCTCGTGAGCGCCCGTCGGGCGGCAGCTCGATGAGTGTGTTTTCCCACACCCCGCTGCCGAGCGGCAGCCGTGCCGGATCCCCGAGCAGCCGCCGGTAGAGCCGCGGCGCGATCACCACTACGGTGCGGCGTGCACAGCGCCGGGCGAAGGCGCACAGGTAATGGGCGCGGCTGCCGTGTACGCGCAGGCGGCGGTAGTCGCCGTCGCTGAAGAGCTCGGGCTGCGCCCGCCGCAGTTGCAGCGCGCGCCAGGTGAGCAGCAGCTTGCAGCGCCCGTCCTCCGGGTGCTCGAGCAGCTCCCCGACGTCCAGGTGTGGCGCCTCGCGATCGAGCTTCGCCAACAGCTCCCCGCGCCGCCGGTAGTCGACCGGGCGGCGGTTATCGGGATCCACCAGCGAGAAGTCCCACAACTCATTCCCCTGGTAGATGTCCGGCACGCCCGGAGCGGTCAGCTTGCAGAGCGTCTGCGACAGGCTGTTGAAGAGTCCAAAGCGCGCGACCGGCCGCCAGAAGGTGAGGAAGTCGGCGAGAAACAGATTGCCGTCGCGCGGCTCGAGAGCGCTGTGGACGAACTGCAGGAGCGCTTCCTCATAAGCCACCCCCGTCTCGGTCCAGCTGGTGTGCACCTTGGCTTCGCGCACCGCCTTGATCATGTAAGCCTCGATGCGCGCGCGGTATTCGGTCATCCCGGTCGCATCCGGCTCCGGCAGTGGCCAGCTGCCGATGAGCGTCTGGTAGAAGTGGTACTCGTCGTTGCTGTCGGGGGCCGCGGCGCCGTCGACCTCGCGCTTGCGCGTGCGATTGATCTGCATCCAGCGCCGCACGGCATCGCGCCACGGCGTGGTCATCTCCGAGAGCACGGCGAGGCGGGCGCGTACGTCCTCGGAGCGCTTGGTGTCGTGAGTCGAGGTGGCGAGCATCTCGTGCGGCCAGTGCCGGGAGCGGTATTCGGCGTCAGCGTGGAAGGCGCGCACACCGCCGCCGCCGTACAGGCCCGGCTCGCCGCCGACCTCATTCAGCGCGAGCAGAAGGTTGTAGCGGTAGAGCGCCGTATCCTCGATCCCCTTGGCCGTGATCGGCGCCGTGATCTGCTGGAACTTCATGACGAAGGCGCGATGGGCACGCAGCTGGGTGTCGCTGGCGGCGGGCAGCTGCAGCAGCAGCGCTGCGCGCACGAAGTCGAACACCGGCGCCTCGCTCGCGGCGCGCCGCCGCCGCGCGGCGGCGATGGCCCACTCGATGTAGCGGCGGTCGCTGTCGGCGACGGTGTCGGCAATGTAGGTCCGATAGACGGGGAAGCAGGCGATCACCTCGGCGAGCGCGTGGCGCAGGTTGTTGAAGGTGAAGTCGCGCGTGCTGCGGTCGGAACGGGCGATGCGTGCCAGCTGGTTGGTGGCGACGTTGAGCTCGGAGGCGAGCGAGCGGCGCAGTATGAGCTGCTGACTCTGGTAGGCCACATCGCGCGCCTCGAGCGACTCGCCGGTCAAAGTCCGGTAGACGCGTTCCATGCGCGTGCGCGTCGCAGCATCGATCAGCATGCGGTTGACGACGTTGGCGAAGTGATAGCCGGTTTCACCGTGCACCGGCCACTCATCGGGCAGATGCTCGAAGGACAGGCTGATCTTCTCCACCACTACGTACAGTGCGCGCGGCCAGGCGTTGCCGGTGACCTCACGGATGCGCTGCTGCAACCGGCGCAGGTAGCTCGCGGGATCGTACAGGCCGTCGATGTGATCGATGCGCAGGCCGTCGATCTTGCCGGCGCCGATCAGCTGCAGGACGAGGCGGTGCGTGACCTCGAACACCGCCTCGTTCTCGACCCGCAGCGCTGCCAGGTCGTTGACGTCGAAGAAACGCCGGTAGTTGATGTCCTCGGAGGCGACGCGCCAGTAGGCGAGGTGGAACGCCTGGAGCTCGAGCAGCTCGTGCAGCGCATCGAAGCTCGCGGGCTCCGCCGCCGTGCCGGTGAAGCTGCGCACCGCGACTTCGAGCGCGGTGCCGACGGCGCTGTCGCGCGCGGCCAGTGCCGCGAGGCGCTGCTGATGCGCCGCCTTCTCGCGGCTGCGTTCCGCCACCTGTTCGGCGGTCGGCGTGCGCCGATCGGGGAGCGCCGCGAACGCCCGGCGAATGTTCTCCAGCTCGCTGTTCGAGACGAGCGCCGCCACGCGGTCGAGAACACGTGGGTAGGTGCGTGGATCGAGCGGAAAGCGATGCGGGCCGTAGAACACCGCGAACGAACCCGAATCGCGCTCGAAGCGCAACCTGAGCTCACCGCGCTCGAGCGCCGTGGCGTACGGGTCGGCGAGCACCGGCACCAGCACCTTGTGGGCACGATCCAGGTTGGAGGGTGCCCAGTCGATGTCGAAGAACCCGGCGTACGCCGAGGACTCGCCGTTCTCGAGCAGGTCCATCCACCAATCGTTGTCGGTGCCGAGGATGCCGACGTGGTTGGGGACGATGTCGACGATGTGACCCATATCGTGGTCACGCAGCGCAGCGACGAAGCGCTCGAAGTCTTCCTGGTCGCCGATCTCGGGATTGAAGGAGTTGTGATCGACGACGTCGTAGCCATGCGCGCTGCCGGAGCGGGCACGGAAATACGGCGCGCAATAGACGTGACTCACGCCGAGCGCCGCGAGGTACGGCACGATCGCAGCGGCATCGCTGAAGGTGAAGCCGGCGTTGAGCTGCACCCGGTAGGTGGCGCGCGGAATGACCGGCCCTTCGCCGGCCGTGGCGCCGCTGCGCCGCCGCGCGCTGCGCGACCGCTCAGCCGGTGTCACGGCGCCTCTCCAGCAGCCACAGCACGCTCCACGGGGCGAGCTCGTTGCGGGCCAGCGTTGCCCGCACGCCGGGATGGGTGGCGAAGATCACGCGACCCGCCGCGCGTGCCGGGAGTGCTGCCGGCGCCGCCCCGAGGTTGGCGATGAGATGAAGCGTCTGGTCGCGCATCGTCCAGTCGACCGCAAAGGCAGCGCCGGCAGCCGGATGTATGCAGCGAGCGGCGCCGAGGTGCGGCAGGAGCGGCACGATATCGCGCCGCCTGAGAGTGAGCAGCCGCCGGTAGTGAGTGAGCCAGCGCGCGTGCGGGGTCTGCCGTAGCGAGCTCCAGTCGAGGCGCGCGGCAGCCCAGGTCGTTACCGCGCCGGGGTCGGGACTCCCTGGCACCTCGCGCGCGCGCTGCTCACGCACACGCGCGGCGAGCTGCGGCTCGAAATCGCAGAACCACGGGAAGGGTTCCGATGCAGCCCACTCCTCGCCCATGAACAGCAGCGGTGGCTGCGGCGCGAGCAGTACCACCGCCGTCGCAGCCCGCAGCGCGGCATCATCCGGCACCAGCTGTGCCAGACGCTCGCCCTGCGGGCGATTACCCACCTGGTCGTGGTTCTGCAGGAAGCTGATGAAGGCGCTCGCCGGCAGGTGCGCACTGCGCTCGCCGCGGCGGCTGCCGCCGCAACGCGAATGCTCGCCCTGATACGCAAAGCCCTCCGCCAGTGCACGGCACAGCAGCTCGCGCGGCTGCTCGCTGTAGTCGCTGTAATACCCCTGTGTTTCGCCGGTGAGCAGCACGTGCAGGCAGTGATGTACGTCGTCGTTCCATTGCGCATCGCAGGTATCCGGCGCGCCCTCGCGGCCGAGGAGCGTGGCGGCGTTGTGCAGATTCTCGAGTGTCAGGTAGATGTTGCGTCCGCCGCCTGGGCCTGAGCGTGCGGCGTGCGCCAGTTCCCTGATCAGGTGTGTCTCGCTGTCATCGTGAACGGCGTGGATCGCATCGAGGCGCAAGCCGTCGATGTTGTACTCCTCGAGCCAGTAGCAAGCGTTGTGGATGAAGAAATCACGCACCGTGCGGCTGCCGGGGCCATCGAAGTTGACGGCGTCCCCCCACGGCGTCTGATGGCGCGCGTCGAAGAATTGCGGTGCGTACAGGTGCAGGTAGTTGCCCTCGGGGCCGAAGTGGTTGTAGACGACATCGAGGATCACGGCGAGACCGTGCCGGTGCGCGGCGGTGATCAGCGCCTTGAGCTCCTCGGGCCGCCCGTAGGAGGCCTGCGGCGCGTAGGGCAGCACGCCGTCGTAGCCCCAGTTGCGCTCGCCGGGGAAAGCCCCGACCGGCATGAGCTCGATGGCCGTGACGCCGAGGCGCCGGAGATGCGCGAGGCGAGCCGCCACCGAGGCGTAGGTGCCGGCCGCGTTGAAGGTGCCGACGTGCAGCTCGTACACGATCGCCGCGTGCCAGGGTGGCGCACGCCAATCGCCATCGTCCCAGGCATAGGCGGCCGGATCGATGACTTCGCTCGGCCCGTGCACGCCGAGTGGATTGCAGCGCGAGGCGGGGTCGGGGACCTCGCGCGTGCCGTCGATGCGAAAGCGGTAGAGGCTGCCGGCGCCGGCCGCACCCGTGAGCAGCGCGAACCAGCCGCCCTCGAGTGGCTGCATCGACGCGGCGTGCACGGCCGCGCCTTGGCGCTCGCACAGCAACAGCTCGACCTGCCGCGCGGCGGGTGCCCACAGCCGAAAACGCACCTCACCGCCCGCGGTGAGCTCCGAACCGAACGGCATATGATGTCGCCGCCGCAGCGGCGGTTCGTTGTCCAATCCGATCCTCCTTGATCTGCCGGCGCGCTCCGGCAACGCCTCACACCGTCAGTGCGGCGAGCGTCCGCAATGGCACTGCCGCCCAATCGGGCCGCCCCGGCAACTCCCGTTGCAGGTCGGCGCACGCTTCCTCGAGCTCGAACAGCCGCAGCAGCGGCGTAATCTCCGTCAGCGAAGCATACAGGCCGCTCGCACGCGCCGGCTCGTCGTAGCCGCCGAGAAAGGCGTTGCGAGTCTCACGCTCCCACGCGTCGAGCTGCGACTCCCAACGCTCGCGCTCGCTGGCGGAGATCAGCGAGCACTGTTGTAACGCCATCCGCCGTGCGTAGGCAAACGAACGTAACATCGACGCGACGTCCGCGAGCGGCGAGCAGCGGCGTCGCCGCGCGGCGACGCTCTGGCCGACAGCGCCAACGTCCGTGATGATGAAGTCGTTGCGCCGCAGCAGAACCTGGCGCAGATGATAGTCGCCGTGACAGCGGATCTTCAGCGCTCCGGGGAGCTCCGCGGGAACTGCCGCGACGCTCCGCAGCAGCTCATCGCGGCGCGCGAGCAATGCGGTAGCGGCTGCCGCGGTAGCGTGTGGAAGCTGCGCGAGGAGCTCCGCGAGCCTGTCGAGCACCGCGGTTGCCGCCTCACTCGCGCTGCGCCGCCAGGCGTCGAGGTCCGCGGCCGTGATCGGCTCGGGTGCCAGTGCCGGATCGGCGGCGGCTGCCAACACCCCGTGGAGCTGTGCGGTGCGCGTCCCGAGCGTGTGCATCAGGGCGAGGTACAGGCCGTGGGCATCGGCGGCCGGCGCTGCCGGCTGTGCCACGCGCTCCTCGAGGAAACGCACCAGGTGGTTGACGGTGTAATCCCAGCCATCGCCCTGGTTGGATACGAAGGCCTGCAGCAGAGCGAGCGTGCAGCTCGCGTCATTGGCGCGCTGGTACTCGATGAAGCCGGCGAGCGGCACGCTGTTGGGAAAGTGCGCGACCTCGGTCAGATAGCGCGCGACATCGACCCCGGCATTGTTGCCGGGCTGCACGCGGCGCACGATCTTGAGGAAGAACCCATCGCCGATTCTGACCGTGGTGTTGGCACCCTGGACGCCCGCCGGCACGAGCGGCAGCTCGCCGGGATGTGCCGCGCGCAGCTCGGCGAAGGCCGAGGTCGCCGTACAGCGGATGCGGCCGAGCTGGCTCGGGAGCTCGCGTCCGGAGCCGATGGTCTCGATGACCAGTCGGCAGAAGTCCTCATCCGCGGCGGCGTCGGCCAGTACACCGGTCGCGGCGTGCTGACGGACGCGCGCCAGCGCGGCCGGCAGGAGCCGCCGGTAACGGGCCTCATCGGCATCCTCGAGGGCGATGGTCAGCGGTACGAAATATTCCCCGGCCTGCACGCCGCTGTGGACCTGGAAGACGGCTACCAGCCAGCGCTCGAGGTCGGCCTGCGGCAGCCAGTCGGTGAGCGTGGCTCCCGCGAGGCCCGCGCCGCGCGCCGCCGGCACGTGACCGAGCACCACCCCCGCCGGGGCCGCCCAGCGCTGCGTGGACAGGAATCCGGGCACGACGCGTCCCTCGAGCTGTGCACGCAGCGCGCTCGCGAGATTTGCGCGCCACGGCGCAACGCGCTCCGGAAAGAAGCTGCTCCAGCCCTCGATCAGCACCAGGACCGGCAGGTCCTCGCGTGCGGCACGCTCATCGTGCCAGGGCGGCGCTTCGGCCTCGCGGCTGAGGCGAAACCAGTAGAACGCGTAGCCCGGCAGCGTCAGCAGGTAAGGCAGCTCGCCAATCGGCGGAAATGGCGCCCGGCCGAGCAGCTCGATCGGCACGGCTCCCTTGTGCTCGGCGAGATCGAGCTCGACCGGCTGCGCGGAGCGGGCCAGGTTCGCAACGCACAGGATGGTGTCCGCTCCATACTCGCGCAGGTACACCAGCACACGGCGGTTGCCGGGCCGGATGATGCGCAGGGTCCCGCGACCGAAAGCCTGTGAGCTGCGGCGCACCTGCAGCAGGCGTTTCATCCAGTTCAGGAGCGAAGAGCGGTCGCGGCTCTGCGCCTCGACGTTCACGGCCTCGTAGCCGTACACCGGATCCATGATCGGCGGCAGATACAATTGTTGCGGGTCGGCGCGCGAGAAGCCGGCGTTACGGTCGGGGCTCCACTGCATCGGGGTGCGCAGCCCGTTGCGATCGCCGAGAAAGACGTTATCGCCCATGCCGATCTCATCGCCGTAATAGATGATCGGCGCACCCGGCATCGACAGCAGCAGGCTGTTCATCAGCTTGATGCGCTCGTGATCGTTGTCGAGGAGCGGTGCGAGACGGCGGCGGATCCCGAGGTTGAGCCGCGCACGCGCGTCCGCGGCATACGCCTGGTACATGTAGTCACGCTCGCGGCTGGTCACCATCTCGAGCGTCAGCTCGTCGTGATTGCGCAGGAAGATGGCCCACTGGCAGGTGTCGGGGATGTCGGGCGTCTGCTCCATGATCTCGACGATCGGATGGCGGTCCTCCTGGCCGATCGCCATGTACATGCGCGGCATCAGCGGAAAGTGGTACGCCATCTGACATTCGTCGCGGCCGTCGCCGAAGTAGTCGCGCACGTCCTCGGGCCACTGGTTGGCCTCCGCGAGCAACATGCGATCGGGATAGCGGCCGGTGATGTGACGGCGGATGACGCGGATGATGTCGTGCGTCTCGCGCAGGTTCTCGTTGATGGTGCCTTCGCGCTCGACGAGATAGGGCACCGCGTCGAGGCGGAAGCCATCGACGCCGAGGCGCAACCAGAAGTCCATGACGCGCAGCATGGCGCGCAGCACCTGCGGGTTATCGAAGTTCAGATCCGGCTGGTGACTGAAGAAGCGGTGCCAGTAGTAGGCGCGCGCCTCGGGGTCCCACGCCCAGTTGGATGTCTCGGTATCGCGGAAGATGATGCGGGTGCCCGCATAGCGCTGCGGCGTGTCGCTCCAGACGTAATAGTTGCGCTTCGTCGAGCCCGGCGGTGCGCGGCGCGCCGCCTGGAACCAGGGGTGCGCGTCGGAGGTATGGTTGAGCACGAGCTCGGTGATTACCCTCAGGTTACGGCGGTGCGCCTCGCGGACGAACGCGCGGAACTGTGCGCGGGTGCCGTACTGCGGATGGATGTTGTGATAGTCCGCGATGTCGTAGCCGTCGTCGCGTCCGGGGGAGGGGTAGAAGGGCAGCAGCCAGATGGTGTTGACGCCGAGGTCCTGGATGTACTCGAGCTTGCGCGTCAGCCCGACGAAATCGCCGACGCCATCGTCGTTGGCATCGAAGAAGGCGCGCACGTGCACCTCGTAGATGACCGCATCCTTGAACCACAGTGGGTCACCGCCCGAGTGCTCCTTGCGCCGCTCGTCCATGCGCGTGCAGCCCGCTAATCCGGTGTGAAGACCAGCACCGCGAGCGGCGGCAGACGCACCCGCAGCGACTGAGGGTGGCCGTGGTCAGAGACGCGCTCGCTCACGACGCCGCCCAGGTTCCCGTGGCCGCTGCCGCCGTAGTCGACGGCGTCACTGTTCAGCACCTCGCGCCAACGGCCCGGGTGCGGCACGCCGAGGCGAAAGTCCGGTCGCGGTACCGGAGTGAAGTTGCAGACCACCAGCACCGGGGGGCCGGCGCTCGCCATGCGCAGGTATGAGATGACACTGATTTCGGCGTCGGCGTGATCGATCCAGGCGAATCCCGCCTCGCTGAAATCGAGCTCGTGCAGCGCCGGAGTCGCCCGGTATAGCCGATTCAGGTCGCGCACCCAGCGCTGCACCCCGGCATGCTGTGGGAACTGCAGTACGTGCCACTCGAGACTCTCCTCGTGCTGCCATTCGCGCCGCTGCGCGAGCTCCCCGCCCATGAAGAGCAGCTTCTTCCCCGGGTGCGTCCACATGTAGCCGTAGAGCAGCCGCACACCCGCGAACTGCTGCCAGCCATCGCCCGGCATGCGGCCGATGATCGAGCCCTTGCCGTGCACCACTTCGTCGTGCGAGAGCGGCAACACAAAGTTCTCACTGAAGGCGTACCAGATGCTGAAGGTGAGGCGGCTGTGATGGTACTTGCGGTGGATCGGGTCCTGCTGCAGGTACTTGAGCGTGTCGTGCATCCAGCCGAGGTTCCACTTGAGGCCGAAGCCGAGGCCGCCGAGGTAGGTGGGGCGCGACACCATCGGCCAGGCGGTGGATTCCTCGGCGATGGTCTGGGTGTCGGGGTGATCGCGGTAGGCGGCGAGGTTCAGTTGCTTGATGAACTCGACGGCCTCGAGATTCTCGTGCCCGCCGAAGCGGTTGGGGATCCAGTCGCCCGCACGCCGGCCGTAGTCGAGGTACAGCATCGAGGCCACTGCATCGACGCGCAGCGCGTCGATGTGGTAGGTGTCGAGCCAGAAAAGCGCGCTGCTCGCCAGGAAGTTACGCACCTCGGCGCGGCCGTAGTTGAAGATCGAGCTGTTCCACTCGGGGTGGAATCCCTGGCGCGGGTCGGCATGCTCATACAGGTGCGTGCCATCGAAGAGCGCGAGGCCGTGCTGATCCGACGGGAAGTGCGATGGTACCCAGTCGAGAATCACGCCGATGCCGCGCTGGTGCAGGTGGTCGACGAAATACATGAAGTCCTGCGGGGTGCCGTAACGCGCCGTGGGCGCGAAGTAACCGGTGACCTGGTAACCCCACGAGCCGTAGAACGGATGCTCCATCACCGGCAGCAGCTCCACGTGAGTGAAGCCGAGATCGGTCACGTAGTCGCCGACGGCGTGGGCGAGCTCGCGGTAGGTGAGGAAACGATTGTGCTCCTCGGGCACACGCCGCCAGGAACCGAGATGCAGCTCGTAGATAGACCACGGCGCCGCGAGCGCGTTGACCCGCGCGCGGCGTTGCAGCCACTCGCCGTCCTGCCACGAGTAGGCGAGATCCCACACCACGGACGCCGTGCGCGGCGGCAGCTCGGCGCGAAACGCGTAAGGGTCGCTCTTGTCGACGGCGTAGCCACCGTGGCGCGAGACGACGTGGTACTTGTAGAGCGCGCCCGGGCCGACACCCGGCAGCTCGCCTTCCCAGATACCGGAGGAGTCGCTGCGCGCAGCGAGGCGGTCACGGCCGCGCTGCCAGTGATTGAAGTCGCCGATGACGGACACCGCGCTGGCGTTCGGCGCCCAGACCGCGAACTGCGTGCCACGGCCCGGCTCGCCGCGCGCGACGGCGTGAGCGCCGAGCTTCTCGTACGCCCGGAAAAAAGTGCCCTCGCGGAAGTGATAGATGTCATGTTCCGTCAACAACACGTGCGAAAGTCTACCGGGGTCCCCACGAAATTGCGCTTCTTGACGATCGGTGGACAACACGCTGAGCGTGGCAGGCGCAATTTCATGGGATGGGTTAGCGGGGTCGCCACAAAATTTCGCATCTTGTTGGTCGCGGGCTGATGGCCAAGCTCGGCCGTGCTCAGGGCGCGACGCGAGAGCCTGTGCCGCCAACACTCGCTGGCGCCACGCTCGACGGACCCTGTCAGCTGCCGCGGCGCCGGCCCGGGCTGCCGAAGTACACGAGCGGATCCCCGCCCTCGCGCCGCGGCTGCTGCAGCGCCGAATCGAGTGCCAGCCGCGCGCGGGCGGCGGCTGCTTCCGCCTCGCGTGGCGTGATGGCGGCCTCCACCGGGTGCGCGAGCAGAAAGCCCTGCACGCCGATCGGGCCGCAGCGCGCGAGAAACTCCAGCTGTGCGGGACGCTCGACGCCTTCGGCGACTACCTGCAGGCCAAGGCCGTGGCACAGGGTGACGATCGAGCGCACGATGGCGCCCGAGCGAGCGTTGGTATCGACCCCGGCGATCAGCAGCCGGTCGAGCTTGACGCGGGTGATCGGCAGCTGCTCGAGCGAGGTGAGCGAGGAGTAGCCAATGCCGAAATCATCGAGCGCAATGGCGACGCCGAGGGCACGCAGGCGGCGCAGTGACTCGATGGTGGTCGGCCCGGTCTGGAACACCGTCTCGGTGATCTCCAGCTCGAGAGCACTCGCCGGGAGTCCCGTGGCTTCGAGCGTGCGGCCGACGTGCTCGACGAAGTCGCGCTCGAAGAACTGCGGCGCGGAGACGTTGATGGCGACGCTGGCGCGCTGCCAGCCCTGCGTGCGCCAGCCGGCGGCGGCCGCCGCAGCGTTGTGCAGGATCCAGTCCGTGAGATCGTGAATGAGCCCGGTCTTTTCCGCGACGTGGATGAACTCCTGCGCGTTGGCGATGCGTCCGTCGGGCCGCCGCCAGCGCAGCAGCGCCTCGACTTCGGTCGACTCGAAGGTGTGCAGCGACACCTGCGGCTGGTACATGAGCATGAGCTCACCGCCTTCGACCGCGCGGCGCAGCGACTGCTCGAGCCGGAAGCGCTGCGCGGCGGCGTCGTAGAGCGCCGGGCTGTAGAGCGCGTAGCGATTGCGCCCGAGCTCCTTGGCACGAAACAGCGCCACGTCCGCGGCGCGCAGCAACCCTTCCGCGTTCCCCGCGTGATCGGGGTACAGGCTCGCTCCGACGCTCGCGCTCGTCGTGAGCACGCGGCCATCGACGACCAGCGGCTGCTGCAGCGTCGCGACGAGCTGCGCGGCGTGGTTCGCCACCTGCTCGGGGGATTTGATGTCCTCGAGCAGCACCGTGAACTCATCGCCGCCGAGCCGTGCCAGCAGCCCGCTGGTCCGCGTTGCGGCGTGCAGGCGCTGAGCGATGTGCTGCAGCACGCGGTCACCGAAGCTGTGGCCGAGTGTGTCGTTGATCGACTTGAAGTTGTCCACATCGACGAACAGCAGCGCCAGGCGCCGGCGCGTACCGGCACGCGTCAGCGCGGACTCGAGATGCGCCGAGAGCTTGCGGCGATTGGGGAGCTGCGTCAGGGGATCGTGGTGCGCGAGGTGGTGCAGCTGGCGAGTGCGCTCGGCGACGTGACGCTCCAGCTCCGCCTGATGCGCGCGCAGCTCGGACTCCGCGGAGGCGATGCGGTCCGCCATGGTGTTGAAGGACTCGGCCAGCTCGTCGATCTCGGCCGATCCGCCGCGGCGGGCGCGCGTCGCGCGGTCGCCGGCCGCGAACTGTCGCGTGGCCGCTGTCAGCCGCCGCACCGGCAGGCTGATGCTGCCCACCAGCAGCACCGACACCAGCCCGAGCAGCGCGAACACCACGGCGCCGGTATCGCGCAGGGTGTGCTCCGCGACCTCGGCGGCAGTCGCGGCATGCTGCGCCGCCTGCAGCAGCCCGGCGCGTGCCGGGCGCTGCAGCTGATCCTGCACCCCTTCGGTGAGCGAGGCGCTGTCCTGCAGCAGGCTGTGCCACTCGCGCCCGCTTTGCTCGTCGTAGCGCTCGATCTCCAGGCGCAGGCGCGCCGCGGCCTGAAAGTCATGGCGTACGAGGCTCAGCCAGGCGTGTCCGGGGGAGTTCTCGAACTCCGCCTCGTGAGTATCGAGCACCGCCATGAAATCGCGCTCGCGGCGCGCGATGACCGCCGGGATGTCGAAATTGCCGCGCACGGCGTTGATGGCAGACTCGAGCTCCGCGAGCGAGCGGCGCGCCACCACCTGAGTGCCGTTGATCGCAAGTCCCGATCCGCCGGCGGCTGCAATACGCTCGTAGACGTGGGTGAGGTCGGACTGGCGCTCCTCGACCCACAGCAGACGCTGCGCCGCCCGGCTCGCGAGCTGGCGGGCCACCGCAATGTGGCGAATGAGCTGTACGCGCAGCGCCTCCGCTGCGGGCGAAACTGAATTCGGCGGCGCGCTGCGAAAATACGCGTCGACTGCGCCCTCGAGCGCCGCACCGGCCGCGGTGATGGTGCCGAAATCGGCCGCGCTGCGTGCCTGGACGTATTCGCCCACCGCACGGTCATAGGCGACCAGCTTCTCGAGCACGAGGTTGGCGGCACTGGCGAGCGGCTCGTGATCGTTCTGCATGCTGCGGACCGCGGCGAGTGCCTCGCGCGTGGTGCGCGTCGCCAGCACCTCCCCGGCGATGAGCACCGCGGCGACCGCGGTGAGACCGAGGATGAGCCGCCAGCCGATGCCTAAGCGGGGCGCACGCAGCCGCCACGGGCGCAGCGCCCTGGGCGCAGCGGCGCCGGGAGGCTCGCCGGGCGTATCAGTCGTAGCGTCGGGCATGCGACATAAGCCAAGTCGGGGGGCCGGGACGGATCCGTGGTGAATGATCCCCGGTCGCATGTCGCCCTTCCGAGGTGGGCATCGCATATCGGCCACGCGCCCCTGGGCGGAGGCGGTGGGGCCCGAGGCGGTCGGTCATCCGTTGCGGGAGCGGTGGATTTCCGCCTGCCGTAGTCGGTGAGCGCTTTGGCCTATACTAGGGGCAACGATGAGGGGCGACCGAAACGCATGAGCGAGCTGGCGGATACGTTTGATGCGGCATTTTCCAAGGCTGTCGATCTGGGCAACCGGATCGCGGACAAGGACAAGGATGCGGACCTGTGGGACATTGCCGATGGGCTGCTCGCCGGCGCCATCCAGTATTGGCTGTATTCGCGTCAGCCGTGCGGCGATCCGCGCTGCCAGGACTGCATGCCGATCAGCACCGCTCAGGGCCGCATGGCGGAGCTCAACCGTCTGATCGGGCAACTCGCTTCCGAGAGCGAGTACTTCCACACCCCGACCGACGCGAACGCCGGTCGCGCCTAGCCACCCCAAGAAATTGCGCTCGTCGCCGTCGGTGAGCGGCGGCGCCTTAACCGGCGGCTTTTGCCTTCACGCCACCGCCCGCGACTTCCTCCAGCGCCAGCTCGAACAGCCGGAAACCTTCCTTCAGCAGCGCGTCCGGGATCGTGAGCGGGGCGAGGAAGCGGATGACGTTCGAGTAGACGCCGCATGAGAGGATTATGAGGCCGTGTCGGCCGGCCGCCTGCACGAGCGCGCGTGTGAGCTCCGCGTCCGGCGCATCCGCTTTCCCGTTCTTCACCAGCTCGAGCGCCACCATCGCCCCGAGCGCCCGCACCTCGCCGATACAGGGGAAGCTCACCGCGAGGCCCTTGAGGCGCGAGCTCATGAAGCGGCCGATGTCCTGCGCGCGCGCGAGCAGCTGCTCCTCGCGCATCACCTCGAGCACCGCGAGCCCCGCCGCGCAGGCGAGCGGCGAGCCCGCGAACGTGCCGCCGAGTCCGCCGGGCCCCGGGGCATCCATGATATTTGCCTTGCCGATCACGGCCGACAGCGGCACCCCGCCGGCCACGCTCTTGGCGATGGTGATCAGATCGGGCTCGACGCCACTGTGCTCGATGGCAAACATGCGCCCGGTTCGCCCGAAGCCCGACTGGATCTCATCGACGATCAGCACGATGCCATGAGCGTCACACACGCTGCGCAAGCGCCGCAGCAGCTCGGGCGGTGCGGCATAGAATCCGCCCTCGCCGAGCACCGGCTCGATGATGATTGCGGCGACGCGCGCGGGGTCCACGTCCGCCTTGAACAGCTGCTCGAGTGACTCGAGCGACTGCTCGACCGTGATGCCGTGATAGGGCATGGGAAAGGGCAGGTGGTAGATCTCCGGTAGCATCGCGCCGAAGCCTGCCTTGTAGGGTTGCACCTTGCCGGTGAGGCTGATGCAGGCGAGCGTGCGGCCGTGGAAGCCGCCGGCGAAGGCGATGACGGCCGAGCGCCGCGTGTGGAAGCGGGCGATCTTGAGCGCGTTCTCGACCGCCTCCGCACCGGTGGTGAGGAAGATGGTCTTCTTGGCGCCGGCGCCGGGTGCGAGGGCGTTGAGTGCTTCAGCGAGTGCGATGTAACTCTCGTAGGGCGTCACCTGGAAGCAGGTGTGGGTCAGCTTCTCCAGCTGCCGCGCGATCGCCGCACGCACCTTCGGGTGCACGTGACCGGTGTTGAGCACGGAGATGCCGCTCGCAAAATCGATGTAGCGGCGACCCTCGACATCCCACACCTCGGAGTTGGCCGCGCGCTCGGCGTATACCGCCAGCGAGTTGGTTATGCCGCGCGGTACGGCTAGCTGCCGGCGGGCGTGCAGTTCGGTGTTCGAGGTCACGGTGGGCGTCCTTTGTTTGGCGCAGGTGGTGAGTGTCAACTGCCGGCCTTGAGAGTGGCAGCGCGATGGATGGCGGCGCGTATCCGCTGGTAGGTGCCGCAGCGGCAGATGTTGCCGCCCATGGCAGCGTCGATCTCGGCGTCGCTCGGCTCCGCGGTGTGTGCGAGCAATGCGGCCGCCGACATGATCTGCCCCGACTGGCAGTAGCCGCACTGGGGAACATCGAGCTCGATCCAGGCGCGCTGCACCGGATGGCTGTTATCGGGCGAGAGGCCCTCGATGGTGGTGAGGCGCTTGCCGCGGGCAGCGCTCACCGGCGTCACGCACGAGCGCACCGGCTCACCTTCCAGGTGCACGGTGCAGGCGCCGCAGAGTGCCATGCCGCAGCCGTACTTGGTGCCGGTGAGCCCGAGCACATCGCGCAGCACCCACAACAGCGGCATGTCGGCATCGACATCGACTGCGGCGTTCCTGCCATTGAGATTGAGATTGATCATGGGTTCCCGGTTGGCCCGACAGTGCTGCCTACTATAAAGCGGCGCGCGCAACCACCCCAAAAAATCGCGCCGGCCAGGTTCGGCTACAATGCCCTGCCGCCGCCTGCGGCCCGCGAAAGTCACACATTGAATCAAACCGCCGCCGCTACCCGCACTGATACACCGATCACTACCGAGACCGTCATCATCGGCGCCGGCCCCTGCGGGCTGTTCCAGGTTTTCGAGCTGGGGCTGCTCGGCATCGGCGCCCACGTCGTCGACTCGCTCCAGCACCCGGGCGGCCAGTGCGCCGAGCTGTACCCTGACAAGCCAATCTACGACATCCCGGCGCTACCCGTGTGCGGGGCGCAGGAGCTGGTCGATCGTCTGCTGCAGCAGATCAAGCCCTTCAAGGCGCAGCTGCATCTCGGGCACGAGGTCAGCGAATTTGCGCGGCGCGAGGACGGACGCTTTCATGTGGCGACCGCGGGCGGCGTGCGCTTCGATGCCGGCGCCGTAGTGATCGCGGCGGGGCTCGGCTCATTTCAGCCACGCCGCATCGGCGTCGAAGGCGCGGAAGCGTTCGAGGGCAACGCCATCCAGTACCGGGTGCGCAACGCCGCCGAGCTCGCCGGCAAACACCTGGTCATCTTCGGCGGCGGTGATTCGGCGCTCGACTGGACGCTCGAGCTGCTCGACCGCGCGGGCAGCCTGACGTTGGTACACCGCCGGCACGAGTTCCGCGCGGCGCCCGCCTCGGTCGCCCGCATGCGCGAAGCCGTGGCGGGCGGCCGCATGCGCTGCTTCGAGGCACTGCCGCATTCGCTTCTCGTGGAGGGGCGCAGCCTGCGTGGCGTCAACATCCGCGCGACCGACGGTGCAGTCACGCCGCTCGCTGCCGAGCAGCTGCTGGTGTTCTTCGGCCTGCACCCCAAGCTCGGACCGATCGCCGAGTGGGGGCTGGCGCTCGAGAAGAAGGCGCTGAAGGTCGACACCGAGAAGTACCAGACCAGTATTCCGGGGGTGTTCGCCGTCGGCGACATCAATACCTACCCGGGCAAGAAGAAGCTGATCCTGTCGGGCTTCCATGAAGCGGCGCTCGCCGCTTTTGCCATCCAGCACCACCTGTACCCACAGAAGAAGCAGTTCCTGCAATACACCACGACGAGCCCCGTCATGCATCAGCGTCTCGGAGTACCGGATTGACCCTGGGGCTCGACAAGGAAGCCGTCATGACACGCCTCCGCAACGCTGCCGCTGCTTCGCTGCTGCTCTGCGCACTCGGCCTGTCGCGCCTCGCGCACGCCGATCCCTGTCAGCTCGAGATCACCGGCAATGATCAGATGCAATACGACAAGCAGACGCTCACCATGCCGGCGAGCTGCAAGGAAGTCACCGTCACGCTGCGCCACGCGGGCAAGTTGCCGCGCGACGCCATGGGGCACAACTGGGTGCTGGTGAATGCGGCCGACTTCAACGCCGTGGCGGACGCCGGCACGGGTGCCGGGCTCGCCAACGATTACGTCGCGCCCGGTGACAAGCGCGTGCTCGCGCACACCAAGGTCATCGGCGGCGGCCAGACGACCAGCGTCACTTTCCCGACCTCCCTTCTCAAACCGGGCGCTGACTACCGCTACCTGTGTACCTTCCCGGGTCACAACGCGCTGATGCGCGGCACGCTCAAGTTCGGCTGAGCGGCTGTGGATAAGCGCCTCACGGATCTGCTGCAGCTGCTCGAGCTCGAGCGGCTCGAGCTCAATCTGTTCCGCGGCGCGAGCCGCGACATCGGCAGCCCGCAGGTGTTCGGTGGACAGGTGCTGGGGCAGGCGCTGTCGGCTGCGGCCGCCACGGTCGAGCAGCGCGTGGTGCACTCACTGCACGCCTACTTCCTGCGCCGCGGCGACTACAACGCACCGATCGTGTATGAAGTCGATCGCAGCCTCGATGGCCACAGTTTCTCCAACCGCCGGGTGGTCGCCATCCAGCACGGGCAACAGATCTTCACCATGGCGGCTTCCTTCCAGGTCGCCGAGAGCGGTTTCGACCATCAGATCGCGATACCCGAGGTGCCGCCGCCCGAGGACCTGCCGGCCGCCAACAGTCCTCCGCCCCAGGTGCTCGCCAAGCTGCCCGAGCGCGTACGGCGCTTCTTCGAGCAACCGCGGCCCTTCGAGTTCCGCATGGTGCGGCCGATCGAGTACCTGCGGCCGCGCCGCGAAACGCCGGCCCGCGAGATCTGGTTTCGTGCCGTAGGCCCCCTCCCTGAGGATGAGATGCTGCACCGGCGCCTGCTGGCGTACGTCTCGGACTTTTTCCTGCTCGATACCGCGACACTCCCGCATGGCACCTCGCTCCTGCGGCCGACGCTCGTCATGGCGAGCATCGACCACGCCATGTGGTTCCATCGCTCGCTGCGGGTCGATGACTGGCTGCTGTACGTCATGGACAGTCCCAGCGCCTCGGGCGCGCGCGGCTTCGCCCGGGCGAGTGTGTTCGCGCGCGACGGCCGCCTGGTCGCGAGCGCCGCCCAGGAAGGGCTGGTGCGCAGCAAGGAGGCCTGAAGGAGGCTCACGCAGCCCTGACCGTCACATGCTTGCCCTCCTTGCAGCGTGGCTCGCGGGCGCCGGCGCGGCAGACGCGAACGATGTAGCGGCGCTCGAGCGCATGTGGTCCGGCGTCCGCGACTCGAGCGAGCAGGTGGTCATGAGCCTGCACCGCGGCGCGGCACGCTGGCCTGAGTCGAGCGAGCGGCGCGTCCGCACGGTCGTCGCGCCGGTGAACATCGTCTGGCTCGGCGCGCATGTCCTCTACCTCGAGGAGTTCATCGAGGACGACCCGGAGGAGCCGCGCCGGCAACTGCTGCTGCAGCTCGAGCCGCTCCTTGCGGAGCCGCACGCGGTGCGCGCCCGGCTCTATACTTTCGTGAACCCCGCACGCTGGACGCACCTCAATCACCGGCCGACGCGCGTGGCGCTGCTCGCGCGGGTGGATATCGCGCCATCGGCGGGATGCGACCTGCTGCTGACGCGCGCCGGCGACCAGTTCCGCGGTGGCACGCGCGGACACCATTGCCTTACCGTGAGCCGCGACAGCACCCGCTACCTCGACTACCAGCTGGTGATCAGCGCGGAGCTGTACTGGTACCGGCGCCGGGCGTTGCGCCAGAGCGATGGGGAGCTGCAGGAGGAGGTGATCGGCTTCAACCGCTTCGAGCCGAGTGAAGCACAGCTCTACGCCTGCCGCATCGCCTGGTCGGCGAGTGGCAGCGTCCGCGACCTGCGGCCGCTGCTGACACTCGATCTCTACGAGGCCGGCGGCCACGCGCACTTCGTGACGCCCGATGGCCGGGCGTTGGAGCTCACGCTGCACGGGCGCGACTGGCCTTTCGCCGTCGACCGCGACGCGCTGCTGCTGCTGCTGCAGGAGCCGGGGGGCGACGGCCCGCTCGCCACCTCCTGGGCGCAGAGGGACGCGCAGCAGATTGCGCTCGAGCTCGGCTGGCTTCAGGTGCGGTGCGGCTCGCTGGCTCCCGACTCCGACGAGCTCGCTCAGTGAGTGGCGCGCTGCGTGATGGCCTGAAGGTCCTGCAACAGCAGCGGGTTGAAGCGTGCCGGGGCTTCCAGCATGAGGAAGTGACCGGTGTGATCCAGTACATCGAGATGGAAATCCGGCAGCGCGCGGCGGATGCGCGCGGCATCGGTCGGCAGCAGGTCGGAGTTGATCGCATACACCGGCACGTGGATGGAAGGCAGCAGGCCGGCAAGATCCATCTGCAGCAGCGCGCGCATGGTGGGAACCGCCACCGCCGGCGAGCGCAGCGACATGTTGTAGGCCACCTTCTGCACCAGTGTCGGGTCGGCGCCCGCCTCGAACAGCGATGAGCTGACGAAATTGCGCGTGGTGCCGACGAAGTCGGCGCTGAAGGGCGCCACCTTGCGGTCGATGTCGCGCGCGCTGAGTGGCGGCTCGCCCACCGAGCGCAGGGCCTCGACCGCGACGACGCCGATGACCCGCTCGCCGATGAGCGGCGTCGCGGCGAGTGCCACATCGGCGCCCATCGAGTGCCCGACGAGCACCAGTCGGGGGTTGGGGATCTCGCGCGCGACCGCCGCGACGTCCTGCGCGTAGTTGGCGATCGACCAGTCGCTGCGGTTGCCGCCGGAGGCCCCGTGTCCGGCGAGGTCGAGCGTCACTACCGTGAAGTGCGCCTTGAGGGCATCGAGCTGCGCGTGCCAGTAGTTCTCATCGCACGCCCAGCCGTGCACCAGCAGCACCGCCGGATCGCCTTGCCCGTAGACGCGATATTCGATGTGTACGTTGTCAGCGGACAGCGTGATGCGCGGTCCTTCCCCCAGGGCGGCGTTGGCGGTGGCGGCAGCTGTCGTGCTCGTCGCGGCCGGGACCGGCGGCGCCGAGTGACTTCCTCCACCCTGTCCGCCGCAACCGGCCGCGAGCAGCACCCCGGCGAGGAGGATCGACCGGTAGAGCATGCGTGACTCCTTCATTCCTCGCGCAGAACCTTGCCGGGATTCATGATGCCGTGCGGATCGAAGGCGTGTTTCACGGCGCGCATCAGATCGAGCTCGACCGGCGAGGCGTAGCGCTCGAGCTCGCCGAGCTTGGTACGGCCGACACCGTGCTCGGCGCTGAAGCTGCCGCCGAATTCACGCACCAGGTCGTGGATCGCGCGCCGCACTTCATCGGCGCGGCCGAGGAATCGCTCGCGGTCGCCGCCTTCGAGCTGACTGATGTTGAAGTGCAGGTTGCCGTCACCCACGTGGCCGTAAGCGACCAGCCGCCCCTCGGGCACGTGGGCGCTGACCCACGGTGCGGCGCGCGCGACGAAGTCGGGCAGCGTCGCCACCGGCAGGGAGATGTCGTGCTTGAGGCTCGCGCCTTCGTGGCGCTGCGCCTCGGGTATGCTCTCGCGCAGCTTCCAGAGTGCGGCGCGCTCGCGCTCGCTGCGCACGAGTGCGGCATCGAGTACCGTTCCCTCTGCCAGTGCCGCGGCGAGTGCCTCTTCCAGCACGGCATCGAGCGGCTCTTCAGCGCGCGAGGACGACAGCTCGCACAGCACGTACCACGGATAGGGGGTGGCGAGCGGGTCGCTCAACCCGGGAATGTGGCGTGTGGTGAGCTCGATGCCGACGCGCGGGATGAGCTCGAACGAGCTGACGCGGTCACCACTCGCCGCGCGCAGTGCCCCGAGCAGCTTCACCGCGGCGCGCACTTCAGGTATCGCGACAAGCGCGGTGGCGCGGGCGCGAATCTGCGGAAACAACTTGAAGCTCGCGGCAGTGATGACCCCGAGCGTGCCCTCGGCGCCGAGGAACAGCGATTTGATGTCGTAGCCGGTGTTGTCCTTGCGCAGCGTGGTGAGCCCATCGAACACGCGCCCGCCCGGCAGCACGACCTCGAGCCCGAGGACCAGGTCGCGTGTCATTCCGTAGCGCAGCACGTTGACGCCGCCCGCGTTGGTCGAGAGATTGCCGCCGATCTGGCAGCTGCCCTGCGAGCCGATGCTCAGCGGGAAGAAGCGCCCGGCGGCATCGGCCGCCGCCTGTACCTGCGCCAGCACGCAGCCGGCTTCAGCCACGAGGGAGTAGTTGTCGACATCGACGCTGCGGATGCGATTGAGCCGCCGCAACGACAGGACCAGCTGACGGCCCGAAGCATCCGGAATGGCGCCGCCGCAGTAACTGGTATTGCCGCCGTGGGGCACGACGCCGATGCGCTCGGACTCGCACAACGCGAGGAGCTCCGCGACCTGCGCTACCGAGCGCGGTTGCACGACCGCGAGCGCGCGTCCCTGGCAGCGCCCGAGGTGGTCAACGATGAAAGGGGCGCAGTCCGCCGGCTCCGTCAGTACGCCGTCTGCCCCGAGCAGCGCACGCAGCCGCTCCGGCAGGGGACTCGCTGCGGCCGTCAACTTGTGCCGAGGGCGCGCAGCGCCGCGATGCGCTCATCGAGCGGCGGGTGGCTCATGAAGAGCCGCGCGATACCGCCCCGCACACCGCCATCGGCGATGCCGAAGGCCTGGAACTGCTGCGCCGGCAGCGGCTCGTGGCCGCGCTTGAGGTCTTCCAGCGCACCGATCATGTTGCCGGTGCCGGCGAGCTTCGCGCCGCCGCGGTCGGCGCGAAACTCCCGCTGCCGCGAGAACCACATGACGAGCGGGGTGGCGAGCAGGCCGAACACGATCTGCAGCACCCAGAAGGTCATAAACGAGCCGATGCCGCGTCCATCCTGGGAGCGGAACACGGCGCGGTCGACGACCTGACCGACGACGCGCGCGAGAAAGAGCACGAAGGTGTTGACGACGCCCTGGAGCAGGGTGAGGGTCACCATGTCGCCGTTGGCGACGTGCGTCATCTCGTGACCGACCACCGCTTCGACCTCCTGGCGATTCATACTCTGCAGGAGCCCGGTGCTGACGGCGACGAGCGCCGAGTTACGGCTCGCACCGGTGGCGAACGCGTTCGGCGCCGGCGAGTTGAAAATACCCACTTCCGGCATGCGCACGCCAACCTCGCGTGCGTAGCGGTCGACCACAGAGACCAGCCACTGCGCGGTCGGATCGGGGGAGTCGTTGATCACCTGCACGCCCATGAACATCTTGGCCTGCATTTTCGACATGGCGAGCGAGATGAAGGCGCCGCCAAAACCGAACAGCGCTGCCCAGACGAGCAGGCCGCCGAAACTCTCGCCATGCTCGGCCAGCCAGGTGTCGAGGCCCAACAGGCGCGCCACGAGCGTCAGCACCGCCAGCACGGCCAGGTTGGTGACGATGAACAACAGGATGCGTTTCATGACGGAGAACCCTGACAGACAGTGGGGTACGTGATGCCGCCGGGCGGGACTGTACCGTTACGGCGGCACGCTGACCACCATGGGGCCGGGATGGCCCTTTTCAAGGCCAAGGCTGCGCTCGGCGCAACCGCGCTCAGCCGATCGCTACGCCGATCGCGTGCCCGACGAGGAAACTGACCGCGCCCGCGCCGCCGCCGATCAGCACCATCCGCAAGGCGCTGTGCAGCGCATCGCGCCCAGTGAACAGTGACAGCCCGAGTCCGACGGCAAACAGCGCCACGAGTGTGATCGCTACCGCGCCGGCGGTCGCGTGGATGCCGCTCAAGCCGCACAGGAATGGCAGGAGCGGCACGGCGGCCCCAAGTGCGAACGCGACGAAGGAGGATGATGCGGCCAGCCATGGCGAGCCCAGGTCGTCGGGGTTGAGCCCGAGCTCCTCCCGGGCCAGTACATCGAGCGCTGCCTCAGGATTCGCGAGCAGCGCCTGACTCACCTCGCGCGCCTGCTCGAGGGCGACCCCGCGCGCCTGGTAGATGAGCGCGAGCTCCTCGGCTTCCTCGTCCGGATACTCGTCGAGCTCCTCGCGCTCGAGGGCGATCTGGTATTCGTACATCTCGCGTTGCGAGCGTACCGATACGTACTCGCCCGCCGCCATCGACAGCGCACCCGCCATTAGTCCCGCGAGCCCGGCGGTGAGCACGTAGCCGCTGGCGGCGCCCGCGCCCGCCACGCCGAGCACGAGGCTCACGTTTGACACCAGACCATCGTTCACGCCGAACACCGCAGCGCGCAGACCGCCGCCGAGCGCGCTGCGATGGCGCGCGCCCACCTGGGCGAGTGAGGTGGGCATTGCGTGGCCTGCGACCGCGAGTGGCGCGCTGTAGATCGACAGACCGCGCAGCTTCATGGCGGCGAGCACAGCTCGCAGCGAGCGTGGCTCGAACCGCGACAGGAGCCGCGCGACGATGCGCGCGCGCAGAGAAGGAACGAACAGCCGCGGCCCGGGCGAACCCGCGGTATCGCGCTGAGCGGCGAGCTGCCACTTCGCTGCCTGCTCCTCGGCGGCGGCGGCGAGCTTCAGAAACAGTGCACTCTTGGCGGGGTCCGCTTCCGCGGCGGCTACCTGTCGGTAGAGCCAGGCGGACTCTTTCTCGTGGTACCAGCTATCGACGCCGGCCGGGGTCAATACCCATCCCGTTCGTCGTCGGCGTCGTCCTCGTCCTCGTCAAAGTCGTCGTCGTCCTCGTCCTCCTCGTCCTCCTCCTCCTCATCCCAGTCGTCGTCGTCCTCGGTTTCCTCGTCGTCGGACTCGGACCAGCCCTCGGGCTCTTCGATCCGCTCGAGGTCCATCTCGCGCCAGCTCTCGAGGTCGATTTCCTCGATGTCGCCGTCGAGGTACTCGATCTCGAGGCGCTCGGAGTCCTCGTCCACCGACAGGACGCGGAAGGATTCTTCTTCTTCGAGGTTCTCGTACCACTGGCCGGGCACCGGCTCGTAATCTCTGCTCACCGCGAAAACCACCCTGTCTCCATTTTCGCCGCCGACAAGTGTAGGGGCTGCGGTCGGGTTGGGCAACGCAGGTCGGATGCGTATAGTTTTCCTTCATGGGTCCGCTCACGCAGGCGCGGCGAGTCGTCGTGAAGGTGGGCTCCGCGCTGCTGGTGGACGCGGAGAGCGCCCGCGTCAACCGCGCCTGGCTCGAGACCCTGGTGGAGGACCTGCTGTGTCTGCGCAAGCGCGGCCAGCGTGTCATCCTGGTGTCATCCGGTGCGATCGCTCTCGGGCGGCGGCGCCTCGGCCTGAAGCACGGAACACTGCGGCTCGAGGAGAGCCAGGCGGCGGCGGCCGTGGGACAGATCCGGCTCGCACACGCCTACAAGGAGCTGCTCGAGAGCAATGACGTGACCGTGGCACAGGTGCTTCTCACCCTCGAGGACAGTGAACGCCGCCGTCGTTACCTCAACGCGCGCGCCACGCTCGAGTCGCTGCTGGAGCTCGGCGCGCTCCCGGTGATCAACGAGAACGACACGGTGGCGACCGCCGAGATCCGTTCCGGCGACAACGACCGTCTCGCGGCGCGCGTGGCGCAGATGACGGCCGCGGACTGCCTGGTGCTGCTGTCGGACGTCGCCGGGCTCTACAACGCCGATCCCAACCGCGACCCGAACGCGCGGCTCATTCCCGAGGTGCGCCAGCTCACCCCGCAGATCGAAGCAATGGGCGGACGCTCGGCCTCGGGGCTGGGCTCGGGCGGTATGGCGGCCAAGATCGCCGCGGCACGCATCGCGCTCTCCGCCGGCTGTCACATGTGCATCGCGGCCGGCGCGCCGCGCCACCCGCTGCGCCGTATCGAGGAAGGCGCCGAGTGCACCTGGTTCATCCCCACGGCGACACCGGCCGCGGCGCGCAAGCAGTGGATCGCCGGCACGCTGCGGCCGGCCGGTGCAATCACCATCGACGCCGGTGCGCTGCATGCGCTGCTCGAGGGCCGTAGCCTCCTGCCAGCCGGCGTCACCGGCACGCGCGGGCGCTTCGACCGTGGCGACACCGTGAGCGTGCTCGCCACCGATGGCTCGGAGGTCGCGCGTGGCATCGTTGCGTATTCCGATGGCGACGCGGCGCGCATCATGGGGCGCAAGTCCTCGGAGATCGCCGAGCTCCTCGGCTTCCGCGGACGCGACGAGATGATCCATCGCGACGACCTGGTGCTGCTGCGCCAGGAAGGCACGGGCGCCGTGGCGGTGACCGCGCCGCAGCCGGCTCGCTGACGGCGATGGACGCACAACACATCGGCGAGCTGATGGAGAAACTCGGCCGGGCTGCCGTCGATGCGGCGCCCATTCTCGCCCGCGCTCCGACTGCGCAGAAAAACGCCGCGCTGGCTGCGGCCGCGGCGGCGGTGCGGGCAGGGCAGGCGGCGATCCTCGAGGCGAATGAGCGCGATGTAGCGGCGGCACGGGCCGGGCACATCGGCGGCCCGCGCCTCGAGCGGTTGCGTCTCGATGAGCGGCGCGTCGAGGCGATCGCCGCGGGCATCGATGCGGTGGCGGAGCTTCCCGATCCCATCGGCCGCGTCGTTGCCGAGTGGCAGCGGCCGAACGGACTGCGCATTCAGCGCGTCACCGTGCCGCTCGGGGTGATCGGCATCATCTACGAGAGCCGTCCCAACGTCACCGCGGACGCCGGCGCGCTATGCCTGAAGTCGGGCAACGCCTGCATCCTGCGCGGGGGCTCGGAGAGTGAGCACTCGAGCGCTGCGCTCCAGGAGTGCCTCACGAGCGGCCTCGTCGCGGCCGGTTTGCCGGCAAGCTGCATACAGCTCGTGCCGACCAGCGACCGCGCGGCGGTCGGCTACATGCTCGCCGGCATGAGCGAGTATCTGGATGTCATCGTGCCGCGCGGTGGTCGCAGCCTCGTCGAGCGGGTGCAGAAGGAGGCGCGCGTGCCGGTCATCGGGCATCTGGAGGGCAACTGCCACGTGTATATCGACCGCGACGCCGATGTCCGCATGGCACGGGCCATTACTGTAAACGCCAAGATGCGGCGCACCGGTATTTGCGGCGCAGCCGAGACGCTGCTCATCGATGCCGCCTGCGCGGCGACGCATCTGGCACCGATCATCGGCGACCTGCTCGAGGCCGGCTGTGAGGTGCGCGGCGACGCGACGGTGCAGCGTGTCGATCCGCGCGTTCGCCCGGCGAGCGAGGATGACTGGTATACGGAGTACCTCGACGCGATCATCGCCGCCCGCGTCGTTGCTGGCGTCGATGCCGCGATCGCGCACATCGCGCGCTACGGCTCAGCGCACACCGAATCGATCGTGACCGAGAATCCGGCGACGGCCGAGCGCTTCCTGCAGCGCGTCGACAGCGCGATCGTGCTGCACAACGCTTCGACGCAGTTCGCCGATGGCGGCGAGTTCGGCATGGGAGCCGAGATCGGTATTTCCACCGACCGTTTCCACGCGCGTGGGCCGGTCGGCGTTGAGCAGCTCACCAGCTACAAGTACGTGGTGCGCGGCGCGGGACAGGTGCGGGCGCCCTAGGCGTGCTCATGGACGTGCCGTCCGGGCACGGCATCCTCTGCCGCCGCGGCGCAGCGCTCGCAGTTGACCCAGCCGGAGTCACCGTTCAGGTAGTGCTCCTTCTTCCAGATCGGCAGGCGGTGCTTGACTTCGTCGATGACGTAACGGCAGGCGCGGAACGCCTCATCGCGGTGCGCGGCGCTCACCCCCACCCACACGGCGAGCTCGCCCACCTCGAGAGCGCCGATGCGATGGACGCAGGCGGCGTGCGCCACACCGAAGCGCGCGATGGCCTCGGCGATGATGCGCTCACCCTCGCGCACGCCGAGCGCCTCGAAGGCCTCGTACTCCAGGCCGCGCACATGCTGGCCTTCGTTACTGTCACGGACCCATCCCTCAAACGTGGCATAACCGCCGCAGGCGGGGTCCGCCAGCGCGACACGCAGCTCGTCGGGGACAATCGATGCGCGGGTAAACTGGAACGCGGCCATGATGTTCCCGGGCAGCCGCTAGCCGCCGGCGACCGGTGGGATGAACACCACCGCGTCGCCATCGGCGAGCGGCGCTGGCCATTCGCGAAACTCGGCGTTGATCGCCACACGCAGCACTTCCGGCGGCAGCGAGAACGGGTAGCGCCGCCCGAGCTCGGCGTACAGCTCCGCCGCGGTGCGCGCGCGTGTCGCGAGCGCCTCATCGCGACGGCCGGCCTGCTCGCGCAGCACCGCGTAGTACTGCACGGTGATGTGCTTCGCGTCGGCCGTGTCTTCCGGAGCGAGTGCGGTCATGGCGCTCCTATACTCCTCGGGCGTGTTGATGTTGTCGAGCGCAGCCGGGTTCGGCTCGTCGATCAGGTACGTATCCGCGCCCAGCAGGAAGCGGCGCGGACAGTCGCGGCCGCTGCCAACATAGGCGAGGAGCGGCGCGGCGCTGCGCGGCTCCCAGATCGCACAGAGAGGCTCCGGCAGGCCGTCGTGGCTCGATCGGTAGGCGGTCGCCGTGCGCTCGGGCGCTCGTGCGCCGACCAGGTGGGTGAGCGTCGCGTCATCGAGCAGCGGCAGGTCACAGGCGAGAACGAGCCAGGCGGCTTCGGGGTGGCGTGCCTGGGCGGCGAGGAGACCGGCGATCGGACCCAGGTTCTCATGGCTATCGGGAATCTGCGAAAAGCGTGCGCGCAGCGGATCGCTGCCCTGGTCGGCGCGCACCGAGACATACGCCCGCGCCACGTGCGGGGCGATGAGCGCCATGGCGCGCTCGAGCTGACTGCGGCCCCCGTACAACAGCGCCGCCTTGTCGGTGCGCATGCGCTTGCTGCGTCCCCCGGCGAGCACGAGCCCGAGAAGCGGCGCCGTGCCGCGGTCGGCGATCGCCGGGCCGGTGGCGTTTGCCACACTCATGGGCGACCCTGCGCCGCAGTGCGCGCGAATCTGCGCCGGCCGCCCGACTTGGCGAGCAGCCGTAAGGCGCCGATCTCGATGTCGTGAGAGAGCGCCTTGCACATGTCGTAGATGGTGAGCGCGGCGACCGCGGCACCGGTGAGCGCCTCCATCTCCACCCCGGTGCGGTGGTGGACCGATACCTCACAGCGCACCACGATCTCCTGCGCCGCACGGTGCTCGATGGACAGCTGACAGTTCTCGATGCCCAGCGGATGGCAGAACGGAATGAGCTCATGAGTGCGCTTGACCGCCTGCACTCCGGCAACGATCGCCGTGTCGAACACCGGACCCTTCTTGGTGCGGTGGCCGCTCGCGCGCAGTGCCCGGGCCACGCTGCGCGGCAGCCGCACACGGGCCTCGGCAACAGCGGTGCGGTGCGTGACCTCCTTCCCTCCCACATCCACCATGGTGGGTTGCCGGCGCGCGTTGAGGTGCGTGAGAGTGCGGCGCGCCATCAGCCACCGATGTAGAACATCTCGACCTTGCGCTCATCGCCGGCCGCGCGCCGCAGGCTGGCGCGCTGCTCGCTGTAGCGGTCGGAGCGGCCGAGCCACACGCCGCGGATGAGCTCGAGCAGCTGGTCATCGCTTGCGCCGCCGCGAAGGGCGTCGCGCAGGCTCGTGCCGTGGGTGGCAAACAGGCAGGTATAGAGCACCCCGTCGGATGACAGCCGCGCGCGCGTGCAATCGCCGCAGAACGGCTGAGACACGGAGGAGATGAAGCCGACCTCGCCCTGGCCATCGGTGAAGGCATAGCGGCGGGCCACTTCGCCGCGATATTCAGGCTCGCGCGGCTCGAGCGGCCAGCGCGCGCCGATGCGCGCCGCCAGCTCCTTCGAGGGCACCACCAGATCCGAGCGCCAGTGGTTGCGGTTGCCAACGTCCATGTACTCGATGAAGCGCACGATCACGCCGGTGCCGCGGAAGCGCTCCACGAGATCGAGAACGGTATGATCGTTCACGCCGCGCTGTATGACCGCGTTGATCTTGATCGGCCTGAGCTCGGCACGCCGCGCATGCTCGATGCCATCGAGCACTTCCTCGACGCCGGCGAATCCGCCGCTCATGCGCGCGAACACCTCCGCATCGACGCTGTCGAGGCTGACGGTTATCCGCTGAAGCCCCGCGGCCTTGAGCTCGGTGGCATAGCGCCCGAGCAGCACTCCATTGGTGGTGAGCGCCACATCGTCTACCCCCGGGATGTCGGTGAGGTCGCCGATGAGGTCAGGAAGGTTCGCACGCAGCAACGGCTCACCGCCCGTCAGGCGCAGCTTGCGCACGCCCAGCCGCACGAACAGTCGCGCGAGGCGCACGATCTCATCGAACGACAGCCGCTCGTGCGAACCGAGAAAGCGGTAGCGCTCGTGATAGGTCTCCCGCGGCATGCAGTACGGGCAGCGGAAGTTGCAGCGGTCCATGACCGAAATGCGCAGGTCGCGCATCGGTCGGGCAAGGGTATCCCGCGGCGCGGCGAGCGCTCGCAGGGGCACGATGACTTCACGGTCCGACATGGCTTACGACAGTATGAGCACCGCCTCCGCCAAAGGCCATTGGCGTCCGCGGCCATCTCCGGAGTGGGTGAGGGCGAACTACGCCGTTACAACCTTCACGACCAGCGATAAAGGCGTGTCACGAAGCCCTTGGCGTAGGTATTGGGGCCTGGAGGCAGCTCGATGAACCCCTCGGTCCCCGCCAGCCCGGTGAAATCCCCGGAGCCGTTGGTGGGGGCGGGGACGGCCCAGTCCCGTCCCCAATCGTCTGCCTCGAGCCGCACCGGGATGAAATGCGTCAACGGGGGCGTGACGGTGACCGGCGCGGCGAGCGCCATGCGCTGCGCCGGCTGGGTGCTCTGGCCGAGACTGACGCAAAGCGCGGGCAGCACATAACGTGCCATACAGACGAGCGTCGACACCGGGTTACCGGGGAGTCCGAAGACGGCAGCTCCCGATGGCGCAACGCCAAACCACAGTGGTTTGCCCGGCCGCTGCGCCACCTTGTGGAAAACTGTGCGCACCCCGAGGTCGCTCAGCACCTGCGGCACCAGGTCGAATCGGCCCATGGACACGCCTCCCGACAGCACCAGCACATCATGCGTCTCGAGGTGGAAGTGCAGACGCTCGCGCAGCTCCTGCGCGTCGTCGCGGATGTGATCGTCCGCGACGCGCTGAAAACCATGCTCGCGCAGGGTGCTGACGATGGCGTAGGCGTTCGAGCGGCGCACCTGGTGTGCAAGCACCGGCTCGCCCGGCTCGATGAGCTCGTTGCCGGTCGAAATGACGGCGAGCATGGGCTGACTCGCCACGCGGATGCGCGCCATGCCCGCGGAGGCGGCGATGGCGATTTCCGGAGCGCGCAAGCGCTGCCCCGCGCGCAGCAGCAGCGCCCCCTGGCGCGTGTCACTACCGCGACGGTGGACAAACTGCCAGGGCTCGACTTGCGCATCCGGCGCCAGGGTCGCGTGTCCGCGCTCGATGGCGAGCTTCTCGACCGGCACCACGCTGTCGCAGCCCGCCGGCAGCACCGCGCCGGTCATCACTTCGATGCAATCCGCCCGAGCCCCGAGGGTGAGCGGCGCATCGCCGGCCGCCTGTGTCGCTTGGATGCGGAAGGAGCGTCCGCTGGCTTTCAGCGCCCGACTGTCGAGGGCCACTCCGTCCATGGTGACCGTGTCATACGGCGGGTGGTCGCGCTCGGCGTAGATGTTCTCGCGCAGCACCGCGCCGGCGCACTGCGCCAGCGGCAGGGATTCGATCGGCAGGCACTGCAGATGCTGACCGATCAGCTGGTCGGCCTCGGCAGGTGTGAGCACTCAGCCCTTCTTGTCGGCGGTCCTGGCCTTGTAGACTTTCACCTGCTCGTTGAAACGGTCGGCGATGGCCTGCAGCTGATCGACGGCGGCATTGTGCTTCTGTGCCTCGACGCGCTGCATGTCCTGCTTCTGCTCGGGCTTCAGCTTGTCACCGCCCTTGGCGATGGCGTCATCGAGCTCCTTATCGATGCAGGCCGTGTAGGTATTGATCGCCTTCTGGTACTCGCCCACCGCCTTCTGTCCGGCAACCATGTCCTCGAGCGTTGCGGTCGCGCCGTCCGGAATTTTCGTGGGGGCCTGAGGGTAAGGGCAGTCGGCATACGCTGCTGCCGTAGCCGTGGCGAACGCTATCGCGAGAAGAGCCTTCATAGACAAGTCCTGGTACGAGAAATCGGGGGGCTTATCTTAAGAGGCGCTTGGGAGCCGGCGCTACTCTGATCGCTGAGCAGGGCTCGCCGTCTGCCGCCTGTGCCCGGCGCCGGCTCCCCGCGTCGTGCGCCGCGGGCACAGAAAGCAGTCGCGAGTGTGGTCGTTGACGACCCCGACCGCCTGCAGGAAGGCGTAGATGATGGTCGAGCCGACGAAGCGGAACCCGCGTCGCGTGAGATCCCGCGACAGCGCGTCGCTGAGCCCCGTGCGCGCCGGCACGGCGCCGCGCCGGGGGCAGTTCACCAATGGACGGCCGCCGGCGAAGGTCCACAGATAACGGTCGAAGGAGCCCCATTCCTGCTGCACGGCGAGGAAGGCGCGTGCGTTGCTCACCGTGGAGTCGATCTTCAGGCGGTTGCGCACGATGCCACCATCACGTCGCAGGGCGGCGCGGCGCCGTGCATCGAAACGTGCCACGCGCCGCATGTCGAAGTCAGCGAAGGCACGCCGGTAGCCGTCGCGCTTGCGCAGGATCGTCAACCAGGAAAGGCCCGCCTGCGCACCCTCGAGCGTCAACATCTCGAACAGGCGTTGGTCATCGTGTACCGGCCGCCCCCATTCCTCATCGTGATAGCGCATCAGGTCGGCGTCGGCCGTCTCGGCCCACCAACAACGCCGGCGGACGGCGCTCGGCCCGCGCCTGGCAGTTGCAGTGCGGCGTTCATCGCCCATACCCCAATAATGACACGCGCCCGCTGCGGCATCGTACAATCCGGGCCCCGACAGCTTCAGCCGTCCGCAGGAGTGACCTCCAGCGATGAGTTCGTCTGTGCCTGAGACAGATGCCGGGATCGGGCTGCCCTACGACCGCGTCGCGATCACACTTCACTGGGTCATGGCGGCGCTGATCGTGGTGGTAGGGACACTAGGTCTGCTCCACGACTCATGGCCGCGGAGCTCGCAGGCCTTCTGGATCAACGTGCACGCACTGATCGGCCTGCTCGTGTGGGTGCTGATCCTCGTGCGGCTGTGGTGGCGTCTCAAGCACCCGCCGCCGGCGCTGCCGCCGGAGACGGGGCTACTTAGCCGCCGGCTCTCCTACGCCGCACACCTGCTGCTCTACCTGCTCGTGTTCGTCATTCCCCTCGTGGGCATCGTGACTTTCGTCTGGCACGGCCGCGCGTTCGACTTCGGACTGTTCAAGGTGGATTTCCACGTGTCCAAGAATCGGGCGATCTTTCACCCCACCGAGGACATTCACGGCTACCTGGCCTACACACTGTTTGGGCTCATCGGCATTCACCTGTTGACCGCGTTGTGGCACCAGTTCGTGTGGCACGACCGCCTGCTGCAGCGAATGTGGCCGGCTGCCCGCTCAGACACGTGATGCGGTGTGTGGGGCGGGCGCGGCGACGCCCGTGTGGGACACCGCGCGGACATAGCGCTGCGCCAGCGCCGGTAACACCAGCAGGTTCAGCAGCGTCGAGGACATGAGGCCGCCGAGCACGGTCACGGCCATCGGTCCTTCGATCTCCTGGCCGGGACGATTGAGGCCGAAGGCGAGCGGCGCGAGACCGAGCGCGGTCACGGCGGCGGTCATGAGGATCGGGATCAGCCGCTCGTTGGCGCCGCGCAGGACGAGCTCGGGAGTCCACGCCTCACCCTCGACCTCGACCAGATGCTCGTAATGTGCGAGCTGCAGTATCGAGTTGCGGGCACTCACACCGAAGACCGTGACGAGGCCGACGACCGTGCCGAGCGAAATGCCAATCCCGGTCACCGCGATCGCCAGCACACTGCCGATCAGACTGAAGGGCAGATTGGCCAGCACCAGCCAGGCGTTGATCCGCCAGTGGAATGAGGCAAAGAGGATCACGAGAATCAGCGCCAATGCCAGTG
>Ga0306920_100000173_pt1 | contig 77366 bp, 61 predicted proteins | sample flu12Cox44000170_FD_204666 | JGI IMG/M metagenome (GOLD analysis project Ga0306920, IMG submission 204666) | Lab enrichment of tropical soil microbial communities from Luquillo Experimental Forest, Puerto Rico - flux4day.12C.oxic.44.000.170 (v2)... | ecosystem: Environmental > Terrestrial >...
CTCTTCTCTTGTTCTTCCGGGACTCTCGGTGGCACCATTGTAGGCAGCTGGCGGTCGTGGCGGAAGGGACGGCCTACCGTGCCCTCACGACATGGTGTTCCGGCGGCTAAAGACCGGCCATCCCTGCAAGCATGTTGCTGGCTTGAAAAAAGCCCTGGCTAACGGTGTGAATCGATCCCGAAAGGGGGGGTGCCCCTCGCTCTACCACACAAGTCGACTTACGCGAAACTGCGTAGACTGAGCAATCACATTGGGTAATATGGGCTACCCCGACGTTCCCCAAACCTCCGCCATTGGACTTGTGTGGTAGAGCGAGGGAGCTCACCCCGTTGACCAGTTCGCGGTTGTCGTAATTGCGCGGCCGCCCGCCCCGCTTGGGCTGCGGGAACAGATGCTCGATGTTGTCCCACCTCAGGTCCGTAAGATCGCTTGGATAGGACGTCCGGGTCATGCGGGCAGATTAGCGAATCTGCCCAGCGGCGCGAAGATCGCCTTTTAGGCACGCTCTAAGAAGCTTCGCCATCAATCAATCATCTATTTGCTAATTTGCTCGTTTCGTTTATGGGATCTCGACAATGGGACCAACAAGGGCAGCGCACTTGTAGGCATTGAAGCGATTGGCGGGACCGAAGCCCGATTCAAAATAAGGAAGTTGGTGACTCTTGGGTTTAACCCTGTGGAAGAAAGATCGCGTGGCGCCTTTATCCGGCCTGGCCATGGCAAAGGGAAACACCACAGCCTTAAACGTCCTGCTGGTATATCCTGTCTTTCCGGACACTTACTGGAGCTTTCGGCACGCCTTGAGGCTGTGGAACAAACGCTCGGCATTTCCGCCCCTGGGGTTGCTGACCGTGGCAGCGATGCTGCCCAAGAGCTGGGCGCGGCGGCTCGTCGATCTGAACGTTGAACCCCTGACACGGGCAGACATCGTCTGGGCCGACGTCGTCTTCGTGAGCGCCATGATCGTGCAACAGGAATCCCTGCATCAGGTAATCCGGCGCTGCCGGGCGCTGGGCAAGCGCGTGGTTGTCGGCGGGCCGTTTGCAAGCACCGGCGCCCAGCACCTGGCCGAGGCCGACCATGTGTTTGTGGGCGAGGTCGAAAGCACGTTTCCTCTATTTCTCCACGACCTCGAAAACGGTGTGCCGAAACGCATCTATCAAGCGGCCGAGAAGCCCGCCCTCACCGCCACGCCGGTCCCCGAGTTTCACCTCGTCCACTTCCCGCACTACCTGGCGATGCCGGTGCAGTTCTCGCGTGGTTGTCCGTTCCGCTGCGAATTTTGCGACATCATTGAAATCTATGGGCGGGTGCCGCGCACCAAGACCAACGAGCAAATGCTTGCCGAGTTAGACGCCCTCTACCAGGCGGGCTGGCGCGGACTCGTCTTCATCGTGGACGACAACTTCATCGGCAACAAGCGCAATGTCAAGAACTTTCTGCCACACCTGGAGGAGTGGTCGGAGCGCCACGGCCGGCCCTTCTCGTTCCTCACCGAGGCCAGCCTGAACCTGGCCGATGACGACGAGCTGCTCGGCCTGATGATACGCGCCGGGCTCCGACGTGTTTTCATCGGCATCGAAACGCCGGTGGAGGAAAGCTTGAAGGAAGCCCAAAAAGGGCAAAACACCCGCCGCGACATGCTGGCGACGGTCCAGAAGATCCAGGGCCATGGCATGGAGGTCATGGCCGGCTTTATCGTCGGCTTCGACAACGACCCTCCCGACATCTTCCAGCGGCAAATCGACTTCATTCGCGCCGCCGCCATTCCCCAGGCCATGGTCGGCTTGCTCCAGGCGCTCCCGGATACCCAGCTCTGGCGGCGGCTGGAGCGCGAAGGACGTCTGCTTGTCGATGCCACCGGTAACAACACCGATGGTACCCTGAACTTTGTGCCCCGCATGGACCTCGCCAGCCTCGTAGCCGGTTACAAGCATATCCTGCGGACCATCTATAGTCCGGCGGAATATTATCAGCGCGCGCTGGACTCCCTGGGCCGTGTGCGCCAGGACACGCCGGAAGCTGCAAGCGGTGACTGGTTGACGGACTTGACCAACGTGGGACGCACCTTGTTCAAACTCGGCATCCAGGACAGAGCGCGCGGCGACTTCTGGAGATTCCTCGGACACACCTTGCTTCGCCACCGGCAAAAGCTGCCCCAGGCCATCGCCTTGGCCGGGCTCGGCTATCATTTCCGCAAAATCACCGAAAGTCTATTGGGGACCAAAGCGAGTCCGCGCGTTCCGCTTGAGGTGGCCCCAAAGATCGCGGCCTGAGCTCGACAAAACGCGGGAGGGGGCAGTCTAGATCCCCGCTAGCGGGAACCTAGTCTAGGATGTCCCCATTGTGCCACGTGGCACAGGATTCCGAGCCTGACTGAAGCGTCAGGCTCGGAATCCTGACCTGCGGACAGGACAGCTGAGCCTGCCCAACGAACACAATCGGTCTGCTACACCCGCAGGTCGGCCGTTGGCAAGAATCGGGGCGGCTTGCGGCACCTCGTCGCCTGCTCGAAGGCGTAGGCCAGCTTGAGGAGCGTCGGCTCGCTCCAGGCCCGGCCGAAGAAGGAAAGGCCCACCGGCAGGCCGAACACAAACCCCGCCGGCACCGTGACGCTGGGGTAGCCGGCCACGGCGGCCGCGGTCGAGCTGCTGCCCAGCCAACGGTCGCCGGCCACCAGGTCGGTCAGGCAGGCCGGGCCCATCGTCGGGGCAACCAGGGCATCCAGCCGCGACTGGTCCATGACGGCGTCGATCCCGTCGGTGCGCGTCAGCCGGCGGCACCTCGCCAGCGACTCCAGGTACTCGTAGCTCGTCAGCGGCCCCTTCGCCTCGGCCTTCACCAGCTGGTCCTGCCCGAAGTACGGCATCTCCTGCTTCTTGTGGCGCTCGTTGAAGGCGATGACCTCCTTTAGCGAGCGGACGGGTGCTCTCGGCCCCAGGCGGGCGAGGTAGGCGTTCAGGTCGGACTTCAGCTCGTAGAGGAGCACGGTGAACTCGGCGTCGCCGACCCTGTCGGGGGGCAGGCGCGTCACATCGACGAGCGTCGCCCCGGCGCGTTTCAGGGCGTCGAGCGCCTCGGCCATGACAGCGTCCGTGGCGTCGTGGAAGCCGAATCTGTTGCGGGCCACGCCGATTCGCGACCCGCGCAGGCCGCTCGGGTCGAGGGACTTCGTGTAGTCGGCCGCGGCCTGGCGCTTGGGGTCAGCGGTGGCCTTGTCGCCGGCATCGACCCCCGCCAGCACACCGAGCAGGACCGCCGCGTCGCGCACCGTGCGGGCCATCGGGCCGGCGGTGTCCTGGGAGTGGGCGATGGGGATCACGCCCGACCGGCTGACCAGGCCGACGGTCGGCTTGACGCCGACGATGCCGTTGGCTGACGAGGGGCTGACGATCGAGCCGTCGGTCTCGGTGCCGACGGCCAGGACGCACAGGTTGGCTGCGACGGCCACGGCCGACCCAGAGCTGGAGCCGCACGGGTTGCGATCCAGGGCGTAGGGGTTCTTCGTCTGGCCGCCACGGCCGCTCCAGCCGCTGGTGGAGTTACTGCTGCGGATGTTGGCCCACTCACTAAGGTTCGTCTTGCCCAGGAGGACGGCCCCCGATTCGCGCAGCCGCCGCACGACGAAGGCGTCGTCGGGCGGCCGGGCGCCGACCAGGGCCAGCGAGCCGGCGGTGGTGGCCATGCGGTCGGCGGTGTCGATGTTGTCCTTGACCAGCACCGGGATGCCGTGCAGCGGCCCGCGCGGCCCCTTCACCTTCCATTCCCGGTCCAGGGCGTCGGCGATCGCCAGGGCGTCGGGGTTGACCTCGATGACGCTGTTGACGGCCGGCCCGCGCTTATCGACGGCCTCGATCCGGGCCAGGTACTTCTCGGCCAGGGAGCGCGCGGTGAGCTTCCCCGACTTCATCCCGTCCTGCAGGTCGGCGAGGGTCAACTCGTCCAGCTCAAACGGCTTGATCGGGTCGGCGGCGAGCACGGCCGCCGTCGCGGCGCCGGCCACGAGGAGGCCGGCCCGGAAGAAATGGCGTCGATTCGGCTTCATCGCGATGAGCTCCTGTTCGATGCCGTCGTGAGGGAGGAAGCGTGCCTTGACCGGGTCGTCAGCAACCGGCCACCCAGGCCGGTGACGTGCGGGCCTTGTGATCGATCCGCTTGAGCACTTTCCCGCTGTCGCTTCCTCAAGGGACGAGGCCCCATGCTGTAGGCAGCATATAGCGTAGCGCCGGGGGGGCAAGCTGCTCGGGCCCGATCAGAGGTTCGGCGGGATTGGCCTCCACCGCGCCTTCGTCCGCCTCGATGCTCTCCTCCCCCGTGCAATTTGGCAACAGCTTGTCGATGATATTGGGCTGGCGTTGCGAACATTGCGTGCGTGTCAGCTCAACCAGCCCCCTTTTCCTGTTCGGGGCCTCCAACTTCTGGTCTTGTCCGGCAGGCGTCTGGCTGAACTCGAGATAGCTGGAGTGTGTGATCCGGGCCGTGTTTGATTGACCTGTCCCGCCTCTTCTCCTAGATAAAAACTCACCTGTAGTTTCCGCCGCTCCGGTAGTAAACGCCGCACTATTTGGCCCTCACCCTACTGCATACCGTCAGGACGTGGCCGGTCCCCTTGGTTGTGGAAAAGAGTCTCGGCCGGGTCTGCTCGGTTCCCGGGTCGGTGCAACAGACCTTTAGCCTGTCGTCGCCATCCCATTCGTAGATGCCCATCTCAACTTTGCCTTCAGGCTTGGTCGGGTAGACATCGATGACCTTGGGCTTCCTGGCCGGGTCGATACAGACCCACCCCCCCTCGGCCGTTTTGCCGGCCCGCTCCAGGGTGTATTTATCCCCGGTGATGATGAACTTCATCTGTTTCAGGTCGGCTTCCGGCGCCTTGACTCCGTCCTTTTCGTAGGCAACGACCTGCCAAGTGCCGGCGAATTTCTCCAGTTCTTTCCTGTAAGCGGCCGCTTCGTCGTCCGCATTCGTGGCCGTCCAGCTAACACCCGCAAGGGCCACCGCAACTGCCAGAAATCTTACCTCAAGGCGTTTCATGGTCAGTCCCTTTCTGTAATTGAGAATTGGAAGTATCAGAAAACTTGACGACGCACACGCGTCGCCAGCGCGCTTGCTCAGGTCGCGTGACCGTTGTCACAACCGAAGATATATCCGTCGCCACTCCAGTAACCGCACGGGCAAGTAAGTCAGCGCGAAACGGAGGCCGGACTCTGCCAACGCCGAGGTCCAGCCACCATGCTCGCGCAAAAGCGCCGCCGCGACGTTGCCGGCGTACATGTCGAGCAGATATGCGATCAGCGGGTTCTGGCCGAAGGTGTGGAGTACTCCCAGTTGAAAGGAGCCCGCATCGCACAGCACGACAAATACGGCGTATACGATAAGGCCGAAACCGGAGGCCGTCAGCACAAACGTCGGCGTCGCCAGGCGCCGCGACAGCATCCAGTAGTTCCAGAGTCGGATCCGCTCTGCCGGCGGAGGGACAAACGGCGGGTCGCTGAAATAGGCAAGAACGTCACCGGCCGAGTCGTGTGTGAATCGCGGCAGCACGGGGGACTCGATTGGTTGCTCCGTTTCAGGGTAAAGGAAGGCGTGCACCTGTTGGCAGCGCGCCACCGGGTAGAGGCTGGACAGGCAAGAGAAACCGTAGCCGATTGCCACCAGAGCAGCGCCGGTGATCAGAAGCTGCCGGCTAGCTCGCTCAGGCCGATGCCGCGCGACCACATCGTACGCGAGCGAGCCGACCAGCTGCGGAACTGCCCAGACCAGAAAACCCAGCGGCCCACCTTCGCGCCCATGGACGCCGACCGTCCCCAGGAAGGCGTCCACGGGGTTCGGCTGTCCGTTCATGAAATCCAGATAGAAGGTCTGCATTGCCAGCGCGTGCAACGCCAGTCCGCCGAGCAAGCAGCAGATCCGCACGCGCGCCGACTTGCCTATCAACGGCAGCACCCAGAGCGAAGTAGCACCGATGATCGCCAAAATCGTCCACCCATCGAATTTCGCATAGGTCGCGATCTGAGCTTGGAGGTCTGTGCCCTGTTCGGATCCCCAATGCGAGACGTGCCAGCCGCCCAGGAGCGCGGGAAGGTCGCCCAGGAGGATCAGCAGCAGACACCGTCGCACGGTGCGACGGTAGGCGGCCCAGGAACCGTCCCTGTCGAGGCGCCGCAGGAGACTCAACCGCAGTGCGAAACCCGCAGCGAAATGAAACCAGGGAAAAGCCAGGTCGCCGACACTGAGGTAGTAGTGGTTGTGCCCCAGGACGGGCCTAGTGTTGATGGGCCAGTTCGGTCCCGAATAGTGGACGGCGAACATCAGGAGGATTGTCAGACCCCGGAACTGGTCCATCGATACGAAACGCGCCTTCGGGAGGTCGGACGCAGCAGTGGAGGAAACACCCATAAGTGACCTTACTACCGGTTAATGCCTTGGTCCGGTTCATTCAGATGTGTCAGCACGGATTCCATGCCGGCGCGCCAGTTGCGTTCAAGCAGACGGCTGGCCAGCCTTGGCTTTCTTTTCACAAGGGCCTCAAGAATCTCAGCGTGATCGCGGACCGAGCGGCGCACGAGAGCGGCATCGCTCATGTAGATGCATTCGTACCGGCGGACAATCTGTTTGAGGCCGGCAAGGCATTCCTTAAGGCGTACATTGCCGCAGGACTCCAGCAAGGTTTGGTGCCAGCGCAAGTCGAGTTCCTGCCGGCGCAGGGGATGCGTGGCGCCGGCAGCCATCTCGGCGTTGATCTGGCGCAGAGCCTGGATCTGGGGCGGAGTCGGCAGCTCAGAGGAGTCGAGCGCCAGGCACTCCAGGGCCCAGACCATGGGGTAGATCTCCAGGACCTCTTTCCGGCTCAGCGGTGCGACAAAGAAGCCCCGGTTGGGATCGTTTTCGACGAGCCCCTCTCCGGCAAGGCGTAGCAGCGCCTCGCGTATCGGCGTTCGACTGACGCCCAATTCGCCGGCCAGCTGGACATCCTGAAGCCGGCTGCCGGGGAGAAGCTGTCCTTCAACGATCCGGATGCGGAGCGCGGCATGGACGTCTTCCCGGAGCGGCCGCTTGGTGATGGGGGACAGTGGGTTTTGCATACCGGATATTGTATACAAAATTCAGGCCGCGACAAGGCCGAGAAAACAGCGATCGCCGCGCTCGTTCGACGCGCCGCGCCTACCTCGCCGCCTCGCTTGGCTATTCCACCGACAAATACTGCGCGAAAGAGCACTCCTGAGGAAACAATCCGTCCAAGAGTACATGGACCATTACAGGCGCGTGGGGGAAGGTAGGTCTGAGAGAGGCAAAGGCTTGACGACAGGCCGAAAGACCACCGCTCAAGCACCCGCGGAAGGCCAGCCCCGCCGGCTGCAGCCCGGCCATGAGTTGGTAGCCGACTTCTTCAAGTTCGGCTTGTCCGGCACATACAGCGGCGCCCGCGACGACAGGCGCAGGGCGCTCCAGCCCAGGCGCACATAAATGATTTTGGCCGTTAGACTTGAGGCTTACGTCGGTGCCATTCACTGGACACTCTGCGAAATCTAAGACTCCCCTTGGCCCGGGCTTTCCAATTGACCGAAATTACTTCAAGCGTTACGCTTTGCCACCTGAGAAAAAACCTGGGAGGGAGCGCGGGTGGCCCAAGAGAATCTCCAAAAAACGGACACTTCTTTTCAACAAAAAATTCAATCCAAATTCCAGCGCTGGCAGACTTCATTCGTGTGGGTGACATGGGCCTTGATGTTCTTGGGAGCATTGGGATTTGTCAGGCATTACGGTTACAACGTCCCTCGCTGGGATGAATGGCATGCAGTGCCGGCGCTGACCGGAAATCAAAAACTGGATTTTACGTATTTGTGGAGCCTGCATAACGAGCACCGGATTCCACTACCAAAAGTAGTTCTTCGGATCTTGGGAAAAATAACTCATGGAGACTCCCGGGCCGGCATGTATTTCAACGTGATCGCGATGGCGGGCTTGGCTCTGGTGTACGCGCAGTCTATGGCCCCGCCTCGGAGACGGCCGATCGGCGCGTGGACACCACGGTTTCCAGGATGGAGAGGATGTCATGATGGGTGCTAATGCCGCACCACCGGTGGTTTCCCGTTTCTCAACCTTCCTGCCTTACGTACTCTTTGTGGTCTCGTTGGGGTTCTTCCTCTACGCGGCCCAGCTGGGGTGGAGAACCTCCCTGCTCGAAGACCAGGGATTTCGACAAACCCAGACGGCCATCAGCGCCTATTACATGGCGGAGCAAGGGCCCAAGCTGGCCTACGAGACTCCGGTGTTGGGCCCCCCCTGGTCGGTTCCCTTTGAATTCCCTTTGTACCAAGGGCTGGTCGCCGCCGCGGCCGCCGGGTTGCACACGCCCTTGGATCAAACCGGCCGGTTCCTGAGCGTGGCGTTCTTTCTGTTGACCCTGATTCCGGCCAACTACCTCCTTGCGCGGATGAAGTTTGCGCGGGACAATCGGCTGGTGATGCTGTCGTTACTGCTGATCAGCCCGTTTTACGTCTATTGGTCGCGCGCTTTTCTGATCGAATCCACCGTTTTATTTTTGAGCATGTCTTACCTGGCTTGTTCCGTTGCCTTCTTGAAGGCGCCCGGTTGCCGGTCGGGGAGCGGGGCCGTGGTGACGGGTATCCTGGCCAGTCTCGTCAAAATCACCACGTTTGTGCCGTTCCTTTTGGGGGTGTGCCTGTTCGGGTGCTACCTCGCCTGGGCGAAATACCGGGAGGACCGCTCCTGGGCGGTTCCGCGGCGCCTGGCCGGCCAATTCGTCTTTTTGACGGCCCCTGCCTTCCTCTTACTGGTGTGGTGGACCCATTTTGCCGATGCGGTCAAGGAACTCAGTCACCTGGGCCATTGGATGACATCCGGAACCCTCACCACCTGGATCTTCGGGACGTGGGACGACCGCGTGTCCCTCACCGAATGGTCGCTGATCCTGACCCGTTTTGGGCTGATTGTGGGGCATTTCGCCTGCGTCGTCTTTTGCGTCCCCGGGCTCTGGTTCGGCGGGCGGCGGCTGCACGTCGCGGCGGCGCTTGGTTTGGCGTTGAGCGCCCCGCTCCTTTTCACGAAATTGTACTTTCACCACGAATATTATGCGTACGCCAATGGGGTGTTTTTGCTGGCGGCCGTTGGCATGGGATTGGTCGTCCTGAGGGAGCGGGGGGGATGGTGCCGGCGGGCCGCACATGTCGGCCTCCTGGTTTTCGCGGCCGCCGGCCTGGTCCGTTATCATCACTATTTTTATCCCAAGCAAACCTCGCACGCGACCAAACGTTGGCTGGAGGAGTTGTTCGCGGTGATCCGGGAAGAAACACAACCCGAGGACGTGGTCGTGGCGATGGGAAGCGACTGGAGTGCGGAGATTCCCTATTACAGCCACCGGCGGGCCTTGATGATCCCCAATTGGAAGCTCTATGAGTTTGCCCAGGACCCCCAGACCTATTTAAAAGATCTGGAAGGATACCGAATCGGCGCTCTGGTGGTCTACAACCCGACGGTCAAGCGGGTGGCCCCCGGAACCGTTCCACGAGTGGTCGAAGCCGCCCACTTGAACCCTTCCGGCCGGTCCGCCCGCGGCGACCTGTATACCGTCTATTCCGCGAAAGCGCCAGGGCACGACCGGTGACCGGGTTCTCCGGTTCCGAAGGACTTCTAACCCCCCGACCGCTTTTACTTTCCGGTCAGGGCAAAGTCATCGTCCTTGGGAAAGTTACGGCCGTAGCGGGTCACGAAGGTCGTCGCCGGCGGCACCACGAGGGCCCAGACCGCCCACACGAAGATCCGAGCACCTTGGTCGAACCCCACCGGGCTCGGCCGTTTCTTGCGACGGCGGTGCCGTTCGCGAAATCTCGATCATGTGAACCTTCTGGTCTAGCTTCATTCACCTCAGCCGGCGCTCCCACCTTAGGCTGCTCGTTTGACTGAGCAAGTGTCGGCTGCCCACGAACCGGCTCGAGCGACGCGCTTCGCCTCAACTTCAGTGAGGATGTCATCACGGATGAGTAGACGTTCGGTGTACAGCTTAAGCAACGTTGCCAGATAGCGACGACCCATCTTCCAGAGACTGAGGTTGGAACAGCCCCAGGTCCGGCCGCGCCACTGGATCGGAATCTGGGCGATCTTGTAGCCGCGGATTAACGCGTTCAACGATAGCTCGATGGTCAGGTTGAAGTGACACGCCTGGAAGGGGCCGCACTCACGCAGCACCGACACGCGGTAGGCTTTGAAGGCATTGGTCAAGTCGTTAAAGGAGCAGCGAAACAGCAGCTTAATCATCCGGTTGACGAGGCGGGTCACAATCAGCTTGAGGCGCGGGTAACTGTTGACGGAGCTGCCCTTGATGAAGCGCGAGCCGAAGACGCAGTCGTAACCGGCCTGGATGGTGTGGTAATAGCGGACCACGTCCTCCGGGGCGTCCGAAGCGTCCGCCATGCAGACGACGGCGATGTCGCCGCGGACCGCCTCTAGGCCGGATCGGACAGCCCGCCCGAAGCCGCCCGGAGGCCGGCGGTTGACCGTGCGGATAAGTGGGTCGGCCTTCATCAACTCGGCAATGACGGCGGCGGTGCCATCCTGGCTGTTGTCGTTGACAATGATAATCTCGTAGGGGATGTGGTTTTCGGAAAGCTGCTCCTGCAGGTCCGCCACGGCCGGCGGCAAGTTTTGCTCTTCATTGTACGCCGGGATCACCACCGACAGCAGATCGCCTTCCATGGCCTTCCGCCCCTTTATGGCAACGCGGAGGCCAGGGCCTCGCGCTGCGGATGCAAAACGATTCAGGCGGCGAGTCGCAGCCCGACAGCCTCGCGCCTCTCGGCGACCACGAAGAACTGAGCCCCGAAGAGGCCCCAGGCTAGGGGCAGGCGGAGGTACAACCGCACAAGCCACGGCCAACTGGGCAGGCGACTGCGGAACGAAAACGGCAAGGTGCGCGGTCGCACCTCGACCGGCTCCAGGCCCGCCAGCCGCACGGCCTCGACGACGGCCCGGTCGGTCAGCGGCAGATAGTGGTCGAAGTAGTCGAAGTAGTCGCGGACGCAGGCGCTAAAGTTCGGCCCCAGGATCAGGACCTTGCCGCCGGGCCTGAGCGCCAGACGCACCTGGCGAAGGACGTCCAGCACCTGGTCGCGGGTCCGGCAGTGTTCCAGGAAGTTGCTCATGAAGGCGACGTCGCAGGAGCCGGCCGGGACGACCCGGGTCAGTTCCTCGGCGCCGACCTCGTGGACGGTAACGTCCGGGGCGGCGTGCAGCCGGGTCTCGGGGTTAACGTCCACGGCGATGCGGACGGCGGCGCGGATGTTGTTGATGAACTCGCAGTAACCGGCCCCGACCTCCAGGACCCGGGCGTCGGCAGGGACGTAGCGGCTCAGCCAGAAGTCGCACAGGACCTCCCAGACGGCGTCGCGGCGGGTGCGAACCTCGGCCGGGAAGCGCTGGCGGTACAGGTCATCGACCACCTGTTCCAGGCGGCCCCGGGTTGAGGCAGGGTTTTCGCTCGGCACGATAGGCACTCCAATCCGTGGCGCCTCCGCTGGACGGCGGAAGCGTTGCAAGAACAAAATCCAGCCACCCTCCCGCGAACGGGCACAGCGGCGAACGGCTCACCTGATGGCGATTTGTGACTCGTGGCCCCAGTCCTCCAAGGCCGTTCGCTTGACGTCAAAGAGCGCTGATCCGACCCGACTACCGGCCCTGGCGGACGGCCCCGCCTCCGGCGACAACCCAACCGCCCTGCAATTCCCCCTTAATATGGCAACACGGAAGCGAGGGCCTCGCGCTGCTCACGCGCCCAGCCGCAGATCTCTTCCACCGTGGCCGTGACGCTGCGCTGGGGCCACCAACCGAACTCTGTCAACAGTCAGGACAAGGAGACAAATGTTATCGCGTCCCTTGAAGTGTCAAGTACCGCTGTATTTTGTTTCCTTGTCTAGTGCGGTCTCCTTTTTCAGGCCACCCGGCGCCGCCGCTGGCCCATTGCTCGTAGATCTCGACCAGAATATCCTTCAGGTTGCAGCGGAGCGACCACCCGGGGTAGTGAGGCAGCTTCGTCGCCGCACAACTGCCTCCGCATGTCATTGTCGATGCCGACGACTGTAAACCCTTTGCCGGCCAGTTGGCGGACGGCTTCCGATCCGATCAGAGCGGCGGACCCAGTGACGACCGCAACAGCCATGACGTCCTCCGTTTCGGCCCCGCAGACGCGCTTTTGCCCCGGCGCGAGCGTTATAATTCGTTTTTTCTCTACAAATTATCGACACGGCGACGCGGGGACTTTACCGTATTTCCCCGCCTCGTCACACCGAAAAGCCGGCATTTTCGGTTCGGCAGGGCCGTTCGATTGTTAAGTTCAGGTGAGTAGCAGCGCGAGAGCCTGTGCCGGGCGGGCGGCGAAACGGCGCTTCGCCGCCATCCCTGCAAGCATGTCGCTGCCTTGAAAAAAGCCCTAGTTAACGGTTTGAATCGCTCCCGAAAGGGGGTTAAGGAGGAGGCGCTGGTGGCCGCCAGCGAGGGCATCGATCTGCCAGGGATCGGGTTCCATGCCGAGGGAACGCAAGATGGAAATGGCGGAATCGCGGTGGGTGTTGGAATCGGTGATAGGGGTCAGGGGCTAGAGGTTAGGGGTCGGAGGTTGGAGGTCAACAAGGTCATGTTGCCGTGAGCCAGAAATCCGTGCCACAGCCAGGAAATCTGTGGCTGGGCGACTCGGCGCAGGTCTTCACGCGATACAGTTTCGTATGGGTCGGATACGGGAGGCAGACAGGTGTTGTCCGTGTAGTTCATCGAATTTGCTCCAGATGCATTGGGATGTGTTTCATGCTTTGCATGCGTTTCACCTGGTGACTTGTCTTTCAGGGAGGGGTGACAGCAGAGTCGAATGAAAGGGAAATGTAAATTGAAAGAGTCGAGTATACGAGATTGCAGTGAGTTTGGTCAAATGAAAATTGGTTATTCTTGATGACTTGTCAATGACCAATGACGAGTGACTACTCCTTGTTCGGCCGGATGAGTTTGTCGATTTTTTTGTCCACTTGCTGCCGTAATAGTTCTCCCGCGGTTTCACTGGCGATTTGGGCGGTGATGCGCCGGAGGGTCGCCTCGTCCACTTTGGGCTTTTTCAAGGTTCCGGCGATGGGCAGTCGAATGCTCTGCTTGGCCATGGCCTGACCTACTTTGCTGGAGGGAAGCCATTTTTGGGGAATGGGCATTTCCGCAATCATGGCGAGCGTGCCATCCAAGCCAACGGAACCGGACGTACGAATGGTAAGTTCCGGAAAGACCAGCTCCAGGTCGCGATGATAGACCCGGCCATTGACCATTTGGAAAGGTATTACGGCTTCGCGCTTCAAGTCGGCCGAGGTCGTCCGGCCCAGCAACGCGCTCAGTTCGCGGATCAACGGGCTGGTGTTCACTTTCACGTTGTGAACCACGAATTTTCCTCCGAGTTGGGCCGCCGCGGGATTTCCGTAGGGAATCCGGCAGGCGTCCATTGCCAGGGAGAATTGGCCCTGCACATCAACTACATCGGCCAATACGGGGGCAATATAAGCCAGCGCTTGCTCGCACATTGCCGGCGTGATGCCGACGCGGCTGATAATCGTTCCGGGCGCCAGTTGGAGTTCCCCGGCTCCGGTCTCGAGCCGGAAAGCCGGCTCCACGCGTAATCGGCCTCCATTGACCGTGGTTTCAACCGGATGAAAACGGAGCCAGCCATCTTTAAGGTAGGCCTGCAGTTCCGCCGGTCCTGCCTGGAAGCCATAGAAATTAGCCGCCGTCCAATGGAAGGAAGCCTCTGCCGAAAGGGCCGTTGCGAACGCTTCCGGCTCGTGGGTCTGCATGGGCGTAATTGGCGCACCGTGGTTTGGTGCCTCCAGGCCGACTACAGCAGTGGGCGGCTTTCCGGAATTCGCGAGCGAACCTTGCAAGTGGAAAGGACGGCTATCTTTCCCCGTAATCCACACTCCGTTGCCAAGGGCGTTGCGGAGAGCGACGCTCATCTCTTTCGCATCATAAGCCAACTTGCCTGCAATTTGCACTTCCCGGCTGCCGCTCCACTTTGAGATGGTACCCTGGGCTTCGCACCCCAGCGCGGGACTTTCCACCTGAAGAAGATCGATTTTTACCAGGTCTCGCGCTTCTTCCATCGTAGCCTGGCAGTGCAAGTGGACCCTGTTCTCCCGCCAAAGGGGTTTGGTGGAGGGCCCTACGGTGGGATCTAACAAGTTCCCATCAAACTGGACGGAGAGCAGGCCGTTCTGTTTTTGACAGGTGATTTCGCCCACCAATTTTCCGCTCCAGGATTCCGCTATGCCAGTTGCCGGCGGTGCCACGTCGGGCTTACGCCACGATGCCCGCCGGGGAGGTTGGATCCACTCTTGCAGGCGTGCGAGATCCCCTTGAATCATCGCTTTGCCGGTCACGGACATCCCGCCACGCTCATGAAACAGAACCTGCATTTGCGGGGCCTGAGCGTTTAGGGTGGAACTGGTCAGTTGCAGGTTGCCCAAATCGAACCGGTAGGTTCCCTCCGGCGCCTTGTCGCCGGTGACATCCAGGCGTAACGTCACGAGTTCCTCTATCCAGGGTCTCCCGCCGGAAAGTGTACATTGAAATTGCTGCAGTTGGCCTTCGCCCTGAGCGGCGAAGTGGCCGTTTTCCTGGCTGCGAATTTCCCATCGGCTCGAACCACGGCCGGCAAGCTGAATGGCGCCAAGATCGATGATCTGGTTCAACTGAGCGGTCAACTGATTAAGGTCGTACGTCGCCGTGGCAGTGAATCGCTCTAGAGAACCTGATCCTTCCACCTTCAAGAAACTAGACGTGCAGCGCAAGCGATCGATCACCGGCAAACCCTTAGACGGTTCGTGGGCGGCAAAATCTACCTGAATCGGTTCACGCACGGCAATCGGCCGGCCGTCATTGACAGCCAGGATGTCCGAGGTTTGTAGTTTGCCTTGCCATTTGTGATAGGTCGGGCTTACGCCGCTACGCTCAGGGCCCGACGAACTGCTCAGATCCAGGTGGAGTTTGCCGGATGTGATCCGTGATCCGTGTTTCAGGTGCATGGTGCGGGGCAGCAAATTCGCCAGGCGCGCCACGTCGATATCCGCGCCGGCTTCAAAGCGCGAGCGAGCCAGGGATGCGATATTGAGCTTGTCCGTATCGACGACGCCGACAATAGATGCTTGGCCGAGGTCGCATAGCACTTCGGCCCGTTCCAAGCGTAGCCGGTTCCCGGTCGCAGCGACATGAAACGGGAAATCCAGGTGGTCGAGCCGGAGAAAGTCTCCCTCCATCCAGGGACTGGTTCCGGTGAGTCCATCGCCCGTGAGCTTGCCCTCCAAATTGAACACTGGCCGGCCGGCATCATCAGCGCCCCATTGCCCTTGCACCGTTCCTGATAGCTTACCCCCGAGCTGTTGGACTGGCACGGCGCGGCGCAAAAAGCACTGGCCGACGGCGATTGGCAGTGCATCGAGCCGGATATCGACATTTCCGGAACTGAATATGGCCCCTGCCGCATTCGCAGTACGCTCTAGTAAAAGATCCCCTTCGAATCGGCCTGGTTGCCGGGCATCCGCAAAGGGACTCCTCATACTGATCTGCATCGGACCCGACCAGTTGCGCGGCAAGGTCAGAGACAGTTCCAACGGGTGCAGTTCCCATTTCTCCTGCGCATCCCGATCTTCGATGGAAACCCGGCCCTCGACGACTTCCAGTTCGACGCCCGCAGTCTTGACCGAAGCCGTTTGGTGGCCCGGTGCCAACCACGATGCAAGTACTTGTTCGAGGTTGCTCTTTTCACCGTCAAAAACAACCTCGAGCAGCGGTTTTTCCAAACGAAAGCTGCCAATATCCGACATCTTCAGAAGAAGTCTCAGCAGCGCCTTCCGGCTTTCCAGACGCGGAATGGTCGCCAAGCGTTTACCAGAGGGATCCTGGATTTCCACATCTTCCAGAACCACCGGCGAGAACCAGCCCACGGAAGCACGGCCAATGGTTATGGAACCCTGGAGGTCGGAGAATATTTCCCGGATGAGCCAGTTGCGCAAGAAGCAATGGGCCACAATGGCGGGAGCAAACCAAGTTAATACCAGCACCAAGATCAAAGAAAAGACTAGAAGACGCCTTCGCCTTTTTTGAGGATGGGCGGAGACTTGCCGTGAATCCGCTTGATGGTTGGTGGTCATTGGTGCACCTGCTTTATGCGGCAAAAGCGTCCCTGAGAATAAGTTCGGTTGTGGAAATCCCTGCATTGCAGCAGGATTCATCTTCGGATGAAATAAAGGCTGCCGGTTGCGTTGACAAAATGGTTCGTAAGGCTTTTGCGGTAATGGTGTTTGCGGGCAATTGCCAGGCCCGTTTTCCTTTAACAACCTGCCGGTTTCGCCTAGTCACTAATCAATGATCCTTTCCTGCCGAGTTCCCCAGCTTATCATTCCATTCACTGCCGCAGAACCCCACCGTTTTACCACGCCAATTTGCAGCTTCCCGGTCTCCGTTTCCCCTTGACCGCAACATCTTGTCCGCGAAATAATCGTTTCGACTAAAAGTGTTTTGGAACTCGCCATGAAAGGATTTCCGAGTTCATTTCGATTGGTCCCCCGCGCGGTTCTCGGTGCAACTGGACTTGGAAGGGGCCGGCACGGAGGTTGGCGCTTGCAAAAAATCATTCTGTTTTTCCAAAATTACAGCGTCGCGCTCGGGACCACCGTGCTGACATTTCTCCTCACCCGGTGGGTGGGCGCATGGAGCGACCGGACGGCATTGGCATTGTTCATGGGGGCTGTCGTCGTCAGTGCCTATTTCCAGGGGCTGAGGGCAGGGGGCCTGGCTACCGGTCTAGCGACTTTTTTCCTGATCTGGCAATACCGACTCCTGCCGGCGGAAAGCGCGCACCGTCTGGGAAGCGACTTTATCGCGAGCCTGGTCCTGTTTGTCGTCCTGGCACTTACGGGTGGCTATATGGCCCGCGAGTGTTTGCACGCGGTGCGAGCCGCGACGCGCCAGCAAAACATCCTGGCTAACCTGCGCGATGCGCTGCTCCTGACCGATGCCCGAGGTGAGGTAACCTTCATGAATACGGAGGCCCAGTCATTGACCGGCTGGTCCATGCCCGAGGCCGGCAAAACACCCATCGATAAAATTTTGCATCTCGAAGATGAGGACAGCCGGCTGCCGATCAAGAATCCGGTGACGCGCTTGTTGACCCCGGGAAAAGACGGCCAGCCAGCCGGCAACGCGGTGCTGGTTTCGCGCGAGGGAAACCACAAGCAAATCGAATACTGGGCCAAACCGTTGTACAAAGCCGACAGTTCGATTGCGGAAGTCCTGGTGGTTTTCCGGGAAATCCGCGACAGCGTGGCCGCGGAGTCGGAATGGAAAAAAAACATCGAAGAGTTGGACCGGAAGCTATCCGAAGAAAAACAGCAACAGGACAACTTGCGGCAAATCCACAAGGAGCAGGAAACCAAGGCTCAAGAGCGCATCGCGGAACTGGAAAAAGCCGTCGCACAGCTTCAGGACCAACTTGCAGAAGGCAAGCGCGTGGCCGAGGATTTGCGCCACGAACACGACAAGAAACAGGAGAATTGGAAACAGACCGAGGCAAAACTGCGTCAGGAATTGGCGGAAGCCGCGGCAAAGGGCAACAAGGTTGCGCCAGAACAATTGGCCGATTGGCGCCGAAAAGAAGAAGAGCTTCGGCGCGAGCATGCCAAAAAACAGGAAGATTGGAAACAGTTGGAGGCGCGCCTCCGCCGGGAAACGGCCGAACTCAAGGAATTGAGCCAACTGACGGAGGAAGAACTATCTCAGTGTCGAGCTCGGGAGGCGGAACTTCAAAAAGAACTGCAGCAACTCCAGGAAGCTCAACAACAGGCGGAAACGGAGCTTCACCGTCAGTGGGAAGAGGAACGCACTCTATATCACAACGAACTCGAGACTCAGGAGCGGGGTCGAAAAAACTTCGAGTTTCTTGCTCTGGCCGGGCAATCCCTGGCGGCATCACTTGATTATGCCGTCACCCTGAAGTCCGTTGCGACGTCAGCCCTTGCTCTTCCGGCCGATGCCTGCGTTGTTTATGCCCTTTCAAAGGGGGCAGTTGCGCAGCCGGTTGCCATGGCGCTTCAGGGTGGTCCCGAAAACGTTCAGGTTCATGATTGGGTTAACGGTTCCTCCTATTCCGGGCCGGCTGCGAAAGAAATCGGCCGATTAATCCAGGCGGAACAACCGACGGTCTTTGCGCCAATTGCGGAAGATTTGGCCGGGGAGATTACTGCCGCACTGGCGTTGAGCGATGGCACTGTTCCGGTGGCCGGATCGGCCCTTTGTTTGCCTTTGAACCTCGAGGGAGACTTCAAGGGGTTGGTGGCCTTGGTTCGCCGTGAAGGAGTGCGCCCCTTCGCGGCGGAAGATCAGGTCGTGGCAGACAAGTGGGTTTACCTGGCCCGGCAAGCACTCGCGCATGCGCGCCACGCCGCCCGCGCCACGCTGCCCGCGCCACGACAAAGATGGGATGGGATGCCGGAGCGGATGCGCCCGGTAATGGGCCGGCTGCGCGCGGCCAGCCGAACGATTCAAAAAGAATTGCGCGACACAGCTCCATTGACCGAACCAATTGGAATCCTCGACGACAACATTCATCGTCTGTCGTTGTTCGTGGATGCCTGGGAGGTGGTCCATCAGTTGGAGGGAGGAGAATTTACCCTCAATCGGAAAACAGTGGACCTGAGTTCGGTGATCAACCGCACCGTGGAAACTGTGACACCTTTCTATCGAACCCGGGGCCATCACTTGATTGTGTCATTGCCCCTAGAAGCGGTGTGGTTTTCGGCCGATGCGGACAGGCTGGTCTTGGTGCTGGCCTCGCTTCTGGATACCACGTGCTTCACACTCCAATCGGGTGGCTCGATCCGGCTCAAGGTCGATCACAAGCCCGATGCCCTGGTTTTCCGGATTCAGGACGATTCTGAAGGCATTCCCGTTCCAGGAGTGCCTGCCGCTTCACGACCTGACGGGGAAACTCCAATGGAATGGATTGGCGGACGTGACGGCCTGACCATTGGTCTCGGGTTGGTTCGCAGGCTGGTTGAATTGCACGAGGGGGATATTGCCATGGTCTGGGAGGGACCGGAGGGCGGAAGGGAAATCGTATTGCAATTGCCTGCCCTATTCCCGAAACCGCAGCAACAATCGGCATCCGGCAATTCCGGATCCGCTTTGGACGTTGCAGCGTAGTGCGGGACATAATTTCTGGATTGCACTTAACGGCTTTTTCCATCGTCGCTAAAATAAAATCGCGGTCCGCGGAAGGGTTCCGCAGACCAAGCCTGGGCAGTAAATAACCGGAACACTAATCCTTCCACCCGCGTTTGATTATCAGGTTCGTTTCCCGCCGCTTGCTGATTTGGAGGTCCGCCGCTGAAAACCGCCAAGCCGATTCCCGCTCTCTGCGAACGCGGTCCGGATCTGCCCAGCCTTCTCAGCTTATTTCATGCTCCTGCGAGCGACAGTCTCGTGGAATGGCAAGAGGTTCGCGCCGACGACGTTCCCCCGCCGTATCATAGCTTGCTGGTTCACGAACATCACATGACGGTTACCGTGGAAGATTTCCACGGCGATCTGGTGGACGTACGCGTTCTCGCCTGCCGGCACGCGGGCGATTCGTATGCGCGCGAGATCCTATTGGAATTACAGAAGACCCGGCAGGTCGTCCAGTTCGGAATCATGCGCATTAATCTTGGCTATTGCAGCGCGGCGGTACGGCGGGAAATCATCGCGCAGCGGACTCCTTTGGGCCGAATCTTGATCCAGCATAACGTTCTCCGCCGCATCGAACCCACTGCTTACTTGCGAATCACACCTGGAACAGCGATGATGAAATGGTTCCACCTGCATCGGCCGCAGCTCACTTACGGCCGGCTGGCGATCATTCATTGCAATCATCAGCCCGCGGTGGAATTGCTGGAGATCCTAGCGCCCACGAAGACGAACTGCTAACCGACGACCTGTTCGAGGACAGCGTGGACGAGGTATTCGGCCCAATGACCGTCGCTAACGCTACTGGCTCGTGTGTAATCCGGAGATTGGCGTGTCAATTATTCTGACGAGGCTGCCGTGAGTTCTCACCCCGGCACCGCACCTATGGGCAAAACTGCGTGGCTCGTGGTGATCGTGGCAGCCATCGGCTTTCTGTTCGACACGTACGAATTGCTGATGACGCCCCTGATCCTTGGCCCAGCACTGTCCGAGCTGCTGGGCGTGCCGCAAGCCCACCCCGATGTCCGCGACTGGATTGGGCGAGTTCTCTGGATGACCGCCCTGTCAGGGGGAATCTTCGGCCTGCTGGGCGGCTGGTTGATCGACCGCCTGGGTCGCAAGTCGGTAATGGTGGCCAGTATCTTCGTCTATTCCATCTGTCCAGTTCTGGCGGGGTTGAGCACCGGCCTTGTCTGGCTAATCATCTTCCGCTGCGCCACGTTCGTCGGGGTCTGTGTGGAATTCGTCGCGGCCGTCACCTGGTTGTCCGAGCTTTTCCCTGACCCGCGCCAGCGTAAGCTGGCGCTCGGCTGGACCCAGGCGTTTGCGAGCGTCGGCGGCCTGCTCGTGACCCGTGCCAGTACCCTCATCGGAGTCCTTGTCGGCTACCTGATCCAGAACAACATGCTGCCCACGCTGCCTGTGGGCGATCCGAACAACCCCGCCTGGCGTTACACGCTAATGACCGGGCTGATCCCCGCGCTCCCGATCGCCGTGCTTCTGCCATTTGTCCCGGAGTCGGCGGTCTGGCTGGAGCGGAAGCGGGCTGGAACGCTGAAACGATCGAGTTTTGCAGAAATCTTCGCGCCCGGCCTGGTGCGGACGACTCTGGTAACCACTGCTTTGAGCGCCTGTGCTTACGCGGCGGCATTCGGAACCTTGCAAGTGACGGTGACCGGAGGGGTGCCCGGCCTCCCCGATCTCGCCGAGGCCGGCGAGCAACTCATCGTCTATGAAAAGGCGAACAGGGGCCTGCAAAGGGAATTACAGGGTCTGCCCAAGGACTCGCCCGAGTATGCGGCGAAGCAAACAGAGCTGAACGCCAACCTCCAAGCGATTGGCAAGATCAACAGGGGTGAGATCCAGCCGCGGCGGGAGGACGTCCAGTTCATGCAGGAGCTGGGTGGATTGGCCGGGCGGATCCTGTTGGCCGTGGCCTTGTTGTACGTCGCCAGCAAGCGATTGTTGCTGTGGTTGTTCCAGGTGCCCGGCCTGCTGATCATTCCGCTGGTCTGGTTCTATGTGTTCCCGAATCAGCCCGAGTATTTCACCCTGGGGGTGTTCCTGGCCGGCGCTTGCATCGTCTCCCAGTTCTCGTATTTCGGCGAGTACCTGCCCAAGGTGTTTCCCGTTCACCTGCGCGGGACCGGCGGTGCTTTTGCCACCAACGTCGGCGGACGGATGATCGGTACGTCGGCAGCGTTCTTGACGACGAACATCATCGCTCCGTTGGTCCCGGTGGGGGCCAACAACTTCCAGAAGGTAGCCTTCGCGGCCGGCGTGACGGGATTCTTGGTGTTCGGCGTGGGCTTCCTCGTTAGCTTTTTCCTGCCCGAGCCGCCGCGGGAAGAAGCGGCTTGAGGCGGTGCGAGGATCGAGGCATGAAGATCGCCTACATCACCGCCGGGGCCGCGGGCATGTACTGCGGAAGCTGCCTGCACGACAACACGCTGGTTGCGGCCCTGATTGCCCAAGATCACGACGCTCTGCTCATTCCCACCTATACCCCCATCCGCACCGATGAAATCGATGTCAGCCAGCGGCGCGTCTTTTTCGGCGGTATCAACGTTTTCTTGCAACAAAGACTGCCGTTTTTTCGTCATACCCCTTGGTTGCTCGATAACCTTCTGGATTCCCGCGGCCTCCTCCGGTTCGCTTCACGGTTTGCCGCCAAGACCCAAGCGGAAGATCTCGGCGAATTGACCATTTCCATGCTCAAGGGCGAACATGGCCATCAGCGCAAGGAAGTCGCCAAGTTGGTCCGCTGGCTGAGTACGGAAGTTTGTCCCGAAATCATCAATCTGACGAATGTATTGCTTTCCGGGATGGTGCACGAACTCAAAAGGCACGTCCCGGTACCTATTCTCGCTACCTTGCAAGGCGATGATATTTTCTTGGAAGCCTTGCCGGAGCCGTACCGGAGGGAAGCACTCGCACTAATCCGGGACCATTGCCGCGCCATCGACGGCTTTCTGGCAACCAGCCGTGATTACGCTGATTTCATTGCCGAATATTTCGCCATACCAACCAATAAGATCGATGTGGTCTATCCCGGTTTGAATTTACAGGGCCACCGGGAAGAACCGTCGGGCGTGGGGCGTGGGGCGTGGGGCGATTCTGTCCACACTCCGCGGTCTGATTTCCGCATCGGTTACTTCGCGCGTATTTGCCCGGAAAAGGGTCTGCATCTTCTGGTCGAGGCATTTCGGATTTTGAAACAAACCCCGGGCGCACCGGCGTGTCGTCTGATGGTTTCCGGCTGGTTGGGACAGAATAACCAACTCTACTTCGCGGACTTGCGGAAGCAAATTCACGATTGGGGGTTTGCCGATCAATTTGATTACGTAGAATCACCCGATCTCGCCGGCAAGGTACGGTTTTTGCGCATGTTGGACGTCCTTTCCGTGCCGGCCACGTATCGCGAGCCCAAGGGTCTCTATGTGTTAGAGGCGCTGGCCAACGGAGTTCCAGTGGTTCAACCGCGAATTGGCTCATTTCCGGAACTGGTGGAGCAAACCGGCGGCGGCCTGCTGGTCAATCCCCTTGACCCCGAAGATCTTGCTCGCGGCTTGCGCCAATTGCTCGAAGATCCGGCCCGGCGCGAGGAACTGGGGCGCCGAGGCCGGCAAGCGGTCCATCAAGATTTCCACGCGGCGAAAATGGCGGAAAAAACCGCCGCAATCTATCGGAAGTATCTCCATGCCTGAACCATTCCGTACCCAGCGCCAGGTGGAATTTGCCGATACCGACATGGCAGGCATGGTCCATTTCGCCAATTTCTTCCGCTACATGGAGGCTGCCGAAGTCGATTTCCTGCATTCGCGAGGATTGTCCGTGGCGATGCTCCGCGATGGCGGCCAACGGATCGGCTTACCGCGCGTGGCTGCTTCCTGTGATTTCCTACAGCCGGCACGCTTCGAGGAAATCCTTGATGTGGTAGTGACGATCAAGAACCTGGGTCGCAAGTCGGTGACGTATGGCTTCGAGTTTTTCAAGGAAAACATCGTCATTGCTCGAGGTCAAATCACCGCCGTTTGCTGCCGGGTTTCCGCCGATCGCATTGAATCGGTAGAGATCCCTCCGGACATTCGGAAAAAGTTGGAATAAGGTAAAAGCACAGCCGAGGGGCCCGTGCTGGCGCTGCAGGCTGAGGTGCCAGTCCCCACCATTGGCCAAGTAAAAATCATGGCGCTAAAGGTCGACCAATTAGGCAAAACCTATCCGACCCGCACCGGCGGACTGCCGGTGCTTCGCAACATAACTTTGGAACTACAGCGCGGCGAGGCCCTCGCGGTGATGGGACCGTCCGGGTCCGGGAAAAGCACCTTGTTGCATATCTTGGGCACTCTAGACCAGCCGACCTGCGGAACGGTGCGGCTGGACGACAGGGACCCGTCTGCGCTGACGGAACAAGAACTGGCTGATTTCCGCAACCGGAGTATCGGTTTCATTTTTCAGGACCATCATCTGCTGCCGCAATGCTCCGTCCTGGAAAATGTGATGCTGCCCACGCTAGCGGCCGGCTCCGACATTTCCAACCCGGAAGGTTGGGCGCTGCAATTGCTCGAGCGTGTCGGCTTGAAAGATCGCCTCGATCATCGGCCAGCCGAATTGTCCGGAGGGGAACGCCAACGCGTCGCCGTTGCCAGGGCGCTCATTCGCCACCCGGTTTTATTGTTGGCGGATGAACCGACCGGCAACCTCGACCGCCAGACGGCGCAAACGGTCGGCCGCTTGCTCCTCGACCTGCACCGCCAGGAGCAAACCGTTTTGATCGTGGTGACCCACAGTTCCGAATTGGCCCGCCTTTTCCCGCGGCAGATGGACATGATCGACGGCAGCCTGCATCCCGGGGGAAAAGACCGATGACCTGGAGCCGGCTGCTGCTGCGAAATTTGTTCTATCACTGGCGCGGCAATCTTGCGGTTTTGCTCGGCGCTGCGGTTGGGACCGCGGTTCTCACCGGCGCCCTGCTTGTGGGAGATTCGCTGCGGGGGAGTTTGCGCGAACAGGCACTCGACCAACTCGGTTGGGTGGACAATGCTCTGGTAGCAGGCCGTTTCTTTCGCGCCGAACTGGCCGACGAACTGGACCTGAACCGGGTAAGCCCGGCCATTCTTCTCCGTGGGGCAGCAACTAAGGGAACCGGCGCCGGTTCATCGGTCAATGCCGGCCGCGTTACGATTCTCGGAGTTGATAGTCGGTTTTGGGCTTTCGGCCGGCAGAACGGCACAGGGACTGTGCCTACTACCTGGAATTCCCGGGAACCCAAGGTGTACTTGAATCAAGCCCTGGCTGACGAACTGGCGGCCCGATCGGGCGACGCGGTGACGTTCCACTTGCAAAAAGTGAATCCCATTCCGAGAGAATCCTTGTTAGGGCGGCGCGATGCGCGCGAGGTCGTGGATTCCGTGGAATTGACGGTTGCGGGAATTATCCCGGATCGCGGCATGGGCCGCTTCAATCTCTCACCCAGTCCCGAAGCTGCCCACAACGCGTTCATTCCTCTTCAGACCTTGCAAGCTGAACTGCATCAGGAAGGCCGTGCCAACGCGCTGCTGGTCGGCGAGGGTCCGGAAGACCTCCAGGATCGATTGCGCGGAAAACTCACCTTGGAGGACTGGGGTTTGACGGTGGCGGAGCCTAAAAGCCGCAATAAAGAACCACGCGGATATCTCAGCCTGGAAAGCCGGCAAATGCTGGTCGAATCGGCCGTCGCCGAAAGCGCATCAGTCGCTGCGGCAAAGACCAACCTGGCAATCGCGCCCACGCTCGTCTATCTCGCCAATAGTATCTCCGATGGCGCTCAGCAAATTCCCTACTCGGTGGTGGCCGCTCTGGATCCCACGCTCTCCTCCCCCCTGGGACCGTTCCTGCCCGCCGGTACGACTCGGCTACTAGACAGTGAAATCGTTATCGCGGATTGGCATGAATCGCCGCTCCGGCTAAAACCGGGGGACCCGTTAACGCTCTTTTTTTACAAACCCGAAGATGAAGGCCGCCTCCAGGAAGTCACGGCAACCTTCAAGTTCAAGGGTCTGATTCCTCTGGAGGGACCTGCCGATGATCCCAATCTGACTCCCGCGTTTCCCGGCATTACAGACCGGTTGAGTTTGAAAGATTGGGATCCCCCGTTTGATATAAAACTCAATCGATTCAAAGATGCCGATGAACAATACTGGAAAAGATACCGGACCACGCCCAAGGCCTACATCACTTTGGCCGCCGGGCAAGCCCTTTGGAAGAGCCGGTTCGGTCAACTCACATCCATTCGGCTGGCTCCACGCGCGGGGAGGGGGCCTCTCGCGGAGCGAGAGGGCCACAATCTAACTCGGCACTTAGCAGCCTTCCGCCAAGCGTTACTCGAAAATCTTCGGCCCGATCAGGGCGGCCTGGTGTTCGACGATCTCCGCAAACGCAGCCTGGATGCCAGCATTGGCGCCACGGATTTCGGGGAATATTTCCTCTATTTCAGTTGCTTTCTCATCGTGGCTGCGTTGTTGTTGGTGGGGCTGCTATTTCGTCTCAACCTGGATCGCCGTGCTTCCGAGATCGGGCTTTTGTTGGCCGTGGGATTTCGCCCGACCTCGGTGCGAATGCTTCTGCTCGTGGAAGGTGCGCTCTTGGCGGCGGCGGGCGGCTTTATTGGTGTGATTGGCGCCTTAGGCTATACAGATCTTTTGCTGGCATTGCTCTGCAATTTGTGGCCGGGAGTGCTCGGCCCATCCTTCCTCCAATTGCACTTCACCGGATGGAGCTTGGGTATCGGTTATGCGTCCGGCCTGAGCGCGGCAGCGCTGACGATTTTCTGGGCGCAGCGAGTTTTGGCCAAAGCATCCCCGCGCTCCTTACTCGCCGGCGAGCCCTCGACCGCTCAAGGTGGTCAAGTTGGAATCGTGACGCACGGAATTAGCAGGTGGATTGCCGGAGGGGCGGCAGTGGGAGCACTGGTTCTCACCATGGCCGGCAGATGGATTCAAGACCACGAAATGCAAGCGGGGACCTTCTTCGGCAGCGGCTTCTTGTTGCTTTTGGCTTTCCTGGCGGGCGTGTGGGCGTGGATGCGAAGCAGCCGGTATCAGGGCAGCGTCCGTCCTGGGAGAACCGCTTTGGCCCGCCTTGGGGTCCGTAATGCGGAGCGCCACCCCGTTCGCAGTCTGCTCACAATGGGACTCCTTGCCCTGGCTGTTTTTGTAGTAGTGGCGGTCGAAGCCTTTCATCGGGATGCAGCGCATATTTCCAAGGGGCTCAAAACCGGTACCGGTGGATTTGCGCTGTTGGCCGAAACCAATTTGCCCATTTACCAGGATCTGAACACGGACAAAGGGCGCGGGGAGCTGAACTTCCCAGATGCCGCCCGGTCCCAATTGAAGGATGTCCGGTTTATGGCTTGTCGCCGGCGTGCGGGAGATGATGCTAGTTGTTTGAATCTCTACCAGCCGACTCGCCCCCAGTTACTGGGAGTGCCTCATTCCTTCATCGACATGAACCGATTTGCTTTTTCCAATACCCTGGGAACGTCCGCGGAGACACGGGAAAATCCCTGGAAATTGTTGGGGGAAGATCCAAGCGATGGCGCCATCCCGGTGTTCGGCGACTCTACCACCGTCAAATACATGCTCAAAAAAGAATTGGGAGGCGTGGTGCAGATGCCGAATGAACGCGGTGAAATGGTGTCCTTGCGGATTGTCGGTCTGTTGGCGGAGAGTGTTTTTCAAAGCCAACTGCTTATGTCTGAAAGCAATTTTCTTAGAATGTTTCCCAGTCACGAGGGTTACCATTTTTACCTGATCGATGCGCCTGCGGAACGAATCGGCGAAATCAAGAACCTTTTGGAATCCGCGCTTGCCGAGCGCGGCTGCGAAGTGACCCCCACGGTTCGTCGGCTAGCGTCCTTTTGGGCGGTGGAAAACACTTACCTGGCTACTTTCCAGGCCCTCGGCGGCCTGGGGCTGATTCTCGGAGCCCTGGGTCTGGCGGTGGTTCTTTTGCGGACGATGTGGGAACGCCGCGCCGAATTGGCATTGCTGCGCGCGCTCGGTTTCCGCCATTCGGCTCTCGGCCGGCTATTGCTCGCGGAAAACGGTTTTCTGCTCGTGCTGGGCCTGGCCGGCGGTGTGGTTTCCGCGCTGCTGGCCGTAGCGCCGCATTGGACTTCCGCAGCCAGTCCAATATCATGGACCCGGCTCGGCGGAATGCTGGGATTGGTTTTGCTGGTCGGAGTGGCAACGGGGGCCGCCGCGGTTGCCACGACCCTCCGCGCCGCCCTGGTGCCGGCGCTGCGCCGCGAATAACAATAGGGGTTAGTGGTCAGGGGTTAGTGAAAACGAACCAACCGGCACGAACCACAGTCAGATAGAATCCTACTAACCCCTGACCCCTAATCCCTTTTCTTTGCGGAGGATCAATGTAATGGAATCCAAGATATGGCTGGTTTTCGTGGGCCTGGCAGGCTTGTGCTGGGGCACGTATGTCCCGTTGATTGCCCAGGGCGGCAAGGACCTGAGAAGTTCTTATGCCTCGTTTCTCTGCGTGGGAATCGCCTATTTTCTCATCGCCGTTCTCTTTCCCCTTGCCGTTTTTTGGATGCGCGGCAACTGGCCTCGATTCAATGTCTCCGGGGTGACCTTTGCCACTCTGGCCGGAACGGCCGGCGCCCTGGGAGCCCTGTGTGTGATTTTCGCCACGTTTGAATTCAAAGGCGACCGCCGCTTTGTCGGCCCGCTGATTTTTGGGACGGCCCCGGTCATCAATACGCTAGTCAGTTTGATCTGGCATCCATCCGAGTCCGCTTTTAGCTTTCATTTGCCCGAAGAGGCGCCCGGCTGGAAGCTCTACGCCGGCATTGTCTTGGCCGGTCTCGGTGCCGCGCTGGTCCTTTATTCCAAGGAAGAAGCGGAAACAAAACACGGGCCCGGACCCCGCGCTTCCGCCCCTGCAATCGTTTCCTCCCACCCGAAATGATCCGGAATTGAAAGTTGCTGCCACACTGGTCTTTCCTTATTCGCGGCGCACTTTAAAATGACAAACCAGTGCTCGATCGGCTAAGGCTCAGAGTTTTTCGCCATGCCGAAGCAATATATCGTGCGCCACGGAGTCATGCGCTTGCTGGGTGACTTCGAATCGGGCGATGACGCTCAATACACCCGCGGCACCAACGCCATCATCCGGACCGACCGGGGCCTGGAAATGGGCGAGGTTCTGTGCGAGACGAGTCCGCGCGCCCTAGCCATGATTAGCGAACCCACGCGCGGCCAACTGATTCGCGCCATGACCGTGGAAGACGGCCAAACCGCCGCCCAAATCCGCGAAGCAAACTGCCGTGAGTTCGACACCTGTGTCCGGCTCATCGGGGAACGGAAACTGCAAATGGCGCTTGTGGATGTTGAACATTTATTCGGCGGCGAACGGATCGTTTTTTATTTCCTGGCCGACAAACGGGTCGATTTCCGCGAACTTGTCAAGGACCTGGCGCGGGAATTTCAAACGCGCATTGAAATGCGGCAAATCGGCGTGCGCGACGAAGCCAAGCTCCTCGCGGATTACGGCGATTGCGGTAAGCCGGTCTGCTGCAACACGCACATGACCACAATGCCTCCGGTGTCGATGCGCATGGCCAAGTTGCAAAAATCGACCCTGGATCCATCGAAGATCTCCGGCAGGTGCGGCCGCCTCAAATGTTGCCTCCGCTTTGAACAGGATGTTTACGAGGAATTTCAACAACAACTCCCGCAGCCCGGGGCTCGCATCCTGACCCGCAAAGGCCAGGGCAAGGTGCTCGCCCAGGAAATCCTCGCACGCAAAGTGCTCGTGGAATTTGAAGACGGCCGCCGCGTCATCGTCGCCCTGGATGAAATCCTGACTGGGTTGCGTTGACATGACCATGCATCATGCCGGTTTGGCCGATATTGTTCGGCGCGATCCCCGCTTTGCTTATGAGGCCTATGAATTTATGTTCGAGGCCCTGCGCTTCACCCAACGCATTTTCGACCGCGTTGCCGGGGAAGAGACCGGCGAAGAACCGCAACCCCACCACCACGTCACCGGTCCGGAACTCCTGGAAGGCATCCGCCAGTTGGCCGTTCGCGAATTCGGCCTGATGGCCCGGACCGTTTTCCGCATGTGGGGGATCAACCGCACGGATGATTTCGGCGCAATGGTTTTCAATCTCGTGGAAGCGAAATTGATGAGCAAGACCGACCAGGACCGGCCGGATGACTTTCACGACGTGTACGATTTGGACAAGGCCCTTGTCCAGGGCTATCAAATTCGGCTCGAGGAAACGGAGTCATGAGCGATCGCATGCGCCTGATGATCGCGGCGCTGCTCTTCTGCGGTTGGATCGGCTGGCTGGCTTATCTGGCCGTGACCGCCACGCATCCCATTGTTCTGTCGCGGCCGCAACTTCTGGTTTCCACCCTGGATGTGATCGCCGCCGTGGGCGGCGATGATCAAAAGCCCGAGTCAACCGTCACAGTCCAAGAAGTCCACTGGCCTCCTGGAAACCGGAACATCCCGGAAAAAATTACGATTACAAACCTTTCGCGCTCCGAAGGCTGGCAAGGGCCCGGCGATTACATCTTGCCGTTGGTCAAAAACGGCGACCATTACCACGTCAGCGGTATTCCGCCTTCCCCGGGTTATCCAGGATCGGACCAGCCGCGCATTTATCGTGCCAATGCGGAAACGCGGCACCAACTCGATGCGATCAAGAAACCGGAATAATCGAATCGTTTAGGCCCCGACGTTGATGCCGCCGTGAATGGTCGCGCCCCTCCAAGACCGAACCCCTTTCTATCTTCTCGACACCGTCGAAAGGCCGCGCAATGTCCTGGAATTTGCCAATCTCGCCGGCGTTCTGCGAGGGTCGTTTCGGGAACTTCGGATGGACATACTTACCGGTTCTAAATAGACATGACAGGGAATCAAAGCGAATGACGAAAGAGTGTCCACATGAAGACAAATCACCTGAATGGCGAAGCTGCCGCCGCCAGCACGTCTCCACCTGAGGCGGCATCGGGCCAACGCGCAACCCGCAAGCTCCGCGGAAAGGCCCTGCGAAAAGACTGCCCGCGCTCAAGCCACGCCGATGTCATCCTCGGCCAATCGGAGCGCGATCCGCTTGCCCTGATCGAAGAGTCGAACAAGGGACGCGTGGAGAAACTGCTGCCGATTCGCTTCACGCGCATGGTCGAATCGGCGTTCGCCTTTTTTCGCGGGACTGCCATCCTGCAAGCGCACGATTTGAAGGGAACGCCGTCCGCAGGCGTAACGGTTCAATGTGGCGGCGATTGCCACCTAATGAACTTCGGGGGCTTTGCCACGCCGGAGCGTGAATTCGTCTTCGACATCAACGATTTTGATGAGACCCACCCCGGCCCGTTCGAGTGGGACATCAAACGGCTCGCCGTGAGCTTCGTCCTCGCCGCCCGCTGGCTCGGCTTCGCTGGTGGCGCTACCCGACAGGTGCTGCAAGCGCTCCTTGCTGCCTATCGAACAACGCAGGCCCAATTCGCGGGCATGTCGGTTCTCGAAACCTGGTACGCCAAGATTACGTGCGACGACATGCTCCATAGTGCCGCGAACGATCCGAAATACTTGAAACGGTTGAAGAAGGCAGTCGAAAAAGCCACGCACAACACGTCCGAGCACGTCTTCCATAGAATTACGACCACGGTGCATGGTAAGCCGCGCATCGTCGATGAACCGCCGCTTCTTTATCATGCGGACCCTTCTGAACTCGACATGGAGTGCGACGTTTTGCCGTTCCTGGCGAGCTATCGCGGCACCTTGCCCTACGAGCGCCAGGCCCTGTTCGATCGTTTTCAGCTAGTGGACGGCGCGTGCAAGGTAGTCGGCGTCGGCTCGGTAGGGACGCGCTGTTACATCCTCCTCTTTGCCGGCAACCAGGACGATCACCTGTTCCTGCAAGTGAAGGAAGCGCGGCCTTCCGTCCTGGAAGGGCTGGCCGGCCCGGCACCGTTTCCGAACAATGGGGAACGCGTCGTTACCGGCCAGCGGCTCATGCAGGCGGCCAGCGACATCTTCCTCGGATGGACTCAGGATCGTGATCGCGACTTCTACGTTCGCCAGATGCGCGACATGAAAATGGCCCCCAACCTGGCCGGTTACGATCCGGACATGCTGGCGGATTACGCCAGGCTTTGCGGGCGGGCGCTGGCTCGGGCCCACGCCAAGTCCGGGGAAGCCGCGACGATCGCCGGTTACCTGGGCAACGGTACCGCCTTCGACGAGGCCGTCGCCCAATACGCCGTGGCTTATGCCGACCAGGTCGAGAAGGACTACGACCAATTCAAAGCAGCCATCCGGTCCGGCCGTTTTCCCGTCGAAACGCTTCCTTCGGAAATCGAACTGGCCATTCGCTGAAGGTTAACAAAGGTCCCCAATACTCTCAAAATCCGCAAACACCAGATCGACCGCGTCACCATGCGCCCTCCGGAACAATGCTGCATTCACTGGCTCCGTCGGGCTGGATTTATTCAGCTCGATGGGAGTATCCGCGCCAAGCTCGACCGGCGCTCCGGCAGCCACCCGCGTGTTCACGGACGGCGAGCTCGATTCGGTTGTAACCCAAAAGTCCAGAGGCAACTTAACTCCTGCGCTCTGGGCAACAAAGCCGGCAAAGCCTTTTCGCCGGCTCGCAGGCGCTGGACTGCCTCCCTCAGGAGCGGTGCGGACGACAGCCTGCCTGCCGTCCGCTAGAGTTACCAAGAACTTAAGTTGGCCCTTATTGTTCAGGCCTCGAAAGGTAAAACCGGCGCCGCCCGGCCCAATTCCAATGAGGTCGATTGTGAAACCGAAAAAGAAATCGCCGACGCCTGCAACTCTGTCCGCCTCCGGATCCGGCTGAGCTGGTTGCAGAGACACTTGGGCCGACTTCAGGAGGCCGGCGGCCATCGCGACCCTTCATGGTCGTTGCTCCTTCATGTAGCTAATCTAATATTACTCCATATGTCATCAGCTGCTCAACTTCGCGGAATTAGATGCACGGCCGGCGCCTTGAGCAGCGCGACGACCTTCGCCTCTTCCTCGAGACCAAGTTCCTCACACGACGGCCGAGTCACCAGGGCGGTGAGGGGGAAGCCGCATTCCATATCGACCCGCATCATCGGCCCCTGGGCAACCAGCGACCGGACGACAGCGGGCAGGCGGTTTCGCGCGCTGCTCGTCCCTTCCCGATCCCGTTGCAGCACGACTTCCTCGCCCCGGATGCAGATGTAGACCTCCTGCGTCATGGGGCTCGGCGCCAGGGCAACGAGCTGCGTCTGCCCCACGACCACAGTCGCAAGGCCGTCCGCAACCTGTAAGATTCTCCCCGGCTGGACGGTTTCCACTCCCAGGATGCGGGCCGCGGCCAGGTTTGCCGGCCGCGCGAAGATCTCCGGGGCCGTGCCCTGCTGCAGGACTCGCCCCTGGTCGAGGACCAGGAGATGGTCCGCCAGGGCTATCGCCTCAATCCGGTCGTGCGTTACGAGGATGACGGGAATTGCGAACTCCGCCAGCAGACGGCGAAGCTCGGGGCGAAGCTGCTCGCGGGTCGGGTCGTCCAGGGCCGATAAAGGCTCATCGAGAAGGAGCAGCTGGGGGCGCCGGACCAGGACCCTGGCCAGGGCGACGCGCTGCTGTTGTCCGCCGGAAACTTGGTTCGGGTAGCGGTCTTCAAGCCCCTTCAGTTGGAAGAGGTCGAGTGTTTCGGCGACCCGGCGTTGGCGTTCGGCGCCCGACAAACCCCGAAGCCCGTAGGCGATGTTCCGGGCAACAGTCAGGTGCGGGAAAAGGGCGTAGTCTTGAAACAAGTAGCCAATTCCGCGTCGTTGCGGCGAAAGAAAAACGCCGGCTGCCGCATCGAACCACGTCGTTGCCCCAAAGCGAATGCGACCCTGCTCCGGCCGCTCCAGTCCAGCCAGACAGCGCAGCGTAGTTGTCTTGCCGCAACCGGACGGGCCGAAAAGGACGGTGATCGAGAAGTGGTCGGTCGGCCGGTGCAAATCGGCCAGGATGACCGGCCCTCCCGAAAACCGCTTCTCGAACCGCGCTTCGAGCTGGGAACTCATAGTGATAGCACCAATGCCAACGGTGAGGCGTGAGGCGTTGGGCATGGGGCGCTCCAGAACGACTCACGCTCCACGCTCTACGCTCCACGCCACACGAGGCTGAAGGACACTTGTGACACACAGCGCCGCAAAGGCGAACGCGACCAGCACAAGAGCGGTCTGCCCGGCCGGCTCATAGTTCAAAGCCTGCACATCGTCGTAGATGGCGATGGATAGCGTGCGGGTCACGCCGGGAATGTTGCCACCCACCATGAGCACGATCCCGAACTCCCCGACCGTGTGGGCGAAGGTCAGGATCAGTCCGGTCAGGATGCCGGGCCACGACAGCCGCATCACCACCCGGAAGAAGGTGCCGGTGCGCGAGGACCCCAGGCACCACGAGGCCTCCACCAGTTTTCGATCGACCGCCGCAAACGCCAAAGCAAACGGGCGGACCGCGAAAGGTAGATTGTACAAAATGGACCCTATCAGGATGCCCGAGAACGAGAACGCCAACCGGCTCCCCGTCAGGTATTCGTAGCCCCGACCCACGAAGCTTTTCGGCCCCGTCGCGATGAGGACGTAATAGCCCAGGACCGTCGGGGGCAGGACCAGCGGCAGCGCCACAACCGCTTCGACCAGGAACTTGCCCTTCCACTTCGATTTCGCAATCCAGTAGGCCAACGGCACGCCAATCACGAACAGGATGCCCGTAGTGCACGTTGCCAGCTTGAGCGTCAGCCAGATGGTAGTCGGATCCATGGCTAATCCTTCGGGAAGTCATAACCATGCCGCTTCAATACCTCTTGGCCTTCCGTTCCAGTCAGGAATGACCGCAGCCTTGCCGCGCTCTCTTTGTCTTGGGCCGACGAGAGGATGATGCCCGCCTGTTCCAACGGCGCGTAGGCGTCCGCGGGAACCAAGCAGTAATGCCCCTTCTCTCGTAGCGCCGGCGCCAGGGCCAGTGACAGAGGCACTATGCCGATGTCTGCCGCTCCGGTGTGCAGGAAGTGCGCTGTTTGCTCGACATTTTCGCCCAGGACCAGCCGATCCTTCGCCTGCTCGTACACACCCACCTTCTTCATTGCTGCTACTGCCGCCCGCCCATAAGGCGCGTGCCTCGGGTTGGCAATGGCGACCTTCCGCGCCCTGGGGTCCGCCACGGCTTGGATGCCGAGATTAATTAGGTCAAGACGCGAGTCGCTCGGCGCCCAGACGACCATCTTTCCCACGGCGTAGATGAACCGCGCGTTCTCGGCAGCGAGACCCTTCGCGATGAGTGCGTTGGGATACTCCACGTCCGCCGATAGGAACATGTCGAAGGGAGCGTTTTGGCAAATTTGGGCAAAGAAATTGCCGGAGGAGCCGTAGGTCACGGTGACCTTGATCTGAGGGTACTTCTTCTGGAAATCGCGAGCAATCTCATCAAAGGCAAACTTCGTATTCGCCGCAGCAGCAACGCGCACTTCCCGGTTGCCGCTCACGTTGCCCGCCGGTCTTTCGCCTTCGCCTCCACACCCCGCGATTGCCAGGACGACACACCCCGAGAGGAATGCCGCGAAACCGATAGCAGCGTGAGGCGTAAAGCGTGAGCCGCAGGGTGTGCAGACAGGCAGTACTCGCTTCGTTTCATTCACGCCTCACGCTCCACGCTTTGTTCAGTTCACACTGACCACTTCACCGGCTCCGCTCGATTCGTACCCCGGGAGATCATCAAGCAGCGCGCGGTACGCTGCGGAGCGGATCACCCGCAAGAGGGCTCGGATACGCGGGTCGGCCTCCGCAGAGGCGGCGTAGCACAGGTCGTAGGCTTCTTCGCGCACGTCCAGGAACCGCAGCCCCGCCTCCTCGCTTACGAGCTGTAGACACACGCCTATGTCGGCCCAGCCGCAGCGCACCGCCTCCGCGACTCCCCGATGGTCACGGGCGAGACGACGCGGCGCTGGGCGGTTTGCCAGTAGTTCGTCGAGGCACTGGCGGGCAGCGGAGCCTGATTCCCGGCCCACCCAGCGCAGGTCGGCACGCAGTGCTGACCGCACGGAACGGACGCTGACGCCGGGGCCAAGCGCCAGGCCCTCTTGCCAACGACCAGCCCGCAGCAGGTTGAACCCACCGCTCAGCCGCGCTTTAACGGAGTTGGCATTGCCGCTTCCGTAGTCGGCTGTGCTCAAGTGGACTCCGGCAACATGGATCACACCCCTGCCGAGCAAGGTGAGTGCTTCTTGGCTCGAGCGTGGAAAGACGAGAAGCCGGAAGCCGCTGGACCGGGAATACTCGCGCGCGAGGAGGCTCGCCGCCGGGTCGCAGCAAGCCATGATGAGCGTCTCCTCCGGGGTGATGTGGCCCTTCGTTACGAGTCTGCCGTCGCGAAAAACGCCGTCATGCTCCGACACGCCGAGCGGCGTTGCTTCAACCGGGTACAGCAGCGTGCGGTCCCCCAACCGGGCGTGCCAATAGCGACACGGCTCCATGGCACCGCTCCAGGCCCAGGCGCGTGCCGGCCCGGAAGAAGTTGACAGGCCGAAGAGTTCTTCCACAGAGCAGTCAAACGCACCGGCCAGAGCCAGCGCAGCCTCGACCGAGGGCGTGAGCCGGTGCATCTCGATCGCGCTGACCGCCGCGCGTGAGATGGCGGCTCGTTCGGCCAATTGCGCCTGGGCCCAACCCCGCTCCTGCCGCAGCACCTTGACACGATTTTGCATTTTCCTATGATTTGCCATGATCGTATCAGTATATGCCAGTATCATGGCGCCGACAAGTTTCGAAGAGGCATTCATCATGATTAAACGCTCAGCACATCGCGGGTTCACTCTGATCGAACTTCTGGTGGTCATCGCGATCATAGGGGTCTTGATTGCGCTGTTGCTGCCCGCGGTTCAGAAAGTCCGGGCTGCTGCCAATCGGATGACCTGTAGCAATAACCTGCACCAGATCGGGCTTGCTATTCACAACTACCACGACTCCCTCGGATCGATTCCCCGCTACCGGCTCTGCCCGGACCTCCTGGATGCAGGCCGACAGGATCTATACTGTGAATCGCTTACCGCGCCCAGCCCGGGCACCGGCCCCAATGAAGTCTGGTGGGCTGCTTACGACAACCGCATGGGCGCGGACCCGACGACCCCCCTGGACGACAACTACCCCAGGGGCTTATTGTGGCCTTTCATCGAGCAAAACCAGAAGGTCTACAAATGTCCGGACGGCTTCGACATGGACCCGACCAGTGCCACGTTCGGCAAAGCCTTCCAGGTCAGCTACGGCATGAATTATGTCACCGGCGGTCCGAACGGCCAGAAACTCGGCCAGTTGACGAACGGCAACGGCACATCCAACATCATGATTGTCTGGGATCATGCGAAAACGCCGGGGTGTGCCTACTCCCCCGTACGGGCGCCGCGCGGTCCCTGGGGATTTGACGGCCGGGAGTCTCCGGCGGAACAAGCCGCCACGTTCAAAACGCACTACCCACTTCGGCATACCGGCCTGTTCAACGTGCTGTACTGTGACGGCCACGTGCTTAGCATGACGCCGAATGATCTGGCCCGCAACCTGTTCTATGTAAATCCTCAACCTTGAACTTCGACTTTGGTGCCTCTAAAATCAACCCCGCGGTGAATAATTCCGAATCGTTAACATCCTCCCAGCCAAGCTCATCATGGGCCGGTTTCGAAGAAGAAGGTTCTGGGGCTTTCTCCTCCGCAAGCTGCTTGCGATCCTTGCTCTCTTTTCGTACCTGGTAACCATCATCGGCCTGCCGATCCCTCATTTCTCCGAAAAAGATCGCAGCCGGCCGTTTGTCTGTCAGGACCGAGAGTGCGGCTGTCGCAATGCGGACGATTGCTGGCATCATTGCTGCTGCTTCAGTGTTCAAGAACGCATCGCGTGGGCCCAAGATCACGATGTCTCCCTTCCGCCGGATATCCTCAACGAAACGGCACAAGGTTGGCATGTCGCGCGTTTGCGCGACCGGCAAGAAGATTATTGTCAATCCCCGCAAACGTGCCAAAAATGGCGGCAAGAACATACGGCAACCAGCTGCCTTGCAGCCGAGCCGAATGCTGCATCCGACCAACAAAGCGAGGCCAAAACCTGCTGTACCGAAAAGCCCGCAAAGAACCGTCCCGTTCGAGTCGTTGGAATTCAAAGGCTTCGCTGCAAAGGCTTGAGCACCCAGTGGGTCGTGGTCGGGACCATTGCACCTCCGTTGACGAATTGTCTCTGGGAGACCGAGCTGGTTCCCGGAGATTGGTTGAGCTCCAATTTTGTTGAACTTCTTTTAATCGAGACCATTCCTCCCGATCCACCTCCAAAGGTTTGCCGCGCCTGATTGGCCGCTGATTTTATCCGACCTGCCAGGCGCAGTTCCGGAAGCGAACCGTATTTGCGCGGCCAGTCTCTCAAGCAATAAACCATTGTCGCGCATTCAACTTCCATATTGTTCTCGGAAGGCGCTCGTGCCTTCCGAGTTTTGGAGTTACAGCTTCATGATCTGCCATCGACTTCGCACTGCATTTACCTTGATTGAATTGTTGGTGGTGATTGCTATCATCGGGGTGCTGATTGCCCTGCTGTTGCCGGCAGTGCAAAAGGTGCGGGAGGCCGCCAACCGAATGAGTTGCTCCAACAACCTCAAACAGCTTGGCCTGGCCTTGCACAACTACCACGATAGCTATAATGTCTTCCCCCCCGCACGCGATCCCTGGCCCAACCCGTTCTCTCCTCAGGCCCACTTGCTGCCTTTCGTCGAGGCGCAAAATCTGCAAAATCTTATCGACTTTTCCCAGCCCACATCAACCGGCCGCAACCAGGCCGCGGCCACCACGGCCGTGAAGCTGTTCCAGTGCCCCAGCGACACCGGCAGCGGCCGCGTCCCCGGCTCCATTCACGGCGGCAATAACTACGTGGCCAACGTCGGCACCGGCACCGTGAATTATGGCGACTACACGGTCGGCGACGGCGTATTCCTGCTGAACCGGAAAGTAGGTTTTCGCGATCTGCTCGACGGCACATCCAACACTGCGGCTTTCAGCGAGACCTTGCTCGGCAACGGCCTCGACTCCGCCGGCGCAACACTCGCGGACCCGAAGCGGCAAGTGTGGAAGCTGCCGGGAGGCAATCCCACAACCCCGGCCGATTGCGATGCCGCAGGCGGCGGCAGCTGGTCGGGCCAGCGCGGCGACCGCTGGATCAACGGCGGCTACCAGAGCACGCTCTACAATCATTTTTACTTGCCCAATGCCGCAGCGTGGGACTGTAACAACGCCGCCAATACCTTCGGGCTGACGGCAGCCCGCAGCCAACACTCGGGAGGTGTCAACGTCCTCATGTGCGATGGAGGCGTCCACTTTGTTCGCGAAGGCATCACCCTCGAAATCTGGCGGGCGCTCGCTACCCGGGCCGGGGATGAAGTATTGACTGATTTTTGATTGATGCGCCGGAAAACAAAGTTGAATAAGTCAAGGAGTTTCCATCATGCGAAAATATGTTCTTCCATACGTAGCGATCCTCGCGCTGGTCTCCGCTGCAGCAGGCCATGACACGTGGGTCCAGACGAATACGAACGTGGTCCGCGCCGGCGAGGCGGTTCACGTGGATCTGATGCTGGGCAACCTCGGCAACGATCACCGGGACTTCAAACTGGCCGGCAAAGTCGATCCAGCCGGATGCACTCTCGAAGTCCTGGCGCCCGGCGGCAAGAAGTACGACTTGAGGGACCGCCTGGCGGACCTCGGTTACACGCCCAAGGAAGGGTACTGGTCTGCCTCGTTCACGGCCGCCGCGCCCGGTCTCTACCTGGTCGCCTCCACCAGCGATCATGTCGTCAGCTATGCTCCCAAGCGATCGGTGAAAAGCGCCAAGACCTGCTTCGTGGTCAGCGCCGCGCTGGACAAGGTACCGCAGAAGAACCCGGGATTTGATCGGGCCCTGGGTCATGCGCTCGAACTCGTGCCGGAGATGAACCCCGTGACACCGATGGGCCCGGGGCTGCCGATCAAGGTCCAGTTGCTTTACAAAGGAAAACCGCTGCCCAACGCCAAGGTGAGTTTTATCCCGCGAGGCGAAACACTGGCGGAAGGGTTTGACAAACGTTACGAGCGCATGACGGATGAGAAGGGCCGGGCCGGTTTCAATCCCACGGCAGCGAACTATTACCTGGTGGTGGCTCACTGGGACGAGCCGAAGGAGAGCGGCAAGAATTATGACAGTACCAAATACTCCGCGACCCTCACCATCATCGTACCTCAGATTTGCCCGCGCTGCGGCGAGTAATGGGACCGATCAATGCATGCTCTTGTCTAACCGCGCAAGGTTGGCGTCCCCGGGGCAATGTTTCAGGCCGATGGTGCACATCTGGCGCGCTTCGGGAAGCCGGTTTTGCCGGCGCAGCAAGGCAACCAGGTTATACCAGCCCTGCGGCTGGCGCGGGTCGATTTTCAATAAATCGCGCAAGGCCTGTTCGGCGGCCTGCCAATCTTGCCCTTCCCCCAACAACACATGCGTGAGATGAAACCGCGGCGCCATGGCCTGTGGATTTTGCGCAATCAATTGATTGAGAATCGTTCGTGCGGCAGCGAATTCTTTCTTCGCAAGGTGCAGCCGCGCGCGGAGAATGGCACCGTCCGACACCCATTCCGCTTTCGCTTCGCACCGCGCGATGATTGCTTCCAAATCGGTCCAACGCTTCTGAACAAGATACATTTCCGCGAGCATCTGCCAGGAGTCCCTGTATTGCGGGTGGTCTGCCACAACGGCTTGCCACTGCTTCTCCGCCTCCCGGATCCGGCCCTGTTCCCAATAGACCAGGCCCAATGTGTGAGGAGCGATATACTTTCTTATTCCGGCATCGGCAGCGCCCAAGTAAGAGCCTGGCTTCAGCGCCATCAGCTCGAGCAGACATTTTTCAGCGCCTCCGAGGTCGCCCCGGTCGCTCAGTAGTTGACTTTGCCAGAACAAAAGGGACACATCATCCGGAAAACGGCGCCGGCCCTCCAGGCAAACCGCCCAGGCTTCATCGTTCTGCCCCAACCGGCGCTGGCACTGCAACAAGGCGGCATACGTGTCGCGAATCGTCGAAAACCCCGCAGGCGACTGCTCCAAACTTTGCCGCAGCAGCGTGATGGCCTCGGCAGTTCGGCCCAGTTCTTCATAGGCCGTGCCGAGATTGAAAAGCACAAAGCCGTCGTTGGGATGATCGTGCAAGTCGAGTTCGAGCAACCGGGCATTTCGCTGGAGTTTTTGAAGATGGACCTGCGCGTTCTGGTACCCGGAATGCTGAATCACAATGTCGGTCGCACGGATAGCATGGCCCGCCAGAAGCAGCGCCGGGGCAATTTGCTCGTGCACCCGATATTGCCAGCGAATCCGCGGATGGTTGCGAAACAGGCGAACATGCTGAAGGTCCCGCGGCGAACCGGTCGCGGAGGCGGAACGCTGCGTCATCATGTAAGCTGCCTCCTCATTCGCTCGACTCGCGAGCAGGGCCCGTAGTTTCTCTCGGTTTGGTTCGTCGACGTACTCATCATCATCGATCCAGAAAATCCAACGGCTGGTTGAATGGCGAATGGATTCATTGCGGGCCGCGGCAAAGTCATCCGTCCAGGGAAAGTGATAGACCCGGCAGCCAAGTGGTTGCACCCGTGATACAGTGGCATCCTTCGAACCCGTGTCGACCACAACCAATTCCCGGACGAGATCGGCGATGGATGCCAGACAACGAGGCAACGATGTTTCCGCGTTCTTGACGATCAGACAGGCCGACACATCGAAGCTGGACATGGGAAGTACACCCTGTGGTTGGCTGACGTAATTATTGCCTATCAAGAAAAATTTTGCTGGGAAAAACCTTGACAGTAGATTGCATTTGTATAACATTGTCTTACGTTATAACAAAGTATGACGTTTGCGGCCTAATGAAGGGGTGGGTCAAATGCACGCTGAAGCAAGGAACCGCGGCTTTACCCTGATTGAACTGTTGGTGGTCATCGCCATCATCGGCGTCCTGATTGCGTTGCTATTGCCAGCGGTTCAAAAAGTGCGCATGGCGGCGCAGGCAACCAAGTGCAAAAACAATCTCAAACAGATCGGCTTGGCTCTCGCGATGTACTGCGAGAACAACAACGGCTGTTTTCCGAGAACCACGCATGCCGATCTGAATTTCGCCCATTCCTGGATTTTCACTCTTGCCCCGTATGTGGAGAACGTGGACCGGATCCGGATCTGCCCGCAAGATCCTCGGGCACAGGAGCGAATCGACAATTATGCGACCAGTTATCCGATCAACGGATACATTACGACTTACGTAAATATCCAACCGCCGGATCGCGACTGCCAGAATCGGATCAATTTCCTGCCGGCGACTTCCCGAACCATTACTGTTTTTACGATTTCCGACCGGAAGGGAGCCATTATTCTCAACGACCATCTCGATCCCTGGGAGTGGTTTGCCAGACCGGGGAGCGAGTGGGCATTCCTGCTGAGGGACATTCAGCCCGACCGGTTCGGCGGGCCGGATGGCCGCGACACCACGGATTCCCACACCTCCGGCTACGCCAACTATCTGTATGCGGACGGCCATGTGGAGTCGATCCCGGCGTCCCAGATCAAGGAGTGGGCGGACAGCGGTTTTAATTTCGCCAAGCCGGCGGCTTGAAAAGGCTACCAAGAAGCGCGCGGTACTGCAAAGGCGATTGTTTGCCAAGGGGGTGACAAATGAATTGATGTGGAGAAAGAGAAATAGCGCACCTTGGAATTCATTCATAACTTTGGAGCGAACCATCATGATCCAAACGAAAGGGTTTAAGGGAATGCTGCCCATACTATTAACGGCCGGGCTAGTGTCCCTTGGCCTGTCCTCGGCAGCAAGCGCTGGTATCACTGTCGTCGACATGACCCGAATCAACATTGATATTAATTATGATGACAAGACAGGATGGGATCTCGGTGCCCACGATGAGTTGTACGACATTTTCTATGACGCCGATGGGGTACTTTTCTACGCGAGTGAACTGGACCGGAGAACCGTCCCCGACGACACGGATTTCGCATTTTTGGGGGCTGATCCGGGCCGCACGGTTTGGGTCCTTCCCCAGGTATTTGATCCGGCCCGGCTCTCGGTAGGAGTCTCGGCGGAAGGCATCGCCGACGGCACCTTCGCGAGCTATTACGAGCCCGACCCGCGCGTCCACTCCGAAGCGCCATGGGTAAAGCTTACCCTGAAAGACGTCCGTGGTCCCGGCGAAGTTTCCGTCTGGCAGAACGATGCATTTGGCCGCCCGGTCGTATGGATGGCGACCGTGGATGGAATCAGCGACGACGACGCGGTCTTCATCTTTTCCGGGCGGGACTCCGACTTCAACTGGGCGTTCACCGCCACCGGAATCTATGAGGTCGATGTCGTTGCCTCGGCCTTTCTGCCCGGTGAAAAAGACCCAACGTCCAGCGACGTGGTGACCTACACCTTTGGCATCGAAACCACGAAGTAATCATCGTACTTTAGGAGAATTTTACCATGGCGAAAGATATTGCACTGTTCGCGAACTTCAAGGCCAGGCTGTTCGTTGAATCGCTGGAGGAACGAGCCCTCTTGGCCGGTCTTGGGCAGCCGATCCCCGTCGATCCCTGTAGTTTGGAAGCCCGCGCGCCCATCCACGACCTCACCAATGAGCACACGGATTTGGACGTCAATTATGCCAACGGCTGCTTGAGCCTGAACGAGAACAACAAAAGCGTTGATCCAATTGATTACTATTCGCCGGCCCAGACCATCCTGGAATTTCTACCGGGTGCAGAACGGCCGCAAACTTCGGACCCGCGTTTCAGCTTCATCGGGGCGGGCGCCGGCAACCCTGTCTGGATCGTGCCGATTTCACCCCGAGACCCGAATCTGCTGCAGCTGGGGGTGTCCGGGGAGCGTATCGACACCGATGTTATGATGTCGTATCGGGAAACGGATCACCGGATCAACAATGTCATCCCATTCCCGTGGATCAAGTTGAATGTCGTGGACGTGCGCGGGCCCGGGTACTTTTCTGTCTGGCAGAACGACGATTTCGGCAACCCGACCATTTGGGTGGCGACCTCCCCGGGCGGCAACCCGGACCCGAATCTCTTCTTCACCGCTCCCGGGGGCCACATCGATTACAATTGGGCTTTCACCGCTCCGGGGAACTATCAAGTGGACATCCGGGCTTCGGCTTTTCTCGCCGACGGCACACGGATTCAAAGCCTCGTGAGGACATATCATTTTCAGGTGGACCCAACTGGCGGAGCACCGGGTAGACAAAGCCATCAGGAGCTGTTTACTGATCTCCCCGGACAATTTGCGGCAGGGACTTTGAAGGATCTAGGCCAGCAGTCGGGCCAAACATTCTACTTTACGCCGTTGATCGATCAAAATGTAGCGGTACCCCAACCCGTGCATGGGATGTCGCCCATTGCAGCGATTGTCGGAGCGTTCGCAAGTGCGCGTGAAGAGAGTCTTCCTTCCAGCGCCGGTTTCGTCCAGCAGCCTTTCATGGGTCGTGTAATCGGCGGAGACTCGACTATCTGCGCTCCAAGCGTCATGCAGCCGTTGGACCTCCAACCAATCTGATGAGTTTGCGGAAGGGCCGCTGGAGTACTGCCCAGCGGCCCTTCTTTCGGCCGTGGGCCATTTTCTGATCGCAGCGGCTGAACTGAAATCGATTGGTTGAAAAAGTGACAAATGCGAACCGGCCACGTGGCACGGTGTCACTGGGTGTTAGCCGATGACATACGCCTCGTTGAGATTGGTTGCGCCGAAACCTTGTTGCGTGGCGCCGCCCGGGAGATAAATGGCGTTGTCAATGACCGAAGCGAAGAGCCCGTGGCGGGGTGTTTGCATGGGCGGTAATTGGCGCCAAAAACCATCGGCGGGGCAATAGGCTTCCACCTCTCCAAAAAGGCGCGGGATTTCACCGCCGAAGACATACAGGCAATTATTGACAACGCCCGCGCCGATTCCGGACCGGGCCGTGGGTAAGGGGTCCAGTTGCGTCCATTGATCCTTTTGCGGATTGTAGACTTCAAAAGCCGAGCCGGATTTGTCGGTGTCGCGGCCGGCTGCGACATAGAACAAGCCATCGATCACGCCGCCGGCCGTGTGGTTGCGCGGGATGGACATGGACGAGAGAGTAGTCCAGGAGTCGGCCACGGGATCGTATACTTCGAGTTCGGTTTCTTGCATTCCCGGCCCGGAGCCGCCGGCGACATATATTTGGTCGTTGATTACCGCAACGGCGGGTGTGTTGCCGTGATCAAAGCGCATGGGCGCCACATCATTCCAGGAATCCGCTTTGGGGTCATAGGCGAAAACGCGATTGGATAGACCGCCGAATGCGTACAGGGTGCCATTGGCGACTGCGGCGGCGCCGTGGTTGTTGACGATCGGCAGGGGGGCTGCACTCCGCCATTGATCCGTTTGCGGGTTGTAGATTTCAACCGTATTGGTGGAATTGCCGTTTTGATCGTAACCGCCGATGGTAAATATCTCACGCTGGAAAGCAGCCGTGGCAAGTTCCTGGCGCATGGAAGGCATCGGTTGAAGAGTGTACCAGGTTCCAGCAATTCCCTGAATGGTGCCGCCATTGCCCGGCACGTTCCCCGTTTGCAAACGGGTGGTGGGTCTTGCCGAATGCCTTATTGCAGCGGGGAATACACCTGTCCAACCAAGAGTATGGACGGAATGTTCCTTTGCTTCATCCATTTGAGTTTCGATTGAGGATGACATTTCATGTCGGACAATAGCTATAGAACTTCCCGGATCGGTTCTCTGCGGAACGCTTGCCGGGTAGGATTCGAGGTCTGAAATCTTATAGGTTGGCTGACGATGGTCCCGGTTTGATAACGATTCCCAAAGATCCGGAGAATAATTTGCAGCGAAATCTTGCAAATTTTCATTGCCGATCGTTCCGCCTACCAACAACGAGCCCGGTACCCGGCGATCCTCCAAGAATTCGATCTTGGGACGGAAGATCTGCGGGACGTGCAAGTAATTGCGTGTGGAAAAAAACTTCGCGGGTAACATGATGTGCTCTCCTGGCAGGCGAAGTGGTTTTGGGAATTACGGGTGCGCCCCGTTTGGTCATTTTGCTTCGATTGCAAATGGAATAATATTAGATTAGCTATCTGAAGGAGAAGCGACCATGAAGGGTAACTGGATGAGGTTGATGAGTGCCTGCCTGCTCCTGGCATGCACCAATGACACAACGGCGGCGCCCGAGAAGGGAGCGCAGGCGGAACAGCCGACTGCGGTTTCGGTCGTGCGCGTGCCGGAGAAAGGGATCCAGCCGCAGGTCGCGGTCGACAACCGCGGTACCACGCACATGATTTATTTCGCAGGCGATCCTGCCGCAGGGGACATCTTTTACGTCCGAGTGGAAAACGGGACGTTCTCCCGGCCGATCCGGGTCAACAGCGCGCCCGGAAGCGCCATCGCGATTGGCAATATCCGCGGGGCACGGATCGCTGTCGGTAGGAACGGCCGCGTGCATATCGCGTGGAACGGTTCGCGCAAGGCCGAGCCGAATGGCCCCAACGGTGCGACGCCGATGCTTTACACGCGCCTCAACGATGCGGGATTGGCGTTCGAGGCGCAGCGGAACCTCATTCAGTCGGCCGCCGGACTCGACGGAGGCGGCTCGGTCGGGGCCGACACGGCGGGCAATGTCTACGTGGAGTGGCACGCGCCCGCGCCAGGGGTAAAGGGAGAGAGCAATCGGTGCGTGTGGGTAGCCCATTCGCGCGACGACGGCAAGACCTTCGCGCCTGAGAAGCGCGCGAACGCCGAATCGACCGGCGCCTGCGGCTGCTGCGGTTTACAGGCCTTCGCCGACAGCCGGGGGTCGGCGTACGTGCTCTACCGTGCCGCGAAGGAGGAGGTGCACCGGGATATGTACCTGTTAACCTCAACCGACAAAGGCGAGCATTTCCGCAGCGAGATGGTTCATCCATGGGAGCTGAACGCCTGCCCGATGAGTTCGGCGGCGTTTGCGGAGGGTGGCGGCGGCGTCCTGGCAGCGTGGGAAACGAACGGGCAGGTCTACTATTGCCGGATCGACCAAGAGACCGGCAAGCGGTCATTGCCGGTGCCGGCGCCCGGAGATGCAAACGGGCGGAAGCATCCGGCGATTGCCAGCAATGCTAAAGGCGAAGTTGTGCTGGCCTGGACGGAAGGGATGGGCTGGAACAAGGGAGGCTGGCTGCGATGGCGAGTGTTCGATAAGGACGGCAAACCAACCGGCGCCATCGGGAGGGCGGAGGGAGTGCCGACATGGAGTCTGGTGGCTGTGTTCGCGCGGGCCGACGGCGGATTCACGATCGTTTATTAGTGAAGGTTTTCGTCATGTATGCGCGCCAGGCCGTTGAAAAAACTCTGCTGCCGAAGATACACGCATGAATATAATGGCAAGCGTCACGAATCCTTAGTGTATTAGCGGACGAAATAAATATGAGCCGAAAGAAATGGTTTTGGACGGCTGTACTGGCATTGCCGCTCACGGTAGCCTGCCTCGTCTCCGCCAACTACCAATCGCGGGGATTTATCTGCCCAATCACGGGTGAAGAATTGCCTTGCGAAAGATGTTGCCCGCTAAACCAGCCAACAAGCCAAGACTGCTGCCTCGATCCAACCTGCCCGCCCGGTTGCTCGGACGAATGCCCGCCCAATTGTTGCCCACCCTGTGCGCGCTGCCCATGATTCGGGACGTATACGCAGCTCAAACCCCGGCAGTGCAATCGCCGGGGGTTTTTGTTAGGACACTGTTTTAATCACTCGAAGGGACAGGGGGTGACGCCAATGTCGTGAGCCGGGCGGATGCGGAGGGCGGGGTGTCCAAGCAGTTGGGAAACGATCTGTCACAACTTACTGTAAGTGAGGACGTTGCAGAGTGACATTCGTTTCCGCAGTTCGTTTCCGAGCCGGTTTGCGAGTTCTGCCGAGGACATGGTGGAAAGTTCGTGCGGAGGCTAAGGAGTGGGGCATGTCGTGAGCGTTTACCGAAATTGGCAGGTAAGATGATTCCCCATCCGGTTGCATGTTTGCGGAGAAAAACGGCATCTTTATGCTTTACGTGGCGGGTTTTCCCTCGGCCGGACAGAACGACGTGAGCCGTGGCCTCGCTGCCATGTTCCTCACACGATTGCACATGCAGCCGATTCGGTTCGAAACCGAGGTTGCGGTAATAAATCTTTGCAGAAATGTTGAATTGCTCCTGCGTGAAACGGCTCCTGGAATCCGGGTGGACGGCCGAAAAGGCTTGCTGCCAATGCTGGTGAAACAAGGCCTCATAATAAAGGTGGACGATCTCTTTGGCACCCGTATCGACAACCGGCGCGGGAGCTGGACCACATCCCGCGACCAAGACCGCCAGCGCGATACCCAAAAGGCTCACGCTACGCTGGATTTTCATCCCTATTTCCTTCGTGATCACTCCGGGTAGCTGCCGTCTCCAGTCAGGACAACTTTATCGGGGTAAAAATCGATGACGGCTTCCTCCCAGCGCAGGGAGACGGCGTGGCCGTCCAAGTATAAATAGTTGGCAACAGACGTGTGCCGGTCGCGGGCAAACCAGGGGGTAATAATCCCGGTGCCGAGCCAAATATCATAATCATCTTGCCGGGGATCATCGCCGCGGGGCGGGGTAAAGGCATTGGCATTGCGTTCGGAAAAAGCAATGAAACTGGACGTGCCGACTTCGTTGACGAAGCGGATGAGATTCCAGCGGCCGTAGCGGCGGGTTTTGTGGCTCAATAGGGAGTTCATCAGGTAACTGGTGCGATGGTCCACGCCGTCGATCGCCCCGGTTTCGTCACGATAGGGCCGGCGTTTCGATTGATCGGCAGGACAGCGATAGATTTTTTCGCTGGGAAGGACAATGCCCTGTCGCGAAAGGTTCTCGTTGGCTTCCTGGGTGCCGCCGACATAGGGCATAAGCTTGTCTTCCCAATAGATTTCGGCGAAAGTGCTGCCCTGGCCGGCCTCTGCGATGACATCGGCATTGAACGGATGGTGCAAGAAAAACTGGCCGTTGTGGTTGTCGTAGTATTGGTGGACTGCCAGACCGATCTGCCGGAGATTGGATTGGCATTCCGCCCGGTGGGCAGCAGCGCGCGCTTTTTGCACCGCAGGAAGCAGCAAGGCGACCAGGACTCCGATAATCGCGATGACAACCAAGAGCTCAATGAGAGTGAATGCGCTGCGATGAGCCTCTTTCACAATTCTTTCTCCCAGGCGCCGACAAGGACAAGCATCACCTCCGTATTACGATATTGAAAATTGTATTAACGGCAAACGGAAGGTGCCATGTTGAGTGGGACCATGGCAAATAATCCCTCGTGCAGCGGCTGATCGAGCTGGCAGCGCGAGGCATAGTTGGCCAAGGGAGAGCGCAGGCTGCCTGTGGCTATTGAGCGCATTGAAGGGTTTTAAACGGACGTGGCGCTGTCAACGAAAGGGCAGGAATTTGAAGACTGTGGTGGACGGACATCTGTAATCGGATTACACATGGACCACCGGCAGGGGGATGCGACAGGGAGGGGGTGTCCCAGCGCCTCAGAAACGATCATCGATATTCCACAACGCTGCTATCAAGTACGTTTTGCGAACAGTGTCACCTTTTCCTCCGAAAAGACTCCCGACCGCTTTTTCTTCCGAGCTGCATTACATGTCATGCGAGAGCGGGGTTGGTCGGGAAACGAAACACTGACACACAAGTAAGGAGTGACACGTCTGGGAGGAGTTCGCCGTAGCTAATCGATCGACTCAGATGGACCGGAGCAAGTTAAGTGCAATAAGAATTTTTTCAAGAATTTTGTTATTTTTTGTTACGAAATAGCTTTCTCGATCCATTAGATAATAGGGACCACGTTTTTGAGCCTCAATCGCGAGTCCTTTCCAGCTGACAAAAATGGAAAAACCACGTGTATTTGTGCCAAACAAAACGAGAAACCGGACCGCCCAGCGGCGGAACTGTCGCGTTGGCACGAACGAGCCTTACGACGACACCCCGGTGCAAAACAGGGAGTTCCTCTCAATCAAGAACCGGAGGCCATCATGATCAAGAATCCGAATCGCAAGCCTAAACGCGGCGGGTCCAAAGTTCGCAGAGAATTAACTCAGGCGAGCGCGAAGAGGCTTGCAGCTGAAGTTCGTGAGTATTTCGAAGAGCGGCGAAAACGGCTGGAGGTGGTGACGACCACGCGCACTCCGAGCGGCCAGATCCTCGACTGGATTCCGATTGAATCCCAACGCATCAAAGGGAAGATTGCCAGTCCACCGCCCAATCGTCCCCTCATTATTCCGCGCGGCAATCGAAAGCTTCGCCTGGCCAGATTCGAACTTGAGAACGAAGGCGCCGAGCGGGGACCGGTGGGCACCGTGCCGGTCCTTCGCAAGGATTTTAGCAAGCTGCGCATTTCGCGGTCGCTGCGCGACTATCTCTCCAAACACGGACGAGCGACCAAGCGCATGCTTCTCCTACAGAACGGCTTAAGCCTTCCTGATCCGGAGGAAGGCGGCTCGCATCGCTACGCGTCGACAAGCCAGTCTACGCCTTGCTTCGGCGGCGAAGGCAATCTGAGCGCCTGGGATCCATACACCGAAACATCTGACGACTTTTCGCTGATGCAAATCGGCCTCCTAAACTTTGACACGGGTAAGACGCAGTCGGCCGAAGCCGGCTGGCAGGAATTTCAGGATGAATACGGGGATTGGGTTCCGCATTTATTCGTGTACTACACCACGAACGGCTACTCCGAGGATGGCGATAACAAGGGCGGCTACAACCAGGATGTTGACGGATGGGTACAGTACGATGGTTCCATTTACCCCGGCGCCACCTCCAGCCCCAACAGTACACCGGGCGGCGCTCAGTACATCATGCAGATCAAGTACCAATGGTATCAGGACAACTGGTGGTTCCGCTGCAACGGCCGTTGGATCGGATATTATCCGGCACGCCTTTACATGGGCAATCAGAGTGTTTTCTCGACTCTTGGAGACCATGCCAGTTGGATCGGTTTTTGGGGCGAGGTGTTCGATTCCGACGATGTTGAAGGGCGGACTACGACTACCATGGGAAGCGGTTACTGGGCAGAAAATGGCTGGACCTGGTCCGCATTTCAGAGCAATCTTCGGGTTCAGACGGACCGAAGTGGCAGCTTGACTGATTATGATGGAGGTTCCGGGTGGGCAAGCGACCCGGATATGTACGACATCATTACCAAAATGAAGAGTCGCTCCTCGTGGGGCAGCTACTTCTGGTTGGGCGGGCCGGGGGCTCGCTAGATTGCGCCAGTTACGGGCGCCGACGGAAACCATATCCGGTGTTTCCCCGGCGGTTCGATGCATCGGTCGATGTGGCGTCGATGTGACCGACGCGCGCAACGCTTCGCCTCGCTGAGCCCACGCGCAGTCAAGCTGCCCCTTATGCAGGTTGAGAGTTCGTTCGGCGCAGCACGACGGCAACGAGCCAGCCGACCAAGAACCCGAGGACATCCGACTGTCACTTTGAGTCAGCCAGCGTCACGCGTACGAACCGTGGCCAGTACAGCTTGGCTTCACGGGCCACCTGCCAAAAATCGAACGAGTTGACGACATAGCTCACGACCAGCTCCCCGCCCGACGACAGCGCGGGGTGGGCTTTCGCAGCGTAGCAGAAAACCTTCTTGTCCCGGCTCATCTCGGGGCACTCGTACAGGACTGCCGGGGCCGACCACGGCCCCCACGGGCGGCTGGCCGTCCGGCCCATGATCCGCGGCGACAAGCCCCGCTCGGTATAAACGGCAAGGTAGCCCATGCCGAAGGGAGTCACCGAGTATTCGCTGGCGATGTCCCCCGCCAAGGGGCTGGCGTTACGAAAGTCCTCTCCCCAAACGCCATCGCGAAAGTATCGCCAGGCCGCAAAATTGCCGACCGACGCCGCCGGCACCCGGGCGACCACCATCTGCCGCTGTGGTGAGCTCTTTCCGCGCCGCTCATCGGTGCCGTAGACGTAAAGATCATTGCCCACCCGCAACACCTCGGCGCCCCAAGCCAACCAGCGATCGTTGGAGAATACCGCGTTCGACATTTTCACCTGCTCAACGCGCCACAACTCCGGCGGCTTCTCCGAGTTGGCCACCGTTCCCAGCCAAAGTCCAATGGAGCGGAAGCCGAATACGCTCTTGTCGTCTGTCTTCTCCACTTGGTTGAGGAACAGGAACAGCCGGCCGCGGTCCGCGACGCCGGCTTGGAGCCAAAACCAGCCGCGCCCGTCGGCCGGGACGATCAGGGCCGCCGGCTTGCCGTTCGCGCCCCGGGCTATGCTGTAGCGCACACGCTCGCCGATTCCCTCCTGTACGCCGACCGAATTGTTGACGATGGTCGCGTCCGTGCGCCGACCGTCGCGGATTTGGCCAACCCAAGTGTCGCTAAACAGCCAGAGGCTTCTTTTTGGCGAGAGGGCGACCGAATACGCGCCGTCGGCGCCGATCCAACCGTCGGCTCCGTAGAAGAGCGCGTCGAGATCGGGGGCGGGAGCGGCTGACTTGACGACGGGCGGACCTGCCCCGAGGAGTAGCGGGACTAAAGCGAGTGCGCCAATGACCCACGCTCCTGTCATCGTTGCCTCCCTTTTGACTGCGGGAATTATACCAATAGATCGCCGGGGCGCCTGGCCCGCGAAAGAACCGCACCCCGTGGACGCCTGTGCCCGCAGGCGCTACCCGGCCCGTCACGGTTCCCAACTCAGACGGGTTAAAACCTCGCGTACCTCGGTCCGACACACCGCGGTCGATGTAACGGACGCGCGCAACTTCACTTATCAAAGTTGTGCGAGGTGACACCCGGCTCGAACCCTCGGGGCTGGTGCGGGCGAACCTCAATCTACCGGACGGAGTCTGAAAGGCGAGGCGAGAGGGTAGAATTCTAAAAGGCATGGGGGGACACGATGACAACCAAAGACCCGCTTCCGAGTGGAACGCCTATTCTGGACCGCGTGGCTCCGCTTCCGGAACCAGTTGCGCCCTCGGCAGGCCCCTGCGTCCTCCTTGGAATCGGCATCACCCTTTGCGGTGCACTCGTCGCCCTTCTGGTCCTTCGCCATTCAACCTTCGTCGAATCCCTCCACAAGTGGGCGCTGTCACAATTCGAGCAGCTGTTTCCGGATTCCTGGATCTCCGCTGGAATCGTATTTGTTGGGGTCATTAGCATCCTGATCGGCTTCTCTGTAACGGCCATTCATGAGCCTGGACACCTGATCGTTGGCGTCTGGATGGGGTTCCGCTGCAGCTCCCTGTTCCTCGGACCGCTCCAGTTCAACGCCCGGTCGAGGCTTTCGCTCAATCCCGATCTGCGATCCTGGTGGCACGGAGGCGTCACGCTGGTTCCCGACAAGCCGGAGAAGCTCCGTGCCGGCACAATTGCAATGGTGTTTGCCGGGCCCGCCGCCAACCTGCTGACCGGTTGCGCGGTACTGCTGTTGCCATATCGCAAAGGCTTCTTCTCTTGGCTTTTCATTGTCGCATCGCTCCTGGCAGGCGTGATTGAGTTATTCCTCCCGATCCGTGGGCCGACCTTCGTCTTCGACGGGCGGCGCATCTGGATGTTGTTATGGGACCGGGGGCGCAGTGAGCGCTGGCTTGCACTAATGAAGCTGATTGCCGACTCCAGGGACGGCGTTTCGCCGGAGTTGATGTCTCCCGATCTTCTTGCCAAAGCGACCGCCGTTCGCGACGATTCGGCCGACACCGTGACGGCGCACGTATTTGCCTTCTCGGCGGCCTTCCATCAGCACAGGGACGGCGAAGCCGCAGAACGGCTCGAGATGTGTCTGGCGCATTCCGCGCAGGTTCCGCCCGTCGTCCGCGAAGCGCTGATGAGCGAGGCCGCGGTGTTTCAGGCGAGGAGGCGGAAGCGTCCCGACCTGGCGGAACAATGGCTGGCTGGTATCCCGGCAAACACGCAGCACAAATGGTTTCGATCGCGTGTCGAGGCCGCCATTTTGGAGTCCAAAGGCGACGTCCCCGGTGCCCTGGGGAAATTGGGCGAGGTCGAGGCGGCGCTCCTGACGCTCCCCAGGAACCCCCAGCGCGAAAACCTCCTGCGATTGCTGCAGAGGTGGAAGTCCGAGCTGGGTCGCTTGTCGGGAGAAGCCTCATGACGCTCGTTGGCGTAGCTGGCTTGCTGACAATTCACTCGCTACTCTCGACGTTCCTTGCCGCACAGGAACTCTTCCTGCCACTGGGCGACGCACACTCTGATCAAGGGCGCGTCGGTCCGATTCATCGAAGCAGTTTCAGGCGGAGCGTGCAGTCGTACCGGTGCCATTGCGTCCGAGTTCCCCGTTGTCGGCATCGATCATTGGGTCAATGGAAGGAGATGGGGGTCCAGAGGACTTCGTTCCAGATGCTGAGCCATTTGCGTTTGGAGGGAGGAGGTTTGCGGGGAGTTGGTTCGGGGTGAATGATGTAGCCGGGGCCCGGAGGTTTGGGGGGAGGGATGGCGGGGGTCGTGGTCAAGGGGGGCAGGAGCTGAATGTGTCAAGCAAATGCAAAGTGAACAATGCAAAACTCAAAGAGAAGAATACGTTCATGGCGGGTAGAATACGTCGCAGCGGAGAGGCGGTTTTTTGGGGAGTCATAAGTAGAGGTCTGGTTGAGGGTTCGGGAATATGTCGCAAAGGAGGTCGATACGTCCAGGGTTTGCAATTACGTCCACGGGGGCCGGGGGGGTGGTGGGCGCAACGTATTTTTCAGAAGAGATTGTAACAGGAGGGCGTGGGTTATGAGAAGAGTCAGTTATTTGTGAGAATGTCATTCAGAGCAAATTGGCAGCAATTTCTCGGTTATGTGTAAGATACCACTGAAGCGGGGCGGGTGCGCAAGTCGTGCGGACGGTGTGCGTCTGCCGTCTGCATTTTGTGCGGAACCGTGTTATGCCGAAACGTGCGGTAGTTCTGCTGAGCGGCGGGCTGGATAGCGCGACGACGCTTGCCATTGCCCGTAGTCTACAGTTCGATGTCTTCACTCTGAGCATCGATTACGGACAGCGACATCGTCGGGAATTGGATTGTGCCGGCAGGCAGTCGGAGTTGCAGCGTGCGGTCCGGCATACCTTCGTGCGCGTCGATTTGCGCGCGATCGGCGGGTCGGCGTTGACGGATTCTCTGGAAGTTCCCAAAGACCGGGCTTTCGACGCAATCGGCGAGGGAATTCCGGTGACATACGTACCGGCTCGAAACAGTGTTTTTTTGAGTTTGGCGCTGGGCTACGCGGAAGTGGTCGGCGCGTTTGACTTGTTTATTGGCGCCAATGCGATCGACTACTCGGGGTATCCCGATTGCCGGCCGGAGTACCTTGCCGAGTTCGAGAAGCTCGCGAATTTGGCCACGAAAGCGGCGGTGGAAGGGCAGGGCACTTTCCGTATTCACGCGCCGCTTTTGCACAAGACCAAGGCCGAAATCATCCGCGAGGGTGCACGCCTAGGCGTTGATTTCGGCTGGACGCTGAGTTGTTATGATCCCGTGGAGCGTGGGGCGTCGGGCGTGGGGCGAGTTGAGGCGTGCGGACAGTGTGATAGCTGCCGGTTGCGGGCCAAGGGTTTTCTGGAAGCAGGGTTGCGGGATCCTTGTTGCCCACCAACCTTTTCTTGACCTCCCTTGCTGGCGCGGCGGGCTTGTGTATGACGCGCAAGTCATAGGGCCCTTGCGGGCGCGGCGGGCTAAGGTGTACTGCGGGCTAAGGTGGAGATTGGAAAGTGCGAAATTCTATTTGCCCACAAGTTTCTTGACCTCATCTTCCAAATTGGCTAACTGCACGGTTCGGCTAACGACCTTGCCGTCCTTGCCGACGAGGAACATGTTGGGCAGGACCATGATGCCATACTGGGTGGCGAGTGGACCTTCGAGGCTGCCCGGCTGGAACAACTGAACACCGGGAACGCCGCCGTTCGCCAAAAAGCTGTTGGCCTCCGGCGGGCTGTTGTCCAGGTTGATGCAGACCAGCTCGACGCCTTTATTGCCGTAGGTGTTCAACAGCATTTTGAGGCGGGCGAAGTCGCCCACTGATTGTTTGTTCCAGCTGGCCCAATAGTAAACGATGACGACCTTGTTGGCGAGCGTTTTGATATCAAAGGTCTTGCCGTCGAGGGTTGGGCCGGAAAGTTCCAAGGGTTTCCCTTCCAGGTCCAGCCGGCGGAGCGCGCCCTGTGCCTTATCCGCCAAGCCTTTTTTGTCGCCAAAATTCGCAGCCAGTTGTTGATACCACTTTTTCGCCTGATCTTCCTTGCCCAAGATCTCACTCACCATGCCGGCCTGCAACAAGGCATCCGGCGCATCTTCGCCTTGCGGATAGTCCTGAACGAACTTGGTCAGGCGAGTCAACCAGGCTTCCTGGATTTTCAGGAAATCGCCGCCGCCCTGGCTGTTCTTTGCCGCGAAGTCGGCCGACATTTCCCGAAACGTGACATAGGCTGCCAACGCGCTTCCCTTCTGGGAACCGGCGACTTGCTTTTCCAGATCAACGAGGCGCTCGATTGCCTTCTTGTCATTTTCCGGAGCGGCTTGAGCTGCCGAATTCAGGCAGTCGGCTATCTGCCGAATCCACTGATCCTTTTCTTCAGGTTTGACGATTTTCGGGAGGACCTTTTGCAGCAAGTCCGCGCGTTTCATGTTGTATTGGAAGATGGCAGCATTGTCGGTGCTGTCGCCCTTGGGAGCTTCCGCGTCCAATTTTTTCAATTCATCGAGGACGGCCAGGATCGCCGGATCGGTCGATGCTGGTTCGCCGGCGCTGGCGCCTTCGACGGCGGCGCCGGGAGTCGGGGCATCGACCAGCCTCCAGGCCGGGCCGACCTGGATCATTTCGCCGGTCTGCAGCCAATCATGCTTGCCGTTGTTTTCATATAAGATAGTGCAGCGCTGGTTTTTGATAAGGTCGCGTTTCAGGCCGTAGGAATCCGCGGGAATGCATTGGGGCGCAGGGGATTCGATCCGTTCCCAGCGGGCTTGCGGCGTGAAGTTCAACTTGGCAATAGTGGTCAGGAACTTGGTTTGGGCCTGTCCGCGCAGTTCGCGCAAGCGCTCGGTTTCCGCCGCGGGGAGTTCCAGAGAATTGATTTCCGCATCGGTGATCCACAAGGCCTGAAGCCGTTGAAAGTCCTTAGCGATGAGCGCTTGCATGATTTCCTGGCTGACTTCCTCCGGAGAGATCATTTTCCAGGTGTCGATTTTGCCATCCTTGTTGGTATCGAGGCCCCATTTCATGCCCCCCGTGTTAACCCAGCGGTATTGATCCACCACGCCGCTGAAAGTCGAATCGATCTCGCGATACACTTCTACGCCATCGAGGTAGTAGGACCAGATGTCGATTCTCTTGTCGCTGTTGGAATCAAAAAAGCGTCTGAGAATCCGGCCCTGGGGGTCGCGCAGCAACCAGCCGCTACTGCCCTTGGCGCCGTTGACGAGCTCGACTTTGCATTGTTCCTGTTCCTGGGCGGTGGGCGAACTATAGTTGATGCCGGGCTGTTTGGGACGAAAGCCGAGCATCTGGGAGACGGTTGGAGGCTGAGCGGTGACGCCGGTGCCAGCCGAGGCCAGCAAACAGCCTACGATCAGCCCTGAGTGCATGCGTGCCTTGCCCATCCCAGTCTCCTTTCGTCGCCATAGATCATTCAACACACCTCCTTAGTCTTCGGCATTTACAGTCGTCCCGGTTCAACGCAAAAAGCGGTAATTCGGCGCAATCCACTTGTCCGGGAAAAGCTGACCGCCCTACAATGGAATACCGGCATCGCTCAATCCGGCCTGCATCGGAAGTGCCGTTTATGCCGCTAGCTTGCCTTGATGATGCTCCGGTATTCTAAGCATTTAGCCGGATACAAAATAGGAAGGCGATGCTCGCTGGACTCCAACTTTTGCCCAACTTGACTCTTTTTTTTCAACCGGCTATAATTTCGAAGCGCTAAACAGTACCGTTGAAGCAATTGTCTCCTTCGGTTCAGTTTTCGACTAAAAAAACGTTTGATCGGATTCTGGGTTAAAGAACAGAGAGAAAGGCGGGCCGGGTCTTGCGGGATGCGGGGCAATAAGCTCAAACAAACCGGCTGACAACTAATGGGATAGTAAGGGGAATGCGGTGGGTTCCTGGACTGATTGCTAACTTTCTTCGTTGTCGAGAAAGACTACTTGTACTCGTTTGCTCACCCCCCCGCGTGCCACCCAAGAGTATTGCTCCTCTGCGGCCTGCCTTCTGATAGATGCCTCAACGGAACAACAAGCTGGATGACATGGGAAAAAACGGCGTCGCTTTTTCCCAAGAATCGATTCTCCGGTCCGTGGGTGCTCGTTGACGGACGACAGGACAGATCTGGTTAAACGCGTCAAAGAAGCCAATGATGTGGTGGACGTCGTCGGCAGCTATATCGCCCTGCGCCAGACGGGGAACACATACAAGGGGCTTTGTCCGTTTCATGATGACCACCGGCCCTCCCTCACGGTGGATTCGCGTTTCCAACGGTATCGGTGCTGGTCGTGCGGCAAGTCCGGCGACGTCTTTAATTTCATCATGGATCATGATCGAGTGGATTTTCGCGAAGCCCTGGAACTGCTCGCGCGCCGCGCCGGAATTTCTTTGGAAAAAACGGCCGATTCGGCGCACCAACGATCTCGCGCCGTTATGCTTGATGTAGTAAAGTGGGCGGCTGAAGTTTATCACCATTGCCTGCTCGATTCCCCGACGGCGGAAGCTGCCCGGATTTATCTCGGTGAACGGAAGATCAGCGGTGAAACCGTCCGAAAGTTTGGCTTGGGCTATGCTCCCCCGGCGGGCGACTGGTTGGTTGCCAAGGCAGTCCAGGCCGGCCATACTTTCGATACGTTGGAAAAAGTCGGTTTGATCGCGCTGCGAACGGAAGGGAACGGATTTTACGACCGGTTTCGTGATCGGATTATTTTTCCGATCCGCGATCGGAGCGGGAATCCGGTGGGGTTTGGCGGCCGGATTCTGCCATCGTCCCCGTTATCGGCCAAAGCGCCGAAGTATTATAACTCTTCCGAAACGCCATTATTCAAAAAGAGCGAGCAGCTGTACGGATTGGACCAGGCACGGCAAGCGGCAGCGACGGCAGGATATTTGGCGGTCGTGGAAGGTTATATGGATGTCTTGATGGCCCACCAAAAGGGAATACCTCAGGTAGTAGCCCCGATGGGAACGGCCTTAAACGTCCGTCACGTGCAGCACTTGCTGCGCTGGGTACCCCGCGTCGTGCTGGTATTCGATGCGGATGCCGGCGGCAATACCGGAGTCGACCGGGCGCTGGAAATTTTTGTGCAGCAAAACGTAGAACTGTCGATCGCGACATTGCCCGCGGGCCTGGATCCCTGCGAACTACTGGTGCAGCAAGGGGCGGAAGCGTTTCAACAAGTATTGGGTCGAGCCGTGGATGCCCTCGAATTCAAATTGAGTCAGGTGCTGTCGGCGGAAAGCGGGTCCGGAGTGGAAGGGCGCCGGCGCGCCGTCGACAAGATCCTGGGAATTGTCGCCCTCTCTCCGGATAAGACCAGCGGCGAAGTAGCAGTCAAACAGGAATTGATTGTCAACCGGATTGCCCGGCGCCTGGCGGTCAAGGAAGAAACGGTGTGGGCGCGTTTGGGCGAACTGCGGGCCAGCCGCCGCCGGTTTGCGGAATCCGTGCAGCGAAGCGCCGCGGGCGAGGACAAGCGCGTGGCGCCGGCGCCCTACCGCGAACGACAACTGCTGGAAGTGCTGCTTGCGGAACCGGAGTTGGTTCCGCTGGCGGCTGCCGAGATAAAATCCGACCAGCTTGAGCATCCGGGCTTGCGGCAATTGCTGGAAGGGATGTACCATCTGTTGGAGGAGGGTGAAACTCCGGAACTCGACCGGTTACGAGCCCGCATAGATAATCAGGCGCTCATGGACTACGCGCTAAAGGCACAAGAAGTCGGGCTGGCAAACTCGGAGCGGCGCGCCTGGTTGGAAAAGCTAATTGCAGAATTTCGGCGCTGCCGCGTCGAGCCGGTGAGAAAAGAACTTCAGAACCAACTGCAAGTTGCCAGCGACCACACGGACGCGGTCGAATTGCTCCGGCAGCTTCAGAATCGCACGGTGAGCTCCGATTCGGGTCCTCTCCCCGTGGGAGGCGCCGGTATTGGAGCGAGGAGGGTTTGATGGACGTGAAATTGGATGAAAGCCTGAAAGCCGTTATCGAATCCGGCAAGCACAAAGGCTTCCTGACATACAGTCAGGTGAATGAGTTCCTGCCGGATGACGCCGTCAATGCGGAAAAACTCGATCAGCTCCTCATGATCCTGGAAGAACAAGGCATCGAGCTGATCGACGAATCCGAGGCGGAGGAGCGCGAGGCCGGCCCCGACGGCGCCCGAGACGCAACCGCGGTCGAGGAGCTCGACCTGAGCTTCATGGATGAAGATGAATCGCGCCGGATCGACGACCCGGTCCGCATGTACCTCACACAGATGGGAGAAATTCCTCTACTCAAACGCGAAGAAGAAATCTCGCTGGCAAAAAAAATCGAAGTCACCCGGAAGCGCTTTCGCCGCAAGGTCCTGGAATGCGATTACGCACTCAGCAATGTCGTCGAGACTCTGAAGCGCGTTCACATCAACGAACTACCGTTCGATCGCACGATCAAGGTTTCACTGACGGAAAACCTCGAGAAAGACAAGATCATCCAGCGCATGCCGCACAATTTGAAAACGCTGGAGCGGCTGATGGAACAAAATGTCGAGGACTTTACCCGGAACATCGATCCGCGGACGCCCGAAGAAGAAAAGCCCAAACTCCGCCGCGGCTTGCGGATTCGCCGTCGCAAGATGGTCACCCTGGTCGAAGAACTCAGCATCCGCACGCAGAAAGTTCAACCGCTCATGCGCAAGCTCGACCAAATCTCCGCGCGCATGGATGAACTAGAGAGGCAATTTCAGGATCTCGACGGCCTGCGCAGTGCCAAGGAGGATCGGGCCAACCTGGAGAAAGAACTTCGCGACCTGATGCTGATTACGCTCGAGGAGCCGTTCACTCTGCGTAAGCGCGTCGAAATCATGAAGAAGCGTTTCACGGAATATGAACAGGCGAAACGGGACTTGTCGGGCGGCAATCTACGGCTGGTGGTCAGCATTGCCAAGAAGTACCGCAACCGCGGGCTGAGTTTCCTTGACCTGATTCAGGAAGGCAACACTGGCCTGATGCGGGCGGTGGATAAATATGAATATCGCCGCGGTTACAAATTCAGCACGTATGCCACCTGGTGGATTCGGCAGGCGATTACCCGCGCCATTGCCGATCAGGCCCGGACGATCCGCATCCCGGTGCACATGATTGAGACGATGAGCAAATTGCGCAACGTCTCGAAGCGGTTACTTCAGGAAATGGGCCGAGAACCGACGATGGAGGAAACCGCCAAGGCAGCCGGCATCAGTGTGGAAGAAACGAGGCGTGTCCTGAAAATCAGCCGGCACCCGATCAGCCTGGATCGACCGGTGGGCGAGAGCGAGGACAGCTATTTCGGGGATTTCATTGAGGACAACGGCGCCGAGTCGCCGGTCAGTGCCGCCACCAATGAAATGCTCAAAGACAAGATCGAACAGGTATTGAAAACTTTGACCTACCGGGAGCGGGAGATCATCAAGTTGCGTTACGGCCTCGGTGATGGTTATACCTACACGCTCGAAGAGGTGGGACGGATCTTCAAAGTGACACGGGAACGCGTCCGGCAGATCGAGGCCAAGGCGGTACGCAAACTCCAGCATCCGGTCCGGAGTCGTCAATTGGAGGGATTTCTCGACGGCTCCGCACGGCGCTGACGCAACGACCGCCGGTCCTTTGGGCCGGCGGTTTTTTTTGGAGGTTGGTGCTTGATAAGGAGCCATGCCATGCCGGGTCCCGCTGCGATTCTCCGGGATCTTCACCGCCTTGAGCGCCATGCTGCGGACTTGCAAGCGCAAATTGAGCGCGCTCCGAATGCCCTCAAAGTCCAGCAGGCGCGGGTGACCCGGGCAGAAGATACTCACAAGGAGGCGCAGGAAGCGATCAAGCGATATAAAATCGCCATACACGAAAAGGAAGTCAGTCTGCGGGCAAAAAATCAGCAAATCGCCAAGCATCAAAAACAACTGAATGAGGCGACGAGCAAAAAGGAATACGATGCCCTCCAGGCCGAGATTACCGCTGAGAAACAAGCTTGCCGGGCACTGGAAGATGACATTCTTAACGATATGCTTGCGACGGAGGAAAAAACGGCCCAGTTGCCGCAACTCGACAATGCGGTGAAACAGGCCCGGGACGAACTGAACCAGTTTGAAATCGGCAGTCAGGCGCGGCTCGACGAGCTGAACGTGCTGCTCGAAGACGCCAAGAAGAACTTGCGGGAACTAGCAGCCACATTGCCCGAGGACATTGTGCCACATTATGAACGGCTCCGGGCCGCCAAGGGCGAGGATGCGATGTCGGCGGTGCACAACCGGACCTGCAGTTCCTGCTACACAGAGATTACCGCACAGAATTACAATGAGTTGACCCAGGATCGATTTGTCTTGTGCAAGAACTGCGGGCGGATTTTGTATCTGACGGACAATTGAAATCCGCAAGCGTTCATTCGATAATAAATAGTTTGCCTACCCAGTGATATGGTTAGCCGCTGCATAGTATGATGAACCCGCATTCGCTGGAATATTTCATGGAAGCGTGTGGCGTTGTTAGCCCACTGCAGCTGAGTGTCGAGCGTTTCGGCCGGCCGGAAGGCGGCCGCCGCGTCTTGCAACGTCCCTACACGTTGATTGGCCGCGATCTCGGCAGTTGCGTTCCGCTGGTCGAGCCGCAAATCAGCCGGCGTCATGCCTATTTGCAATTCCTCAGCGGCCGACTGTTTTGTATCGATCTGGGCAGCCGCACGGGAGTCCACTGGGAACAGGAAGCCAAAAAATCAGGCTGGCTGGAGCCGGGTCAGACCATACGCGTCGGCACATATACCATCCGCTATGAAGAAGGCGGCGACGAACTGGAAACTCCCGTGAGTGCTGATTGGAATCCGCTTCTGTCCGGCGCTCTCGATCAGCATAACCTACCGGACGTGATATTGGACTTTGTCAACGGCAATCCGCGGTGCAACTGGGAAATGAATTGTGCCGTCGCCATAATGGGCCTGGCGCCCGATTGCCACATTCGTTTGCGCGGGTCGAATATTTCTTCCCATCATTGCAGCCTGGTTCGGACGCCTCTGGGGGTATGGGTCATTGATCTCCTGGGGCGCGACGGCATACGCGTGAATGGGGAAAAAATCCAATGCGCCTATTTGAACAACGGTGATCGGATTCAAATCGGTACGCTGCTCATCCGGATCTGGCACAATGCTCCGTTGCCTGGCGACCGCTTCAGTGAAGAAATCCTGCGGGCCGAAGACCGCCTCGCTCTTCGGGACAAGAAGCGTACGCTCTCGCTGACCGGCCACTCGCCGGAGAGCGACGACGAAAGCAGCGCCTTGGCCCTGGCTGCCAGCGATCGGGCTCCATCTCCGCTGCGGGGAGACTCGACACAACCGGAAACTGACAGTGGTGCGGCGGCCCAGAATTATGCGCTGAGCCCTGCCTTGAACCGGGCCGAATGGAATGAAACGCTGCTCGTGCCGTTGGTCAACCAGCTTGCCGACATGCAAAAAAAAATGTCTGATCAGTTCCAACAGGCCATACTCATGGTGGTGGAAATGTTCACCGAGATGCATCGCGATCAGGCAAATCTGATTAGGCAAGAGATCGATCGTCTCCAGGATCTCACCGATGAGCTGCATGTGTTGCGGGCAAGTTTGGAAACCTGCCCCGCGGTTCCCGCGCTGCCAGCAGGTTTGGAATCCTGCCCCACGGTTGCCAAGAACCAGATGGCAGAACCCACCGCGGCCGCTGGCGGGGTCCCAACCGAAGTCGCGGTAGAAAAACCGACGAAGAACGAAGCACCGCAGCGGGAAATCAAACCGGCAATGGACCTTCCCCCCACTCCCGTTGAGGCAACCCAGGGCGAAGTCCATATGCAGTTGTTCCAACGCATCGAGGCGATCCAGCAGGAGCGGCAAAACCAGTTGCAAAAAATCCTCCACTTCTTGACCGGGAAATAATCGGTCCACTTTTTGGCGGATTCTGAATTCTGACGAATTCCGCTACAGCGAGTCAGGTTTGCTTTTGTTCGAAGCTGGTTTTTGAGCTATGTTTTATGGGTTGATCGGATAGTCCTCGGATCCGGTTCTTGAATTGCCTGATTGCGAAATAGGACGGACCAATGGCCTCTTCTGAAATGCCGCAACAGGACGTATCCGATAATCGAAAGGTTGACACGCCCTTCGAAGACTCAAGGCGTGCCACCCAGTCCCAGTCGTCAGAAATGGCCACCGAGCCCCAAGCGCAGCAACAAGGACAGGAATCGTATAGTTGTGGACGAAAGCCTTTGGTCCGCGTGCTGCCGCGACCCAGTTTCAAAGCCTATTGGGCGATGGTCCTGCAAGTCTCCGCGCAAAGCATCCGTCTTATGGTAGATCGTTCGTTTGACACCGGAACGCTTGTGGCGATCCAACTGCAACGCAAGTTTATCGGCATGTCCGGAATTCTGACCGCCAAGATCCTCAAAGCCTGGGTTGCGGAAGATCCCACAGAAAAGGGGCGCTGGTTGTTGGACTGCAGTTTGTCCCGGAGTCTGACGGACGATGAGATTATTACGCTGCTGGAGGGCGATCAAATCCAGTAGGTCATTCGGCTGCTTAGCTGAATTCTGAGGAAATCAGCTACAGGGAAGCGCGGCCGGAACGTAAGGAATTTGCGACAACCGAAAGGGAACTCAAGCTCATAGCGGCGCTGGCCCAAATGGGGTTGAGGATTCCAAGAGCGGCGACCGGTATGCTCAAGGCGTTGTAGATAAAGGCCAAGAAGAGGTTTTGGCGAATGGCGCGCATGGTGGCCCGGCTGAGACGCCGAGCTCGGGCGATGCCGCGAAGATCGCCTTGAACCAACGTAATGCCCGCGCTGGCGATGGCGACATCGGCGCCGGTTCCGAGAGCAATGCCGATGTTTGCCTGGGCCAGGGCCGGGGCGTCATTGACGCCGTCTCCTGCCATGGCGACCATCCGGCCCTGTTCCTGAAGCCGTTTGATCACGGCGATTTTTTGCGGTGGAAGGACCTCCGCGACCACTTCACCGATTCCCAGTTTTCGCGCCACAACCTCGGTGGTGGTTCGGCTGTCGCCGGTGAGCATGAGAATGCGCATGCCTTCGGCTTGTAAGCTACGAATCGCCTCGGGAGTGGTTTCGCGAATCGGATCAGCGACGCCGAGCAAGCCGGCCGGCCGCTCGTCGATTGCAAGCAAGACGACGGTTTGACCTTCTTTTTGCAAGGCTTCTCCGGGCACCCGCAGCGATTCCAGGGCTACGCCGTGTTCGGCGAGCAAGGCAGCAGTTCCCAGAATCATGGATCGGCCCTCGACCTGGCCGGTTACTCCTTTTCCGGGGATCGTGTGATAGTCGCGGACTTCGGCCGGTCGAATGCCCCTGGATTTCGCCTCATGAAGGATGGCGGAAGCCAAGGGATGCTCGCTGCCCTGTTCGAGGCCGGCCGCGAACCGCAGTAACTCATCGGGAGTGAAGCCGGCAATCGGCTGCACGGTTTCGAGGCGCGGTTTTCCTGCCGTTAGAGTCCCGGTTTTGTCGACGACCAGCGTGCCGGCCTGCTGGAGGATTTCCAGCACCTCGGCATTCTTGATGAGAATGCCGTGCTCCGCGCCCCGTCCGGTTCCCACCATGATGGCCATCGGGGTCGCCAGGCCAAGGGCGCAGGGGCAGGCAATGATGAGAACGGCGACAACGCGGATAATGGCATGTGCCAGGCGCGGTTCTTGACCCCATTGGGCGACGGCCGCAAGAGTCAGCAGCGCACAGGCCAAAACCGCGGGCACAAAAATGCGGGAAACCTGGTCGGCCAGCCGTTGGATCGGAGCCCGAGTGCGCTGGGCCTCATTGACCAGCCGCACGATTTGGGCCAAGAGCGTGTCGCCGCCGACGCGCTCCGCCCGAAGGAGCAGGCTGCCGATGGTGTTTATGGTGGCGGCGATGACTTCGGCCCCGGGTTCTTTTTCCATGGGAAGGGGTTCGCCGGAGATCATGGATTCATCGATTGAGGATCGGCCTTCCAGGACCACGCCGTCGACAGGCACTTTCTCGCCGGGACGCAGGCGCAGGACATCTCCCGGTTGTACGCGTTCCACTGGAATGTCCTCTTCTGTGCCGTCTTTCTCAACGCGGCGAGCGGTCTTCGGCGCGAGGCCCAGAAGCTTGTGGATCGCGAGGCGCGTGTGGCTCCGGGCGCGGAGTTCGAGGATTTGGCCAAGTAGGACCAAAACAGTGATGGTGGCCGCCGTTTCAAAATAAGGTTCCACGATGCCGCTGTGCTCGCGTAATTCCGCCGGAAAAAGGTGCGGCAGTAGCGTGGCGATCAGACTATAAAAATACGTGGTTCCCACCCCCAACGCGATGAGCGTGAACATATTCAGGCTGCGGTGGACGATCGAAAGCCAGGCACGCTCGAAAAAAGGCCAACCGCACCACCAAACCACCGGCGTGGACAACAACAGTTGCAGCCACGGGTTTATTGCATGGAAGCCAGAAAAAAATCGGGGCACGAGCGTCCAATCGGGCAGCATGGGACCCATGGCCAGGATCAGGAGCGGTAGACTGAAGGCGACGCCGATCCAGAAGCGCCGGCTCATGTCCGCCAGTTCGGGATTCGGCGTTTCTGCCGGCAAAGTCGATCGCGGTTCCAAGGCCATGCCGCACTTGGGACAACTCCCGGGACGGTCGCTGACCACTTCCGGATCCATGGGGCAGAAATACTTAGTTGTTGTAGGCGTGAGGGATTTTTGGAGAGGCGCGGCAGCAATGCGGGTAACGGAGGGATAGCGCTCGGGGTCGGCCTGGAATTTCTGCCGGCAGTGGGGACAACAAAAGTAGTAGGTCTTTCCCTGGTATTCTTGGGATGCCGCAGCAGAAGTAGGGTCGACGCTCATGCCGCAGACGGGATCGATTGTTGTTTCTGCGTTAGCCAAAGAGCTGTTTGCCGGTAATTTTTTTTCTATTATACTCTCATCATATAAACAATATTATTGGTCATTTGTCATTGGTTGGCCGGTACATCAGCGTCGAACGCTTGATCGAAGAATCAAATGGAAGATTACTACGCGGTTCTCCAGACCAGTTCCACGGGCTGGCACTAGGGGAAGCACGATGTTTGCTGTGGCTGAACTACTTTCTGGTTATCATCCGGCGGGCCTACCTGCAGTTCGAGGAACGGGCGGGACAAGTGAAGAGTCCGCGGGGAGCGAAAATGGCGCTGATCGAGGCATCTGTGAGCGGATTCGCCGGTGAGTTTGGATTGTCGGACATCGAGCGCATCTGCCCAGGAGTCAGCCGTGACATGGTTCGCCACGTCCTTCAGGACATGCAAAACGGTGGTAAGATCCAGTGCCTTGGCAAGGGCCGCACCGCGAAATGGCGAAAGAGGGTAATAACTCGGAAATAGGGCAATAAGGGTGGCATTATTTTCTGCAAGCTTTGAAAACACAAGTCAATGTGGGGCAAGAGGATAAATTGAAGCTACTTACTAACTGAATATCTTCATACTGATCTCGGTAATATTCAATAATCATCCAATACCTCGCCATCCTGCGAGCTGCCCAGGTTTCGCCAGGTCTGCAAATTGATGGAATCGTTGATGAACCGGACGCTGCCGTCGGCCAGGACGACGTTGACCCCCCGGACATGCCGGCTGCGGGCCGATTGAATCGTCGGGTAGGCGCTGGAATTCTGGGTACAGGGCGGATTCGGCGGCTCGGGATCGCAGTAGCCATTCGCCTCTCCCGGTCCGTATTGATTCGCATCGGGGGAGGTGGTGTTGGGCGGAAAAAAGGTCGAGCCCGCGGCGGATGGTCCCCACCAGGTAAAGCCGCGCAAATCGCGCCGTTGCCCCTGGACCACCTCCAGCAACAGCAAGGTGTTACTGGCGCCGTCGGTGATGTCCGCTAGCCGGTAGGCCTTGCGCGGGGCAAAGGGCGCCCCCCGAAACCTGACTCCCTGGAAACTCCCCTGGGCGGACGTGGTATTCCCGTAGTTGATGACGTAGTTATGCGAAGTGATCCGGCTAATGGGAGCGTTGGGGTTATCACTGGGGCACGTCAACACGCCATACCGGTTTCCGGTCGTGCTATTGATGTTCACAGTGCTGCCATAACGCGGTTTGGGATAAACCGAAGGCGGAGTGGAGGCCGGCCAGTCCGTCGAGATGTCATCGCTGCCGCCCCAGTTTTGGTAGTTCCGGAAGGCCGCCTCCTGCTCCAGGTATGGCAGGATCAACACTTGCCAGGTACCCCAGCAACAGGTGTACGTGGTTTTGCTGTCCTCGGACTTGGGCAGTGTTAACGTACTATCGTGGTAGTTGTGCATCGCCACGCCGAGCTGCTTGAGGTTATTCTGGCACTTGATGCGATTGGCCGCTTCCCGGACCTTCTGGACCGCGGGCAGCAGCAGGGCAATGAGAATGCCGATAATTGCGATCACCACCAGCAATTCGATCAGTGTAAAACCATTACGTTTGTCCCGGGGAACCGGGGCTTCGAAGCTCAGCCCCGGCCACCCGGCTGAAGCCGGTACTCCAACGAAGGGTATCATCAGTCCACCTCGTAGTTAAGTACGTTTGGTCCGTCTGCCATGACCTCAGCGGTGAGGTCGCTTTTTTGCTGAATGCGGTCTTTCGGAAGGGGACCGGCCGGGCCGGGTGGGGCATCGAGATCCAGTTCTTTGCCAGTTGGTTCCGCCGAGGAGATCCGGACCCGGTAACGGCCGGGCAACAGGCCATGCTCCGCCGGAATGCTGTAGCGGCCGTTTTTGATCATGGCGCCGCCTCCCGAACCCAGGCCGGGATCCTCGGGCTCGAATGTGATCCCTCCGCGGTCTAGGGGCTGTCCCCGCCATTTCACTTCTCCGGAAATGGCCCGGTGTTTGCCGCGGCCGCTGCAGCCGCTCAAATCCGCAACGAGAGCGCCGATAAAAAGCCACAGCAAAAGTGTGCGGAAAAAGTTCATGGACAATTTCCAGATATCGAAACAGCAGCATCGGGGGATGAAAAAATTATACCTGCCCGGTCACAAAGCACAAGGCGACAAGCTCTGCCAATCGGCTAAATCTCCGCGAGAAATACATCGCTGCGCGCCCGCTTTCGCCGTCCGGTTACGGATTTCATGGTGGGAAGCCAAGAATCCAATACGCGGAGATCATGCCAATGGAGACTCGACAATCGATGGGATCGCGCGGCGAGCACCTGGTCCAGGAAAAGGTCGGCTGCACGGACCGGGCCGACAAATTCTACCAAAACCAGATGCAAGACCGCCTCAACCCGTGGATGCGCAAGTTCATCACCGGCCAGGAAATGGTCTTTATTGCTTCGGCCGACGTGAAAGGCGAATGCGATTCCTCGTTCCGGGCGGGGCCCAAGGGATTTGTCCAGGTGCTGGATGAACGAACTCTGTTGTACCCGGAGTTTCGCGGCAACGGCATGTTCGGCAGCCTGAGGAATATGATCGAGAATCCGCACATCGGCTTATTGTTTTTGGATTTCTTCGATCACACGATCGGGCTGCACATCAACGGCAAAGCGCATTTGATCTTTCAGAAAGAGTTGTTGCGGCAATTCGACTTTTCCTTCAAAGACCGAGAGACATCAAACGCCGATGCTGATGCTGGGGCGGAACTGTGGGTCGTGGTCGAGGTGGAAGGGGCGTACATCCGTTGTGGAAAGTATATTCCGCGGCTGGCGAAGCCTGGTTCGGAAATTAGCTGGTAGCCAGTTCCCGTCGGGTTCGGTCGGTGGCAACATGAGTTGCCGGATGGCCTCGAAAACGCTCCGGAATTGGGAATCGTACTTCTTTTCCAAGTCCTCCAGCTTGCGGGCTAGGTCCTTGTGCGCGGCGAGGATTTCGCGTAGTTTCACAAAGGTGCACATGATTGCGATATTGACCTCGATGGCGCGCTCGCTGTTCAGGACGCTCGAGAGCATGGCGACGCCTTGTTCGGTGAAGGCGTAGGGCGAGTATCGCCGGCCGCCGCGGCCTTTCTTTGAGATCACAATTTGTGATCTCAAAGCTTTGTCCTCCTCCGACGTGAGTTGAAACATGAAGTCATTCGGAAAGCGCTGGATGTTACGCTTGACGGCTTGCACCAACGAGCGCGTTTCGACACCGTACAGTTCTGCTAAGTCACGGTCCAGCATGCCCTTATGGCCACGGATTAATAGAATCGCTCTCTCGATGCGTTCCGCAGGGATCAGTGACTCTTTGAAGATGTTCGAAACTTAGTTTCGGCAGGACTTGCCTGGCGATTAGAGATCACAATTTGCGACAGCCAATTTCATCGCCGCTTGCAGTCGTTTTTTATTGTAAGATCATCTGTCAACGATTTGTAGGAATCATGCCGAAAGCGCCGCGCTCCATTTTCGGCTTCTTAAGTGCAGCCGTCCCTTCCAAACAAAAGATTTCCGAAACGAAATCTTCCGAGACGTGCCGGAATTGTAACGAAATGCATGGGACACGTTCAAACCCAGATTTGACGCTCGCCGGTATTTCGAATTGCACGGTGCAATTCGCGAAATCTTTCTTCTTTCCCGATCGCTTACTTTCTACCGCCCGTAGCACCAATTCCTATAACCGATGCCACGGTAACGCATGTTCGTACTCTATTGAGTAGCGGACGCACAACGTCTGGGGCTGGGCCGTCGAACATCTATAAATAATATGTTCACCACACCCTGCCGGATCTGGTTTCGTTTAACGGCAATGTATTCTGCCGCTGCGTGTCAGCACGATTCCGGTTTTGGCGCTCGGCCGCAGCAGGATTCAGGACCATCGTTATGCGGTCGATCATTCAGGTCTTCTTAGCATGCGGAGGAGCCCATGCGTTCACAACACCTAGCGTGCCAGTCGCGGCGTCTGAGCCGACCCTTGATGATAGAGATGCTTGAGGAGCGTTGCTTACTGTCCTATACGTTTACGAAGATTGCCGACACCAGCGACGGCTTAAGCAACTTCGGGCAAGCGCCCGCCCTGAATAACGCGGGGACGGTGGCCTTTCTGGCCGACTCGGGGTCTCCGGACGTGGGTGCCTGTCTTTACACAGGCCACGGTCGGAAACTCACCCCGATCGCGTGCGAGGGGCTCCTGCGTGAACATCTCGACTCGTTCTGTGCCATCACCGACGACGGCACGGTGGCCTTTGTGTTGCGCTCAGGGCGGAAGGAGGCGATCCTCACCGGAAGCGGTGGACCGATCGCCACCCTTTACTCTACCCAAAACGCCCTTTTCTATACTTTCGGCTCCCCGGCCTTCAACAATGCGGGTACGGTGGCCTTCTGGGCTGCGACGCCAGCGACAAGCTTTCCCTGGATTATCTTCGCTGGTGACGGCGGTCCGGGCACCATTATCGACCGCAGTGATGTCTTCTGGTTCACACAATTCGGGACCTTCCCCTCCCTGAATAGTGGGGGCACGGTGGCTTACGTGCTCTTATTCCGCCCGATTCCTCCCCTCCAGCCCTTCGATGCGATCAACATCGGAGACGGCCAAACGACCACTCCGCTCTATTCATCCCGAGACGGGTTCTTTCGCACCCTTGGCGACCCGGTTGTGAACGACGCGGGCACGGTCGCTTTTTTTGCCACTTTAGCGCCGAGCGGCAGTGGTATCTTCGCTGGTGACGGCGGGCCGGTGCAAACGATCGCTACGACGGGCAGTGTATTCAGCGGTTTTGCGGCTGCCCCGTCCCTGAACGACCGGGGCATTGTGGCCTTCTTAGCAACCTTGACGGCCGGCGGCGATGGCATCTTCACAGGACCGGATCCGGAGGCCGATAAGGTCATCGCGACAGGCGATGCGCTGTTCGGCTCCTCGGTGACCGAGTTGCATTTCTTCCGCCAAGGGCTGAATGATACCGGTCAAGTGGCATTCTTTGCCCGTCTGGACGATGGCACCAGTGGCATCTACCGTGCCGATCCAGAGAATCTGTCACCGCAGGCTGCTCACGAGTGGGCGGCCGCGGTGCGTAATCCCGTGAGGGTTGAAATCTCTGCCCTCGCGGGGATTCGGATAGGAGATGCAAACCAGCCCGTTCCATCAGCCACGCTGCTGCTGCCTCCGCAAGTTTGGCAAACCCAGGTAGGGCAAGGATCACCAGTCCCAATGTCGGCTTCCACACAGCATCGTGCCACGGACACAATATTTGTTGGAACCCACAGGACGCAGCCGCTGGAGTGTGCGCGCGGCTTGGAACTTGAGCGCCTAGGGGACGAGTTCGCTTGAAATTGGAATACTGGCTGATCACTAGCCTTATGTAAAGTGAGTGGGAAAACGCATTTGCTGCTATTGCGAGATCGCCGAGTTTAAAAATTACGCTCTCCGGAACTTCTATCGCGATCTTGGGCCTTGCCTGTCAATCGGCTGCCTTAGGTTGAAGGTCTCAGAGCTTGTGTTAACTGCTGTGTCGAGGTTTCGAGTCTCTTGATTTTCAATTTTTGCTTTTGAGACGGAACTGGACCTCATTCGTGCCCCGGCTGACTTTGATCTTCAGCTCAGTCTTGGTATTGTAGCGTTCCGGAATCAACTCCCTGACGTCTTCCACTGTCGGGCTGTCCGGGGAGTCGTACATCTTGGTCTTCCCGACAACCTTGCCTGCGGAGAACTCCACCCGCATCTCGCCGACGGGCACGGCGGCAGTGAACTTGCCGTCCGTGATCTTCGCAGAAGCGGTCTGCGATTTTCCATCAACCGGCACGAACCGCACGTTCCCTTCCTTCAGCGGCCGGTCGTCCAGGGTCACCGTGCCGTTGACTTTGCCGTGAGCAGCGAAGCCAGGGCAGCCGGCGATCGCCACGAGGAGAAGAAGCAGCGGCAGGAGCATCCGCAAGCGCTGGATCGATTCTGACATCGGAAAATCCCTGCTGGCCTGCCGACGAGACTGTCAACGCCCGGCTTCCGCTCACCAGGGACGATAGACATCGCGTTCGCCAGGGGGCGCTAAAAGTCGCCCGGTACCTCGCCGCCGTTCATCGTCCCCATCGCCTGCCATGTGGCCAGCGCGATGCTGTTCGAGATGAACTGCACATGGCCGTCCGCGAAGAGTGTGTTGACCCCGCCCGTGTGTTTGCTGCGCGCCGCCTTCTGATAGGGCGCGGTATTGTTGCACGGTGGGTTGAACGGGTAAGTGTTCTCATTGCAGAACGGCGAGCTATCGGTGCCACTGTTGGGTGTGTTGATCGTCATGAACTGGGTGCACGGCCGATCATCGTTCATCATGTCGCCGCGGATATCGTAGTCGGTGTCGTTGTGCGACAAAATGACTTCGGACATGAGCAGCGTCTGGGACGTCCCGTCGGTGAAGTCGCCGATGCGGCTCATCCGTGGAGGATCACCGTATCTGCCGGTGGTGTAGCCGAACGGTGCGAGTGCTGGGTCAATGACGGGAGTTTGGCTTGCGTTGTAGACCGGCTGGTTGCCCCAATTGATGACATAGCTGCCGCGGGCGCGCCAGTAAATGTCGCCCTGCCAGAGCGCGTTGGGTCGGTCGCTGGGGCAGTAGTACAGCGGCGGTCTTTGGGCGTAAATGCCGTTGGTTGTGTTGATATACGTGTTCGGGGGCAGCCAGAACGGTGTGTTCAGATCGAACTGGGCGTACATGTTCGATTGCTCGACATAAGGCCAAACCGAAACCACCCAGACCCGGCGCGGGAAGCCGGCGCTGTTCTGGGCCCCGGGCGGAAATGAGCGATTGGCGTCATGGTAGTTGTGTAGCGCCAGGCCCCACTGCTTGAGGTTGTTGGTGCAGCTCATGCGCGCGGCGACCTCGCGCACCTTCTGTACGGCGGGGAGCAACAGGGCGATGAGGACGCCGATGATCGCAATCACCACGAGCAGCTCAATGAGGGTGAATGCGGACCGGCGAAGTGGAAAAGCCATCTTCAAGAAAACCTCCATCTGCGGTAGGTTGATTATACCAGATACCGTCAATAATCCGCGATAGAGCCGCCCTTCAGTTTCGCGCCCGGGCACCGGCTGGGTTCGGCGCTTCTCTCTGGGCTGACTCTATGATAGCTGGAAGCGCCGGACAACGCGGCCGAGTGGCGGAAAAAGCTGCAAGAGATCAAGTGGACTGCTCAATCAAATCCCGAAAAGAAACAGGATAAGAAACGTCAAGTCTCAGGCCTTGTGTTAAGCAGTATGCCGAAGTTTCGCGTCCCTTTCGGGGAGGTAGTTGATATGGAGCGAAATTCCGCGACAATGGAGTTATCGCGATACGCCGCAATTGCCATCCGCGCCGACCGGGCAAGGCGGCCGGCACCCATTTATTGCCACGAGGCGCCATCCCGGGTGATCGTCATCTGCTGCACATCGCTGCGCAGATTCTGACCGTTAAATGTCCGCGCATCGAAGTCGATCACGACGCCGTTGATGGTCAGCGAATTCCCATTGCGCTCGATGGTCAGATCGGCGGTCCCGGCGTCCCGGCATTGAAGCACCGAGAGAAATGTGATCGCCGCCGAGCCGGCGGCGGAAATGTCGAGCCGTTGCTGGCCGTCCGGGCCTTCATTTACGACGGTGGAACTCGAGCTGGTTGCTCCCGAGAGAAAGCAAGTGAATTTCAGCTCCTGGCAGCCGGCCTGGAAGAGGGCCGTCAGGCCGGAGACTTGCGGGGCATTGGTGCCGTGCAGCGAGAATCTTCGTGGCGTATCGGGCGAAACCGTTTCCACGTGGTCGCAAATGGCGAGCGCCTCCAGGTTCCGAATGTAGAGAAATTCCCGGACCACCGATGCCACTTCGGCATTGTCGTAATAAGCCCGGTCGGACCGATAGGTCTGAGTCAAATCGACCGCGGCATAGGCAAATTCGCCGGCCGATTGCAGCCGGAGAACGGTTCCCCGATCGCGGGGGCGAAGCGATTCATCGTCATAGTTAACGGTTATTCCGTTATGTGCGAGAGTCGAAGTCGAGTTGCAATCGCTAAATTGCGTTTCATAGCCCCACGACTCGCGCGAAAGCCAGGTGCCATTGCGGTTAATCTGGAATGTGCCCGCGTCCAGTTGCGAATGGCCGGATTCACCGCGCTTGAGCTGCAGGAGAATTTGCGTCGCTCCGCGGCCGATCCGAAAATATCCTTCGCCTGCCGCGTAATAGTCTTCCGGCAGAGAAACGGATCCGCCTGAGCCGGCCGACAGCAACGGCCGCATGAAAAAGCTCGGCTCATTGCCGGTGCGCTGAAGCCAGTTGCGGGCCACATTGCCGACGGTGGAGCCATCGAACTTGAGAGCCATCAATGCCATGAAGTTTGCGAGATGGTTATCTCTGTCGCTCGCGCCGCCGAACTCTTCGTCGGCCATCGGCCAAAGTGAGCCGTCATCGAGGGTCCAGTAGTCGATCCAGTAGACGGCCTCGATAAACCAGTTTGTGTCGGTGAGAACACGATGCCGGAGATTCTCCAGCGTCAGCAGCGGAATTGCGCGGTAGCCGTACTGATAGACCCCGTACTGGGATCCTTCGGGCCCGGCGCCGCCAAGGCCTCCATCGGCTTGCCACAAACGCTCGTGGGCGATGCGATTGGCAAACACCCAGGCCAGTAAGTTCGGGTCATCGGCCGCAATCGACCAATGGATCTCATTGCGAAGGTAACCCGTGTAGTAATTCGAAACGAGGTCCGAGACCCCGCCGCCTTCACGCTCGCGGATCGTGTAGACAATGAGCTGCATTCGATCGCGCCACGCCGGCCACCGCGCATCGGCTTCCATCAGGTCCCGGCACCAGTCCGGAATTATTTCGACGTAGTCGAACCAGCGGTAGGTATCGAATACGTAGCAGTCCTGTAAATCCTCATCGCCGATGTCGAAATTGAACGCCGCATCCACCGCCAGGAGCCCGGTGGCCACGTCGCCGGTCACGGCGTAGTACCAGCCGCATTCGAGCGGGTTATTTGCGTTCGGCGTCCAGCCGGTGGAGCGCACCCAGTCTTGCGACTGCTGCAGAATCTCCGGGGTAAAAAGGATGCGTGCATCGGGCGGCGGATCGGCGCGCGCCGGCGCAATCAAGAAAAATAAGGCAAAGAAGCATTTACAAATGTGCATTGGTGATGTCCAGGAAATGAAGGCCCTCGGCACTTAGCGCGTGTCCTCATCCATTCACGGAAGAATGGGAGACGGCATCAAGCCGAGCTGGTAGTTCGAGTCGCCGATCCTCCGGCGCAGATCCATCAAATACTCCCACGCGCGGGAATCTTGCCAGCGCGCACAGTAAAGGTCCCAGTAGGGGCGGTCCAGCGGCGGCGGATCATGGTGGCCTCCCCCCTTACCGAACAATGCATGGACCGGTCTTTGTGGGCTTGGCATCATGAGCCGTTTCGATGTTCGCAAGATGGGCCACAAATAGCCTGGTCTATCTGCACACTTATGGCGAAGCAACCAATTGGCGTACGCGATTTGCTAACTGTCAAAGCACTGGCCGCCAAACTCCGGGTAAACCCTTGGCGAATTTACCAGGCGGTTCGAGACGGCCAAATTCCCTACCGCCGGTTCGTGGACCGGGGGAAAATCTTGCTCGACCTTACCGGAAAAACTGTATGTCGATGGGTGAAAAGGCAGGGATAGTTTATGACAAAGGAAAGTGCCGGCCAGTGAGGATCTATTTGGAACCGGCTTTGGGCACAAGAAAACAGAAGGTCAATTCCATGCCGAAATGCTCCTTCACGAACCGGGCCAGGGCAGGATGGGAAGCCTTCGGCTCCAGGTGGTGTACGGCTTCTGCAAGCGCCTGAGCCTTTGGAGAATTTATCGCCGACCTGATAAGCGGGGTTTACACCGGATAATTTTCCGAAGCGCTTGAAGAAAGGACATGGGGGCAGTTGAAAAAAATCTTCCGTCTACTTTCCTGAGTGCCGTAGCTCCAAGACCTGAGATTCCAAGTGATTTTGTTAAAAAAAGTATTAAAAAAAGCTTTTAGTAGACGGCATCTTCGAAAGAAATTATTCTTGGCATGCTTAGTGCTTAATGCTTTCGTTGCCCGGACGCAGAAACAAATGTTAATAAGAAAATGCGACCAAGAAGCAATGCACTTTGCTGTCTCGGACAATTCCGGCAAGTCCTGGGGCCAGCGCGGTCCTTCGGTTTCAAGGGGCCCTGACCTTACTTCCTGCGGCACAGCAGCGGCGTGATTCTCCGGGCGCATCGGCTGCCCGCCACATCCCTTCACTGGACGGCCGACGAGGGCAAGACGTGGAACCGCCCGGTGAAGATCGACACCGTGGGCGGTGCGTATCCGAGCCTTGTGGAATTGCCGGACGGCCTGGTTTATTGCGCGAACGACGAGGAAGGCGAGGGGTCGAGGATTCGAGGGGCGCGTTTACGAGTAATTAAGGAGGGCGTGGCGGTCTTGGGCAAGAAAGATTAATGGCGACGCAGCACGGGCAGGCAGCCGCCGGTAGCCGGGAGGAATCAGAGCATCAGACCCACCAACGCACCGTTTGATGGCTCGTGGGTGCGCGTGGAAATCAGGCACATCGACCAGAAGTCCAATTATTGGCTGGCCGGGGGCCGACTCCTCGACGACGTCCCCCCGGAGGTGTGGCCGTTTTTTGGCTATGAAACCCCCCAGGCGGTGCAAGGTAGGGAACATGGGCTTTCCTCGTCGGTTACAGGGCGGGGTGGGTATGTGGACGCGCTTGAGTGCAGCAGCTGGGTGGGACATGGTTCCAGCCAAAATAGCAGAAGAAGTAATGTGTAACAGAGATCAAGGCAAATGGTTTTGGTCCCCAATGGAAGGCATACCTGCGAAGCGTTTGCGGATAGCGATGATATCGGCGGGAAAATGTAGACACCACGGCGGAACAAAAAGGAGAACTAGGGGATGAAAGTCCAACCGATGGATTTAAGGGATTGGTTTGCGGGGCAGGCAATTACCGGCCTCTTAGCAAA
>Ga0306920_100000175_pt1 | contig 76770 bp, 66 predicted proteins | sample flu12Cox44000170_FD_204666 | JGI IMG/M metagenome (GOLD analysis project Ga0306920, IMG submission 204666) | Lab enrichment of tropical soil microbial communities from Luquillo Experimental Forest, Puerto Rico - flux4day.12C.oxic.44.000.170 (v2)... | ecosystem: Environmental > Terrestrial >...
GTTCCGGCCGAGAAACGGGCGATGAATTCGTTGAGCTGCGCGATCTTCTTATCGCGCTGGGCATTTTCCGATTCGATTCGCGCGCGAATCGAAGTCTTGGCGATGACCATATCGTCGTAGCCGCCGTTGTACATGATGATGGTTTGATAGTCGATGTCGGCCACGTGCGTGCAGACGCTGTTCAAGAAATGGCGGTCGTGAGAAATCACGATCAGGACGCCTTCGTATTCGCACAGATAATCCTGCAGCCAATGAACGGAATCGAGGTCGAGGTGGTTCGTGGGCTCATCGAGCAGCAGCACTTGCGGATGGCCGAAAAGCGCTTGCGCGAGCAGGACACGGACTTTTTGTCCCCCTTGCAGTTCGCGCATCTTGCGCTCGTGCAGCGGCTCTTCAAGACCCAAGCCGTCCAGCAAGATCGCCGCGTCGGCTTCGGCCGTGTAGCCGTCTTCGTCGCCGACGATCCCTTCGAGTTCGCCCATGCGCATGCCGTCTTTGTCGGTGAGCTGGTCGTGCGGTTTGGCGTGCAGCGCTTCTCTTTCCTGGAGAGCTTTCCACAAGCGGTTGTTGCCCATGATGACGGTGTCGATCACGCGATGTTCGTCAAAAGCGAACTGGTCCTGGCGCAGGATGCCGAGTTTCTTGGGCCGGGTGACGTCGCCTTTGGACGGCTCGAGCTCCCCGGTCAAGATCTTCATGAACGTGGATTTACCGGCGCCGTTGGGTCCTGTGATGGCGTAGCGGCGGCCGGTGAAAAAGGTGGTGGTGACGTCCTCGAACAGGATTCGAGGGCCGAAGCGCATAGTGATGTTATTTACGCTGAGCACAGCACACCATTATAACTGGAATCGGAAATTGACGCTGGGCGGCGGGAGAAACTGGCGGTGATTGCGCGGCGTACCTCCTCGGGAACCGCCGACTAGAAAATCGCAAGCACTGATTTGTTGGGCTTACGCGGCGTTTAATCGCGGAACCGTAGATTAGAAAGGCAGTGGCGAGTGATTCCCCGAACCGCACATCCGTACAGTCGAATTTATACTTCTGCATTTTGCATTCAAGCCGAGGTTGAATATGGGAGCTCTGGGGCGAATTGTGTTGTCCCGAGAGGTGCGGACTGATGTTGGAGACGCGAAAAGCGGTGGGACGGCGAGGGTGTTAGACTCGGGCTGCGCGACGGAGTAGGAGCGGAATGCGAACGAGTGCTATTTTGCAGCGGGTGATTTTGGTGGTGATGGCGGTGGCGGCGCTCGTGTATGCGGGGGATTATCTTTGGGCTAAGCATTTGATGGCGAATCCGAGTACCGGACTGGGGACGGTGATGGTGCATCGGGAGTGGGACATTCCGCGGAAGGATGGGCGGGTGGAGTTTGATATAGATCCGGCCGAGGCGGAGAGTTGTGTGCATTCGATGTTTCCGCATTTTGGGTATACGCCTTGTTGGTATGCGGTGCGGCATACGACGGTGGTGGAGTGAGGGGATGATAAGTGATGGGTGATAAGGATGCCTTCACGCGGCTAAAGCCGCGTGAAACGTGGCCGGGTTCGGCACGACTGAAGTCGTGCCCTGACGGACGTCAAAAGAGCCGGCCCTTCGTTCCTCAGGATAAACGAGACGCCCTTCGCGGCTTAAACAAGCCGGCGTTATGGAAGTGCGGTGTCAGCGGGGATGGGGTGCGGAGTCTGGGGCGGGGGTGAAAGCACACACGCTCGATTTGCGCTGGCCAGGGACTTTGTAATGGTGGTGCGTTTGAAGAGAGATTCTTCGGTCCGCCTGGGCGACCTCAGAATGACAGCGCGAGGACGAGTAGCGCTGCTAGGTGGCGAGATGGAAGGCGGGCTCGTTTGCGTGGAGGAACCAGCTATCGAGGACTATGTGGCGGGAGAACCACTTCGTCGCTAAGAGGGCGCGGCCCAGGGAATTCATTAGGGGAGGGGGGAGGCGGCGGCCGATTTGGACTGACCAGTCGTCGTGCAAGGAGCCGAAGCGGTTGGTGAGCAGGGTGCGGTAGCGATAGAGGTTTTCGCGGCGGTATGAGCCTTGGGCTTCTGTGATTGCTTTGGCGGCGAGGAGGCCGGATTCGATGGCGGGGCGGATTCCTTCGCCGCTTTGGGAGTAGGCCATGCCTGCTGCGTCACCGATGAGAAGGATACCGTTGTCGACTATCTTGCGATTGCTTCTGCCGTAGAGCAGGTAGGCGTGGCCGAAAAGTTTTGAGTGCAGGTCGAAAGTGATTTTTTTCGTTCGGCGCAGGAATTCGATGAATGCGGTGATATGGGCGCCGAGCGAATGTTTATCGAGCCTGCCCAGGCCGATGTTGATGAAGTTGCCTTTTCGGAAGCACCAGCCGTATCCGCGCATGTCCGCGCAGAAATAGAGTTCGGGAATTTCAGCGCGAATCGAGCATTTGCTTTGCTGTTCGGCGTTCATTTCGAATTCGGTTTCCTGGGCGGCTACGGCATTTTCGACCGTGGATTTTGAGCCCAGGAAGCGCGCGACAGGGCAGAAGTGTCCTCCGGCGCCGATGATCAACTGGGTTTTGATCTGGCGGTCTTTGATCCGAGCATTGACGAGCCACTCGTCGCCTGTGCGTTCGATGCTGGATAGAGGTGTGCCCTCGATGAGGCGCGCGCCGGAACGCTTGAGCAAGTAGTCGTCGAATTCGCTGCGGCGGATGCCGTAACTAATCGGCTCGTGGTAGTCGGTTTCGGTCTCGCGATCGCCCATCATGCTGGTGCGGAATCCGGTGATAGGTTGGAGAACATTGGCACGGGCGTAATCGGCGGCGTCGATTGCTAGTTCGTCGAAAACCGGAAGAGTAATCCAGCCGCCGCAGATTTTATTGCGGGGAAATGTGGCTTTGTCGAGGATGGCGACGTCAATTCCAGCGCGGCACAGCTGCCAGGCGCAGGACGAACCGGCCGGACCGCCGCCTACGATCAGGACGCTGCATGCATCCATTTCGCTTCCTGCTTGGCGGGCTGGAGTTTTTCGTAGAGGTGGGCGCGGGTCCAGGGGATTTGGCGGCATTCTGATCCAGCAAATAGAAGCTGGAACAATTGCAGCGAGCCCGCGACGAAACCTGCTTCCGAGCCTGCGAGGTAGAGTCTCCAAAGGCGGACGAATTGTTCGCCGAACATTTGCGCGACGCGATCGGTGGAACGCTCGAAGCGGTTGCGCCAGTGGCGCAGGGTCTGCGCGTAGTGAAGACGGAGATTCTCGACGTCGAGGACGGAGTAGTTCCACGGTTCGAAGAGGGACGGCATCATCTGGCTCAGCGTGGGAGGATTGGCGCCCGGGAAGATCCGTTTCCTGATCCAGGCACTCAGCGGGCGCGGCCGGTTCATACCAATGAAATGCAAGAGACCGCGGCCGGAATTACCGATGGCACTGTGAATCACTTCACGGAGCGCGGGATAATTTTCCGTGCCAACGTGCTCGAGCATTCCGACGGAGACGAACACGTCGAACGTGCCGCGAATATTTCTGTAGTCGTCTTCTATGAACTCCACGCAATCGGCAAGACCCCGACGTTTTGCAGTGGCCCTCGCGTAGGCCAGCTGCTCTTGAGAAATGTTGAAGGCTTTCACGCGGACGCCGTAGTGTTCGGCCATATAAAGCGCGAAGGCACCCCAGCCGCAGCCCGCTTCGACAACGCGTTCTCCGCGCTGAAGCTGGAGCTTGCGGCAGACAAGATCCATTTTGTCGATTTGGGCGGCTTCGAGGCTGACGGAGGGCGACTCGAAGTAGGCGCAGGTGTAGAGCATTTCGGAATCGAGCCACAGCTTGTAGAAGTCGGTGCTGAGATCGTAGTGGCGGTGAATGTGCTCGCGGGAGCCGTGCAGGGTGTTGGCCTGCGTCCGCTCGAGCAATTTGGAGCTCAGGCGCGCGAACCAGGAGCCGGGATTTCGGCCGGAGAGGGCGCGGAAAACTGCGGCGAGAACTTCTACCATGTCGCCATCGATTTCTGCGCGGCCCTCGGTGTAGGCGTCGCCGAATTCGATTTCGGGGCTGAGGATGATTCTGAGGAGCGTTTGGCGATCGCGGATGACTAACGTGCCTGCGGGTGTGGCGTCGCGCGGGCAGATTTCGCTGCCGCTGGGAAGGACGATGCGAATGGGGGCGTGTCCGATAACGCGGCTGAGTTTTTGGAGGAGGAAATTATCAAGGGATGATGAGTTGAGCGAGAGGAGCGTCATGCGAGCCTGCCTCGAAGAAGAGATTGGCCCTGAGTGCCGAAACGGGAATACGGGTAAGAGTGCCACCGGATATCCCGGGGAATATCGTATCCCGTGTGCCTTCAATATCATATCCAGTGATTCCTGCATAGAGGTTTGGCGATGGTGGTACTGAAAGCGTCATAAATTTGTGGAGGTGAGGCTGAACAGAAGTAACGCGAGCACGATTAAGGTGACGATGACGTAGAGCCAGTCGCGTTCTTCGACGAAGGCGAAGACTGAGAATGCGACGCGGGCGACTGGGGTGGCGATTAGAATCAAGATTCCAAATTGAATGATGGCTGCTGCGTCACCGGCGAGGCTGGATTTGATGATGCCGGAGATGTGGCGGAGCTGGCTGGGTTCGCCTTGAAAGGTGTGGTCGCCGGACTTGGCGGCGCCGTGCTGGATGAGGTAGGGAATTCCGGCGGCGAAGACGACGATGGCGGCGATGCTCACGCCCGTGCGCAAGAGGTTGCCGATGATTTCTTCGGCGCGCTTGTCTGACATGGGGCGAGCGGGTGCGTTCATTGGACGAACTTTCCGAGGAAGCCGTTGTAGATCATCTCGAGTCCTAACAGCGCGACGACAACGCTGAATACGATTCTGAGAAGTCTTACTTTGGCGCCAGCCAGGTAACGCGCGCCGGTGAGCGATCCGCCCAGGACGCCGAGCATCACGGGCATGGCGAGGCCGGGGTCGATATAGCCGCGATTCAAGTAGACGCCGGCGCTGGCGGCGGCCGTGACGCCGATCATGAAATTGCTGGTGGCGGTGGAAACTTTGAAGGGGAGTTTCATGGCGCGGTCCATAGCGAGTACTTTCACTGCTCCCGAACCGATGCCTAGGACGCCGGAGAGGACACCGGCTGTGAACATGAGGCTGAAGCCGGAGGGCACGTTGGTGACGTGATAGGGCTGCAGGCCTTGCGACGCGGGGAAGGAGCTATCGAGGCGGAGCAGTCCAGCGAGGCGATCGGGTTGGCTGGGTCCGCGCAAATCGGTGCGCGAGCGGACGGATTCGTAGGCGGAATAGAGGAGCACGAGGCCGAAGACGATCGCAATCCAGGAGAGTTTCAAATATGCCGCGACGACGGCGCCTGCAATTGCGCCGATGGTAGTGGCGATTTCAAGAAACATTCCGACGCGGATATTGGAGAAGCCTTCGCGGACGTAGGCGGCTGCGGCGCCGGAGGATGTGGCGATGACGGAGATGAGGGAAGTGCCGATGGCGTAGCGAATGTCCACGCCGAAGGCGAGAGTGAGGAGGGGGACGACGACAACGCCGCCTCCGAGGCCCGTGAGAGAACCGAGGAATCCAGCGATCAGCGAGCCGAGGAAGAGGAGGGAGGTGAGTTCGAAAGTGTTCAACGGTATGGTCGCTCCCGTCGCAACGCTGATGCGAAATCGTGGTGATGTCGAGGGTGCATTCTACATGGACAGAGTCGCTGCCGCATGCCGATTGTCCGGCTCGCCGCTTGCTGGAAAAAGGCAAAGCATTCATCATAGAGGTTCGGCTTGGCGGGTTTATTCGTGCTGTGGTGCGATTCGCGGAGATGACTGTGAGCGACGTTTTTATTTGCGATGCGGTGCGGACGCCGTTTGGGCGGTTTGGCGAGGCGCTCTCGACGGTGCGGACGGATGATCTGGCGGCGATTCCGATTCGCGCGTTGATGGAGCGTAATGCGGGAGTGGACTGGACGGGAGTGGACGATGTGATTTATGGATGCGCGAATCAGGCGGGAGAAGACAATCGCAACGTGGCGCGCATGGCGCTGCTGCTGGCGGGAATGCCGAAGGAAGTTCCCGGGGCGACGGTGAACCGCTTGTGCGGGTCGAGCATGGAAGCGGTGTCAATCGCGGCGCGGGCGATCAAGAGCGGCGAGGCGGAGATGATGATTGCGGGCGGCGTGGAGAGCATGACGCGGGCGCCGTTTGTGATGGGGAAGTCGGACAAGGCTTTCAGCCGCGATGCGCAGATTTACGACACGACGATCGGGTGGCGCTTCGTGAATCCGCTGATGAAGAGCAAGTACGGCGTGGATTCGATGCCGGAGACGGCGGAGAACGTGGCGGAGGAACATCACGTCGGGCGGCAGGATCAGGATGCGTTTGCAATGCGGACGCAACAGCGGTGGGCGCGAGCGCATGCGGCTGGATTTTTCAAGTGCGAGGTGGTGGCGGTGCCAGTGGCGCAGGCAAAGGGCGAGCCGAAAATTTTTGATACGGACGAGCAGCCGCAGCCGGACACGACGATGGAGGGTTTGCAGAAGCTGAAGCCGATTGTGAAGCCGGGGGGAACTGTTACGGCGGGAAACGCTTCGGGGATTAACGATGGTGCGTGCGCGTTGCTGGTGGCTTCGAAATCGGCGGCAGAAAAATACAAGCTCACCCCGCGAGCACGCGTGCTTGCTACGGCCACGGCGGGCGTGGCGCCGCGGGTGATGGGTTTTGCTCCGTCACCGGCTTCGCGCAAAGTGCTGGCTAAGGCTGGATTGCAAATTTCGCAAATGGATGTGATTGAGTTGAACGAGGCGTTTGCCGCACAAGCGCTGGCGGTGACGCGCGATTTGGGATTGCCTGACGATGCGGCGCATGTGAATCCGAATGGCGGAGCGATTGCGATTGGTCACCCGCTGGGGGCGAGCGGGGCGCGGCTAGTTACGACAGCGATGTATCAGTTGCAAAGTACTGGCGGGCGGTATGCGCTGTGCACGATGTGCATCGGAGTAGGACAGGGAATCGCCACGATCATCGAACGCTGCTGAACTCTTTTTTTTGCGCCGTCGTTTCTTCGCTATTCATCTACGAACCTTGTTTCACACACGCCTTTCGAGCGCCGCTAAACTTGTCCTGTTTTCGACCGCCACTTGGAGAATACCTCGCCTTGTCACCGCTGAATTGCTGGGATAGAGTAAGCGCCTTTCCTGCGGGAGCGCGTGCGTATGGCAGGCACAGGGCAGCCTAAACTGAAAGTGTTAATTCGCCGCGCGGCGATTCAGAAGCGCGTGCGCGAAGTGGCGCAACGAATCACCAAGGATTTCAAAGGTGAGCGCGTTCACATCATTGGGGTGCTGAAGGGCGCGTGCATTTTTCTTTCCGATCTCGTCCGCGAGATCAATCTCGATACTTCAATTGATTTCATCGCAGTCTCCAGCTACGGCAAAGGAAAGCAGAGCTCCGGGCAAGTGCGCGTGCTGAAAGATCTGGATAGCAGCATCCAAGGACTGAATGTGGTGCTGGTCGAAGACATTCTTGACACCGGGCTGACGCTCAGCTACTTGATTCGAGTTTTGCAACAGCGCAAGCCCAAGACGCTGCATATCGCCGCGCTTCTCGATAAACCTTCGCGCCGGATCAAGGACGTGAAGGCGAATTATGTGGGCTTCACGATTCCCAACGAATTTGTAGTCGGCTATGGTCTCGACTATGCCGAACGGTACCGAAATTTGAAAGACGTTTGCGTCCTAAGCCTTCCCCCGGAATAATTCGTGGCTCGAAAAGTCCTAACGGTGCGGGAAGTGGAAGCAGCCGGCCAAGGCGGCGAGCTGGTGGTCGCTTTTGGCACGATCTTGACGCCACTTGCTCGCGACGAGGCAGAGGCACGCGGTATCACGATTCGCTTCGAGGAGCCGAAACCGGCTGATGCCGAAGCCCCAGCGCCTGCTGCTTCGCGGGCGATTGCCATAGGCGCGGATCACGGAGGCTTCGATCTGAAAGAGGAATTGAAAGGCTATCTGCTCGCCTGGGGATACACAGTGCTCGATCAAGGCACCGTGAATCGTGAAGCGGTGGATTATCCTGATTTCGCCGAGGCAGTGGCCAACGCGGTGGTGCGAGGCGAAGCATCGCGCGGGATCGTAATCGACATCGCAGGAATCGGTTCCTCCATAGCAGCGAACAAGGTGCCGGGAGCGCGTGCAGCGCTATGTTATGATAGAGCCACCGCGCGAAACAGCCGTGAGCACAATGACGCGAATATTCTTTCGCTCGGCGCTCGTCTGATTCCGGCCGAAGTGGCGCGCGAAATTGTGGCAGCGTGGCTCGAAACGCCTTTTGCTGGCGGGCGGCACCTGAAACGGGTAGATAAGATTCGAGCGATCGAGAAGCGGCATCTGAAGACTTGAGCCTGCGCTGGATTCGCTTCAGCGCGGCCGCGGATTGCACCACGGGAGTGCCGGGTGGATCAGCAGCAACTCGACAAAGTCATCCAGGCCATCACCGAAGAAATCCTCGGATACCTCGGCAGCGAAAAATGCACTGACCTATGCGGGCTCGAAATTGACGAGCTTGTATGCCCGGGCTGCGACGAACGCTGTGCGGAGAAGTGCGCGCGAAAAACGCGAAAAGTGGTGGAGGCCGGCGCGGCGCGAATCTCGGCCGGAGCCGCGGTTGGCCCAATCGAGGCCGACATTGCCCGCCTGATAGACCACACCCTGCTGAAGCCGGATGCCACACGCGATGAGATTGCGAAAATCTGCGCGGAAGCTTTGAAATTCGGGTTTGCATCGGTCTGCGTGAATCCCTGGAACGTGCCGCAGGCGGCGGAGCTGCTTCGCGGCAGCGACGTGCGCGTGTGCACCGTGGTGGGATTTCCGCTGGGCGCCACCCTGCCGCAAGTGAAGCGATTCGAAGCCGAGGAGTCCATCAAGCTGGGCGCGCAGGAAATCGACATGGTTATCAACGTTGGCGCGCTCAAGTCCGGACTTACCGATGCGGTGGAAGCGGACATTCGTGGTGTGGCGGATGCCAGTCACCGCGGCGGCGCCATCTGCAAAGTGATTCTCGAGACGTCACTGCTTACCACCGAGGAGAAGGTGCGCGGTTCGCTCGCGGCGAAAAATGCGGGCGCGGATTTTGTGAAGACGTCAACCGGCTTTAGCACCGGCGGTGCCACGGCCGAAGATGTGCGCCTGATGCGCGCGGTGGTGGGCGACGGCCTGGGAGTGAAGGCTTCGGGCGGAGTTCGCAGCCTGGAAGACGTTCAAAAAATGGTGCAGGCCGGCGCCACTCGTATCGGCGCGAGCGCCAGCGTAAAGATTCTCGAGCAAGCGCGGGCCTCGTCGCCCGCGGAAGCGACTGCCGATATGGCTCCGAGCGGAAATTATTAGCTTTGTGCCACTTCCAAGGCTCGAAAAGGCGCCGGTTTTCCCCTGCTATAATATTTGTTCCAACAAGCGAATGCGAAAACGTGGGCCCTGCGCGAATTTGTGCGGTGGCCGCGGTACGGCGCTCGTGCGAGTGAATTAATGGACTCGACTGAACTCAATTCGAAATTGGAGCTTCCTGCTGAGACGCTGGCGATTTTGGCCGACATCAGCCAGGAGATCAGCGCGTCGCTCAATCTGGATGAAGTGCTTGCGACTGCGGCCGCGCAAATCAAGCGCCTGATCGATTACGAAGTTTTCGCCGTGCTGCTTCCCGAGAAAAATTCGGACCAGCTGTATTTTCGCTTTGCCATCGGGCATCGCCCGGAAGTGGTGGAGCATTGGCGGATTCCGATGGACGAAGGGATTATTGGCACGGCGGCTGCTACGGGCCAGCCGATTCGCGTGAGCGATGTGACGAAGGACAAGCGCTATCTAAACGCTCTGGACAGCGTTCGCTCCGAACTTGCCGTGCCGCTCGTTCACGGCGGGCGAGTGATCGGCGTGCTCGACATCGAGAGCAGCCAGCCGGATTACTTCACGCCCGACCAGCAAAACATTCTGGTGCTGGTGGCGAGCCGCATCAGCACAGCTGTGGAAAACGCGCGCCTCTACGAGCATGAGCGCAATCAGGCCGAAACGCTGTTGCTGCTCAACGAAGTGGGCCGCGAAGCAAATTCCACTCTGCGCGTGGAGGAAGTGTTGCGCCGGGCGGCCGAGCTCACGAAACGCGTGATTGATTACCAGATTTTCAGCATTTTGCTGTACGAGGAGACCGAGCACGTCTTCCGGCACCGCGTGACGGTAAAATTCGGCCAGCGCGTCCAGGAGAAGAATGCCGTGCCGGCGCATGAAGGGATCGTGGGAGCGGCGGCTACGCTGCGACGGGCCGTGGTGGTGCCCGACGTTGCCCTCGATCCGCGCTATCTCATGGTGAACCCGGAGACTCGCTCGGAACTGGCTGTGCCGATGCTCTATCAGGACCGCGTCATCGGCGTGATGGATCTGGAAAGTCCGCAGCTGAATTATTTCACGCCGGACCACGTGCAGGTGCTCTCGATTCTAGCGGCGCAATTTGCAGTGTCGCTCGAAAATGCGCGGCTCTACGAGCAAGTGGCGCGCGATGAAGCGCGCATGGAGCGCGACCTTACGGCCGCTCGGCGGATTCAGGGTGCGATGCTGCCGCGACTGCCTGGGCCAGAGTACGGAGTCGATATTGCCGCGCGCGTCGTTTCGTCGCGCGAGCTGAGCGGTGATCTTTATGATTTTTTGCGTTATGGACCGCAGGAGTTGGCTATAGCGTTGGGCGACGTAAGCGGGAAGGGAAGCGCTGCTGCACTTTATGGTGCCGTCGGCATCGGCACGCTTCGCAGTCTCGCGCCGCAGAAGCACCGGCCGGCGGAAATGCTTCGAGCAATCAACGGGTTTCTGGGCGAGCGCCTGATTGAGGGCCGCTTTATGACACTGTGTTTTGCCACGTGGCACCGAGGGCGGCGCAAATTACGAGTCGCAAACGCCGGGCAGGAACAGCCGTTTTTATTTCATGGAGGCCGCTGCGAAAAAATCCGGCTGGCAGGATTTCCACTCGGAATTTTCGAGGAGGCAAATTATGACCAGCGAAGCTTCATACTCGACGCCGGTGATGTAGTCGTTTTTCATTCAGATGGAATCGGCGACACGCAGAATCCTGCTGGAGAATTTTTCGGCCACGATCGTGTATGCAAGCTGATCGCGGATCATAACGATCTCGCGCCTGACGCTCTGGCCGACCGAATCCTCGAGGAACTCGAACGCTTTTCCGGCGGCGCCCACCCGGCGGACGATCGCACCCTGGTACTTCTCAAAGTAAAATAGTGTCGCGATTCGCCGGTAACTACGATTTGGGGCCTAAGTATCGGTAGTGACCGGTGATTTTCCAGCGAAACAGCACATCTTCCATCTTCGGTCCTGCACCAATATTGTGGACGATCATGTACGGCCCGGTTGCGGACCCACGTGCGTCTACAACCATGCCGATATGCGGAACTCCGCCGCTAAGATCCCACGTGACGAGATCTCCAGGCGCCTCGGCGCGCGAGCTCTTTGGCAGCGATTCACCCTTGCGGCTGAAGAACACCATTAGATTCGGCACCCGCCGATGATCGATATTGGAATCCGGCCGCGCCGTCTCGCCCTGCCAACGGTGAGGATACGCTGCGAAATTCTGCACTATGTCTTCATACACTTCTTTCGGAAGATCCACCCCGGCGGCGCGATAAATGCGAACGATTTCATCCGTGCAGACGCCGGTGTCCGCCGGCACATCACCGCCAGGGTAGGGAATTCGAACGTACGAGGAAACGTAGCAAACGGAGTGGTGTGTGCGATCCATGGCAGCGAGGACGAGCTTTTGCAGGAAGGCTTGGTTGACGGCTGTGTCTTGCGCCGAAATCTGCTGCCCTTCGCAAGCAAGAGATGCAGTGATGATAAGGATTGGAGTAAACAGGGCGCCACCGAGTCTCTGAAACACGCGAGCTGGTAGCGGCCGGCGGCGGCCATCCGGCTTCATCGTTCTCCCCAACGGAGCTTGCTGCGTAGCACTTCGAAATAGGTTTTTCGCGGCGGACGGACAAAGGTAACTGTGTTCTCCGATTTCACGATCAGCACGCGGTCCGCCGGACCCAACTCAAATCCAATTTGACCGTCGAGAGTCATATACACAGGCTCTTCGGAGGCGGAGAAGTCAATTTCGATGCGCGAATTATCGGGCACAACGAGAGGGCGGTTCGTCAGCATATGTGGACAGATTGGCGTAATCACGAAAGCGTCGATGCCGGGCTGGATAATTGGGCCTCCGGCTGCCAGTGAGTAGGCGGTTGAGCCGGTCGGCGTTGCGATAATCAATCCGTCGGCGCGATAACGTGCAACGTGGTCGCTATCCACGTACAAATCGAAATCGAGCATTCGCGATAGCGCGCCTTTGTTGACCACGGCATCGTTCAGGGCCGTTTGATGCTCAACAACTCTACCGCGCCGGAGAATCTGCGCCTCGAGCATCATTCGTTGGCCAGTGCGATGATTCCCGGCGAGCACTTGTTCGAGCATGGGGTAAAGCTGGTCGAGCGTGATCGTGGTCAGAAAGCCGAGGCTGCCGAGATTTACGGCGAGAATCGGGACGTTGTGCGCTTTCAGCGCGCGGGCGGCTGCCAGCAACGTGCCATCGCCACCTAAGACGATCAAAAGATCCACTTTTTCGCCCATCGCTTCGCGCGCGATGCACGGGGCGTTGAGTTCGACGCAGCCCTGTGTTTCCACGTCGACATGCACCTCGATCTTGTGATCGTGCAGCCATTTGATTAGCGGAGGGACTACCGTCGCCACCATTTCCTGGATTGGTTTGCAAACGACTCCGGCGGCTCGAATCATGAGTGGAGCGCGAATTTTAACCTATTCGCTGCGGCGGACGTGGAGAAAAAACTCCTGATTACCCTCGGTGCCGGTGATGCGGCTGGGGCGCATTCCCTGGATTTCAAAGCCCAGCGCACTTGCGGCAGCAGTCACGTCAGCGACCGCTTTTTCTTGGAGCGCGGCATTGCGCACGATTCCTCCTTTGCCGACCTGCCGCTTTTCGAGTTCGAATTGCGGCTTGATGAGGATAAGGACGTCGGCGCCGGGTTTTGTTATGGGAGCGACTGAGGGAAGCACTTTTGTCACAGAAATAAATGATAGGTCCATCGTGACAAAATCTACCGGTTCGCCCAAATCTACGGCCTTCAAGTAACGCGCGTTGCGCTCGATCGTCACTACTCGCGGGTCCTTCTGTAACTTCCAATCGAGCTGATCGATGGTGACATCCACGGCATAGACTCGGCGCGCACCTTGTTGGAGCAGACAGTCCGTGAATCCTCCGGTGGAACTTCCCACGTCGAGACACGTCTTGTCTCGTGCCGTGATGCCGAAATCTTCGAGAGCGCCTTCGAGTTTCAAGCCACCGCGGCTCGAATAGCGCAAGCCTTCGCCAGCCAGTTCGATGCGAGCATCGCTAGCGAGGCGCACTCCCGGTTTGTCCACGCGTTTGCCATTTACACGCACGTTGCCCGCGAGGAGGATCGCCTGAGCTCGTTCGCGCGACGGGGCCAGGCCGCGTTCCACGAGCAGGACGTCGAGGCGCGTCTTTTCAGTTTTGGGAGACATTGTAGGAGAGGCCAGTAGCCGCTTAACCTATGTGGACTAAGAACGCCGCGCTACGAGAAATTGCGCCAATTCACAGAGCCGTGCTGCGCGTTCACCGTAACAATCCAGTTCGCTGAGTGCCTTCGCCGCCAGGTCCGCAGCCATATCGCGAGATTGCAAGATTCCGTAGAGCGCCGGGTAGGTGGCTTTCTGCTGAGCCTGATCCTTTCCTGCAGTCTTTCCCAGCACCGCGGATGATTCCTCGACGTCGAGAATGTCGTCCACCACCTGAAAGGCCCAGCCGATATTTTCACCGAAACGTTTCAAGCGCTCCACGTCTTCGTTCGTTGCACCGCCGGCGATTCCGCCTGCAACGATCGAGGCGCGAATCAGCGCGGCCGTTTTTGAGCGGTGAATGTATTCGAGCGTGCTGGCGTCAGGGGTCTTTCTTTCCGCTTCGAGGTCGGCCACTTGTCCGCCGAGCATTCCGCGATCGGTGCCTGCAGCCTGAGCGATCGTGGAAAGGATATTCAAGCGTCGCTGCGGTTCCACAGGCACGAACGCCAGGGTCTGGAAGGCAAGCGTCAACAACGCATCGCCTGCGAGAATCGCGATCGCCTCGCCAAAAGCTTTGTGGCATGTCGGTTTGCCGCGGCGAAAATCGTCATTGTCGAGTGAGGGAAGATCATCGTGAATCAGCGAATAGGTGTGGATGAATTCGAGCGCACAGCCGGTGGAAACGGCCGCGACCGGGTTGTCGCTGAACATCGCTGCGGCTTCTAGGCACAGAATCGGCCGAATACGTTTTCCGCCGGCAAATACGCTATACCGCATCGCTTTGTGAATTGACGCAGGTTGAGCGTCTTCCTTGGGCAGCAGGCGATCGAGCGCCTCCTCGATTCCAGCGCGGTCTGACTCGAAGAATTGCGGGATGCTCATGGGCGGTGCGCGGTGGGCGCCAAATCCAAATCGTTGCGTGCGTCTAAGGTGCTAGGGCAACTAGGAGGAATCATCTTCGGGCTCGAACGGCTCCGCCACAAGTTTGCCATCCGCTTTCTTCAGCAAAATCTCGACGCGGCCTTCGGCTTCTTCCAGCTGTTTCTGGCAGTCGCGTGACAGTTTCACGCCCTCTTCGAAGAGCTTCATCGCCTCGTCCAGCGAAAGCTCCACACTTTCGAGCCGCTTCACCACTTCTTCGAGGCGCGTGAGCGACTTCTCAAACTCTCCCTTGCGCGGGGCCTCTGCTGCCTTATTGCTCGCTGAATTCATCTTGTCCTGGCGCTCCATCTATCTCAGGCAACACAGTGCGACTGACGAAAATGGTGCGAGATTGCTGCGCGCATTCTATCCCACGACGAAGAACGTCAACAATGGCCTTGTGCGCAACAGCCCCTGTTCATTCTCCGTTCATTCCCCCCGAGGCAGCGCTTCCGCCCGTCGGCACGAGCATCAAACGATGTGCCCGCATCTTTTCCTCGGCTGCTTCTCTGAAGGGCGCCGAAATACCGCGCCCGTGAAACCATTCCTGAAATTGGTCGCGATAATAGGGACTCGCCGCCTGCCCCGATTCGCCGCTCGTAATCTCCATGAACGAATTGTCAAAATTCGCCAGATCAGAAACCATCCGCATCGCGGGCCCGTGTCCCACACCCATCGCTTTCACCGTATCCAGCGTGCCTCCGTCCGCGTAAGGGCCGATGCTCAGCAGAGCGTGAAGCGCCCCCGTGCGGCCAAGCGGATGGAGCATGTTCAGCGGATGGAACTTGCCCCACTGCCAGCGCGACACGTCGCTTGTTCCCGTTTCTTTGGCCAGTGCAGTTACCGCGTCATTCGCACTGGAGATTAACAGGACGTCGTAGTTGACCACGCCTTTGGGAAGCCACTCCGGCGGCCTTTGCATCAGAATATTTTCCAAGAACACCTTGTCGCGCCACCAGACATCGTTATAAAGACTTCGCGGTTCCCACAACTCATATTTTGAAGTTTCATCGCCGAGATACGGCGCAAGCAGATTGTGAAACACGGCGTGCCGTGTCAATTCGACAAAAGAGGTTTCGATCGAATCAGCTTTCGCTTTCGCATCCCACCCAATTAATCCTGAAATCAGTCTTTGCGTACGCGGATCTTTCGGAGGCGTCGAATGTGCCGCGGTCAAGAGCTGCGACGCTAGAAATTGATTCGGCAGGCTCACAATATCATTCTGAATTGCATTCATATCTTCAGGCTTCAAATCCGTTCGACCTGAGAGCAGTTGGTAGATCCGCTCGGTACGAAATGGTCCGGCCTGCCGATCGCTCAAGAAATGCTTGTAAGCAGGACCGACGGAGCGCGCATTTGCCGTCGCGATGATTCCGTCCGGCGGGTTCAAAATGCGCGGCAGTTCTTCGAAGGGAATGTAGCCTTTCCAATCGAATTCATCTGTATCGCCCGGCACCGGTAGCGCGCCGTTTCCACCGGCACGAATCGGAATTCGAGCCGGGATGGTGAATCCGATGTTGCCGTCCACATCCGCGTAGATCGTATTCTGCCCTGGGCCAGATATATTCCGCGTCACCTCGATAAATTCGCTCCAATTGCCCGCGCGGCCTAACAGCGGAAACCCGAAATCAAGTCCGCCCGGCTCGAGAGCTGACCAGCGCAGCGCATACGCGTGGCCGCCATCATTCTCGGCATCTCGATACACGATCGGCCCGTGTCGCGTAAGGGTCACATCGAGTTCGACATCCGCTTTTCCCCGAACAGGAATTTTTTCTTTTCGCACCTCCGCTGGGAGCCACTTGCCATTCGCGCGATAGTTCAGCGGACTCTTCGAATCAAACGTCTCGGCGTAGAGGCTTTGGACATCCGCTTTGCTGTTCGTAAAGCCCCAAGCGATTCGTTCGTTGTGCCCGATGATCACCAGCGGCGCGCCCGGCAACGCGAATCCTTCTACGTTCCATCCGGGCGCCGTCAAGTGAACCAGATACCAGATGCAAGGAACGCTAAGGGCCAAATGCGTATCATTCGCCAGCAGGGGTTTGCGCGACGCTGTGTGCGCTCCGCTCACAACAAAATTGTTGCTGCCGATGATCTCGGATGATTCCTCTTCAAATTGCGCTAGAAAATCGATTGCCTCGGCGCCCGCCTGTTCTGCGAACGGAGCCGCCTCGCCGGGATACAATTTGGGCAGGTTCGAAGTGACTTTGCGCAAGCCTTGAGCGCCGCTGGGTGCAGCGCCACCTTCCGGTTGACCGACGATGTAGTGGTCAAAGGGTGAGTCCTCGACGAACATCTGCGCCGCCCGCTCCGCTCCCACCTTCGCAGTCACCCATTGCCGGTTCAGTTTTGATTTCCACGTGGAAGTAAGCGTCTTCCACATGTAGAGATCGATCAGATACGTATCCGCTGGCGTCCACGGCCTCGGCGCGTAGCCCAACAAAGAAAATTCAATCGGCAGCCGGTCGTGCTGCTGCGCGATGTATTGGTTTACGCCGCGCGCGTACGATTCCAGCAGTGTGCCAATTTCCGGGCTCGAATACTTCGCGGCGCGTTCAGCCGCCTGCCGCATCCCAAGAATCCGATTTTCCTCGTCGATTTTCAGCGCCGCAGGCCCCACAATCTCTGACAAATCGCCGGCCGCCGCCCGGCGCAGCAAATCCATTTGCCACAGACGATCCTGCGCCAGCACGTAGCCCTGCGCCATCACCAGGTCTTCGGTCGATTTCGCGCGAATCCACGGACGTCCCCACTGGTCGCGATCGACAATCACGCCTTCTTTTAACCCCGCCACTGTTATCTGCCCGTCCAAACGCGGCAGGGGCCGATGCGCGAGCCACCATCCGCACAGCAGTGCAACGCCCGCCAGCACCAGCAGCCCCGCCACCACGTTTCGTGCGATCCGCGATCCGCGAGTCATCCGGCCGCCTTCAATTTCCCTAAGCGCTCAAAAAGAGTGCGGAGTGTAGCCCAGCAGTGGGAACCTCGCAACCGCTGTCCGCAACCCAAAACATTGCCTCGTTCGTCCACGCGCGCTCCGGATTTCTCCTCTTGCGCCGTACAACTTGCTAAAATCGCATTCGATGGCCACACTGTTGCTCTTCTCATCCATCCGCCAGGCAGCAGTTTCAATCGGCGCTGCCGAACGTCCGAGCGAGTAGCGCGCGATGATCGCCCTCCGTCTTTTCGCCGTCCTCTTCCTCGTCGGGATGAACGCCTTCTTCGCCGCTGCTGAATTTTCGCTAGTCGCGGTCCGCGGCTCGCGCGTGCGCCAGCTTGTCGAAGCCGGTGACACCCGCGCAAAGATTGTGGAACTCCTTCTCGCTGATGTCGGCCGGATCGTCTCGGCCGTTCAGGTGGGGATCACGATCGCGAGCCTTCTCCTCGGTTATCTCGGCGAAGTCACCCTGTCCGCGATTCTCTCGCCGCTCGTCGCCGCGATTCCGCGTCCATGGGCGGCAGTGATCGCGCACGGCTCCGGGCTAATTCTGGCGTTCGGACTGCTCACCATGCTTCAGGTCGTGCTCGGCGAACTCGTGCCCAAGAGCCTCAGCCTTGCTCGTGCCGAGCGCGTCGCTCTTCTCATCGCACGCCCGTTTCGCTGGTTCCTGCAGACATTCCGCTGGGCGATCGATCTGCTCGACGGCATCGCTGAGAAAATTGTCGCGGCACTGGGAGTTGTCTCGCCGCACAGTCATACCCTCGTTCGTTCCACTGAAGAGCTGCAAGTGATGGTGCAGCAGGCTCACGACCGCGGCCTGATTCCCGCCGCCGAAGTGAAATTCATTCAAAGCGCAATGGAACTAGGCCAGATCGAGGTCCGCGAAGTGATGGTGCCGCGACCCGATGTTCATGCGCTCCCGGCCGAAGCTACGCTCGAAGACACAATGCGCATGTTCGCCACTACGCAGCGCTCGCGCATTCCAGTGTACGAAGGCTCGCTCGACCACATCCTCGGCTTCGTTCACATCAAGGACATGATCTGGATTCTTCTAGATCGTGTCCGCCCGGCAGAGGAACGCCAGCCGCCCCCGGATTTCAATTTACGCTCGATGCTCCGCGACGCGCTCATCGTTCCCGAAACGAAGCGGGCCAGCGAACTTCTTCTCGAATTTCGCTCGCGCCGCACGGGCCTCGCAATGGTCGTCGACGAATTCGGCAGCATTCTCGGTCTGGCCACGCTCGAAGATATCCTCGAACAGATGGTCGGCGAAATTGACGACGAGTTCGACGTGGTCGAACGTCCGCTCACGCTTGCAGATGGGTCGATGATCTTTGATGGCGCCATCAACGTCCTCGACCTGGAAACCCAATACAATATTGAGCTGCCCGAGGATAGTTCCTACGAGACGGTCGGCGGTTTTATTTTAAATCAGCTTGGCTTTATTCCGCGTGGTGGCGAGAGCTTTGAGGCGTACGGCTATCGTTTTACGGTGATGGACATGGATCATCGCCGCGTGTCGCGCGTAAAAATCAGATCCGTGAAGCCCGCGGAAACCTCCGTGAGCAAAAAGAAGCCGCAGGCGTCAACGCCTGAGGCGGCCGCAGACTCCGCTCCTGATCCGGAGGCGGGCCTGGACCCGCACCCTAGAAGAGAAATTGTGAGAGCGCGGCGCGCTGCCAGTGCATCCCACGTTCGCCGGGACAAATGAATCTCGCTCACGCCACCCGCCGGGAAGCCGATGTTTAGATTCATCTCGCTGCGTCTTCTTTTCGCACTGCCCGCGCTGTGGCTGATTTTCACGATGGTCTTTCTGCTCGCGCACATCGTGCCCGGCGATCCGGTGCAGCAGATGCTGGGCGAAGGAGCTCGTGCAGAAGACTTGCAGCAGCTTCGCCACACGCTCGGCCTCGATCTTCCGATCTCAGTTCAATACGGCCGCTACCTTTCCGGCATCGCGCACGGAAATCTGGGCGAATCCTTCCGCTTCCAGCAGCCGGTCACGCGCGTGATCTTCTCGCACTATCCCGCGACGCTGGAGCTCGCCATCTTTGCTCTCTTCGTATGCGCCGCCATTGGCATCCCCGCCGGAACTCTCGCGGCAGAGCGGCGCGGCCACACCACTGATCACGCAGTCGGCGTGCTCACGCTTTTCGGACTCTCCGTGCCAAACTTTGCGCTCGGGCCTGTGCTGATTCTTATTTTTTCCGTGATTCTCGGACGGCTGCCGGTGTCAGGACGTGGCGGCCCGCTGCACCTGATTCTCCCCGCCATCACCCTGGGTGCTGCGCTCGCGGCAATACTCACGCGCATGGTCCGCACCTCGGTGATTGAAGAACTTTCGAGCGACTACGTTCGCACCGCCCGCGCAAAAGGCCTTTCGAATCGCGCCGTCCTCTTTCGTCACGCATTCCGCAATGCGCTCATTCCCATCATCACCATTCTCGGCCTCCAATTCGGCACGCTCCTCGCCGGCACAATCGTCACCGAGTCAATCTTCTCTTGGCCCGGAGTCGGCCAGCTTACCGTTCAGGCGATCGGCGCGCGCGACTACCCTCTGCTGCAAGGCTGCATCCTGGTCATCGCCGTCTCCTACGTCCTCGTCAATCTTCTAACCGACCTCGTCTACGCATCGGTCGACCCCAGGGTGCGCCTGGAATGATCCAGCCTGTTAACAATGTGTACGAAGCGGAGACGCGGGACGCAATCGAGGGAGCTCTCCGAAGCATTTCGTCTTTAGTGGCACAGGCACTCCTTCCTGTGCTCTTACGACTCACCGTTTGCCAGAAGCACTATCCACCTTCGGCGCGAAATGCGTCATCGGGAGACATCCGCACCCGATGAACGCCATCCGCAACTTCCTCCGCCACAGCACCCCCGGCCGCATCGGCTTCGCACTCACTTCAATCCTCGTCGTCGCAGCGCTCGCCGCTCCATGGCTTGCTCCCTTCAATCCCATCGCGCAAAATCTTCCCGTGCGCCTCGCCGCTCCCAGCTCCGCCCACTGGATGGGCACCGATCAGCTCGGTCGCGACATCCTCTCGCGCATCCTCTTCGGCGCTCGCGTCTCAATGCTCGTCAGCATCAGCGTCGTGCTGGGTGCGGGATTGATCGGTCTTTCGATCGGCTCGGTGGCAGGCTACTTCGGCGGCTGGTTCGACCGTCTCGTCAACGTCGTGCTCATCAACGCCTTTCTCTCCTTTCCCGGAATCCTGCTCGCGATCGCCTTCGCCGCATTCCTGGGCCCGGGAATCGGCAAAGTAATTCTCGCTCTCGTCATCACCGGCTGGGCTGGTTACGCGCGCCTCGCCCGTGCGCAAATTCTGCAAGCCAAAGAAATGGAGTACGTCCTAGCCGCGCGCTCGCTCGGCGCTTCGAACGCGCGCATACTTTGGCGCCATCTCCTCCCCAACATCCTGCAACCGGTGCTCGTGCAAGCCACCATCGCTATGGCCGGCGCCATCCTCGCCGAATCCACTCTCAGCTTCCTCGGCGTCGGCGTCCTCGCGCCCATGCCCAGCTGGGGCGCCATGCTCAACGACGCGCGCAGCCACCTCTTCGACGCTCCGCACCTCGTAATTTTCCCCGCCCTCGCCGTGATGGCCGCCGTTCTCGCCTTCAATCTCCTCGGCGACGCTCTCCGCGACTGGCTCGACCCCCGCATGCGCGCCTATCTGATCGTCACCACCCTCGCCCGTTAGCCCGTTGCAGCAGGGGCGGGTCTCAGACCCGCCCGCGCCGCCCGCACCTCCATCGCAAATTTCCGGCATCGCACGCACACGGATGCAGCCCGATGCCCACGACGAAGCCGGCCAACCGCCAAACGAGACAGTCGGGCACAGCGATTTTCTCTTCAGAGTTGCTGCCGCTTAGAAGGGTAATCCACTTCCTTCCCAGAATTGGGTTACAGTTTGGGTATCAGTCGAATGGGAATCACCTGCGGGCTGATCGACGGGAAGATTGTAGTAGAAAACCACCCTAAATTTGATATGTCGAGACAGCACGCTGGATGGCAAATGCTCAAATGGTGCCGAGTTACGGATCGAATCGACTGCGGCTCTGTCGAATGCCCCAGTGCCTGATACGGATTGGAATGTTGGCATTTGCAGGGAGCGCACCGTCTTGCTGGACATGAAAAATCAACGTCACAATTCCTTTCTTTCCCATAAGCGCTGAATCGGGCCTGACCGTGTACCAGTTTCACGGACGCTTCCACTTTAGCCAGGTAATCCTCGAAATCTGCACTCCGGGCAGCGGAAAGTATCTCGAATTTCGACTGCATGCCTGGCTTAGACTGAAAACGTGCAGGGGAGCGATTTGCTTCCGCTGCGATGGAGGAGAACAAGATAGCCATAACTGCCGGCAGTGAGATCCGACAAATCTTGGGAGTCATCGAAAGTGCGAATCTATCGGCAGACTTATACAGGCATCGACTTTAAGCGGGGCTCTTCAGGGGTCAACGACAGTGCTAACTCAACTCCACCGTAACTTCCGCGCCCCGCCCCACACCCAGCGTTCGCGCCGCGCTGCCCTTGTTCACCGAAATCTCCAAATACCCGCTCGATCCGATCACTCCAAACGCCTCTCCCGCAGCCCCTTCCGCAAACGTCGGTAGCACCTTCTTCACTTCACCATTGCCGATGCGAATCGCAAATTTGCCTTCATTCGCCACCAGCGCCGGGGCATCTTCCGGCTTCAAGTTCGTCATTAGGTTGCCGAAGTTATCCACCTTCAGCACCACGGCCTTGATCGTGTTGCCGTTCACCTTCGGCTTCGGCAACGCGAACCGCACGAAATCCTCCACCGGATCGCCAAATGCCGTCGACTGCCACGATTTCGTCAGCCACGCCGCCACCGGCGCGAACACGTCGCGCCCATGAAACGTATTGCTCACCGGTTGCCGGAAATAATGCTCGGACGTAATGTGCCACGCATACAGCGCTTCGGTCTGATCGTATACCGACGACAGCACACCATTATCCGGCGCCACAAAATAATGCTGGTCGCTCGCCACCAGCAGCGGCCGCCGCTGCGTTCCCACGCCCGGATCAACCACCACCACGTGAACCGTCCGCGGAGGAAAGTAGCTGTACGCTTGCGCGATCGTTAGCGCGCCGTCCAGGATATCGTGCGCCAGCACGCTGTGCGTAATATCCACCACGCTCACTTCCGGATTAATACTGAGAATCACGCCCTTCATCACGCCGACGAGGTGATCACTCGTGCCGTAATCAGTTGTAAGCGTGATAATCGGTCGATGCTGTGCCAAGTTGTGCTCCGCGCTTTAGAGAAAAGTCCTGCAAATTAATTCTGGTCGCTCTTCGACGCTATCGGACGCCTGCCAAGCTGTCAAGCTGACTCGCGCCAAGAAGTAACGCTAGGTAGTTTTTTTCTCTTCATCACAGTCCTGTACCATCCCGGACCGACGGACACTTGCAATCCCCACGCATCCTGCTAGCCTTGGTGATGGTGTGTATGTGCGACATGAGCTTACTAGAGAACGCTCGGACGCAGACGAGGCGGTGCTTGAAGCGAGAGCCCGCTAGCAGGTGGCGCCAGCCAGCGAACGGGGATACCACCGTTCGGTCACAGCGCCAATTTCTAATCGCAAATCTGGAATTGAGGTTCCGCCTAAACATCCCCGAATCAGGCACATACATTTTTCTAATCGCAAATAAAACGCGATTTTATAATCAGCAAATCCCGGTCGCGCAGCCTCTGTTTTCCAGCTTCCAGCCTCGAGCCTCCAGCCTCTAGCACATGCGCGCTTACCTCGATTACAACGCCACCACTCCCGTGGACCCCGCGGTCCTCGAAGCCATGCAGCCGTTCCTCGCCGACAACTTCGGCAACGCCAGCTCGATTCACTCCGCAGGCCAGCGAGCCCGCGCGGCAGTGGATCACGCGCGAGATTCTGTAGCGGCGCTTCTGGGCGCGAAGGCCTCGGAAATTGTTTTCACGAGCGGCGGCACCGAGTCTGACAATCTCGCAATCTTTGGCCTCGTCTCTGGAGCCGCTTCAACGTCAGCCGCGGGTAGCAAGCACATCATCACAACGGCGATCGAACATCATGCCGTTCTCCGTTCCTGCCAGGCGCTCGAACAACAGGGCATCGAAGTCACTTACATACCGGTCGGAAACGGGGGCGTCGTCAATCCCGATGAAATTGGCCGCGCGCTGCGCCCGGAAACAATTCTCATCAGCGTGATGCACGCGAATAATGAACTCGGCACAATCCAGCCCATCGAAGAAATCGGCCGCATCGCCGCCGAAGCGGATGTTTATTTTCATTGCGATGCCGTGCAATCCGCCGGCAAGCTCCCGCTCGACGTAAATCAACTCGGCGTGGACTTGCTCAGCATCTCCGCACATAAAATGTATGGTCCAAAAGGCGCTGGCGCGCTCTACGTCCGTACAGGCACGCCGCTCGCCCCGCAATTTCACGGCGGCCACCACGAACGCGACCGCCGCCCCGGCACCGAAAATGTTCCCGGCATCGTCGGTCTCGGCAAAGCCTGCGAACTCGCTCGCGCGAATTTGGCAACAGAGACGCAACGCATCGCCGCACTTCGCGACCGCCTCCAAAGTGCGATCCTCGATGCGATTTCATCCGTGCGTGTGAACGGTGACGCGGCTCACCGCGCGCCGAACACGACAAACCTCTCGTTCGCCGCCGCGGGTGGCGAAGCAATGCTCATCGCGCTCGATCTGCTCGGAGTGGCATGTTCCACCGGCGCTGCCTGCTCGTCCGGCGCCGTCGAGCCGTCGCATGTACTGCTCGCGGTGGGCCTCTCGGCCGACGAAGCCCGCTCCAGCCTGCGCTTCAGCTTAGGCCGCCAGACCACATCGGAAGAAATTGACTACGCGATCGCTTCGATTCCAGAGGTTGTGAGTCGCCTTCGCGCTCTCTCTCCTCGTTCCGCCACAATGGTTACCGCCCGATGAGCACGACCTTTCCAACGCGACCAGCGAGAACAATCGCGGATTGTTCCACAAGCGCAGCGGTCTCGCCTTCTAGTGGCACAGGCACTCTTGCCTGTGCGCCTTTGCTCCACGAGGCCGCGACGCTTTCGGAGCGCCATCGCGACATCGCCCTGGTGTCCGCAGGCGCCACCACAGCCGTCGCAATGAGCGGTGGCGTCGATAGCTCCACCGTCGCCGCCATCCTCCACGACCGCGGCCAAGCCATGGTCGGCCTCACAATGCAGCTCTGGAACCAACGCCGCCTGCCGCAGGAAGAAAGCAGTGCGACCGCACAGCACCGCTGCTGTTCGATCGACGATGTCTACGACGCTCGTCGCGTCGCCGAGCATCTCGGCGTCCCTTTCTACGTGGTGAACTTCGAGCGCGAATTCGAGAACACTGTCATTTGGCCATTCGTCAATGACTACCTCGAAGGCCGCACCCCGATTCCGTGCACTCTCTGCAACAATCACGTGAAGTTCGACCAACTGCTCATCACCGCGCGGCAGATTGGCGCCGAACGCATTGCCACCGGCCACTACGCTCGCGTCCGCCACAATCCGCACTCCGACCGCTACGAACTGCTGCGCGCCGTGGACGAATCGAAGGATCAATCTTATTTCCTCTTCGGGCTCTCGCAGGAACAGCTTGCGCGCACCGATTTTCCTCTCGGCGAATTATCGAAGCAGGAAGTTCGCGACATCGCGCGCCGTCTACGCGTCCCCGTCGCCGAAAAGCCGGAAAGCCAGGAAATCTGCTTCGTGCCGACAGGCAACTACGTGCGCTTCATCGAAGGCTACTTGCAGGAGCAGGGAAGTCATCTGCCGGATGATTCCGGCGAGATCGTCACGACCAACGGCGAGGTCCTCGGCCGCCATACAGGCTTGCATCAATACACGGTGGGCCAGCGGAAGGGAATCGGTGTCGCTGCCGGCCGCCCGCTTTACGTTGTAGCGCTCGACCGCTCCACCAACCGCCTTGTTGTCGGCGAACATCAGGACCTGCGCAGCACAACGTGTGAAGTTCGCGGTGTGAACTGGATTTCGATCGCGCCGCCCGGCAATTCCATCAAAGCAATGGTGCGAGTCCGCAACCGCCACGAACCAGCGCCGGCAGAAATCACCCCACTCGATGCCACTACCGCCCGCATCACATTCCGAGAGCCGCAGCGCGCAATCACCCCGGGCCAGGCCGCCGTCTTTTATTCCGGCGAATTGGTTCTGGGCGGCGGCTGGATCCGCTAAGTTTTTAAGTCAGGAAAATTTATGCGGTGGAATTCAGAGTCTAATGGTTGGGAATTTCGGTCGCTGAAAATCAGATGAAGAGCTCTTCGTCCGCCGTCGCGGCGTCCGGCTCGGGACGCCGGTTCTGTCCGCGAAGCATATCGATCGCCACCTTCATGCCCTTCAAAATCGCTGAAGCCTGCTGAATCGGCGTCCACAGCGTTCGTTTGAATTTCATGCCGGATTCTTCCACCACTTCCAGCGTTCCGGTCAAAATATGATCCGCGCGAATAATCTGCACGCGGAGCCGTTCGACGGCATCCGTGAACACGCGGTCAATCTTCTGCGCTGAGCCGCGAGCGACGCGCGTGATTTCCGCCGCGTCGCCCATGATGCTGGCAACTCGATCCTCGGAATCTTCGAGAATCCTGTTCGTGCGCAGAAGAATGGGATCAATCCGGTTCTGCAGGTCCGTGGCGATTCGTGCGAACTGCTCGATCGCAGTCCGCACCTGAAAGAAAATGCCCAGCAGGATCGCCATCTGAATCACGATGGCGACCGCCGCTATGACGATGAACGCTTGGATCCAGCCGGACATCCGCGTCACCTTACGAAACGAACCTGCCAGACCGAACTACGAGACCTTTGATTCGCGCTTGTACGTTTCTTTTCCCGCTTCGACCGCGGCCGAAAGACCGTCTTTCTGGCGCGCCATAATTTCCTTGCTGCGCTCGATCAGATCTTCCGCGCGCTCGCGCAGTTCGCGAGCTTTACGTTGCGCATACTCACGGCCTTCATCGGCCTTGCCGCTTAGATAGTCGCGCGTGTCTTCACCCGATTTCGGTGCGAAGAGCAGGCCTACAATTGCTCCGATGCCCAGGCCGACAAGGAAAAAGCTAGCCTTTGACCCGGCGTTGTTGTCACCCATCTTTCACCTCCAAACGTCACAGTAGCACAGGCTTATAGGGACAGCAAGCAAAGCGCCCCTGCATTTCGCGCGGATGGTTTACCTGACTGTCGGTGTCGGCGCACTCGACTCGCGCAGTCCGGCGAACACGCGCTGGGCCTGGGCGCGCGGAAGCTCGCCGGCAAGGTCTTCGAGGGTCAATTCCTTAAGCCGCGCGACGCTTCCAAACTTGCGGAGAAGTTTGCGAGCGGTGACCTGGCCAACTCCAGGAATTTCAGTCAGCGAAGTACGCAAACGCCGGGTGGATCTTCGCTGGCGATGGAAAGTGATGGCAAATCGGTGCGTTTCATCGCGAATCTGCTGAATCAGCTGCAGCACGGGTGAGTGGCGGTCGAGAACGATGGGTTCATCCTCACGCCCGAGCACATAAAGAATTTCCTCTTTCTTTGCGATGCTGGCCATCGGCTGATTAATGATCTCGAGTTTTTCCAGCGCCTGGGCGGCTGCGTGCAGCTGACCAATGCCTCCGTCGATCAAAATCAGGCTGGGCAGCGGTTTGCTTTCCTCCAGCAGGCGGCGATAACGCCTGCCGACAGCTTCGCGCATGCTGGAAAAATCATCGCGCAACAGTCCGCCGGGCTGAGCGGCTTCGCCTTCCATGGCCGCTTCTCCGCGAATGATGAATTTCCGGTAGTCGGATTTCTTCATTCGATCGGTTTCCCACACGACCATTGATGCCACTGTCTCGGTGCCCTGCGTGTGCGAGATGTCAAAACTCTCGATCCGCTTGGGCGGCTCGAGAAGTCCAAGCGCCGCTTGGAGCGCCTCCGCAATCGCTGCGGACGACGGGCGCAACACCCGGAAACGCTGAACAAAAGAATGCTGCGCATTCTTTTCGACAAGTTCAAGGAAGTGGTGCTTCTTGCCGCGCTGAGGATTCGAAATCTCCACGCGATGCTTTGCTTGCTCGCTGAGAACCTCCTCGAGCACTTCGCGTTCCTCGAAGTCAGCCGGTGTGTGAATATTGCGAGGAAGATATGCCGTGTCCAGGTACAGCTGCTTCAGCAAGGAAGGAAGAAACTCGGCCGGATTGAACTCTTCCTGATTCTCCCAGTAAAAATCCCGCCGGTCGACGACCCGTCCGCCCCGTATATGAAACAGATTCACGGCCACCTGCGGGGGCTCGGCGTACCAGGCAATCACGTCGGTGTCATCACCCGAGGCTGCTGCGATTTTCTGGCGGTCTTCCATTTCCGCGAGCGTGCGCAGAAGGTCGCGATACCCGGCGGCTTCCTCGAAACGCTCGCTCTCGGACGCGCTCTTCATTCGCCCTTCGAGACTGCGCGAGAGATCGTTGCGGCGCCCTTCGAGGAACAACCGAACGTCGCGCGCAGCTCCCATATAGCGCTCGTCGGTCACCAATCCTTCCACGCAAGGGCCGAGGCAGCGGTGAATGTAATATTGAAGACAGGGCCGCGGATGTCTACGCGTGAGATCCACAGTGCAAGACGGCACGAGAAAGTGTTTGTGGATCAGGTGGACCATGCGATAGGCAAGGTTGGCTGGAAAATACGGCCCAAAATAGATCGACCCATCCTTCTTCAGGCGGCGCGTTACGTAAACGCGCGGATACTTTTCATACGCCGTGTATTGAATGTAGGGATACGTCTTGTCGTCGCGAAGCAGGACGTTGAATTTCGGCTGATATTTCTTGATGAGATTGTTTTCGAGCGCCAGCGCTTCCTTCTCGTTGTCGACGACGATGTATCCGAGATCGGCAATCTCACGGACAAGCGATCCCGTCTTGGCATCTTGAATCGTCTTGTCGAGAAAATAGGAGCGCACGCGGCCGCGCAGTGACAGCGCCTTGCCCACGTACAGAATCGTGCCCGCCGCGTCCTGGAACAGATACACCCCGGGCTGTGCGGGAAGGTTGGCGACTTTTTCACGAAGTTCCATTGATAAGCGCTACACTAAGTGAGCAAATTCGCCGTTCACTGCCATTGAATCTGCAGGGGCGGCGCAGACAACTTTCATGATATCAAACGGAATCTAACGGATACGAATCGCCATGATACGCCTCACATTTATCGCCTCGCTGCTTTTCATTGGCGCAGGCACTTTGCCAGCTCAGCAGCAAGACACCCAACAACAAGAAAAACAACAAAACCAGCAAGGCGATCAAAAGAGCCAGCAACAGAGTCAAGAGAGCCAACAAAAGAGCCAGCAACAGCCAGAGCAAAGTCAGCAAGACTCTGACACCCCTCCTGCACCTACGGAATCCAGTTCAAAAAAACCGCGCGCAGAGAATGACAGGGGCGGGAAGGATGCTACCCCGGACGAGCCTCCAGCGATTTCATCCGATGCGGAGAAGGCCAAGGCCGCCGCCACCTACAATCCGCTACCGGCCCAGCAGGACATCGAAGTGGGAATGTTCTATCTCCACAAGGGCGACGTGGACGCCGCGATCGACCGTTTTCTCGACGCCATCCAGCAGCGCCCCAACTTCGCGAAGCCGCGCCTGTTGTTGGGCAAAGCGTACGAGAAAAAACATGACAACCAATCGGCTGTGAAATATTACAAGGAATATCTACAGGTGCTGCCTGGCGCGTCCGACGCGAAGGAAGTTCAGAAGAAAATCGAGAAACTCTCGAAAGAGTAGAGTCGTGAGCGCTTGCAGCGCTTAATACGATGGAAAAGCCTTCAAAAACTTCATCGCCCGGTCGTAATCCCGAAATTTCTTTTCTTCCGCGCGAAACCGCGGTGAATGCGACTCTCGCCGACAGCGCGCGAACCGCATGGGATGCTTCAGATGGAGCATTTCGTGATAGAGAACGTACGCCACGACGTATTCGGGCACATTCTTCCGGTCCAACTGGCGATTGATTACAATCTGCTCAAGCGCGGGATCGAAATAGCCAAGCTGCGTCCGCCACACGCGATTGCTCCAGCCCAGCCTTGGTTTCACGAGTAAATTCTCAAAATAGCGCTCATTCAAACGCTCAAACATCGGCCCGAGATCGTGATGCCTTCCAGCCGGATGGTGTTCGACGCGCCGGGCGCGTCGCTGGCGAACGACCAACAATCTGCGCCTTGTGGAGTGCGCGTAAGTGTACTTACGATACGTCGCGAGGAAATCTCCGGGCGGCTGGCGCCGGTATAGCCGGCCCAGCAGTATTCCCGCGGCCGACTCGAATACGTCGCGTGGCGCGTCACGCAGCAAATCAGAAATACGGACGTATGCAGTGTCCTCGCGCAACCGGATTGTGTGCGTGAGATCCGCATAGGGATGGTATTCAACCACAAAGTGCGGCGGCCGGCCTTCGCAGCCGATGCGGGTATAGATTCGCTGGAAAATGCGCTCGCCACCGGGAACCAGGCGGGAGCGCCCCTTTGAACGCTTCACGGTTGTTTTCTCCGGATGGGTGGCGGAGCAGCGGTCTTCAGCGCGTTGTCAACATCCGTCAGCGCATCCTTGGTGCCATCGATCGCGTCGAGCAGTGTGTCCCTGTAGGTGTCAAGTTCCTGACCTTTCTGCTGCAGCTTTTCCAAAGTGTCGAGAAACTCATTCCCCTTGGATTTCATGAGCTTCAGCGCGCCGCGAATGTCCGCCTGGCGCTCCTGCCCAACCGCAATCTGGTCAGCGGCATCGTCCATGCAGCCGGTGTAGGCATTCAGCATATTGTTCAGCACTTCGGCGCGGCGGCGATCCTGCACTTTGCGATTCAGTTCGTATTGAAATTTTTTCAGGCGATCCTCCGCGAATTTCATATACAGGGTGATGCGTTCGGCTGGTTCATAGGCTTCGCGAATCTGATCGGCTTCGCCTTCGCTTAGATAGTCCTTCCTTTGTTGAGGAGCCGCCGGGAGCGCATTCGGACGTGCGACCGCAGGTGCGAGAAACGCTACAAGCAATCCGAGCGCGAGGGTCGTATTCCGCATGGCGCCTCCTATTGCTGCGGTTTCCCGGCTCCATCATTTGCCGGTTGTTTGGGGAACAACATATGAATCAGATGGCGATCGATTTCGTCGAGTTGGCCGCGAATCTCGACGAACGGCTTGCGATCGTCACCATTGAGTCCGACGATCATCGCATCCAGCCTCCTGAGCGATCCGCGAAGCGAAATCTGAAGCTGCTTGTAACCGTTCGAGTGTTTTTCGGCATCCGGAAATTTATCTTCAAGCGCTTTTTCGCACGATTGAGCCTCATCGAGGTATTTCTTCAAAATATCTGCGGCCTCAGCAAATTTGTCATTTGCCAGCGCGCTTTCCGCATCCTTGAATTCTGATTCCCCCAGCGGGAGCAGCAGCTTCGCTTTGCGAACCGGATCTGTCTCATGCTCAAATTTCGCCCGCCATTGGTCAGTAGTGTGATATTCCTGCGCTGCAAGGCAGGCCGCTACGATCGCGAAAACCAGCGCCAACGCCGAAAGTGGAGCGAAACGAAGCACGGGTTATCTCTTCTTCTCTTTCAGCTCGCGAGTTAGGAAGCGCACCCGCGCAGTCGCCTCGAAATACATGTCGTTGTTCTCATCTTTGTTTAATTGCAGGAACTTCTGATACCAATCGAGCGCTTGAGCCACTTGCCCCAGTTTATCGTAACAAGTAGCACGGATGAAAACAGTACCCATAGGCAACTCCTCGCGCTGCGCCAAGAGATCGAGCGCCTTCAGGGCCGATTCGTAATTCTTGCCGAGGTATTCCGCTGCGACAACTTCGCCGAGCACGTCATTCGACTGCGGATTCATTTTGAACGCGACAAGCAATTCTCGCGCCGCATCCGGATATGCGTGCTTTTCGAGATAGACGTGACCAATCTGTGCGCGAATGTCGGCATCCTGCGGGGCGAGCTTGGCCGCTTTCTCCAGCACCGATATGGCGTCGTCGTAGCGTTTCAACTGAAACAGAATCTGCCCCCGAAGCCTTAGAGCCGAAAGAGATTCCTGATTCGATCCGGCGGCGCGATCGAGTTCGGCAAGCGCATCCTCATTCTTGTCGAGCTTGGCCAGCGCGAGGGCGCGGCTCACGCGGGCTTCGGAATCATTTGGCTGCGCTTCGAGATATGTTTTGAGTTCCGCGGCGGCTTCCTCGGATTCTTTCTGAGCCGCGAGCGCCTGAGAAAGCCCGAGATGCGCCTGCGCATTGGAAGAGTCGGAGGCTATCGCGGCGCGAAATTCGGTCTCCGCCTCCGCCGGCTGATTGGAGGTAAGAAGCACTCTCCCCAGCGCAAAGTGAATATCGGAATTCTTCTCGTCAAGGTTCTCCGCGGCTCGATAGTGTTCCACCGCGAGCTGCGCTTTCCCGGACCGCTCGTAAGCCCAGCCTAGTAGAAATTGCGGACGAGCCTCATCCGGTAGAAGCGCGGCAGCTTTTTGAAGCGGTTCGGTCGCCGCAGCCGGGTCAGTTTCCGTCAAGGTGATTCCGAGGTTCACGTACGCCGCATCGAGCTTCGGGTCGAGCGAAATGGCTTTTTCATATTCACTTTTCGCGTCGGCAGCCTGTTTCAAACTCGCATAGGCATTGCCCAAATCGAAATGCGCATCCGCGTCATCGGGTTTCTTCGCGAGGTATTCCTGGTATAACCGCACCGCTTCGGCGTAATCCTTGCGATCCATCGCAGCGCGCGCCGCAGTGAGCGCCGGGTCAGGAGTGTTGTCCGGAACGTGAATGCGAGTTCTGGTTGTGTGAGATTGCGCAGAAGCGCAGGGCGGGTAGGAGAAAGCGAAGCTGAAAAAAGCGAGGAGCGCGAAGCGCACCAATTGAGAGTCGCGTACAGCAGCTCGATGCTTCATTGCGCCGTAGAATTAGTTTCTGACCCGTTCGTTTTTGGCGAAGTGCCGGAATTTCCGTGATTGGCGCCATTGCCGTTGCGTTCATTCAGGGCGCGCGTCAGAAACTTCCCCGTAAGCGATTGTAAATTGCGCGCCACTTGTTCCGGTGTTCCCGCCGCCACCACGTGTCCGCCTTCGTCTCCGCCTTCCGGCCCGAGGTCGATCATCCAATCCGCAGACTTAATCACATCCAGATTGTGCTCGATAATCAGCACCGAAGCTCCGCCGTCAATCAATTTGCGAAACCCCGTCAGCAATTTCTGAATATCGTCGAAGTGCAGGCCCGTGGTCGGCTCGTCGAAAATATACAGAATGCCGGCGTTCTCCTGCCGGATGAGATGCGCCGCCAGTTTCAAGCGTTGCGCCTCGCCACCGGAAAGCGTGGTGCCGGATTGCCCCAGCCGCAGATAGCCGAGTCCCACCTCGTCCAGTACGCGCAGCTTCATTGTCACTTTCGGGTAGGCCGCAAAAAATGTGAGCGCCTCGCGCGCCGTCATCTGCAGCACCTGGTGAATATTTTTCTCTTTGAACGTCACGTCGAGAACGCTGCTCTTGTAGCGTGTCCCGCGACACTCCTCGCACACCAGCTCGACGTCCGCTAAAAATCGCATTTCGACTATCACCGTTCCATCGCCCTGGCACGCTTCGCAGCGCCCGCCAGGGATGTTGAACGAAAAATGGCCGACGGTGAGACCGCGCTTTTTTGCTTCCGGCATGGCCGCGAAAAGTTCGCGGATGCCGTCGAACGCTTTCAGATAGGTGGCCGGGTTCGAACGCGGTGTTCGTCCAATCGGCGACTGGTCCACCATTTCAATCGCGGTCAGCGCCGAGTCGCCTTCCAGGCGGTCGCAGAATTCGCGGTAGTTCCCGCCGGTGCGTTTCGCTTGGAGCGCTTTGTACAGCACGTCATAGACCAGAGTCGATTTTCCCGATCCGCTTACGCCGGTCACCGCTACAAGCATGCCGAGAGGAATCATCACATCCACGCTTTGCAGATTGTGGCTGTGCGCGCCGGTAATCTTCAGGAATCTTCCCTGGGGCTTCCGGCGCCGCGCCGGCACAGCGATTTTCAGATCGCCGCGCAGGTAACGTCCCGTAATCGAATCCGGGTCAGCCAGCAGTTTTTGGCGCGATCCCGCGAAGATCAGTTTGCCGCCATGTTCTCCCGCACCGGGCCCCAGATCGAGAACATGATCGGCAGCGAGAATCGTTTCAGGATCGTGCTCGACGACAACCAGCGTATTGCCGAGGTCGCGCAACCCCTGCAAAATCCGATTCAGCCGGTCGGTATCGCGCGGGTGCAAGCCGATCGACGGTTCGTCGAGCACGTACAGCGCGCCCACCAGGTGCGATCCGAGCGATGTGGCGAGTTGGATGCGTTGCGCTTCGCCGCCCGATAGAGTCGAAGTCAGCCGGTCGAGCGTGAGGTAATCGAGGCCCACTTCATCCAGGAATTGCAACCGCAACTGAATTTCTTCGAGCACTTTGTCGGCAATCGTAGATTCGGCGGCGGTGAGCTGCAGCGCTTGGAAGAAGGGCCGCGCCTCTTTTACCGTCATTTGACAGACTTCGGTAATCGACCGCCCGGCGATTTTCACCGCGCGGGCTTCGGCGCGCAGCCGCGTCCCGCGACAATCCGGGCAAAGCGCGTAACCGCGATAACGGCTCAGGAAAACGCGCACGTGCAATTTGTATTTTTTGCGCTCGAGCCACCCGAAAAATCCCTTCACGCCCGGAAAATCAGCTTTCTTGTCGCCCTCGATAATCGCGTCGCGTTGCCAGGCGCTCAGCTGGCGAAAAGGCACGTCGAGCGGAATCCCTTTGTCGCGCGCGTACGAACGCATATCCATCGCGAGTTGCCGGTAACGCGGCTTCGTCCACGGTTCGATTGTGCCGTCCGCGAGCGACTTGCTTTTATCCGGCACCACGCGATCGAGATCGAAATCGATCGTGTTGCCGAAACCCTGGCAGCGCGGGCAGGCTCCATACGGGTTGTTGAAGGAGAAAAGCCGCGGCTCCGGCTCCTGATACGTTGCGCCGCACTTTTTGCAATCGAAGCGCTCGTTGAAGATCAAACGTTCCGGCCCGGCCGTCAACGAAGCAGCGCTGTTCGCCTCCGTGGCCGCATCCGAGACAAATTCGAGAATCGCTTCGCCGCGCCCTTCGCGGTAACAAATCTCAATCGAATCCATCAGCCGCGAACGAATTTCCGGCCCCAGCACCAACCGGTCCACCAGCACGTACACCGTCTTCGTAAAATCCACATCCAGTAAATCTTCCGGCGTCGCAAGTTCAAACACGCGCCCGCTCTGATACAGGCGGTTGAATCCTCGTTTCCTCAAATTCACCAGCGTTTGGCGAATTGCTTCTGCTCCGGGACGCGTCTGCTTTCGCGACTTTGTACTCGGTGGAGTATCCGGTGTGATCTTGAGTTCGTATAAGACATAAAAGCGCCGACCCGCAGGCAGTGCCAGCACGCGCGCTGCGATTTCGTCGAGCGTATCCTTGCGCACTTCTTCGCCGCAGTTCAGGCAGAATGTGCGCCCCACGCGCGCATAGAGCAGGCGCAGGTAATCGTAGATTTCCGTCGCTGTCGCCACCGTCGACCGCGGATTGCGCGTCGAGTTTTTCTGCCGGATAGAGATGGCCGGCGCGATCCCGGTAATCTCGTCCACGTCGGGCTTCTCGATGCGCTCGAGAAACTGCCGCGCGTAAGCCGAAAGCGACTCGATATACCGGCGCTGGCCTTCGGCATACAGCGTGTCAAACGCCAGGCTCGATTTGCCTGAACCGGAAACCCCGGTAACCACAGTGATAGCGCCGTGCGGAATCGTAAAGTCAATATTCTTTAGGTTGTGGACGCGCGCCCCGCGTACACGAATCTCTTCCACCTCGCCCGGCACCGGAGATCGCTCGGTGTCACGGTGTTGAAGCGCCTTTGCGAGTGCCGCCTTGTCTGTAGGGTTCTTCGGCATGCGAGTAAACACACGATTATACGCCGTTCCATCAAGCGCGGCAAACCGCGCGAAATCCCACTGTCGTCGCCGGAAGAAGCCCGAAACCTCGCATTTTGCGCGGGTTCTGTGTTAGTTCTTATGCGGGGCCACGATGACATCCGGAAGTCCAAGATTTGCCCGCATCATCTGGATCGTGCTGGACAGCGTCGGCATCGGCGAATTGCCGGACGCCAAGGACTATGGAGACGTCGGCCGCGACACTCTCGGTCACGTCGCTCGCTCCCGCGCGCTGCGGATTCCAAATCTTCAGCGGCTCGGCATCGGCAATATTGCTCCGCTCGAATCCATCACACCGCCCGAACATCCCGCCGCCAGTTACGGAAAGGGCGCGACGAAATCACCGGGAAAGGATACCACTACCGGACATTGGGAAATGGCGGGCGTTTGGCTCGACCAGGCTTTCCCGGTCTATCCCAGTGGATTTCCCAAGTACATCATTTCGGAATTCGAGCGCCAGATCGGCCGCCGCACGCTCGGCAACAAGCCCGCCTCAGGAACGGAAATCATCAAGGAGTTGGGCGTCGAGCACGTCACGACCGGGTTCCCGATTGTCTACACGTCTGGCGACAGCGTTTTTCAGGTCGCCGCGCATGAAGATGTAATTCCCATCGAAGAGCTCTACCGCATGTGCGAGATCGGGCGGAAGATTCTGGACGGTCCCAACCGCGTCGGTCGTGTGATCGCGCGCCCGTTCGCCGGTCCGCCCAGTAATTTTCAGCGCACCGAGCGCCGTCACGACTACGCCGTTGAGCCGCCCAAGCCAATGCTTCTCGACGTGCTCGCAGAGAGCGCCACTCCGGTATTCGGCGTAGGCAAAATTCACGACATCTATAACGGTCGCGGCTTAGATGACTACGTCACCACGAGGAATAATTCGGATGGTATGTCAAAGCTCACCGAAGCGATCGCCCAGCGCCCCAAAGGATTGATCTTCGCGAATCTGGTCGATTTCGACATGCTCTACGGCCATCGCAAAGATGTCGAGGGTTTCGCGCGGTCGCTAGAACAATTCGACGAACAGCTCGGCCCATTCCTCGAACATCTGGTCTCTTCGGACTTGCTAATCATCACGGCGGACCATGGATGCGATCCCGATCCCGTCAATCCCACGACGGATCACTCTCGCGAGTACGTCCCGATCCTCGCTTACTCTCCGCGCTCCGCATACGGGCGGAAACTGGGCACGCGCTCAACGCTCGCGGACATGGGACAAACGGTCGTCGAAAATTTCGGCGGAGAAATCCCCCACGGCACCAGTTTCCTTGAATTGCTTTCGAGATAAGCGGACGAAGAGACGCTTCGCCGTGTTTCCTGCTGAGCTTTTACTGGCCTTGCGAAGCCTTCTGTGCGTAATAGCCGGCCCGTGTCCTGACCGCTAATTTTCCGTGTCCTTTTGGCGACACCACCTGGACCTGCACCGTGCGGAATGTGCCGTCCTTCGCGGAATTGCTCGGATAGTAGCCCAGCTCATACTGATTGCGAATGTCGCGCGCCACTTGCGCGCAGATCGCCTGCACCTGTTCGAGGTTGTCAGGGAAATAGGCCAGCCCGCCGGTCGCCGTTGCGAGCTCGGTCAAGGTTTTTTTTGAGTGCCGCACCATGCTCTTGCTGTGCTTGCGATCGTCCTCGCTGAAGACGCCGATCGCGTAAATCGCCGCATCCGATTGCTGCGCCACTTTGATCGTGTATTCGAAAGGCTTGCGGCTCGCATCATCGTCGCCATCGGTGATTACGAGCAACACGCGCTTGTCCTTGTGCCCTTTCTTAAGGTGATCGAGCGATCCGATGATCGCGTCATAAAGAGCGGTGCTTCCGCGCGAGTCGATGCGCGAGAGCGCTTCATTCAATTCCTTCTGATCGTTCGTGAAATCTTCATTCAAGTCGAGATAATACTCGTCGTTAAAGTTTACGACGAATGCTTCGTCTCGTGGATTGCTCGTCTTCACGAAGGTGAGCGCGGCTTCATTCACCTGCGCGCGTTTTTCGCGCATGCTGCCGCTGTTGTCGATCACCAGCCCCATGGTCACGGGAATATCTTCGCGGGAAAAGAGTGAAATCTTCTGTTCCACCTTATCCTCGAACACGCGAAAATTGTCCTGCTTCAGATCCCCGACGAATTGCCCCTTCTCGTCATCCACAGTCGCATGCAACACAACTAAGTCGACGTTCGCTTTGATGACGCCCTTCTGCTGTCCGGGGTTTTGCGGAGGCGGCGGGCCGGGAATTGCTCCCTGCGCGCGAACCCGCGGCGCCACCAGACAAAAACTCAGGAGCGCGAGAAAGAAAATTGCAAAGCGATTATTCCTAGTGGCCGGGCGCAAAATAGCCCGTCTTCGAATATACGGTGAGGGGAGGAAGTCCCTTTGGCGGGTGCAGCTTGACCTTGATCTTGCGCCATCGGCCGTCATGCGCATGATCGCTCGGTCTGTATCCCAGGACATATTGGTTGCGCAACTCCATGCTGATTTTTGAGGCAATGTCCGGCAAATCCGCAATCTGATTCACCACAAACGTCCGGCCACCTGTCATGGCCGTCAAATCGCTTAACAAGGAAGGCCCGCCTGCTTCTTCCGGCGTGCGGCCGCCGTTGGGATCATAAAGCCCAATGGCGAAAATTTGCACGTCCGCTTCTTTTATGAAGTTCCGAACGTCGTTCAGCGTGTACCTGCTGTGATTATCGCCCCCGTCGGATATGATGAGCAACGCCTTCTTTGTGTTGTGTGCTCCTTTCATCTGGCTCAGACCCAGATAAATTCCATCGAAGAGCGCCGTCTCGCCTTTTGCCGCGGTGAACATCAGCCGGTTTTGCAGTTCTTCCACGCTTCCCGTGAACGAACTCACTAATTCCGCGCGGTCGTTAAAATCGACAAGGAAAAATTCATCCTGCGGATTTGCGGTGCGGAAGAATTGCACCGCGGCCAGCCGCGACTTATCAATCTTGTCGGTCATGCTGCCGCTCATATCGAAAATTACGCCGATGGATATCGGCACATCCTCGCTCGAGAACCGCACAATCTCCTGCTCCGTGTTGTCCTCGAAGATGCGGAAGGCGTCCTGCTCCAGCCCGGTGACCAAGCGGCCGTACGGGTCCGTGATGGTCACGTTGACCAAAGTCATTTCCGTTTCAGTTTTGAGTTTCTTGCCGGGCTTTTCGGAACTGGCGGGCTTAACCGGACCCGGCGCTTCGTTCTGGGCCCAGGTGGATGTGGCGAAGAAGGGAGCCGCGAGAAGAATTCCTACCGCACAAACCGCTGAGAGCCCCCATCTTGCACCGGGCTGCGTAGCGCGGTATTTCAAGGTGCCCCCGAATGGCCTATGCTGCTGGCAAATTGTATCATTATCGTTTGCGAAAACAAGGAGCGAAACACGTTTTCTCAGCCGGGAGTCTCCCTCAACGCCTCTTTCTGCCTGCCGCTTGTGGCTGCCGCGCATCCCATCGCATAGTGTTAGACTTAGTTTCATACGAAAGGGTTGACGGTTGTGATGGCCACCCAGAATACCGGTTCGAACGTGAAGGTTTTCGCCATAATTCCAGCCCGGTACGCCTCTACCCGCCTACCGGGCAAGCCTTTGGCGCGCATTGCCGGGCGATCAATGATCCAGCATGTGGTTGAGCGAGCCCGGCAAGCTTCGCATGTGGCGCGTGTAGTGGTTGCCACAGACGATGAACGCATCAAGCAGGCGGTTGAGGAGTTTGGTGGCGAGGCAATCCTCACCCGGCGCGACCACCGTACTGGTACGGATCGAGTGGCCGAAATCGCCGCTCACCTGGAAGCCGAAATCTACGTAAACATCCAGGGAGACGAGCCGCTCATTGACCCCGGCACCATTGACGCCGTTGTCGCCGAAATGCTCGAAGACGATTCCATCCGAATCGCCACGCCCTGCACCGCGATTACGCAGGCGATTGACGTGATGGATCCCAACATCGTGAAAGTAGTCCGCGATTTTGACGGAAATTGTCTTTATTTTTCGCGCGCGCCGATTCCCTGGGTGCGCGATACGAAGGCAGCCGTCGCTCCGCATCATTGGAAGCATGTGGGCCTTTACGCTTTCCGTCGCGATGCGCTGCTCGAATTTCCAACGTTTCCTCCGGGTGAGCTCGAGGCGGTCGAACAACTCGAACAGCTTCGCTGGCTCGAGAATGGCTTCCGGATTCGCGCCATCGAAACGGATTACGACGCAATCAGCGTTGACGTGCCTGCGGACATCCAGCGCGTGGAAAAAATTCTGCAGGAGCGCGCTGCTTCCTGAACCTGCCATGCTCCGCGCGCCGTTCCACCTGCCACAAAAAAAATTTCGCATCGCGATTTGACACGCGCCGCGTTTCCGAACATAATGCCGAGTACGCCGATTCCAGTGGAGGAATTCGAGCGCTTTGCGGGCCGCCCCGAAATACATCTTTGTAACCGGCGGCGTAGTATCTTCCCTCGGCAAAGGCGTCGCGGCCGCCTCCATCGGCTGCCTCCTCGAAAGCCGCGGCCTGAGAGTCACCCTCCAGAAGTGCGATCCCTACTTGAACGTCGATCCCGGCACTATGTCGCCCTACCAGCACGGCGAAGTGTTTGTCACAGATGACGGCGCGGAGACTGACCTCGATCTGGGCCACTACGAACGCTTCACGAATTCTCATCTCACCCGAGACCACAACTGGACCACCGGCCGCATTTACGAATCTATTATCGCGAAAGAACGCCGCGGCGACTACCTCGGCAAGACCGTCCAGGTGATCCCCCACGTCACCGACGAAATCAAAGCCGCGTTTCGCAAAGTCGCGGACGCCGTCGACGTGGTCATCGTCGAAGTTGGCGGCACCGTGGGCGACATCGAATCGCTTCCGTTCCTCGAAGCCATCCGCCAGATGCGCCTCGAATTGGGCTCGGAAAATGCTCTTTTCGTCCATCTCACGCTCGTGCCCTTTATCCCCACCGCCGGCGAATTGAAAACCAAGCCCACCCAGCACAGCGTCAAGGAACTCCTCAGCATCGGAATTCAGCCCGATCTTCTGATTTGCCGCAGCGACCGCCAGCTCGGCAGCGATCTAAAGGGCAAGATCGCACTCTTCTGCAACGTCCACGAATCTTGCGTCGTCTCCGCGCCTGACGTCGGAAACATTTATGAAGTCCCGATGTCCCTCGCAGCCGAGCGGCTCGATGAACAGATTCTCCGCCTGCTGCGCCTTGAAGCGCTGCCGCGCGATTTGAGCCGCTGGCTGGCGATGCTCGAGACGCTCGAACATCCGCAGGGCGAGGTGCACATCAGCGTGGTAGGAAAGTACGTCCAGCTCGAGGACGCTTACAAGAGTTTGCGCGAAGCGCTGGTTCACGGCGGCCTCGCGAATCGCCAGCGCGTCGTTTTCGAATGGATTGAAGCGGAAGACATCGATTCGCTCGCCGCTGCCGACCGCCTGCTTCGCCACGCCGACGGCATTCTCGTTCCCGGTGGATTCGGCAAGCGCGGCATCGCTGGCATGGTGCAGGCGATCACCTACGCGCGCGAAAAGAAAATCCCGTTCTTCGGTATCTGCCTCGGCATGCAGTGCGCCACGATCGAATACGCGCGCCAGGTATCAAAAATCGAAAATGCGGACAGCACGGAATTCGATCCATCCACCTCGAATCGCGTCATTTACAAATTGCGCGAGCTTCTCGGCGTGGACGAAATGGGCGGCACGATGCGCCTGGGCGCGTGGTCCTGCAAACTCGAGCCCGGCTCCTTCGCAGCCAAAGCCTACGGCGCCCTCGAAATCTCCGAGCGCCACCGCCACCGCTACGAATTCAATTGTGAATACGAACCCACTCTGACGCGCGCCGGCTTCCGCATCACCGGTCGCACGCCCGACGGCGTCTACGTCGAAATCGTTGAAGTGCCCGATCACCCCTGGTTCGTCGGCTGCCAGTTTCACCCCGAATTCAAATCCAAGCCTCTCGCCCCGCACCCCCTCTTCGCTGCCTTCATCCGTGCCAGCCTCGAAAATCGCCGCGCCCGTCAAGGCGTAGCCACCGAAAATCGCGTCCCCGCCGACTCCGCCGACTGAGGCGATCGCATCTCCAGCGCTGTCATCCTGAGCGAAGGCTCGCGGTCTTGTTTTCCTCGCGAAGCGAGGCGCGAGCCGCAGTCGAAGGATCTGGTTTTGCAGTTCGCCTTTCCGGAAGTGGCGCCTTCCGTTTGTTTGTCTCTTATTTGAAATTTGAAATAGCCTTTGCCTTTGTGTCTCAGCGCATGCCTCGCCGCTTCTCCACGCGGCGGTATAATGTCCTCCTCATGCCTCAAGCCCCCATCGCACTGCCCGCACGCCGCCGCCTTCCCCCCGGCCCGCGCGGCCTCGGCCTCCTCCGCCAATCCTTGACCATGGGACAGGATTGGAGCGGCTTCCTCGGGCGCTGCGCTCGCCAGTACGGTGACGTCTCCTATTTCCGCTTCCTCAACGTTCCCGTCTGCCTCGTCGTCCACCCCGACGATATCGAGCGCATCCTCGTCAAAGAACACGCGAATTTTCACAAATCGCGCGACTACCGCGCCCTCCGCGCAGTCCTCGGCAACGGCCTGCTTACCAGCGAAGGAGAATTCTGGCAGTCGCAGCGCAAGCTGATCCAACCCGCTTTCCGCCACGAAAATATCGTCGCCTACGGCCAGATCATGACGCGCGCAGCCGCCGCTCTGCTTGCCGGATGGAAGCCCGGCGAGACTCGCGACCTGCACGCCGACATGATGACTCTCACTCTCGAAGTCGTCGCCAGGTCTCTGTTCGGCTCCGACGTTTCCGGTGAAGCGCGCGGCGTCGCACAATCCATGGCCGTCGTCATGGAACTCTTCATCACGCAAGCCAATTGGGCATTCATTCTTCCGGATCGCGTCCCCATCCCCAAAAGCAAGCGCCTGCGCCAGTCCATCCAGCACCTCGACGATATGGTCTATCGCCTTATCCGCGCCAGGCGCACATCCTTGGCCGGCAACGGCGCGAGATCGGCCGAACCCGGCACAGATCTATTGATCACGCTGCTTGCTATGCGGGATGAAACAGGAAGCCGAATGACCGACGTGCAGTTGCGCGACGAAATCATGACCCTTTTTCTCGCCGGTCACGACACCACCGCCAATGCGCTCACCTGGACGTGGTATTTGCTCGTGCAAAATCCCGAAGCGGACGCTGCGCTCGGCGCAGAACTTCGCGAAGTGCTGGGAGATCGCGCGCCCACAGTGGCCGATCTTCCGCGTTTGCCCTACACGGAAATGGTCGTGAAAGAATCGATGCGTCTATACCCGCCGGCATGGGGCGTCGGCCGCCGCGCCATCCGCGATTTCGAAATCGGAGGCTATCGCGTTCCGGCCGGGACGAATTTCTTTTTGCTCGAATGGGTCACCCAGCGCGACGCCCGTTGGTTCCCCGATCCCGAACGCTTCGATCCCGAGCGCTGGCGCCACGACCCCATTCGTACCGGCAAGCTCCCGCGCTTCGCCTATTTTCCCTTCGGCGGCGGCCCCAGAGTCTGCATCGGCGCCGGCTTCGCCATGATGGAAGCCACACTCCTTCTCGCCGCCATCGCCCAGCGCTTCCGCTTCACCCTCGCCCCCAATCAATCCGTCGAGCCCCTCTTTTCCGTCACCCTCCGTCCCAAATCCGGCCTCCTCATGCACCTCCACCCCCGCACGTGACTCTCACGCTCGGCGTTTGCGCGCAGGCATCACCCACCACTGCCTTTCTAATCCACGGTTTCGCGATTAAAATGCCGCGTAACTAGTCCAAAATCAATTACATACAAATTTATAATTGGCGGTAAAACAGGGGGGCCTCGCACCCGCAGTTACCCTTCGCCGCGCAACATGTTGCAAATGCCAGGGAACCTGCATAGGCTGTTGCGTTCCTGGGAGAACGAATCAGCAATGACCGAGGCGCGCACATTTTCGGTGGGCAAAATTCAATTTGGCGGAAGCGCGCCGCTATTCCTGATTGCGGGCCCCTGCGTCATCGAGAGCGAAGATCACGCGATGATGCTCGCGGAAAAACTCAGCGCGATCGCCGGCGAACTGAAAGTGCCCTATATCTTCAAAGCTTCCTACGACAAAGCGAATCGGACATCGTCATCCTCATATCGCGGCCCAGGATTGAAAAAGGGACTGAAAATTCTGGCGAAGATCAAAAAGCGCACCAACCTTCCGATTCTCACCGACGTGCACGACGCTTCGGAGGTGGAAGAAGCCGCCGAGGTCGGCGACATTTTGCAGATTCCCGCGTTTCTCTCCCGCCAGACCGATCTGCTCGTCGCCGCGGGAAAATCAGGACGCGCCGTGAACATTAAGAAAGGCCAGTTTCTTTCGCCGTGGGAAATGAAAAATGCGGCGGAAAAAGTGGCCGGCACCGGAAACAAAAAAATCTTCCTCTCCGAACGCGGCAGTTCGTTCGGCTATCAGAATCTTGTCGTAGACATGCGCTCGTTTCCGATCATGGGCAGGCTCGGCTATCCGGTGGTTTTTGACGTGACGCACTCCGTGCAGCTTCCCGGCGGGGCAGGGAACTCCAGCGGAGGCCAGCCGGAATTCATCGAACCGCTGGCGCGAGCGGGCGTCGCGGCGGGCGCTGATGGAATTTTTCTCGAAGTGCATGACAATCCCGCCAAAGCGCTCTCCGACGGCACGAATGCGCTTCCGCTCGCGCAATTCCGTCCGCTGCTCGAAAAAATCGTCGAGCTGTCCACGCTTGTGAGAAAGTGGGACGCATAAAAATGCCGCGCGCCACCACCTCCACGAAAAAGGCAAAATTAGAAGATCAGCCGAAGTCTGCGCTAGCGACAGCAAAACGGGTGCTGCGAATTGAGGCCGAAGCGATTGCCGGGTTGATCGAGCGGCTGGACGGCCAATTCGAAAAAGCTGTCGAAATGCTCTTCGCCTGCCGGGGACGCGTCGTCGTTACCGGTCTCGGCAAGTCGGGACTCATCGGACGAAAAATTTCAGCCACGTTCTCAAGCACGGGAACGCCTTCGATTTTCTTGCACGCAGCGGACGCGCTGCATGGCGATCTGGGCGCGCTGACCGCGGACGATGTGATGCTGGCGATCTCGACGAGCGGCGAGACGGAAGAGATTGTTGAGATACTCGAATCGGTGAAGCGAATGGGGATTCGGCTGATCGGGCTCACGGCGAAGATCGGTTCGAGCCTGGCCAGCGCGAGCGATGTGGTGTTGGATATCGCCGTGAAGGAAGAGGCGTGTTCGCTGAACTTGGCGCCTACGGCTTCCACGGCCGCGGCCCTCGCGATGGGCGACGCGCTGGCGATTTCACTGCTTGACCGGCGCGGATTCAAAGAAGAGGATTTTGCGGCGCTTCATCCCGGCGGACGGCTTGGCAAGAAACTGCGCCACGTGGAAACCCTGATGCATGCGGGAGAGAAGGCACCGCGAGTACTGCCAGGCGCGAAGATGCCCGACGTGATCTACGAAATGAGCCACAAAGGATTGGGCCTCACGGCCGTCACGGAAGCGAGCGGGAAGCTTCTCGGTCTTATCACTGACGGAGATTTGCGGCGCGTGATGCAAAGGCGGCAGCAGAACGTGCTGGAGTTGACGGCGGCGGATTGCATGACACGGAATCCGGTCACTCTGCCGCGCACGGAACTTGCCGCGAGCGCACTGCGCTTGATGGAAGAGAAAAAGATCACTTCGGTGATTGTGGTGGATAGCGCGGGGCGACTGGAAGGCGTGGTGCACATTCACGATTTGTGGACGCTGCAGCTTTTCTGAGGACGAAGCGGATGGCAATCAAAGAACTGAAATTTCCGTCGAAGGTGATGCGGCGCGCGAAACCGATTCGCGTCCTGCTGATGGATGTGGACGGGACGATGACGCCCGGCTGGGTCTGCCTGCAGACTTTCCCCGACAACAGCGTGGCCGAGATGAAAATGTTCAACGCGCATGACGGCGCGGGAATCACGCTGGCCAGCATCATGGGAATTCGAACCGGATTTATCACCGGACGCGATTCGCCGGCAAATGCGCGGCGAGCGCGCGAGTCGAGGATGGAGTTTGTGATTCAGGGACAGCCGAAGAAGCTGGAATCGTACAAGGCGATTCTGGTGCGGGCTGGTGTGACGGACGAGGAAGCGGCCTACGTGGGAGACGACCTTCCGGATTTGCCGATCCTCGAGCGCTGCGGGCTTGCGGTTGCTGTTGGGGACGCGGTTTTCGAAGTGAAAAAAGCCGCCCACTACGTCACTACGGTGAAGGGCGGCGAAGGCGCGATTCGCGAGGTGGTGGAGCTCATTCTGAAGGCGCAGGGGAAATGGAAAAAGGCGATTCCGCAGGCGATTGCGTAGGGAAAACCTTTGCGCGGACTTCTTTGTGTTCAGGATTCGTTTTCCGGGAGGACCTGTGGCGAATCGAGCAGGCGCTGTACACATTCCGCGAGGCTATTGAAACAGTCCAGCTTGGGTAAGAGAGCGTCGATACCAATCGCGGTCATCAGCGATTTGTAGCTCAAGACTTCGTCATACATCGTAAGCAGCACGATCCGCACAGTTGGCATCCGTGCCCTCAATAAGGATGCCACCTCCGCGCCGTTCATGTGCGGCATGCGAAGATCCAGAAGGATCAGGCTGGGCTGAAGTTCGCTGGTCTTTTCGAGCACATCGTTGCCGTCGATGGCTTCGCCACAGACTTCAAAATTGTGCCGGACAAGGTAGGAACGAACGGCTTTTCGAAAGAGCCCGCTATCATCCGCGATCAGTATACCGTTGGGCACCTGGGGCCTGACAACTACCGCGTTTTTTAGCATCCCGCTCCGCTCGCCAACATCGGGTGTTATGTGTAGGTGGATTCCAATCGCACGAAGCCGATCGTGCAATCGCCTTTCGAGACTTTAGGAGTTGCGCGAATCCGGGTTTTTGTGACATAAGGTCAGTAATTTCTTTTTGCTCTCCACAGCATTTGCAGCTAGGGATATGGGATAAAGACCCTATGGTGGAGAAAAGTTCAAAACTCTAGCATTTCACAGAAGTACGCTCCCTACGCGGGTACTGAGAGCGCCCGTAGTCCCGGCTGGCGCTTAACATGCCGCGCGCCATTACCCGGCAACGGCGGCAAACGCTTCATTCGCGAACGAAGGAGAGACAGATGAAACCGTACGGCTCGCGTTCCCATTTTCGCGTTGCGCTCTTTCTGCTGGCCGCATCACTTCTTGCCCTGCCTCGTATCGTCCAGGCGCAGGATGTCGATCCTCCCAGCCGAGTGGCGCGATTGAATTTTATTGAGGGCTCGGTTTCGTTCCAACCTGCTGGGGAGTCGGAGTGGGTCACAGCGAATCCGAACCGCCCGCTTACCACAGGAGATCAGCTCTGGGCGGACCAAGGTTCGCGCGGTGAATTGCATTTGGGAGGCGCGGTGCTTCGCCTTTCGTCGGAGACGGCCGTTTCGTTCCTGAATCTGACGGACCAGGCGGTTCAAATTCAGGTGGCGCAAGGCTCTGCGTCGCTGCGCGTGCGCCATCTGGAAGACAACGAGAGCTACGAGCTTGATACTCCGAATCTGGCTCTTTCCATTCTGCGCCCGGGGAAGTATCGCGTGGATGTGAGCCCGAACGGAAACACGAGCACCGTGTACGTGGAAGGCGGCTCGGCGGAAGTCACTGCGGGTGGGGAGGCGTACAACGCCGGGCCCGGCCAGCAATACACTTTCTCCGGAACGGACCAGGTGAGCTATGACAAGCAGCCGCTCCCTCAGGCCGATAACTTTGAGGAATGGGGGGTGGAACGTGACCGGCGTGAAGAGAGGTTCGAATCGTCGCGCTATGTCTCGCCGGATGTGATCGGCTACGAAGATCTCGACGATCATGGCACGTGGCGCGACGACCGAGAGTACGGGCACGTCTGGATTCCGAACGGCGTGGCCGTCGATTGGGCTCCCTATCGCTATGGACATTGGGCATATGTTGCGCCCTGGGGTTGGACGTGGGTCGAAGATGAGCCTTGGGGATTTGCGCCATTCCATTATGGGCGCTGGGCTGTCGTGGGGGACGGAGGTTGGGGTTGGGTGCCCGGACCGGTTCCGGTGGCAGGCGCTGTCTACGAGCGGCCCGTCTATGCGCCGGCGCTGGTGGCGTTTGTCGGAGGAGGGGCAGTCGCGGCCTCGATCGAACTCGGCGGTCCGGCCGGAGTTGGAGTGGCCTGGTTTCCTTTGGGTCCGCGCGACGTATGGGTGCCCTCTTACCGCGCGAGCGAAGTGTATGTGTCGCGAGTGAACGTGACGAATTCGCGAGTGATCAACCGGACGGAAGTGGTGAACGTGTACAACACCACGGTGGTGAATCGGACGACTGTAGTGAACCGCACATACATGTACGAGAATTCGCCGCACGCCGTTACCGCTGTTTCGAGGAACGCGTTTCAGAACGGCGAGCCTGTGGGTAGGGCTCACGTGCAAGTGAATCCGCAGCAGATTCAGCACGCGCGGGTGGTGGAGACGGCCGCAGTAGCTCCCACGCCGCGAGCTGTCGCGGGGCCCAGCGCGCCTGCAAAGCCCTCGGCACGTCCTCCTGAAAAACTTGCCAGTAGGCCAGTGATAACGAAGATGGCTCCCTCGGCTCGAGCAATTCCCGTGGGCCACTCAAAACCAGCGCCGGCCGCGTTTCACACTGAGGCAAATGCGAAACCCGCCCCCGCGCAGCCGAACCGGCCAGCGCAGCCCTCAGCAGAAAAGCCGCCGGCAGGGCAGCCCGACAAGCCGAACGCGGCAGCGCCTGAGAAGCCAGGCGAGCGCCCGAATCAACCACCTGCGCGTGCGAATGAGCCACCCCCGGCGAATCGGCCAGCGCAACCGCCCGCGCGGGAAAATCAGCCGCCTGCGCGTACGAACGAACCGCCTCCGGCGAATCACCCGGCGCAGCCGCCGCCGCGCGAGAATCAGCCGCCCGCGCGCGAAAATCAGCCACCTGCTCGTCCGCCTGCGCGGGAAAACCCGCCGCCCGCGCGAGAGAATCAACCTGCGGCGCGTGAAAATCAGCTGCCGGCCCGTGAGTCACATCCACCCACGCGTGAGAATCAGCCGCCAGCGCGAGAAAACCAACCGCCGGCGCACGAAAATCGTCCGCCTGCCTACGAGAACCAGCCGCCACCTCGCGAAAATGTGCCAAGACAGCAACCGCCTCCGGAAACGAGGAAATCGAATCCGCCACCGAAGGAGACGAAGCCCTCGAACGAGGAGAAGAAGAAGGACAATCAGCAAAAGGAATAATCTTTTCTTCTTCCGGTTGGAAGCAAATGCTCGCCGCTACGCTGTCAGTCGAGCGTGCAGCTACTTTTTCCGCCGGCCGTTATGGCCACAAGTCAGTAGGGGCGGGTCGTAGACCCGCCCGCGTAACCCACAACTCCAAAACAAACTATTCTGCGTTCGGTGTGCTCGGAGTGAAGAGCCGAGTGCTGGCATGGACATGGCAGCACAGCAGCTTCATTTTTCCTAGAACGGGTCGAAGTGCAACGACGGCTCAGACGGGAACCTTGATTCTGCCCTTTATGATCGCGAGCTTGTGCTCGATGTTGAAATCCGTCGGTGATCTGACGCTCTGCGAAAAGATCAACGACTCGAACTGGAAGCGGACGGTATGAAGCCGGTGAGCGGCGGTCTTCTGGCGGGAGGCTTGTGCAGGACGATTTCGGGCGCTTTGGGCGGCGTGGGCCAGTCGACCTATTCGAGCGACGTGGGACTTTCGTTGACGACGGCCGCGACGAGCCGGGTGATCGCATGGCCGGCGGGGCTGATCATTATGGGGCTCGCATTTTTTCCGCGGCTGGCGACGGTTTTTTCCGTGATGCCGGACCCGGTGATCGGAGCCGTGCTGGTGTACGTGGCGTGTTTCATGATTCTGGGCGGGCTGCAGGTGATGATGTCGCGCTGCTGGACACGCGGCGAATTCTTGTGATCGGAATCGCGGTGATCTTCGGGCTGAGCGTGGAGATCGTTCCGGGACTTTACTCATCGGTGCCGGCGTGGATCAAACGCTTTTCAGCTCCGCGCTTTCGCTGGGAACGGTACTGGTGGTGGGGCTGAACTTGTTATTTCAGCCGGGAACTTCGAAGCGGCAGATTTTCGACATCGATCCGGTGGCGGGACTGGGCGACAACGATGTGCGGCGAATGATGGAGGAGCTGGGCGCGACCTGGGGCATGCGGCCGGAAGTGGCGGGGCGGGCGGCGAACCGTCTGCATGAGCTGATGATCTATTTCGGGCAGATGGGGGTGCGCGGGCCGGTGCATATCACGGCGCAATTCGATGAATTCAATCTGGATTTCAATGTGGAATATGCGGGACCGGCCGTTCATTTTCCGGACAAGCCGCCGAGGTGGAGGCGATTGCTACGGAGGAAGCGGGAGGATGCCGCTGCTGTACGCGTATGTGGTGCGTGGATATGCGGATGGGGTGAAAGTGAGTTCGGAGGCGGGGAAAGCGGATACATCTGCATTTTGGCGATTAGGGGTGGCGTGACGGTGAGCCTCGTACGCGCCGAGATGGGAAACGGCTAGCGAAATGGAGCGGGAGAAGGGAATCGAACCCTCACCTCAAGCTTGGGAAGCTCGCGTTCTACCACTGAACTACTCCCGCTCGCGTGAGACGAGGTCATTCTACCACTTTGGTGGGCGGCCTCGAAACCATCGGGTCCTTCCGTTCCTCCACTGAGTCTTGTAAGGTTCTGGCTGGACGATTGGCACCATGTTTTGACTAAGGTCGAGATCTTCTCGCGGCCAAGACGGAAACGATAAGCCGTAAGCCAAAGAGACCGACACCAAGTGCCATGAGCGCCAATCCCGGGTGATCTTTAATGGTCCATTTCCGATATGTAAAGCCAAAGATCGAAGCGAACAGAAACATGAAGCCAAAACCATAGAGAGCGTCTCTTATATCACCGCTGTCCATATTGAGTTGCAAGATAAAATCGGAGTTCGCTGGCTAGAACTCACCGATCGCGACCGCAGTTGCAACGAATGCTCAACGAGAGAACGGGACTTAGCGGCGGTGCGAGCATATGAAGCCGTGGTAGAGTGGCGGGCTTAGGCAAACCGTAGGGTAAGCGAATCCAGGAGGGGAAGTGGCGTATCGAGACTTGCGCGATTTTCTGCGCACGCTGGAGAAAAGGGGCGAGTTGAAGCGGATTTCCGAGGAGGTGGATCCGGTCCTCGAGATTACGGAGATTACCGACCGGGTGGTGAAGGCCGAGGGGCCAGCGCTGCTGTTTGAAAAGCCGAAAGGCTCGCGGATTCCGGTGGTGACGAATCTGGTGGGGAGCGAGCAGCGGATGCATCTGGCGCTGGAAGTGGATGCGCTGGAGGAAGTAGCCGGCCGGATTTCTGCGTTTCTCGATATGCAATCGCCGCAGGGCATTTTCGAGAAGGTGAAGATGTTGCCGAAGCTGGCAGAGCTGGGATCGTTTTTTCCGAAGACGGTGCGGAGTGGGGAATGCCAGGAAGTGGTGCGGGAGAAGGATTTTTCGCTGGGTTATTTCCCGATATTGCAGTGCTGGCCGCAGGATGGCGGGCGTTATATCACCTGGCCGATGGTGATTACGAAAAACCCTGAAACGGGCAAGCGCAACGTGGGCTGTTATCGCATGCAGGTGTATGACGAGCGCACGACGGGAATGCACTGGCAGACGCACAAGCACGGGGCTGAACATTTCCGCAGCGCGCGGGCGAAGAACCGGGAAGGGAAGCTCGAGGTAGCGGTGGCGATTGGCGCCGATCCAGCCACGTGCCTGGCGGGAATTTTGCCGGTGCCGCCGGACATGGATGAGTTTCTGTTTTCCGGGTTTTTGCGGCGCGACCCCGTGGAACTGGTGGCGTGCAAGACTGTGGATCTGGAAGTTCCGGCGAATGCGGAGATTGTGCTGGAGGGTTATGTGGAATTGGGGGAGATGCGCACGGAAGGGCCGTTCGGGGATCACACCGGTTTCTATTCGCTGGAAGGCGAGTTTCCAGTGTTTAACATACAGTGCATCACACACAGAAAAGATCCGCTGTACCTGACGACAATCGTGGGGCCTCCTCCGCAGGAGGATTACTTCATCGGGCATGCGATCGAGCGCGTTTTTCTGCCGGTGATGAAGATGCAGTATCCGGAAATCGTGGACGTGGCGATGCCGGCGGAAGGCATCTTTCAGAATTTGATGATCGTGACGATCAGGAAGAGCTATCCGGGGCACGCGCGCAAGATCATGAATGCGATCTGGTCGCTCGGGCAGGCGATGTTCACAAAGGTGGTGCTGGTACTGGACCACGACGTGAATGTGCAGGATTCGCGAGAGGTGGTGTGGAAGGCTCTATGCGCCATTGATCCCGAGCGAGATATTCAGTTTGTGCTGGGCCCCGTGGATACGCTGGACCACGCCGCGCGGCGGCAAGATTTTGGGTCGAAGATGGGGATTGATGCCACCCGGAAGTGGGTTGAAGAAGGTTATACCGGGAGATGGCCCGACGAAATCAAGATGGATTCGGACACAAAACGGCGCGTAGACGAAATTTGGCGGCATCTAAAAATCGACACGCCGAAGAAAAAGCAATAAAACGGCAAAGGCCTCCTTGGTAATCAACCCGCCTTTTCTCAGCGATTAGCGTGCAAGAAACCTGTACTTTACCTGTCCTTTTCGCCTAACTGTCCTTCCGACCAAGGTTTTTATCAAGAGCACACACGAGAAGAACGTTTGTTGACACTTCGTGGTGCGGATGCAATAAACGAGTGAAAGCGGAGCGTACCGGGATTCACAGTACTTTGGTTCTCTGCGCTGTCTCAAGCCAAATGGGGTTTTGGTTCTGAGAAACAGCAGCAAGTTCCAGGCTCTCTTAGCGAAAGCGAAAGTAGTGAAGCAAAGGTGAAAGCTGGGGCCGCCCTGCGAAGCGGGACGGAGTGAGGAGTGAGGGGCCGCGCGATGTTCAATCTGGGGAAAACGAAATCGTTGATTGGCCTGGATATCGGCTCGAGCTCTGTGAAGGCCATCGAGCTGAAGAAAACGAAAGAGGGCTACGAGCTGGTAAGCCACGGCATCGAGACTCTCGCCCAGGATACCGTCGTGGACGGCGCCATCATGGACGCCCCCTCGGTGGCAGAAAAGATCGTCTCCATTTTCGACAATCAGAAAATCAAAGCGAAAGATGTTGCAACGTCCGTGTCGGGACACTCGGTGATCGTGAAGCGGGTGAGCATGCCGCTGATGACCGAGGAAGAGCTGTTCGACCGGATCCAGTCGGAGGCCAGCCAGCACATCCCGTTTGACATCGCGGACGTGAACCTGAGCTACCAGCTGCTGGAAGCGACCGAGAACCAGATGGACGTGCTTCTGGTGGCCGTCAAGAAAGACAAGATCCTGAACCACACCAACGTGCTGGCGCAGGCGGGCAAGACACCGATGGTGGTGGACATCGACGCGTTCGCCTTGCAGAACTGTTTCGAAGTGAACTACGAACCGGATCCTTCCCAGGTGGTTGCGCTGCTGAACGTGGGCGCGAGCGTGATGAATATCAATATCGTCCGAGGTTGGACGCCGCTGTTTACGCGCGACGTTTCGGTGGGCGGTAACCAGTACACCGACGCGTTGCAGAAAGAGCTCGACCTGAGCTTCGAAGATGCCGAAAAGTTGAAGATGGGCGGCACATTGGCCGGGGTGAGCGAAGAGCAGCGGACGGCGATTCTCCGGTCGGTTTCGGACATTTTGATTCTGGAGATTCAGAAGACTTTCGACTTTTTTCGCGCGACGGCGAGCGGCGAAAACATACGCCGGATTTACGTTGCGGGCGGCACGGCGCGTGTTCCCGGCCTTCTCGACCTGTTGAAGGAAGAATTCGCGATGCCGGTCGAAGAGCTCTATCCGTTCCGGAAGGTTGCAATCAATCCTGGGCGTCACGATGAAAGCCAGCTTCGCGATTTGGCGCCGCGCCTGGCAATCGCTGTCGGCCTGGCGCTGAGGAGCTTTGACACGCCATGATCCGGATTAACTTACTAGGTCAGGCTCGACCGAAGGCCACGAAAACAACGGTGCCGCTGGAGGCGACGATTCAGATCGTCTTCCTGCTGGTAGCGCTGGGTCTAGCGGCGGTGGTGCTGGGAATCACGTATTACCAACAAAAGCGCGAGCTTGACGCGACGAACGCGAAGATCGCGGCATTGAGAGCCGAGAAAGCGACGCTTCAGACGATTAAGGCGGAAGTGGACCGGTTCGAGAGCCAAAAGGCAGTCCTGCAACAGCGAATCAATGTGATCGAGACGCTGCAGAAGAACCGCTCGGGTGGTCAGGAACTGCTCAGCATGGTGGCGAACACGGTGGTTCGAGTGGATTCGCTCTGGCTGACGAATCTGGATCGCAAAGGCAACACCCTGGAAATCAAGGGTCAGGCGGGGTCCATCAACGCGGTGGCGAATTTCATTACTCAGCTGAAACGGTCGGGATATTTCGACAATGTGGAGATTAAGGAAGCCGAGGAAACTGATCTCGTGAAATCGGCACAGACGTTCGGCTTCTCAATGACGGCCGCGGTAGCGAGTGCGGCTCCTGCTGAAGGCCAGGCCAAGCCTCAATCCGCGGGCAGTCACGCTCCCGCGCAGCCGGCCGCGAAGGGAAGGAGCTAACATGGCGACTTCATTCCGTGAATGGCCCTGGCCCCTGCAAGCGGTTTTCTACGTGGCACTCGCCGTTGTGATCGTGGCGGCTGGTTTCTACCTGCCGTTTTCGCCGGTGCGGACTGTGCGAAGCGATCTGGAAGCGGCACAAAACAGCCTGAAGCCGTTAGAAACGGAAGTGCAAAGTTTGCGAGTGTACAAGCAGCGCCGGGCGGAATTGCAGTCTGAAATGGACGCCTTGCAAAAGCAGCTGGAAACGCTGCAGACGATCGTGCCGGAAGAAAAGCAAGTGGACCAGTTCATTCTGATGATTCAGAGCGCGGCTTTGAGTTCGGGGGTGTCGATCCGGAAACTGACTGCCAAGCCGGTTCAGACGCAGCCCTATTACTTCGAGATGCCGTTTGAAATTGAAGCAGACGGACCTTATTTTTCGGTTTTGGATTTCTTCGCGAGGCTTGGACGTCTCTCGCGAATCATCAACGTTGGCGATTTGAAAATGTCGGGGCTATCCGGCGGTACGCAGCAACCGGTGAAGTTCCACACCGCTCCCGGGGCTTCGGTGACCGGCACATTTACGATTACTACGTTCTTTACAAAAGCGGCGGATTCCTCCGCGGCACCTACTGCCGCGCCGGCAAATAAAGCCGCAGCAGGGCAAAAACGATGAAACTGGCAAAGTCATCCATGACTGTGTGGGCCGCGCTGGCGCTGTCATTCACGCTTTCGTCGTCGGCGGGGGCCCAAAGCGCTCCTCCGAAGAACGCTGCGCGAAAAGCCAAGGCAGCTTCCTCGAAGGCGGCGACTTCGGCAACAGCACCCAGTTCGGGTGCGGACGCGAGCGCGCCGGCGCCCGCGGTTAAATTTGAACCGGTCACGGCGAAGCGCGATCCATTCCAACCGCTTGTGAGCAGCACCAAGCCATCGCACGGGCCACTTCCGCCCGGCAAGGCCGGACTCATCATCGGGACAGTGCACGTGGATGGAACCGTGAAATCTCCGAGCGGGATGATGGCGGTGGTCTCCAACGAGGAGCGGCGAGTTTACTTCATCCGCGAAGGCGACAAGCTTTACGACGGGGACGTGGAAAAGATCGGCTTGGACGGTGTCACATTTAAAGAGAATTCGAAAGATGCTTTTGGGAAACCGGTTGAACGTATGGTTACGAAACGAATCTACCAGAGTGCAGGAGAGCAGCAATGAGGATCATGTGGCGGGGGTGGGGCCTGACTGCGCTAGTTGCAGCGAGCCTGATAATGACAAACGGAGCGCTTCGAGCCAACGACGCGCCCATGGTGCACGTAAAAGCGGTGGTGAAAGATGGCGCGGTGCGTCTGGAAGCGCAGGCGAATGCCCCGTTTGAGTACACCACCTATCGCCCCAGCGAGAGCCTCTATGTGCTCGACCTGAGCGGGGTAGCGGCGGCCGATCCTGCCGGCGCGCGCGTGGTGGCTTCGGATTTGGTGAAGAGCTATCGCGTGATTAACTACGCCTCGGGCCAGAAACCTGTGGTACGCGTGGAAATTCTGCTGAGCCAGGGGATCGAACCGCGCCTGGAACGCACGGACGCGCAAGACTTAACGCTGTTTGTTTCCCGCGCGGGCGATTCGTCGTCCAGCAAGTCAGCCGGGAACACCGCCGCGCCGGGAATCGTTCCGGCATCGGCCACCGAGGCAGAAACAAAGACACCCGGTTCCACCTTCGAATCGATTCGACAAGTGAAGCTTGGACAAAACGGCAACCAGACCGAAGTGAGCGTGTTCGGCTCCGGGCATCTTAGCTATCACGCGACTCGGCTCCAGAATCCGGACCGCCTGGTGCTCGATTTTGCCGGTTCACATCTAAAGACTTCGAGCAAGCAGATCGCGAGCAATCTGGACCCGATTCGCGAAGTGCGCCTGGCCCAGTTCACGCCGGATGTGGCACGCGTGGTTATCGACCTTCGCCAGCCGGCCCAGTACAACATTAGCGCGCGCGGCAACTCCGTTACCGTGATTTTTTCTTCGACAGCGGCCGCCTCTGGAACATCGGGCGGCGCATTAAAGTCTTCGCCGCGTAGCGAGCCATCGAACCTGACCACGACGAAGTCCGTCGCGAAGTCCGAACCCGCGCCAGCGGAAACATCTGTGACACGGCCGAGCGCTATACCGGCGCCTGTCGCGGTGCTTCCTGCTTCTTATTCGCAGCCCGCAGCGCTAGCCGCTCCAGCCGCAGGGTCCGAGGCTCCGGCAGCGATTCCGGCACCTGCCGCCGTTTCGTCTTCCAGCGATGGACCGAAACCGATGGTGGATGGACAAGCTCCCGCGCCAGCGCCGTCCGGAAAGTATTCGGGCGAGCCAATTTCGGTGAACCTGAAGGATGTGGACCTGCGCGATTTCTTCCGGCTCATTCACGAAATCAGCGGCCTGAACGTGGTGGTGGACCCGGCTGTGAAGGGCAACCTGACGATTGTTCTGGACGATGTACCGTGGGACCAGGCGCTGGATATCGTTTTGAAGAACAACGATCTCGACAAACAACTGGATGGCAATGTGTTGCGAGTGGCGGCGAAAGAGACTCTGAAAAAGGAGGCTCAGCAGAACCGCGATTTGGCCAAGGCGCAAGCGGAAGCAGCCGATGTGGTGACGACGACGAGGGTGCTCAGCTATGCGAAGGCGTCGGACCTTGTTTCAACGCTGAAGAAGTTTCTTTCTTCCCGGGGTGATGTGCTGGCGGACAGCCGTTCCAACACGCTGATCATCCGGGACATTCCGACAGTACTGCCGGTGCTCGACAACCTGATCCGGCAGCTCGACCGCAAATCGCAGCAAGTAGAAATCGAAGCGCGGGTTGTGGCTGCGAACCGCACGTTCTCTCGTGAAATCGGTACTCAATTGGCCTTTGCGGCGGCCAGCAACAACGGCCGTAACCTTTGGTCCGGCACTGGTGGCGTGGGTACGAGCCCCGTAATCCGCAACTTCCCGCCGCTTCCGGCGCCCCCCGTGATTGTAGGAAACCAGAGCGGTCCGACTGCGACCAGTGGTGCTCTACCTCTGAACACCAACCTAGGCGTCGGTGCACCGACTAGCGGCATCAGCTATTCCTTTTCGGCAGCAAACTTCGCGCTCGACGTGATTATCACGGCGGCAGAGGACCGGGGTGTTGGCAAGCTCCTCTCGAAGCCCAAAGTGATCACTCAGAACAACCAGAAGGCGACAGTCAAGCAGGGCACCAAGATTCCGGTGCAGACGATCGTAAACAATACGGTTTCCGTGCAATTCGTGGACGCGGTGTTACAGCTTGAAGTCACCCCGCAGATTACCGCGGAAGGCACCGTGTTCATGGATGTGACCGTGACCAACGACCAGATCGATCAAGCGATTCCGCGTGTACAAGGCATCCCTGCCATTGACACGCAGGCGGCCGAGACGAAGGTCTTGATCAATGATGGCGGCACTGTGGTGATTGGCGGCATCATTGTGACGAACCAGCAGACGGACGTGAAGCAGGTTCCGCTGTTTGGCAGCATTCCGGCGGTGGGCAACCTGTTCAAACACACCACGGTCAGTTCGTCGGCGCAGGAATTGCTCTTCTTCCTGACGCCCCGGATCATGCCGAGCTAGTTCGGAACCCAACTCGGGAGTACGCTATCGAACGTGATCGTTAAATCGCGAACTGAGTCTTTCAACCGGAGCCGAATCGATCGGCTCCGTTTTTCTTTTTCTGCTCTGAACGTAGATGCTTTCCTGGTTTCCCATCTCCCCAACATTCGCTACCTGTGCGGATTTACCGGAAGCGCAGCCTTGCTCCTGGTGGAAGAGTCGAGCGCGACTCTTTTCACTGACAGCCGCTATGCGTTTCAAGCTCGAGAAGAAGTTTCACACGCCCAAATCAAAATCGCGAAGGAGGGCCTGATCCGGGCCGCGGGCGATGCGCTACGGAAGCGCCGCGGGCGCGAGCGAGTGGGCTACAACCCCGCTCAGTTCACCGTAGCGCAGTTGTCAGCCATTCAGAGGACGGCATCGGGCCGGGTCCGATGGATCGATGGCGGTAACGCTGTGGAGAAGCTGCGGGCGGTGAAGGATGCCGGGGAACTCGCCTTGATGACTGAGGCAGCAGTTCTCATCAGCGCGGTGGTCGAAGAGACCCTATCGAGCATCAGGCCAGGCGTAACCGAACTGGAAGTGGCGGCCGACCTCGAATACGGAATGAAGCGGAAGGGGGCGAGCGGCGCCTCGTTTGAAACTATCGTGGCGGCGGGACCACACTCTGCCTGGGCGCATGCGCGGCCAACGTCGAATCCGCTGAGGAAAAGCCAGTTGGTCGTCCTCGACCAGGGTGTTATACTTCGCGGTTATTGCAGTGATATGACGCGCACCGTCTTCCTGGGGCGGGCACCTGCCAGCGTTCGGCGGCTGTATCGAGCCGTTCTGGCGGCCGAGGAAGCGGCAAAGGCGGCAATTAAACCGGGGGTAAGCGGGGAATCGGTTGACGCCGCTGCCAGGTGCGTCCTGAAACGGGAACGCCTCGTTCAATACTTCACACACAGTACTGGGCACGGCCTCGGACTGGAAGTGCATGAGATGCCGCGTCTGGGTAGAGGCGAGAAAACAACCCTCGAAGAAGGTATGGTGGTGACGGTTGAACCGGGCGTATATGTCGAAGGGTTGGGCGGAATTCGGATTGAGGACGACGTCGTGGTGACCGCAACGGGCTGTAGGGTTCTCACAACCACACGTCGGGACTTCCTAGAACTCTAGATGGCTAAAAAATCGAACCCACAACCAGGGCCGGAAAGGCAAGCGCGGGGAGTTGATCTCGCGGAAGTCGAGCAGTTGCTCGCATTCATGGAGAGGCACGGCCTGGAGGAGTTTGAGTATGAGCGCGACGGTGTGCGCGTTCGCTTGAAGAAGCCCTCGATGCACTCTCATGCTGCGGTGCGAGCCTTCGGAGGGCCGGACGTCCACGCGACAGTGGCTGGTTCTCACGCAGTGGTGCCCTCAGCGCCAACCTCGGCTCCGGTGAGCACGCATGGTGCGGCCGCAGAACAAGGGGCGGAGGAACTGCACGTTATCAAGTCTCCGATCGTGGGGACCTTTTACGCCGCAGCAAGCCCAGGGGCCGATCCGTTCGTGACGTCAGGCGCGCAAGTGAGCTCGGGCCAGGTGCTTTGCATTATCGAAGCGATGAAACTGATGAATGAAATTGAGTCAGACGTCTCGGGGGAAATCGTAAAAATCTTCGCCGAGAATGGCCAGCCGGTGGAGTACGGCGAGGCCTTATTTGGCATTCGCGAGCGCGGGAAAAAGTAGCGGTCGCTCTTCAGGCAAAATGTTTCGAAAAATTCTGATCGCCAACCGCGGTGAAATCGCTCTTCGTGTTTTATGCGCATGCAGGGAACTGGGCGTCTCCACGGTAGCCGTGTATTCTGAAGCTGACCGCAATGCTTTGCATGTGCGCTTTGCGGATGAGGCCATATGCATCGGCCCTCCGCGGAGCAGCGAAAGCTACCTGAATATTCCGCAGGTGATAAGCGCGGCCGAAATCGCCAATGTGGATGCGATTCATCCCGGATACGGATTCCTCTCGGAGAACGCCAACTTCGCAGAAGTCTGCGAAGCTTCCCACATCACATTTATCGGACCGATCCCGGACGTGATCCGGCTGATGGGCGAAAAGGATCGCGCGCGCCAGGAAATGGCGGCGGCAGGCTTGCCGATTATTCCGGGGAGCTCGGGAGTGGTCCCCGATGATAACGCGGCGCGCAAGGCTGCCGAAGAAATCGGCTATCCCCTGATCATCAAGGCGTCGGAAGGGGGAGGCGGCAGGGGAATGCGCATCGTGCGCGAAAAGCGCGAATTGCTTACTGCTTTTCAAACAGCGCGCAGCGAAGCGGAACAGGCATTCGGAAGCCCCAACGTTTACATGGAGAAGCTGATCGAACGGCCCCGGCATATCGAGTTCCAGGTGCTGGGCGATCGGCACGGAAGTGTGGTTCACCTGGGCGAGCGCGAATGTTCGATTCAGCGACGGCATCAGAAGCTGATCGAGGAATCGCCGTCGCCGGTGTTGGATGCGAAGCTTCGAAAGAAAATGGGCGACCAGGTGGTGGAAGCGCTAACGAAAATCGGATATTCGAGCGCGGGCACCGTGGAATTTCTGCGCGAAGAATCGGGCAAGCTCTACTTCATCGAGATGAACGCGCGGATTCAGGTGGAGCACCCGGTGACGGAGATGGTGACAGGCGTGGACCTGGTCAAATCACAAATTCGAATTGCTGCCGGAGAGAAACTTTCCGACATCGTGGGCCCGGTTGAGTTTCGAGGGCATGCCATCGAGTGCCGCATCAACGCCGAGGATCCTGATACGTTCGTTCCATCGCCCGGGCGCGTAACTGCGTTCCGGGTTCCGGGAGGGCCGGGCATCCGTGTTGACACTGCTTGTTATGCAGATGCGGTGATTCCTCCCTATTATGATTCGCTGATTGCCAAGATCATTGCGCACGGCCGCGACCGCGCGGAAGCCATTGCCCGCATGAAAGGGGCGCTTGGGGGCTTCGTCGTGGAGGGCGTGAAGACTACAATCCCATTGCAGAGACGGATTCTCGCCGATTCCGACTTTGCGGCGGGGAAGTTTGACACACACTTCATCGAGCGTTCCATCGCAGTCTCGGCAAAATAGACTGGATGCCGCTGCATTTTCCACCTCTCTACGCGATTGTTGATCTTGCCTCCGTTGACTCCGAAACCCGCATTCCCGAAGTGCTTGCAGAAAATGGCGCTGGCCTGATTCAAGTGCGGGATAAGCATGCATCAGCGCGCGCTTTGTTGGAAGCGTCGAAGGCGCTTGTCGCACGTCTATCTCCGAAGGGCGTCCGCGTAATTGTAAACGACCGGCCGGATATTGCTGCGATGGCCGGAGCAGGCGGCGTGCACGTTGGGCAGGATGATTTGCCGGTGGAAGCGGCTCGGGCGTGCTGCGGGGGAGACCTGTGGGTGGGAGTTTCGACACACAACCTTGAGCAATTCCGGCTGGCCGCGGCCACTTCGGCGGACTATATAGCCGTGGGGCCTATCTTTCCGACGGCGACCAAGGTGAATCCCGATCCCGTGGTGGGGCTCGAGTTGATCCGGGCCGCAAGACGATTGACGCGAAAACCTCTGGTAGCGATAGGCGGCATTACGGTACATTCCGCCGAGGCGGTGTACCGGGCGGGGGCGGACTCGATCGCGGTCGTAAGCGATTTGTTGTCGGCGCCAAAGCCGGCGTTGAAGGTGGCCGAATATATCGGGATCGCCAATCGGGTGCTAGCAGAGCGCGATTGATGCGACTGGCGAGATAAGAATGGCGGAGACATTTGAAAACGATCGCCGAAAACGAGCAAGCAATCGGAGCGATTAGCGGAATCGCGCCGGAAAAGTCTGAGCTGGTAAAAGGGCTGGGCCTTTTCGACGCGACCATGATCGTCTCCGGTTCGATGATCGGCTCAGGCATCTTTATCGTCTCTCAGGATATCGCGCACCAGGTGAAGAGCCCCGCGTTGCTTCTCGCTGTCTGGCTCGCCTCGGGCGTGATGACTCTGATTGGCGCGCTGAGCTATGGCGAGCTGGCCGCGGCGATGCCTCGTGCCGGCGGGCAGTATGTTTACCTTCGCGAATCGCTCGGGCCTCTCTGGGGCTTTCTCTACGGCTGGACGATGCTGCTGGTGATTCAAACGGCTACGATTGCCGCCGTCGCGATAGCTTTTGCGCGGTTCACTGCGGTAATGATCCCCTGGTTTTCTCCCACAGACTGGATACTGAAGCTTGGCACCTTTGGCCCCTGGCACTTCTTTTTCGGTGATCTCGGCCCTTACAACGTGGGACTCAACCGCCAGAATCTGCTGGCGATTCTGTCGATCGTATTGGTCACATGGATCAACACGCGGGGCGTTCGGCTCGGATCGATCGTTCAGAATATTTTTACAGTGGCGAAGATTGGATCTCTCGCCGCCCTTGCGCTTCTCGGCGTCTTCTACTCCACGGCTGCAGCCCGCGAGACCAACCTCGCCCATTTCTGGGATGGCGTTGGCCTTTCCGCCCTCCACCCTTATCCGCCCGACAATCCAACTTGGTGGATCGGCACGATCACACTGGTCGGCGTAGCGATGGTCGGCTCGCTGTTTGCGATGGACGCGTGGAATAACGTGACCTTCATCGCCGCCGAGGTGAAAAATCCGAGCCGCAATCTGCCTCTCTCGCTGGCCTTCGGCGCGGGACTGGTCGTGTTGCTCTATACGCTTGCCAACGTGGCTTACTTGCGAGTTCTTCCCATTACGGGCGACCCCAACGGAACCACTGCGATCGCTCGCGGCATCGAGTTCGCCGCACAGGGACGCGTTGGGACGGCCGTCGCCGAGGTAATTTTCGGTTCGGCGGGCGCGGTGGTAATGGCGATTGCCATCCTAATTTCAGGTTTCGGCTGTAACAACGGTCTGATTTTATCGGGCGCGCGAATTTATTACGCGATGGCGAAGGATCGGCTCTTCTTTCGCTCGTGTGGCAAAGTGAACCGGTATCATGCCCCTGGGGCGGCTCTGATCATCCAGGCGATTTGGTGTTCGGTGCTATGCCTCTCAGGCACCTACAATCAACTGCTCGACTTCCTGATCTTCGCGGTTCTAATTTTCTATATTCTGACGCTGGGAGGGCTTTTCGTCCTCCGTTGGAAGCGTCCAACTATGGAACGCCCTTATCGCGCGATTGGATATCCATTTCTTCCCGCGCTGTATCTCATTATGGCGGTGTTTCTGGAAATTCAATTATTGAGGTATAAGCCACAGTACACCTGGCCGGGACTCATCATCGTTGTGCTCGGTGTTCCTGTGTATTGGTTGTGGAAGATGGCGGATAAGTCGGACAGAAGCAGCGACGATGCAGCGCCGGAGGCTGGCTAACGAAATGGGCGAAAGAGCGTACGTTGCCGAGAAAACGGTGCAGAGCGGGAATCCGCTATTGCGAAAAAAGCCGATGGATTGGCTCCTGAATGAGGCCAAGGCTACCGGGGAACATACTTTAAAGCGTACGCTGGGCCCTGTATCACTCACCGCCCTGGGCGTTGGCGCCATCATCGGTGCCGGGATCTTCGTTCTCTCCGGGCTGGGAGCACACTATGCGGGGCCGGGACTTACGCTCTCGTTTGTCATCTCTGGATTCGGGTGCGCTTTCGCGGGCCTCTGCTATGCCGAGTTTGCCGCGCTGATCCCGCTGGCGGGGAGCGCTTACACCTACGCCTACGCAGCGCTCGGCGAGCTCTTCGCGTGGATTATCGGATGGGATTTGACTCTCGAATACGCGATGGGCGCCAGCACGGTATCCTCGGGATGGTCGAATCACTTCGTCGAATTCCTGAATATATTCGGACTGAAAATTCCGCTTTGGCTGGCGTACGATCATTGGACGGCGCTGCGCACAGCGCAAAACGATCTGGCTCATGAATGGGCTAAGCAGATTCCAGGGATGGTGGTGGGTAGCCAGGCGTATCTGGCAAAGGTGGGGGACATACTGAGCGCGCAATCACCGGAGCTGATTCAGAAAGCCCACGACATGGTGAATGCGCCGCATCTTTTCGGGATGGAGATAGGGTTCAACCTACCGGCTTTTTTAATCGCCTTGATAATCACTACGATTCTGGTAATCGGGATTCAGGAAAGCGCCAGTTTCAATGCTGTGATCGTATTCATCAAGGTGGCCGTGGTGCTCTTCATCATCGCGCTCGGATTCAAATACGTCAACGGGGTGAACTGGGGACACGACTGGCACACTTTTGCGCCGATGGGATTTTCAGGAATTGGGGCCGGCGCCGCTTATATCTTTTTTGCTTACATCGGGTTTGACGCGGTATCGACAACCGCACAAGAAGCAAAAAATCCTCAGCGCGATCTGCCAATCGGAATCATCACCTCGCTCGCGGTTTGCACGATTCTCTACATTCTGGTGGCAGCAGTGCTGACGGGAATGGTGCCGTGGAAAGAGATCAATATTGAGGCTCCTCTCGCTGTGGCTTTCCTCGATCGCGGATTGACGACGGCGTCTTATCTGATCACGGCCGGGGCGCTCGCCGGGTTGACGAGCGTAATGCTCGTCATGCTGCTGGGGCAGACGCGCGTGCTCTACTCGATGGCCAATGACGGATTGCTGCCGCGAAAATTTTTCGCGGCGATTCATCCGAAACTCCGCACGCCTTACAAGAATACGATTCTAGTTGGCTTGCTCGCGGCTATTGTGGGCAGCACGATTCCCATCGACGACATCGGCCGCATGGTGAACATCGGGACGTTGCTTGCGTTCGTGATCGTCTGCATCGCGGTACTGGTGCTGCGCCGCACGAATCCGGACCAGGCGCGCCCGTTCCGCACGCCCTGGGTGCCCTTTGTTCCGATTATGGGGATAGTCTTCAATGGCTATATGATGTACAAGCTCGGCTGGATCAACTGGGCGCGGCTGATCATTTGGCTCGGCATCGGCCTGGTGATCTATTTCACGTACAGCCGCTATCACAGCCGGGTTCAGAAAAACGACCGCTCTGCGACGTAATCCGCTGCGCGCGAACGGTAGAACGCGCTCACTCTCAGTTGTAGCCAAACGTGCCGCTTTCGATCTCCAGCGGCTCAGTCGCCTTACATCCGTCTTCGGGTTATGATTGTTCTCCGGTCTCGCGCATAGCGAGCATTGGCGCTTACGATCGTGCCCCAACTTTCCCCACGCCGACTTGTCGTTTTTCTCCGCCGCACATCGGTATTCGATCGCATCGCGCTGAGCGTACTACTGCTATATGTGATTTCCCGGATCTTCGCTCTTGCAGGGATGCGGCTCCCATTTTCGGGGCTACTGTTTTTTTTGAGTTTCGTCTCCGTAATTTATTTTGTGATTCGGCTTATGCCGTGGGTTCGTAACTATCTGTTGTGGCGGCTCCGAAATCGCCTGATCGTCGCGTACGTACTGATCGCCGTCGTGCCGGTTGTGCTTCTTCTCAGCATGGCTGGCCTAGCCGCCTACGGCCTTTATCTGGAGCTTGGCGCGCACCTTCTTCACGACGGTCTGCAGGAACGCATCAGCATGGTCGCCGGCGACGGGGAAGCTATCGCCAGCGCCATCGAGGACGAAACGAACCGAGGCATCTCACCCCACGATGACGCAATACTCGCGCGGCCGGAAGTGGCAGTCCTGATCGCCGCGGCCGAGCGAGAGTGGCCGGGCATTCGTGTGCTGCTGAATCGTGGCCAAAACCTGGTTCGCGCGGGAAATGGGCGCGAATACTCCGGCATCATCGAATTCGAGCACCAGATTTGGATCGCTTCCGCTCAAAGCCGCTCCACTCGCGCGGGGAATGTATTCGTCCTCGTAGGAGCGCCGGTCACACCGGTGTTTCTTGATAGTCTCAGCTCCGAACTCGGGCCGGTTCAAATGATGCTGCTGCAACCGTCTGCCCAGAAGCCGCGTGGGGGAATTTCGCTCGAGATTCAGAGCCGCCTCTACGTGCCGGGACAGCAGGTGCTAAGCCGCCGGCGGACGCTAGCGCCACCAGCCCATTGGTTCGACGTACGCGTAAATGGCGCCTCGACGATTGCGGCGCTGCATCACGACCCCGGATCAGACCCGGCCCCTGCGCCCGTGCTCGCGTCTTTCGCGTTGCGTCCTTCGGCTCTCAATCGCCGGTTGTTGACGTCCGTTGGAGCGGTCGGGCCATTGCTCGTGAATCTCCTCCTGCTCGCTGGAATTATTTTTCTCGCGCTGGAGATGGGAGCGCTAGTCACCGGCATTGTCCTCACGCGCACCATTACGCGGGCGGTAGATGATTTGTATGACGCAACACTGCGAGTCCGGCGGGGCGACTTTAGTCATCGCGTGCGCGTGCATCAGCATGATCAACTTGGCGCGCTGGGCGAATCGTTCAACGAAATGACGGCGTCCGTCTCCGAGTTGATACAGGAACAGCAGCAGCGCCAGCGCCTGGAGAATGAACTCTCCATCGCACGCGAAGTGCAACAGCAACTCTTTCCGCATACGCTGCCGCAATTGCCGGGGCTTCAACTTGCTGCGATCTGCAGGCCCGCTCGCTCAGTGAGCGGCGACTACTACGATTTCATACCACTCGGGCCTTCGCGCCTGGGAATCGCGCTCGCGGATATCAGTGGGAAGGGAATATCCGCCGCGCTGTTGATGGCGAGTCTTCAGGCTTCGCTACGCAGCAATGCCATGCTCGATGGTCAGAATGGCACGGCAGGACTTGTGGAGCGATTGAATCATCAGCTCTTCAAGAACACGTCTGACGATCGCTACGCTACTTTCTTTTACGCTGTGTACGATTTGGATGCGAAGACTCTCACCTACACGAACGCCGGCCATCTCGCTCCTTTTCTGGTGCAAGCGGGGAGGGTCCAGCAACTGGACGAGGGCGGCACGGTGGTGGGGCTTTTCGAAGAGTTTTCGTACACGCAGGGAGTGTTGCACGTGGGCCGCGGAGCCATGCTGGTGGCATTCAGCGATGGGTTAACCGAGCCTGAAAACGTGTATGGCGAAGAGTTTGGCATGGAACGGCTGAAGGAAGAGGTAATTCGCCAAGCGAACGTCCCGCCGCCGCGTGCTGCAGAAAATCTAATTGCAGCCGCCGAACAATGGGCGGGCTCGGCCGAACAGGCTGACGACATGACGGTAGTCGTCGTACGAATGGACTAACGGCCCGAACTCATCAGGACGCCCGACGGCGTGCCACCAGCATCACGAATGGCTTGTAATTCCGCATAGGTTTCTTCGAGACGGAGGGCAAGATTATTGGAGGCATTTATGCCGGGTATAAGCGCCTTTAATCTGTCCGTTTTTGGAATCGTCGGACAATTGGAAACGGTTTTGGCCCCAAAAAGAGTTATAGCAAGGCGGGTATGCTCCCCAAAAGTGAACTTTTTGATTCATTCTTATTTTTCTTATTGACATCGCGTTGATGCCGCAGGAATATGCGCCAGCGTCACACAGGTTCGGATGGCCCACCCGTCCGGCAAAGCTTGCTTTCCGGATCTGAACTGCAAAATGGAATCTGCCCAAGAAGGAGCACTCCTGCCAATTAGTGGGTGTGCACGATTGACAGCAAAGCTGATTCATTCACGAGGGAGAACAAAAGTGGATTGCAAACTCATTGTGGTAGTAGTTTGTGCGTTGGCTGCCTTGAGCGCTGCTGCATCCTCAGCGTTTGGGCAGGAACAGAAAAAGGCAGTCCCCAAGCTGCACATCATTCACGCGACCAAGGCGACCAAGGCTGAAACCGCGGAAGCTGTGAAGAACGATGTAGCGGCGATGGGTGCGAGCAAGAAGTCCGGTTTGCCTCTCTTTACATACACCATTCAATCCGACCGCGACGGCCAGAGCTATAGCGGAGTGATTGTCGGGGCAGATCCGTTCTCAAAGGGCGGCAATAAGAAAACGAGCGTCAGCACGTTCATCGTTCCGGTGGTCGTCATCACCCAATCTGTGGGCACGAGCTTCGATCCCACCACAGGGAATATCACTACTGCGCCGGGCGTGACCGTGTTTGATCCTACCGCCAACGACAACGCTTGTCTCGCCGCGCCGAACAACAATCCGCTCGCTCTTTTCCAGCACACGCCCATTTTCGATGATTACGACATCTCCGTTGGCGGCGTGGATATGGGACATACGCAATACATCGATGCATTCCAGCGCGCCCAGTTTTGGAATGTCCTTCAGAATCCGCAGAATTACCAAGTGCTTCTTGACCCGATTAAGACGCTTGCGCCGATCGTGATTAAAGTCCCGGCCGACCTCGGCCTTACTCTTCCTCCGGCCGATTTTCCCGCGTGCGGACCGTTTGGAATCTTGGACATCGATTTCTTCGATGCGTTTCTCGACAACAACGTGCTGCCAGCGCTCGCACCGCAAGTGAATGCGGGCAACTTCCCAATCTTCATGCTTTACAACACCGTGCTAGCCTTTACGCCGGCAACTAACCTGGGCAACTGCTGCGTTCTGGGCTATCACGGAACAACAGGGAACAATCCGATTCAGGCATACTCGCCTTCTGACTTCGACACCACGGGCCTTTTCGGGCCGACGCAAGGCGATGCAAATACCTTGTCTCACGAGGTGGGTGAGTTCGTGAACGATCCCTTCGGCAACAATCCAACGCCAGCTTGGGGCGGTGTGGGTCAAGTGCCGCCGGGGTTCTGCCAGAACAATCTGGAGGTGGGCGATCCGTTGAGCGGCACGAACTTCTCTCCAGTTGGCGGCCGCAACGGCTTCACTTACCACTTGCAAGAGTTGGCGTTCTTCTCGTGGTTCTATTCGTCAAACTCGACTGGAATCCATGACTGGTTCTCCGACAATGATACGTTAACGACCGACGCCGGTCCTGTCTGTGTACCAAGCGCTGCCGGCAGCGGAAACATCCGTCGGATCGTTCATCCGTAACTGACTGAACGGAGGATTACTTTCGGGGCAGCGAGCATTTGCTCGCTGCCCTTTTTTTATGGCGACGTGGCCGGAGAGGGTGAAGCCATCGTCTCGAAGCTCCAATACTTAGATCCTCGGGGCACGATATACTCGCAAAGATGCAATTATGAGACTCTGGCCATGAAGATTCTGACTGCTGCGGAAATGGGGGAAGTGGATCGCCTCACAGCCGAGCGCTACGGCATTCCCAGCCTGTCGCTGATGGAGAATGCGGGCAAGAACGTTGCGGACTTCATTGCAACACGGTTTAAGAGGCTCGAATCGCGGCGAATCGTCGTCCTGTGTGGCAAGGGAAATAACGGAGGCGACGGGTTCGTAACTGCGCGGCACCTGGCTGACGCTGGCGCGACGCCTTTTGTGATTTTGGTTGCCGCTCAGGATGAGATGCGCGGGGACGCAGCGGCAAATCGGGCTCGCTGGGAAAAGTCGGGCGGCAAAATCCGTGTGGTGCGCACATCTTCTGACTGGCAGACCGCCAGGCCGTCTGTTAACTCCGCAGATCTAATCGTTGACGCATTACTTGGAACCGGCGTGAGGGGTTCGGTGGAAGGTTTGCTGAGCGAAGCGATTCGCGAAGTTAACCGTCGCGAACGCGGAAGGATTGTCGTTGCGGTGGACATCCCCTCCGGGCTACCCGCCGACGCGGACGGCTCGCCGGAAAGCCGAGCGGAGGCAAGAGACTCGGCCGACAACATAGTCGCCGCCAACTACACAGTCACATTCACAGCCCCCAAGGTAGGAATGTTTTTCGGCAATGCTAGCGCATATGTCGGCCAATTGCTGGTTCGCCAGATCGGCTCGCCCGCGGATTTGGTCGAAGAAGCCGGAAAGGGCACCGTGCGCTGGCTCGAACAACGCGAGTTTTCAGAATTTGCATTGCCTCGCAAACCTGACGGCAACAAGGGTAACTACGGCCATGCGCTGATCGTGGCAGGCTCGGTCGGAAAGAGTGGTGCGGCCGTCATGGCGTCTTGGGCGGCATTGCGTATTGGAGCGGGACTCGTAACCGCTGCAATGCCGGAGCCTGTGCTGCCCCTTGTGGCAGCGGCAAATCCTGAGGTGATGACGGAACCGCTGCCGGCAACCGATACGGGTAGCATTTCTTTGCGAGCGCTCGAATACGAGCGTTTCAACGGAATCGTCAAAGGCAAGAGCGTGATTGGAATCGGCCCCGGGCTTACCACACACACCGAAACAGTACAGTTCGTCCGCACCGCGGTCGGAAAATATTTGGACATTCCCATCGTGCTTGATGCAGACGGGTTGAACGCCTTCGACGGACATGCGCACGAGCTAAAGGCTGCGCGCAAGATGTTGGCCGTCACGCCGCATCCAGGCGAAATGGCGCGGCTCGTTGGCAGCGACACCAAACAGATTCAGTCGCGGCGCCTCGAAGTCGCCCGAAAGGCTGCGGCGGAATGGAGCGCGTTCGTCATTTTGAAGGGCTATCAGACCGTAATTGCTGCTCCCAACGGAGATGCCTGGATCAATTCCACAGGAAATGCTGGTATGGCGACTGGAGGCACAGGAGATGTGCTCACTGGAATATTAACCGGCCTCATCGCTCAGCATGGCCCGGGCGCGGCGTCCCTTTGCTTCGGCGTCTACCTGCACGGGCTCGCCGGCGACATAGCCTACGCAGACTCGGGCGAAGCGCCGTTGATGGCTACAGACTTGATCCGTTCAATTCCGCGTGCCTACCAACAGTTTTTTGCCGAGTCCGGCCGTGTCTAGCCGCGAAATCGTAACGCACTCGTCCGAAGAGACCATTCAATTTGGCCGCCATCTGGGTGCACGGCTCAGGCCGCCGGTCCTCGTTTTGTTATCGGGCGAGCTGGGAGCCGGCAAGACAACCCTGACAAAAGGAATTGTCAGCGGAGCGGGAGCGGCTCGCGAAGACGAGGTAACAAGCCCGACTTTTACACTGGTACACAAGTACGGAAATGGCGCACGCGTCTACCATGTAGACCTCTATCGCATCGGCGATTTCCACGATCTGGAAACTCTTGGCCTCGAGGACGTTCTTTCCGAGCCCGGCGTCGTGCTTGTCGAATGGCCGGAGAGGCTTTCGATGCGCACGGATTGGCCGGTGATACGGATCAGTCTCGAACATGTCGCGGAGGACACGCGAAGGATCGTGATTCGCGATGACGCAAAAATTCTTCCCCGGGGTGGGGATCGGCTATGACGGCGCATCCAGAGCCATGATCTGGAAGCCGGAATCCACATAAATCGTGTTGCCTGTGACTCCGCGACCCAGATCGCTGGCAAGGAATACAGCGGTATCGGCAACCTCCGCAATATCGGTGTTACGGCGAAGCGGAGCATGCTGCGCCACAAACTCCAGAACCTTCGAAAAATCCTTGATGCCACGCGCGGAAATCGTCTTTATGGGCCCGGCTGATATTGCGTTCACTCGAATCTTGTTTTTGCCAAGTTCGCTGGCTAGATACTTCACCGAGGCTTCGAGCGCCGCCTTAGCAACGCCCATTACGTTGTAATTCGTGACGACACGCGTCGAGCCCAGGTAGGTGAGCGTCATAATCGCGCCGCCTTCAGACATCAGCGGCATCAGCGCTTTCGAGACAGCCACGAGCGAAAACGCGCTCACATCCAGCGCCAGTTGAAATCCCGCTCGCGAGGTATGGACGAACGGATTGCTCAGATCCTCATGGTTCGCGAAGGCGAGACAGTGCACAACGACGTCGAGCTTGTGCCCCTGCGCCTTGAGGCCGGCGGCCAGATTGTCGATATCGGTTTGCTGCTGGACATCGCACGGAAAAAACTCTTTAGCGCCGAGTTCTTTGCCCAGTTCCTCGACGGTCGGCTTGGCACGATCGTTCTGGTATGTGAGCAGCAGCGTTGCGCCTTCGCGCACGAATGCCTGGGCGATCGCATAGGCGATGCTCCACTTGTTCCACACACCGAGAACAATCGCTGTCTTGCCTTCGAGTAGTTTCGACATGGGCGGATTTTACCCTGAATTTCAGAATTGAAGACAGACTTCTGAATGCGTGAGAGTCCGTTTAATGTCTCGGCGGTGCTAGCGAAGCAGCCGGGCCAGCGCGCTCAGAAATCTCGTCAATTCCGGCCATAGCATCGCGAGGGCAATCAGGAATGCGGCCAGCTTCTTCGGCGTAAAGAAAGGCGTCGAGTCAGCAGGCGTAACCGGCTGATGGCGCTGACAGAAGCTATCCCGTGTGGCGCGGCGATCGCAGCGCTGCCCGGCAGGCCCAAGGTAAAGGCAAGGCCGGCGATCGCCTGGCAAGGTGCGGGTCGGCTCTAGCGGCTCCGGGTGCAGATGATAGGGCGGATTCGCTGAAAAGCGCTCAGGCCGCGGAATGGTACGAGCCTGTTTCAAGCCATGGATATTGACCGACGGCCACTCGAAGCCTTCGAGAGGCATGTCTTCAGAAATCGTGGTCCGACCCGGCATTAACCCTTACGCCTAGTTCCATTGCGCGTTGCCCCATTGGCTTCTAAAGTCAAAGTTTACCCGAATCAGGTGTCAGAAATGCCAGACACTCATACTCTGCCTTCACCCACCCATCCAGCGCGGATGAAACTCGAGCCGTACTTCGCCGAGATCCGCCTGTCGAATCTGAAACTGGGCATTGACAACATCCATTATGACGTTTTCCTGAGCCCCCGCTTCGTTGATTTTTCGCGAAAGTATCTGCTCGATCTCGTCCGTCAGGCCGTCAACATCAGCCTCGTCTATGGGAAGGACAAGAAGCGCACGGGCCCGCCCGAACACGCGTCTTTCCGCAAGCTGCTCACCGATATCCTGCAGGAATCGTTGACCCGGGCAAAATATAAGCAATCGATCGAAACGGATATTCTTCACCAGTTGGCAATTCTCAAGCACTTGACCACGGAACTTTCCAGCCAGTTCTCGAGCATCGTTGTGGAATGCAAGGAATGGATTCGCGGGCGCGGCGAACTTTTTGAACATAGCGAACCCGCGCACGTGATGCGGTCAAAAATTGCGGAAATTCAAGCGGACAAAAAGAAGGTTTATCGTCAAGTGGGCGAGACGCTTCATCGAGTATGGCGCGAAGTGGAAGAGGGAATCATCTCCAAGTCCCGCCGGGCGCTCTTCGGCGACGATGTCCGCGAAATATACGAGCTGCTCCAGAATCGCTTTCTCTTCGTAGAGAACGGAAATGACGATCACCTCTTCTTGCAGCATTACGTCCTGCTTGGGAACTTCGTCAACGACCCCGACCGTTTCGACGTGTTCGACCACGTGCTGCTGGATTTCGTCCGCGATTTTGTCCTCGCCGACGACGATTCGGAGGAATTGACCAAATCGCGGAAAGCCTACGAGCGATTAATGGAGCAGGGGCGGCAGCTCCGGTCAGAGCTCGAAAGGATTGAGGAGGAGCAGCGGGAAGTCTCCTCGCGAGCGGGGGCCGGCGATGAGAAGTTTCCGTGGCTCTTCAAGAAGAAATCCGCAACCTCCGTCGAGATCCAAGCCGAGCTGGAAACTCTCAGGAAAAGATTCTCGTCAGCGGAACAGACCCTCGAAGAACTTGCTCCGCCAATTGACGCTGCCAAGCAGCGCTTGGATTTCCTCACAGAAGAGTACCGGAATCGACTGGGCGATTATCTGAACCAGCCTGAGAATTCTGCCAGGTTGTTTGGCGTACGCCGTTCGGCGGCTGACGATTCCCAGGGAGAAGCTCCGCCGGAAGTCAGGGCGCAACTCCGCGAGGAATGGACCCACCGGCTGGAGGAGCGCGATCTCTTGTTCCATGTGCTGGCGGGCTACGAGCTGCAAAAAATCTACGCTGACTACTGCCCCCCTATTCATTTGCAGCAGCTGAAAAAAGCGATTGTGCATCGCGAAGAACATAAGCGAATCGAGACGATTCTCGAGCAGTTCCCGGCGCGCAAGATTTCGATGAAGAGGCTGGATGAAGCTTCGCGCGCCATTCGCCGCCGCACGCACGAAGAGACTCTCGCTACATGCACTCAATTCGCAGAGGACCTGATGCGCTTGCGCCGCGACCGCCGGAATTATCAGCAGGTTGCTTCGTGGATGGAGCGCATCAACTTGGTTCGCTCCGAACGTGCACGCGAGCTTTCACGGGTAAATAAGAGCCTCTACGAATTCCTGCACCCGGATGAGGTTCGGCCCGATGACGATCCCGTCAGCTCCCATGTGATTATCAAAGCCGACGTGCGCGGCTCCACCGGAATCACCAAGGATCTCCTCGCCAAAGGGATGAATCCAGCGTCGCACTTCAGTATGAATCTGCACGAGCCGGTGAAACGGATGCTCGAGCGCTATGGCGCCGCGAAGGTTTTCATCGAAGGCGATGCAATTATTCTCGCCATTTATGAAACGGAAGCTAAGCGAGCCACTCGGAGAGCGGTAGCGTGCGCGTGCGTATTGGCGCGCGAAATTCTAGCGGTCACCCAGTCGTACAACCAGCGCGCTAAGACAACGAATTTGCCGGCGCTGGAGCTCGGCCTTGGTGTGGCCTTTCAGGATTCGGCTCCGTCGCTCTGGATGGATGCCGATTCACGAGTGATGATCTCTCGCGCGCTCAATCTGTCGGATCGCCTGTCGAGCTGCTCCAAAATGGCGAAACGCCTCTTCAAAGAAAATCCGTCACCATTCAACGTATTCCTGCTGCAAACGCTGATGGAAGACGCGGTCGAGGACGAAGGCGAGGAACTGGTCGTCCGTTACAACTCGAATGGAATCGAGCTCAATGAGGAAGGCTTCCAGAAGGTGGCCGCCGAAATCGCGCTCGCTCCCATGGGCGGGAATTTTCCGATGCCCTGGGGTAAAGAGCGCGTGCAACTCTATTTTGGCGAAGTTCCGATCGGCGACACGTTCGAACCGATCATCATTCGCAAAGGTTTTGTGCGCCAATTGCTGCCAGGCGGCAGGATAGGCGCTCAAGGCAACCGCACATATTTCGAGGTCTGCACGCACCCGAAACTTCTCGAACTAGCCCGCAAGAAAGCGCCGAGCACTCCCGCGAAAAGTTGAATGCGCTCATCGCCGTCCCTATAATCGTTCGCGGAGGCGAAAGGGATCCGGTGATTCTCGTGGCCTTCAAAGCCGTTCTGCACACTTTGCAGCGAGCCGCACTAAAACGCACTATGACGAAATCCCCTTTGTTTACAGGGCTTTCAGCTCACGGGTGGACGCAGCAGTGTGCAGCAACCCGCGCCCAATCGAAAAACCAACCGACACCAGAACCGACACCAGCGAGACGCTCCCAGACTCGACCCAACCAGGCAAAAAGGCCCCGGCCCTGTTCGAATGGTTCCCCCAACCAACGTTCGTCTCCTTAGAACGCGTTTTGCATATCTTGGGACTCACGGCGCCGAGTCGCCCACATCACACGCGAGGAAAATCAGGACGGCACGACTCGAGTGCCCTAAAGAATCACGAAAAATGGCAGGGTGCGGCTTACCGGCAAGGGGTGGGAGTCCCATTTTGAGCCCGGCCCAATTTGGGACCCCGAAAGAGCCACGAAAATTTCCTCACGAGTTATTTTTTTCGATTGCTGTTTTTCGTCAGCATATCCCACGTGGGACAAATCCGTGCGGTGTTGACCGAGTTTGATGGACGATCCTAAAGCCCTATCATATTGGTCCTCATCGATTTTCCTTCGGACGGTGATTGTACGACACCAGGCTTGTGTCCGGGTGGATCGTCGGCCACTGGCAGGGTTGGGTATATCCCCTTTTCTCCGCGGGATCCAATTGCCGGCTTCTTCACTTTTTTGGGGGTTCTCTTGAGATCCATGCGGGAGGGTCACTGGCTGGAAATGATTCAATCGACGCCTCATCGACAATATCAAAAGCCTCCCTCGACTCCTGGCAGTCAAATTCCTGGTCCTGAGCCCTGGCGGCCGGGATGCGCTCTCGCTGACTCTGTGCTCTCGACATGTACCTCGCCAATAATAGCACCGCGCTTCGTCGACCGTATTTCCCCTTTCGGTCTAGGAGAACTGCGGGGCGCAGGTGAGTGTCACAGCTGTGACACCGGGGGGATTTCGCGCAGGTCTTAGGCACGCGGAGTTGATGCGGCAAGGGGTGGGAGTCTCAATTTGAGGTCGGCGAATTCGAGCCCCTCATGCGAAAGCCCACCAAGAGGACGAATTCCAGTTGCGCCTTGCTCTATTTGAGTGTTAGATCGCCAGCAATACGCTCAGAACCCGAACACCCTACCCAGGCGGAGTCAGAGGCGAGTTCCGGCAACGGCCATAAACCACGGACGGTACCGCGTTGCAATGAGTGGGTCTATGCTGTCGTCGGCCGGTATTGTTACAGGCTTTAAGGAATGGTTTGTCGCTAACTTAATCTCGCGGTCCAAACGGCATTCGAGGACATTATCAGAACTTACCTAGCGGCCTAATCGGATCGGGATGATTACTCGGAAGGGCTCGATCGGTTCAAGAATACGATGCCAGCGCGTTCAGCATCAGTTCCCAGAACTTCTCGACGTCCAGATGCGTCGCTACGTTCACGTTGGCCGGACGTCCGGTTCGCCCGTCGAAATCGCATACTGTCGCCCCATACGTGTAGAGTCCGTGCGTTTCGACCACCACGTTTGTGAAACGCGTTTTAACGATTTCCGGATTGATCACTCGCGCCACTGCGCACGCGTCGTGAATTGGGGGTGCGTCAAATTTGAAGTGCTCGCGGTAGGTGGACGCGAAAAAATCGATCAACGCCACTGCCATCCGCGCCACTTCATTGTTGATGGCCCTGATTCGGTTCACAACCTCGGGCGTAGCCTTCGCCTGATGCGTCAGATCGAGCCCTACCATCGTGATCGGCAACCCCGAACGAAAAACAATGTCTGCTGCCTCCGCATCGATAAAAATATTGGCTTCTGCTAACGGCTCACGGTTCCCGCGCGAACAGGACCCGCCCATCAGAACAATTTCTTCAATGTTGGACATAATCGATGGATCTTTGCGAAGTGCCAGCGCGATGTTCGTCAACGTAGCTGTGGGCACGAGCGTGATCTTGTCTTTCCCGTGCAAAAGGTCGATGATCAGGTCAACCGCATGCCGCTTGTCTACCTGGATATCGGAAGGCGGAAAGTCGTATCCGTCGAGCCCCGTCTCTCCGTGAATGTATCCCCCGTGGCTCAATTCGCGCATCAAAGGACGGTCAGCTCCCTTCGCAAGCAGCACATCGCGGATTCCCGCAAGGGACATCACGCGCCGGGCGTTCTCGGTCACCTTCTCCACTGTCTGGTTTCCTGCAACTGTCGTTACCGCGACGAGCTCCACCGCAGGATTGGCGTAAGCCAACAGCATTGCCAGCGTATCGTCGTGCCCCGGGTCGCAATCGAGAAT